>Ga0214473_10001267_pt1 | contig 33921 bp, 25 predicted proteins | sample RVTome_7_FD_203509 | JGI IMG/M metagenome (GOLD analysis project Ga0214473, IMG submission 203509) | Soil microbial communities from uranium-contaminated site in the Upper Colorado River Basin, Wyoming, United States - RVT98D197 | ecosystem: Environmental > Terrestrial > Soil > Contaminated >... | reverse complement strand
GACGGGCCGGTCCAAAGTCAGGTAGCCATCGGGTGTGATGCCACTGATCATGTGGCCGTAGCTGTCGAGAGCCGCCAGGAGGAGCGTCGGCGCCGCCGGGCCGCGGAACCGGACGGCGACCGTGCCCAGGCCGTCCTCCTCGACGGCCAGGCCGCGCGGCAAAAGCCCGCGGATCTTCCCGGCCAGGAGGTCTTCATTCCCCGTCGTCGAGGGGATAGAGAAAACTGCTTTCGTCAAAGTTCTGACGTCCTCTGCCCTGAGACTCCCTGCGGCCAGGCAGGCAAGAGCCAGCAGCAGCCCGGTCCCTTTCGTTATGCGGTCGTTCATCGTTCTCTCCTTCGGTCCCCTTGTCCCCGCCGGCAATCGTATACCACAGGCCGCGAGACATCGTCAAACACGCCCATAGAATCAAGGGCCCATGCCCGGAAGAGGCCGCCCGTATTGGGGCCGAGGGGGGTCATCAGAGAGAGCATAAGCGGTGATTTAGTCGGGTAGCGTGCCGGACGAGGGTAGTTTCAGGGGAAACCGCCAAAACGTGTTTGAGCTCGGCGTAGCGTACGCCGAGCGAGTTGTTTTGGCGCCGAGTCCGGTGCGCTGGCCGGCGTGAAAAATCACCGCAGCGAACGAGGATGATCCCCGAGGCACCTACGCGGCCGATGGGCGGTTTTCTTTTTGGGTGGATTTCGTTATGATGAGGGTGCAAGGAGGCCGCGTGGACAAGAACAGGTTCGTCAAGCTCGGTGTCGGGATCGTCGTCCTTTTCCTGCTGGGGGTCTTCCTGAAGCTGGCCAAGCCCATCCTCATCCCCTTATGCCTGGCTCTCCTGTTCGCTTTCGCCGTCGCTCCGGCCCTCGATTTCCTGGTCCGGCGGAAGGTCCCGAAGTCCGTCGCCCTGGTCGTCATCCTGCTCCTGACCTTCGCGGTCCTCTACCTCATCGGGACCGTGTTTTACGCGAGCGGCAAATCCCTCGCGGCCGAACTCCCGTCCTACAACGAGATGGTCAAGTCCTCCCTGGAGAGGATCGACCACGTCGTCCCCGACCCGCGCCTCAAGGTCGGCCTCACGGATTGGGTCAGCGGCCTGAACGTGGGCAAGCTGGGGACCTTTTTCCTCTCCGCTCTCGGGCCTTTCTTCAGCTTCATGTCCCAGCTGCTCCTCGTCTTCGTCTTCATGATCTTCATCCTGGCCGGGCGCGGCCGGATGACGAAGAAGCTCGCCGAGGCGTTCCCTCCCGACCAGGCTTCGACCCTGGGCAGGGCGGCGGTCCGGATCAATTGCGAGATCCAGAAGTACCTGGCCGTCAAGACCCTGGTCAGCCTCCTCATCGGGGTCCTGGTCACGGCCGTCCTGGCCGTCTTCGGGGTCCGCTTCGCCGTCGTCTTCGGCGTTCTGGCCTTCCTCTTCAACTATGTCCCCACCCTCGGCGCCGTCGTCTCGGTCGCCCTGCCCGTTCTTCTGGCCGTTTTCCTCGAAGGATCGTTCAGTTTGAAGGTCGGGCTCGTCCTGGCCGTCCTGGCCGCCGTCCACGTGGGCCTGCACCGCTTCCTCGAACGCCGGCTCATGGGAAAAGAGCTCGACCTTTCCCCGCTCCTCGTCCTGTTTTCCCTCTTTTTCTGGGCCTGGCTGTGGGGCATCCCCGGCATGATCCTGGCCGTCCCCATCCTGGCGGTCATGAAGATCGTCTTCGCCAACGTACCGTCGCTCCGTTTTCTCGAGACGATGATGGACAAGTAGGGCGGCGGCTCAGGCGTCGAGGCCGTGCGCGGCCAGGAATTGTTCGAGCCGGCGTTCGATCTTACGGGCCGTCTCCTTATAAGCGTCGTACCCCAGGCCCAGGGGATCCTCGATATCCCAGCCGTAGAGAACGGATTCTGGGACACCCCAAATGTCCTTGAGGTGGTTGAAAATGGAGACGTCCATGGCGACGACATGGTCGAACGCCCGGATGTCGAAGACGCCCACGGGGCGGGCGATGTGGGAGGAGATGTCCACGTTGTAGACGAGCTTCATGACCAGGACCGCCTCCTCCGAGGCCGGGCCGCCCGTCGCGGCGATCCCCGCGCTGGCGACCTCGGCGGACGGGCCGAGACGCTTGAGGGCGATGCCTTCGGCCATGGGGCTGCGACAGATGTTTCCGTAGCAGACGAAGAGCAGGCGGAGTTTTTCCTTCTTCATGGCGCGGCGGTCAATCCCGTCCGGCCTGGGCGCTTTCGAGAGCGACTTCCTTGGCTTTTTCGAAGAGGAAAGCGGACAGGATGTACTGTTCCGCGGCTTGGGGGATGAGTTTATCCCCGGCCATTTTCCGGGCTCCCTCCTCTTCGGTCTTGGCCCGGTCGAAAAGCCAGGCCTGTTTCGAGGGGGCCAAGGCGGTCTCGGCGTCCTTGCGGATCGAGCCGGCGAGCTCCTGAAGAGCGGCCAGCCCCTGCTCCTCGTCCTCGACCCTCAGGCTCAGGCCGTGGACCCGGTTGAGGAGGCCGTAGAGGATCCGGGCCCCGGAAAAATCGTTCTTGGCGAAGGCGTCGGCCGCGTCCTTTTCCTTCTCCGTCGCGATCCAGGTCAGAAGGTTCGGGCGGTTCCGACGGGGCGAGGCCTCGATCTTCTGCTTCGTGTCCTGCAGTTCCTTGAGGGCCGTTTCGGCCCGTTCCCGCTCGCTGACCTGGGCCAGGAGCTTGCGCATCTCGGATTCGCCCCGGTCATAGCTTTTCCGCGAGGCCTCGATGTTGCCCGCCTCCTTTTGTTTTTTCCCCTGCTCGATCCTCGCCTGGATATTATCGATGTAGTTGGAGAAGGCGGCCGCTTCGGCGGGGTATTTCTCCTTGAACGTGGCCAGGATCTTCTCGGCCTCCTGGGCGTCTTTCTCGCTGAGGAACTTGGACGGATCCTTGATGAAGGGGGCGAGGAAACTCATGATCCCGGACGTCGAGCCGCCTCCCGTGAGGGGAGTCCGGGCGGCCGAATCGGGGTGCGAGGGAAGCTGTACCTCCGCTCTCTTCGTGATGAGCCCCGGCTTCAGCCCGCCCGCGTCGTCCGGCACGAAAATAGTCCCCTGACGGGATTTCGCCGGTGTGACGCGGTCAGCGGCCTTGTTGATGAGATAGAGGAGTCCGATGATGACGACGCCGCCGACGATGAGGCCCGGGACAAGGATTTTTTTGAGGTTGAACTTGACCGTGATCTCGCGGGTCGTGAGGGGCGTGCTCTTGACCGTGACCTGCCGGGTCGCCGGCAGGCCCTTCTCGACCGCCGCCAAGGCCACGAGGATCTCGTCCGCGCTCTGGAAGCGCCGGTCCCGGGATTTCTCGAGGCACTTCAGGATGACCCGGCTCATGCCCTCCGAAAGCTGGGCGTTGATCGTTTGGGGATCGGCGGGCGGCTCGTTACGGTGCTTGAGGACGATGCTGAGGGGCGTCTCGCCCTCGAAGGGCACCCGGCCCGTGACCATCTCGAATAGGATAGCGCCCAGAGCGTAGAGGTCGGCCCGGTGGTCGACATCGCGGGCCTCGGCCTGCTCCGGGGCCATATACTCCGGAGTCCCGATGATGACGCCGGTGCCCGTCACGCCCTTGGTGTGGAGCGAGCGGGCGATGCCGAAATCCATAATCTTGGCGTTCCCGTCGCGGTCGATCATGATGTTCTGCGGCTTGAGGTCGCGGTGGATGACGCCGAGGCGGTGGGCCTCGACCAGCCCCTCGAGGATCTGCTTGGCCAGGTCGAGGGCCTTGGCTTCGTTGAGATGGCCGGCCCTGTGGATGAACCTCTTGAGGTCCTCGCCGGCTACGTATTCCATGGAGATGTAGATCGAGAGCCACTCTTCGCCGAGGTCGTACATCCGGCAGACATGCCGATGGGAGACCTGCCGGGCCAGCTTGATCTCGTTCCGGAAGCGCTCGATGACCTCGAGGTCCGAGGCGATCTCCGGCTTGAGGAGCTTGAGGGCGACGACCTCCCGGATCTTGCTGTCGTAGGCCTTGTAGACGGTTCCCATGCCGCCCTTGCCGATCTCCTCGATGATCTCGAAGCGGCGGGCGAACGTCGTGCCCCTCTCAAGACCCTTGCCGGGAGTCTGGAAGGTCGCCGTCCCCGAGGCGACGGTCTCGCCCGACCCCGGAAGCTCGCGGCCGCAGCGGCCGCAGAAACGGGTCCCCTCAGGGTTTTCGTTCTGACAGCGGGGGCACTTCATGGGATTGTCCGGGTGTTTAAGGATATCAATTCGAGCTCCCAATTTCAAACTCATTTAAAAATACGCTCGGGGCCGGGATTTGGTTTCCCGGCCTCGCGCGCCGATCACGCCCCGGACCAGAGGTCCCGGGGATAGACGCCCGCGTCGACGAGCTCGAGGATGGCGGCTCGGAAGGCGGGCCGGTCCTCGGGATAGGTCACCCCGAACCAGCGTTCCCGCGTCGGCAGGATCCGGACCCTGGCCCGGCCCTCGCGCAACAGGGCGCCGACCACTACGGGGATGAGGAACTCCGCCTTCAGGATGGACGCGGCGCTCGTCCGGAGGAACTCGGGGAAGAGGGCCTCGAGCTCGGCGAAGAGGCCGGGAGTGAAGCCCCAGAAGTTCATCGACGTCCAGCTCTCCGGGTCGAGGGGGGCCCAATCGGCGTCGTTCTCCGTGTGCTCGACGGCGTCCCCGAACTTGCGGATCTTCAGGAGCTCGCGGATGCCGACGAGATAGCCCTCGGCCGTGGCCGTGCAGACGCCCCGGGCGACCGTGCCGTGCTCGGAGAGCGTGTTGGCCAGCCGATAGCCGACCATGGCGAATTCGTGGACGCCCTTCGCGCCGGCGTCCCGGCCGAGATACCCGGCCATGGCCTCGAAGGCCGTCCGGCCGTAGTAGTCATCGGCGTTGATGGCCAGAAACGGGGTTCTGACGGCGTCCCTGCAGGAGAGGATGGCCTGGGCTGTGCCCCAGGGCTTCTTCCGCTCTTCGGGAACGCGGAACCCCGGTGGGACCCGGTCCAGGGACTGGAAGACGTAGGCCGTGTCCACGGCCCGCTCGATGCGGCGGCCGATCCTCTCCCGGAAGGCCTCTTCGATGTCCTTGCGGATGATGAAGACGACCCGGCCGAACCCCGCCCGGAGAGCGTCGAACACCGAGTAATCCAGCACCACCTCGCCGCTCGGGCCGACGGGGTCGACCTGCTTCAGTCCGCCGTAGCGGCTACCGACGCCGGCCGCCATAACCACCAGGGTAAAAGAGGACATGGGGCCTCCTCTTGAGGGTCGTTTTTCCGTATCTTAATGAATCGTCCGCCCCAGGTCAAACGCCCCCGCGAACAAGGGCGGAGCCCGGCCCAAAATCGCCGGTAGAACGTGGACCGTAATTCCGGGACATTCCAGAGAATTCGGGACATAACCCTTTTCTCTTGAAAAGGGATTGTGTCCCAGGAATTCCCGGACACATTCGGAGGACTGAAACACCTGGGCAACAACGCTCGATCGGCGATTTCGGGAGGGGGTAGGGCGGCTTTACTTGTCCCATTCTATCCTATATTATTAGATAAAAGAAGGTGCTGCATGATCCGTTCGACAACCGTCATCTGCGTCCGGCACAAGGGGAAAGTGGCCATGGCAGCCGACGGTCAGGTGACCATGGGCCAGACCATCCTCAAACAGACCGCCCAGAAGATCCGCCGCCTGGCCAAGGGGGACGTCCTGGCCGGGTTCGCCGGGGCAACGTCGGACGCATTCGCCCTGTTCGCCCGCTTCGAGTCGAAGCTTGAGGAATACCGCGGCAACCTCTCCCGGGCGGCCATCGAGCTGGCCAAGGACTGGCGCATGGAAAAGTCGCTCCGCCAGCTCGACGCGCTCCTCGTCGTAGCCAACGCGGAGACCTCGCTGCTCATCTCCGGAACCGGGGACGTCGTCGAGCCCGACGACGGCATCATCGCCATCGGCTCCGGCGGGCCATACGCCCTGGCCGCGGCCCGGGCTCTCATCCGGCGCACCGACCTCGGCGCGCGGCAGATCGCCGCCGAGGCCCTGGAGATAAGCGCCGGGATCTGCGTCTACACGAACAACGAGATCATGGTCGAGGAGCTCTAGATGCCGATCGTCCTCCCCGAGTCGTTCGAGAGGCCCGCGGCCAAGGACCCCGACCCGGAGCTGACGCCCCGGGAGATCGTGGCCGAGCTCGACAAGCACATCATCGGCCAAAAGGCGGCTAAGAAGGCCGTGGCCATCGCCCTGCGGAACCGTTTCCGCCGGCGCAAGCTGCCCCCCGCCCTGGCCGACGAGATCGCGCCCAAGAACATCCTCATGATCGGCCCCACCGGAGTCGGGAAAACGGAGATCAGCAGGCGGCTGGCCAAGCTGACCTCCTCGCCTTTCCTCAAGATCGAGGCCAGCAAGTTCACCGAGGTCGGCTACGTCGGCCGGGACGTCGAGTCCATGATCCGGGACCTCGTCCGCATGTCCGTCGACATGGTTAAGCAGGAGAAAGTCGCCGAAATCGTGGAGAAAGCCAAGGCCAACGCCGAGGATAGGCTCCTGGACATCCTCCTGCCTCCGCCCAAGAAGCGCGACGAAGCGAACGGCGAGGGGGACGACTCGAAATTCCACGACACCCGGGAGAAATTGCGGGCCCAGCTCCGCGACGGGCTCCTTGAGGACCGGCCGGTCGATATCGAGGTCAAGGATAAGACGACGCCGCCCCTCGAGGTCGTTTCGAACTCCGGGGTCGAGGAGATCGGGTTCCAGATCCAGGAGTTCCTCCCAGGCTTTCTGGGCGGCCGGACGAAAAGGCGGCGGATGAAGATCAAGGAGGCGCGGGAGGTCATCCTCGAGGAAGAGGAAAAGCGCCTCGTCGACATGGACCAGGTCTCCCGTCTGGCCATCGAGCGCGTCGAGCAGTCGGGCATCATTTTCCTTGACGAGGTCGACAAGATCGCCGGCCGGGAGTCCGGACACGGGCCCGACGTCAGCCGCGAGGGCGTCCAGCGCGACCTCCTGCCGATCATCGAGGGCACGACGGTCAACACACGCTTCGGGCTCGTCCGGACCGACCACATCCTGTTCATCGGCGCCGGTGCCTTCCACGTCTCCAAGCCCTCCGACCTCATCCCCGAGCTCCAGGGCCGGTTCCCGATCCGCGTCGAGCTTACGCCGCTCGGCAAGGACGACTTCGTGCGCATCCTGACCGAGCCGGAGAACGCCCTGATCCGCCAGTACGAGGCCCTCATGGCTACAGAGGGAGTGAGCGTCTCCTACACCCCGGACGCCGTCGACGAAATCGCCGATGTCGCCGAAAAGGTCAACGCCGACGCCGAGAACATCGGGGCCCGCCGCCTCCACACCGTCGTCGAAAAAGTCATGGAAGACATCTCCTTCGCCGCCCCGGACATGGCGGAGAAGGTCATCCGGATCGACCGGGAGTACGTCCGGGAACACCTTAGGGACATCCTCGAAAACCAGGACCTGCGGCGTTTCATCCTGTGATGGCCAGACCGTTCGCGACGCTCATCCTCGGGTTGCCGTTGTTGGTCTTTCCGGCCTGCGGGCGGAAAGGTCCGCTCGAAATCCCGCCCGGACGCGAGCCTGTGGCCGTCGAGAGCTTGACGGCCGTCCAGCGCGGACAGGTCGTGTTCCTGGAATGGACGAACCCGGTCAAGGCCGTTTCCGGCCGCCCCCTGACGGTCCTCGAAACCGTTGAGATCTGGGTCTTCGACAGGGGCGTGCCGGCGGGTGGCCGGCCCCTCGCGTCAGCCGATTTCGAAAAAACGGCCCGGCTGGCCCGGCGGATCCCCAAAGAAGAGTTCGGGAGTTTCCAAGGCCGGGCTGGCGCGCGGGCGTCCGGGATGGTCTTTCCCTTCATCTTCGACCCGGGCCCCGCTGGCCCGAAGAGCCTGGCCTTCGCCGTCCGGGTCATCGACTCCAAAAAGCGCGCCTCGGATTTCACCGTGCCGGCCGCCGTGGACATCCGCGCGTGTCCGAAACCCCCGCAATCCGTGGAAGTCCGCGTCTTCCCGGACTTCATCGAGGTCGGCTGGCTCGCCCCCGACTCGAACATCGACGGCACGCCTCTCGAGAAAGTGGGCGGCTACGCCGTCTACCGCTACGAGGGGGACGGCCCGCCGCGCAAGCTTACGCCCTCCCCCCTCGACGGCCTGACGGTCGAGGACCGCGATTTCGAGTTCGGGAAGGCTTACGGCTATTTCGTCCGAGCCGTCGTACCCGGGACGGATGGCGCGGTCGAGAGCGGCGATTCTTCGGCCGCGGAGATCGTTCCGCGCGACGTTTTTCCGCCCGCCGCGCCGGCCGGCCTGGCCGTCGTCGCCGGCGACGGGTTCGTCTCCCTGATCTGGCGGCCGGCGAAGGAGCGCGACCTCGACGGCTACAGGGTCTGGAGAAAAGAGGCCGGGGGCCCGGCTTTCCTCCCGATCGGCGAGGGGGTCGTCCGAGAGAACTCGGTCGCCGACCGGTCGGCCGCGAAAGGCGTTTCCTACGTCTATGCCGTCAGCGCCGTCGACCTGGCCGGGAACGAAAGTCCGAAGTCCGAATCCGGACCCGTCGTCGCGAAAGGAGCGAGGCCTTGAAGATCTACAGGTTCAGGTACCGCAAGCGGATCCTCACCGGCATCCTGAAGGAAGAGTTCCTCTTCCCGATCGTCGGGTCGGTCTTCGGCGACTTCAAGATCGGGACGAGCCCCATCCCCATCAGCGAGGTGCGGGTCCTGCCGCCGGTCCTGCCGACGAAGATCATCGGCATCGGCCGCAACTACCGGGCCCACGCCGAGGAATTGGGAAACCCCCTGCCCGAAGAGCCCCTGGTCTTCCTCAAACCGCCGACGGCCGTCATCGGCCATCTGGACAGGATCGTCCATCCGGCCATGGCCGGCCGCGTCGATTACGAAGGGGAGGTCGCCGTCGTCATCAAGAAAAAAGCCCGCGGGCTCGGCGACGACGCTCCCGTTTCCGACTTTATCCTGGGCTACGCGTGTTTCAACGACGTCACGGCCCGGGACCTGCAGAAGAAGGACGTCCAGTTCACCCGGGCCAAGTCTTTTGACACGTTCGCCGCCCTAGGGCCCTGCGTCGCCACGGGCCTCGATCCGATGGCGCTCCACCTGAAGACCTTCCTCAACGGCAAGCTGGTCCAAACGGGAAACACGGCCAACCTCATCTTTTCCGTTCCGTCCCTCGTCCGGTTCCTCTCCCGGGTCATGACCCTCAACCCCGGCGACATCATCGCCACGGGCACGCCTGCCGGGATCGGCCCCATGACGCCCGGCGACCGGGTGGACGTGCAGGTCGAGGAGATCGGCGTGCTCTCGAATACCTACACCCGTTCAAGCGATAAGGAGGACACATGAAGCTGTTCCTGGATTCGGCCAACCTGGAGGAGATCCGCGAAGTCGCGAGCTGGGGGGTCCTGGACGGGGTGACCACCAATCCGTCGCTCTGCTCTAAAGAGAACGCGACCTTCGAGGACAACATCCGCGCCATCTGCGCCGTCTGCGCCGGACCCGTCAGCGCCGAGTGCGTCTCGCTCCGCGCCGACGAGATCGTCGTCGAGGGCCGTGACCTGGCCCGGATCGCGCCAAATGTCGCGGTCAAGATTCCGGTCTGCCTGGAGGGCCTCAAGGCGACGAAAACGCTCCACGCCGAGGGCGTCCCGGTCAACATGACCCTCATCTTCTCCGCGAGCCAGGCCCTTCTCGCCGCCAAGGCGGGGGCCCGCTTCGTCAGTCCCTTCATCGGGCGCCTCGACGACGCCTCCGAGGACGGCATGGCCCTCATCGAGGAGATCGTCCAGGTCTTCGAGAACTACCGCTTCGAAACCGAGGTCATCGTGGCCAGCGTCCGCCACCCGCGACACGTCGTCGAGGCGGCCCTGATCGGGGCGGACATCGCCACGGTTCCCTACGGAGTCATGGAAAAGCTGGTCAAGCATCCGCTGACGGACATCGGCATCGAACGGTTCCTCGCCGACTGGAGGAAGGTCAGGAAGTGAGATTCCACTCCATCTTCCGGATCCGCGAACACGTCCGGGTCCTCGTCCAGAAAATTCGGAAGGTCACGGTGTCCGTCCTCGTCCTGGGCGTCCTCTTCTCGAGCCTGGTCGTCGGCAAGAATGTCTTCATGGGCGAGGTCCGCAAGGAGATCCGCAAGTCGTTCGCCTACGACAGCCTGAAGCTGTCCTATTTCCCGCCCGCCCTCGTCCTCGAGAATGTCCGCTCGCTCGCCAGCCCGCCGACCTTCCGGGCCCGCCGGGTCAGGGTCGAGGTCCCGTATCTCTCCCTCCTGCGGAATCGCAAGGTCCTGTCCGTCGTCCTCGATTCCCCCGAGATCCGTCTCGCGCCGGCGGCCCCGGGCGCGCCGGGTCCGAAAGCGAAACGTCCGCGGTCCGCTTTCTCTCTTCCTTTCATCATCGAAAGGGGGCTCGTCGAGAACGGTTCGGTGTCCTTCGAAACCGGCGCGGCGACGGTCGAGGTCCGGGGGCTCCGGGCGCTCGTCACCCAGAGCGGCGAGGAGTTCTCGGTCCTAGCGACGGCCGCGCGGAGCGGCTATTCGTCCCCCGCCCAAAACCTCGACTTCGGCGGGGCCCTCACCGTCCTGCTCTCCGGCCGGGGCGAAGCGGTGAGGATCGACCGGCTGACGGTCGAAGGGCCCGACGTCGCCCTCCAGGCGGAAGGCAGCATCCGGAATTTCCTCGACCCTGAGGTCGAGCTGGACGCCCGTTTCGATATCGAAACGGCCTATCTCGACGCAGTCCTCCGCATGCCTTTTGAATGGAAGGGAAAGGTCGGCGGGGAGGGGAAGCTCCGGCGCAAGAGCGGCGAGCTCGCCTTCGAGACGAGCCTCGCCTCGGACACCCTGGTGCTTTGCGGCGTGCCCATGGGCCAGATCCGGGGCCGCTTCGACCTCACGCCGGCGACGGGCGGACGGATCGACCTGGCCATCCAGAAGCCCGGACTTCCCGCCGAGAGCTTGAGTCTGACCTTTCTTCATGGCCGGGTCGAAGGCCGCGCCGCCCCGATTTTCGTCGACCCGGTCTTCAGTGAGCTCAAAATCCCCTGGCCGGTCAGGTCTCCCGCCTGGGGGACCTTTGCCCTCGAGAACCGCAAGCTCGCCGTCGACGCCGAATTCCGCGATCCCTCGCTCGCCAGGGAAGGGGATCTGTTTTCCTTCCGGGGCGGCGCCCAGGTCGGCGTCGACTTCGCCACCAACAATGTTTCCATCCGGACTCCCGGCCTCGAATCGAACTTCGGCCGCCTCGAAGCGTCCGCCGCGATCGACCTCGCCGGCGATATCGACGCGAGGATCCAGGGACAGGTCTTCGACGTCAAGCAGACGCGGGAATTCGTCTCCCTCGTCCTCAACGAGACGTTCGGCTTCGGCGAGATCCGCGGCGAGGGATACGCCGACGTCCGTCTCAGCGGCAAGTCCGCCTCTCCGGTCGTCTCCTTGAAGGCCACCTTGTCTCCTGGCGGCTTCGACCTATTCGATGCCGCCTTCGTCGAGACGGAGGCCGTCATATCGGGAGGCGGTTTCGAGGGCTCGTTCGACGTCGACGACCCCGAGCTCAAGGGCCGGGTCCGAGTCAAGACCGACGGCAACACGCTCGAAGTGGACGTCAAGAACGGGGAGGGGGAGCTGGCCAGGATACTGCCCGCCCTCGAGGTTCCCGTCTCCCTCTCCGGCCGGGCTTCGGGCGATTTCCGGATGGTCCAAAAGGCCGGCGGCCAGGAATTTTCGGGTAGCTTCACCAGCCCGGAGATTACGGGCTACAACGAGAAGGGCGGACGCGTCTCGGGCCGACTCGAATGGAAGGACGGGATCCTCTCCTTCCCCGAGCTGGCCATGGATTTCTACGGTGGACGCATCGACGGCCGGCTGCTCGTCGGGACCGTCAACGGCGAGTTCGACTTCGACCTCCGCGGCGAGGAGCTCGATTTCCGCCAGGTCGTCTCGGCGGCCGCCGGCCGGTTGTCCCTGGCCCTGGCCGGCCGCGGCGTCTTCGGCAAGGACAAGCTGGGCGGGCTCTTCGACATCAAGGACATGGTCCTCTCTCCCCTCGAGAAAACGGAGGCCCGAGGCGATCTCCAATTGGATGTCGCCGGCGGGCATGTCCTCCTCGGTCTCAAGGGCGGGCTCGTCCCGGGCGAAAACCCGTTTGAAGCCGCCTTCGATTTCCCTCTTTTCGGCGGGCTTTTCTCGGGGGTCGTCAAGGGTCGGATCGGCAACCTCGACCTCGTCTGGCCCTGGTACGGCGCCCAGGGGCACCTGGACTACACGGCTGACGTCAAAGAGACCGCGACGAAGCCCCGGGTCGCCGTTGTCCTCAATGCCGAGGCCCCGGTCATGCCCCTGCCCGGGTTCGCCTATGCCCTGACCGATTTCACCGCCTCCGCGAACTACCTCGACGACGTCCTGACCATCACCTCACTCGGCGGCAAGCTCGGCGGGGGCGACGTCCGCGGCTCCGGCGAGGTCGGGATCGGCGCGAGCGGCATCGCCACGATGGACCTGCGCCTCGAGGCCAAGGACATGGTCCTCTCGCCCATGGAACGGATGAGGGCCCAGGCCGACGCGACGCTCCGCCTGCTCAAGGACAAGAAGCGCTTCGTCACCGAGGGGGAGCTCCTGTTCAGGCGCTTGACCTGGCGGCGCGAGATCTACGAGGAGTTCGGGTTCTCCTCGGAAGTCGAGCCGACGGCCGACACGGGGCCCTCGTTTTTTGACGGCATGTCCCTGAACATCCGCCTCCGGGCCGACGAGAACGTGACCATCGAGAATTCCCTGGGCAAGTTCACGGGCCGGTTCAACCTGACCGCGACGGGCGCATTCGAATCGCCCGTCCTCCTCGGCGACATCGACATCCTCAGCGGCGATTTCTATTTCCAGGACCGGAGCTTCCGCGTCCTCCATGGGCGCCTGAGCTTCACCGACCCTGTGAACACGGAGCCGTACCTCGATTTCCGCGGCGAGACCTACGTCAAGGATTTCCGGGTAACGCTGAGCATGAACGGCCCGGTCAGCCGCCTCAAGCCGGAGTTCACGTCCTCGCCGCCGCTGCCGCCCGAGGAGATCCTGTCGCTCCTGGCCTTGGGCGAATCCTTCCGGCGCATGTACTATTCGTATTCAGGGGATCGCAGCACGGCCCTGAACACGGCCTCCCTCCTGACCTATCAGATCGCCGACCAGGCCAGGAGAAGAACGCCCGGCGGCCTTTTTTCCTTGGACCGTTTCCGGATCGACCCGTACATCCCGGAAAGCGCCCAGAGCGGCATCGCCGCCCGGATCACCGTGGGCAAGAAAATCTCCCGGAACCTCCTCTTCCTCTATTCGACGATCCTGGCCAACTCCACCGTCATGGCCGCGATCGACGAAGTCCCGATATTCCGGATGGAGTGGGACATCAGCAGGAAATTCTCGCTCGTCGGCGGACGGGACGACCGGGGAAGGTTAAGTTTGGATGTCAAGTACCGCAAACGCTTCTAGAGAACGCGGCCGGGGACGCCGTCCCGGCGCCGGAGCCGTCCTGGCGCTCGCGGTAGTCCTCGCTCTCGCCGGCGTCCGGACGGTCTGGGCCCAGGTCGCCGGAGCCGCGGTCGTCGCCCAGGTCGCCGTCGAGGCCGACGGGAAGCCTGCCGAAAAGGGGCTCCTTGACCTCATCCCCATCAAGCCGGGCGATCCCTATTCACCGCGGCTCGTCGACCAGGCCGTCAAGCAGATCTTCCGCACGGGCCTCTTCGCCGACATCCGGGTCCTGAAGAGCGGGGAGGACCGCGTTGAGCTCGTCTTCGTCCTCGTCAGAAACCTGTTCATCAACAAAGTTTTTTTCCGCGGCTCGGGGGCTTCGTCGGCTCGCCTGAGGGACAGTCTCGTCTCCCTCAGGCCGGGAGGCATCCTCAAGGAGGACCGTCTGGCTGATGCGGTCAAGGAGGTCCGGGAGGGTTTGAGGAAGGAAGGATATTTCGGCGCCACGGTCGACTGCGATGTCCGGCGGAAGGCCGGCGACACGACGGTCAACCTCGTCTTCCGGGCCTCTTCCTGGAAGACCTACCGGATCGGCGCGCTCGATATCGAGTGGAAGGCCGACATCCCCCAACGAACCCTGCTCGGGAAGATGAAGAGCCGGCCAGGCAAAGTTTACGTGCCCAGCCTCTTCGCGGCCGACCTCGAGGTCCTGACCGTTGCCCTGGGTAAGTCCGGCTATCGGCGGGCCGAGGTCCGCCTGGCCGGCGAGACGTTTGACGAGCAAACGCGGCAGGTCGACCTCCGGGTCGAGATGCTTTCCCATGAGAAGATCATGATCGTCATCAACGGCGCGAAAGTCCCGTCCCGGCTCCTCGAGCCGATCTGGGAGGAGCGCGTATTCGAACAGTGGGGGCTGGCCGAAGGAGAGGTCCGGGTCCTCACCCACCTCCGCCGAAAAGGCTACCTGTTCGCCACGGTCAAGAGCCGGGTCGAAAAGGGGCCGGACGAGATCCGCATCATCCACGACGTCACACCGGGAGAGAAATTCAAGATCGAGAGCGTCGGTTTCCAGGGTCTCGCCGCGTTCTCCGAGTTGGACATGAAGACGAGGCTGGCGATCAGCGAGGGCGTCCCGTTTTTCGCGCTGCTCAGTTACGACCGTCTGTTTTCGATACCCCGCGAAGTCGAGACTTTCTACAAGGAAAACGGCTTCGCTGACGTTCAGGTCAGGCTCGACCTGGTCAAACAGACAACGGGCGTCCGGGCGGTCTTCGATGTCCGGGAGGGGGCGAGGACGATGGTCGAGGCCATTCGCTTCGAGGGGGGCTCGCTTTTTCCCGCCGAGGCTCTCCTCCGCGAACTGGTCAGCCGGCCAGGCGGCCCGTATTTTCCGCCCAACATCCAGAGGGACGTCGGCCAGATCGAGAGCTTCTATCTCAACCGCGGTGTCCGCGGGACAGCGGTCGTTGCCCGCGTCGAGCCTTCGGCGGAAAACAGGGTTTCGTTCGTCTACGAGATCCAGGAAGGCGAAAAGACCATCGTTCGGGACATCTTCATCACCGGAAACCGGGCCACGAAAAACCGGGTCATCGGGAAGGAGCTGCGGATAGGGAAGGGCGACGAGGCCGATTATTCGAAGGTCCAAGAGACGAAACGCCGGCTCGAGCGCCTGGGCATCTTCTCGGAGGTCCGCGTGGATGAGGTCCAGACCGGGCCCGGCGAGGAGGTCGTGGTCGTCACCGTCCGGGAGGGGGAAAAGAACTACGCCGGCGCCGGCCTCGGGTTCGAATCCCTGACCCCGCTCAGCGGCTCTCTCGCTTCCTGGCCCAACGACTTCCGGCCGCGTGGTACGGCCGAGTACATCCGCAGCAACGTCTTCGGCCTCGGCGCGCAGGTCGGCCTCCTCGGCCAGTTCAGCACGGTCGAAAGACGGGCGGTCGCCTCCTGGAATCAGCCCTACCTCTTCGGCCTGGCCATACCGACGACGCTCCTCGCCTGGGCAGAAAGGGAGGAGCGGGAGAGCTTCACCTACGACCGCCGCGGCATCAGCCTGAGCACCGTCAAATCCTTGGGCAAGGCCCGGCTCCTTCTGGCCTCCCTGAGCCTGATCCGGACGGCCCTCCCCGAAGTCGACCTTGAAAATCCGGAGGGCGACATCGACAGGCGCTTTCTCCCGTACTCGGCGGCGCTCGTGTCGGTTAGCATGAATTGGGAAAGACGCGATGACACCCTGAACCCTGAAAAGGGACTTTTCTTCAGCGCCGTCGGTGAATGGGGCTTCCCGGTCTTCGGCATGGAATCGGACTACCAGAAGGTATTTCTCAAGTCCCAGCTCTTCCGCCCCTTGCCGGTCGGCCTGAACCTCGGGATCACGGCCCGATTGGGGCTCGGCAACGGCCTGAGGAACCTGCCGGAGAGGTTCTTTGCCGGCGGCAGCAACACCTTCCGGGGAGAGGAATTCGACATGCTCGGCCCCATCGAACCGACGACGCTCAAGCCCCTCGGCGGCGAAGCCGTCTTCTTGATCAACTCGGAGCTCGTCTTCGCCGTCATCCCCTCGTGGAAGGAACTTCGGCTGGCCGCCTTTTTCGACCTCGGTAACGTCTTCGGCAGCCTGAACGAATTCCGGCCTCTCGACCTCCAGGGGGCCGCGGGCGCGGGCATCCGCTACAGGACGCCGCTCGGACCGGTGCGCGTGGAGATCGCCTGGAAACTCTGGGACATCGACGCTCAGGACAAGAAGGGGAAACCCCTCATCTTCCTGACGATCGGCAACATCTTCTAGGGCGGGGACGACGATGATAAAAAGGATCATGCTCCTGACTCTCCTGGCGGCGGCCGCCGGCCTGGCCCAGACCGTCAACTGCCTGGTCGCGGTCGTCAACGGCGAGATCATAACCCTCCTCGACGTCGAGATCGCGGCCGAGTTCGGCCTGGGTCGCGAGGCCGCCGTCGAGGCGGGGCGGGACCCGCGTCTCGCGGCCCTCGACGCTCTCATCGACAGGAAGGTCGTCCTGGACCTAGCCCGGGAGGCCCGAGGAATCGTCCAGGAGGGCCTCGTCACCGCGCTCGCCGACTTGCGCCGCGGATTGGGCGAAAGTGCCTTCGCGGCGAAGCTCGGGAAGTTCGGCCTCGCCGAGAAGGACCTCGAGCCCTATCTCCGGGACGGGCTTCTCTACGACAGGGCTTTGGCCCTGAGGTTCAGTCCGACGATACCCGTATCGCTCACGGAGGTCGAGAGGCATTACCGGGATATTTACGTCCCGGAGCAGACCCGCCTCGGAAAGACGGTCGAACCGCTCGAACGGGTCGCCGACCGGATCGAATCGCTGCTGCGGGAGGAGAGGCGGACGAAGCAGACGGCAGACTGGGTCAGGGACCTGAGAACGCGGGCCGATATCCAGATCAAGAAAGACTGCCTGAAATGAACATCGCCTATCTTTTTCCGGGGCAGGGGTCCCAGGCCGTGGGCATGGGCAAGGACCTCTACGACAAGTCGCCCGAGGCCCGCGAGCTTTTTGAAACGGCCGACGAGGTCCTCGGGTTCCCGATATCGAAAATCTGTTTCGAGGGGCCCGAGGAGGAGCTCCGGCTCACCCGGAACACCCAGCCGGCCCTGCTCGTCGTCAGCACGGCCGCCTGCCGCCTGCTCGGCCGCGACCCGGTTGTGGCCGCCGGCCACAGCCTCGGCGAATACTCGGCGCTCGTCGCGGCAGGCGTGCTGAGGTTCGAGGATGCCGTCCTCCTCGTCCACAAGCGCGGCCGCTACATGCAGGAGGCCGTGCCCATCGGCGTCGGGGGCATGGCCGCGGTCCTGGGCGTCCCCGGCGACGTCGTCGAAAAGCATCTGGCCGGCGTGGGCTCGGGCGTTGTCGAGATCGCGAACTGGAACAGTGACGACCAGATCGTCATCTCCGGCGACAAGGCGGCCGTCGAGGAGGCCCTGGCCGCGATCAAGGCGCCGCGGTCGGTCATGCTGCCGGTCAGCGCGCCCTTCCATTCGCGTCTGATGAAGCCGGCCGAGGAGAGGCTCGCCGCCGACCTTGACGCGGTTCCCTTCGCCGACCCGCGCTTCCCGGTCATTACCAACGTCGACGCCCGGCTCATCCGGACGGCGGAGGAGGCCCGTGACGCCCTCAAGCGACAGGTCAGTCGTCCCGTCCTCTGGACGAAGTCCATGGGCCTTTTAAAAGAGATGGACATCGAAGCGTGCGTCGAGTGCGGCCCGGGGAAAGCCCTGGCCGGTCTGTTCAAGCGCATCGGCCGGGGCTGGCCCAAGGCGCCGGTTTTCCACAATGTGGAGAACTGGGAAGGGCTGGAAAAGGCGAGGGCGGCCCTATTCGGCCTGCTGTGAGATAACCCGCGGACCGAAGCGGACGAAATATTCAATGGCTGAGACGATGGCTAAAGCGAAGACCAGCCAGAGCCCGACCTTGGCCGCGATGTAGAATTTCCCTAAATAGATCGGGCCCAGGACGAGGGCGCCGATGACCCAGGATTCACTGCCCATCTTGGCCTTTCCGAAGGCTGAGGCGGGGATGTTGACCCCCTTGGACGAGGCCATGGCCCGGAAGCCGCTGACGGCGATCTCCCGCCCGATGATGACGATGGCCGCCCAGGCCGGGACCCGGCCGAGCCCGACGAGGCAGATGAGAGCAGAGGCGATGAGGAGTTTGTCGGCCGTCGGGTCGAGGAGCTGACCGAGGACGGTGACGAGCTCCTTCCGGCGAGCCAGCCAGCCGTCGAGCCAGTCCGTCAGGGATGCGAAGGTGAAGATGATCACGGCGACGAGGTCGTGACCCTTGAAATTCGTCAGCATCACGGCCACGAGGGCCGGGATGGCGAGAATCCTGGCCAGACTGAGGTAATTGGGAATGTTCACGCCCCGAGATTACACCACCTCCCCCGGACGTGTCAATCTTGCAAAAGCGGGGGGCCATCGGTATAGTGAGGGTTCGCCGATGTCCAATGACAACTCCCTGACTCCGATGATGGAGCAGTATTTCCGGATCAAGGGGCTCCACCGCGACGCCCTGCTCTTCTTCCGCCTCGGCGATTTCTATGAGATGTTCTACGACGACGCCAAGCTCGCCGCGCCCATCCTCGACATCGTCCTGACTTCGCGGCAGAAAGTGCCGATGTGCGGCGTCCCCTACCACGCCGTCAGCTCCTATCTTCCGAAGCTCCTGCGCCAAGGCTACAAGGTCGCCATCTGCGAGCAGGTCGAGGACCCCAAGGCGGCCAAGGGCGTCGTCAAGCGCGAAGTCATCAAGGTCCTGACGCCCGGAACCGCCGTCGAGGTCGAGACGGAGGACGCCAAGGAGAGCACGTTCATCGTCTCCCTGGCCCTCGAAGAGGATGGGTGGGGGATGGCCCTCGTCGACCTCGTCGTCGGCGAGGTCCGCGCCCTCGAGGGGGCCTGGCCCGAAGCCAAACTCCTGGCCGACGAGATCTTCAAGGCGGCGCCCAAGGAGATCCTCTACCCGGAAGGGGCGGAGGACGCCTTGCGGCGCGTTCTTTCGCTCGGCGGGACGGCCGGCGTCGCCCTGAGCCCGGCCGAGGGTTGGCTCTTCGACCCGCCCCAGGCGGCCCGCGTCGTCCTCGAGCACTTCGGCGCGCGCTCCCTCGCCGGGTTCGGCCTCGAGGATAAGCGTCTCGCGGTCGCCGCGGCCGGGGCCCTCATCGCCTACGTCAAGAAGGTCCGCCAGGACTCCCTGTCCCTCGTCCACCGTATCTCCTACCTCCACGCCGGAAGCCACCTCGTCCTCGACACGACGACGGTCCGCAACTTGGAGCTCGTCCGCAATCTGCGCGAGGGCAAGGTCAAGGACACGCTCCTGGATGTCATCGACTTCACCGTGACGGCCCCGGGCGGCCGCCTCCTCCGCTCTTGGCTCCTGCGGCCCCTCTTCGACACGAAGGAGATCGCGGCGAGGCAGGACGGCGTCGCCGAGGCCCTCGGGGCGACTATCGGCCGCCGCGAACTGCGCGAGGTCCTGAAAGGGGTCCTCGATTTGGAGCGGCTGGCCGGGAAGATCGCCCTCGCCGCGGCCCATCCGCGGGACCTCGTCGCCCTCAAGAAGTCCCTGACGCCGCTGCCCCATGTTCAAAGAGAGCTCGGCGCTTTTTCGTCCGTGATCTTCAGGGCCATGTCCGGCCGGTGGGACAACGCCGAGGATGTCGACGGCCTCATCGAGAAGGCCATCCTCGACGAGCCGGCCTTCCTCCTGACCGAGGGCGGCATCATCAAGGACGCCTTCAACGCCGAGCTCGACGACCTGCGCTCGGTCAGTCGGTCCGGGAAGTCCTTCATCGCCCAGCTCGAGAAACGCGAGCGGGAACGGACGGGCATCGGCTCCCTCAAGGTCCGCTACAACAAGGTCTTCGGCTACTATATCGAGGTGACGAAACCCAACCTGCCCCAGGTCCCGGCCGACTACATGCGGAAACAGACGCTCGTCAACTCCGAGCGCTTTCTGACGCCCGAGCTCAAGGAGTACGAAGAGAAGGTTCTCCACGCCGAGGAGCGGATCGGGGTCCTCGAGCACCGCCTCTTCCTCGAGGTCCGCGAGGCCGTGGCCCGGGAGACCCGCCGCCTGCAGAGGATCGCGGCCGACGTCGCCGCGCTCGACGTCCTCTTGGCCCTGGCCGAGTGCGCGGCCCGGCGGAACTACGTCCGTCCCGCGGTCGACGAAGGGGACGGGCTCCACATCGAGGCCGGACGCCACCCCGTCATCGAGACGAGCCAGGCGGAGCCCTTCATCCCCAACGACCTCGAGCTCGACGCCGCATCGAACCAGATCCTGATCGTTACTGGTCCGAACATGGGCGGGAAGTCGACCTTTCTTAGGCAGGCGGCGCTCATTGCCATCCTCGCCCAGATGGGCTCGTTCGTCCCGGCAAAATCCGCGGTGCTCGGACTCGTCGACCGCATCTTCACCCGGATCGGGGCCATGGATTTCCTCAGCGTCGGGCAGTCGACGTTCATGGTCGAGATGCTCGAAACGGCGAGCATCCTCCACAACGCCACGTCGCGCAGCCTCATCCTCCTCGACGAGGTCGGCCGGGGCACGAGCACGTTCGACGGCCTGAGCATCGCCTGGGCCGTAGCCGAACGCCTCCACGAGCGCGAGGGCCTCCGGCCGAAGACGCTCTTTGCCACTCACTACCATGAGTTGACCGAGCTCGCCCTGACCCTGCCGAGGATCAAGAACTACCACGTTTCCGTCAAGGAATGGAAGGACGAGGTCGTCTTCCTGCGCAAGATCGTCCCCGGGCCTTCCGACCAGAGCTACGGCATCCACGTCGCCAAGCTGGCCGGCATCCCGAAGGACGTCATCGAGAGGGCCCGGGAGATCCTCTTCAACCTGGAGAAGCAGGAGCTCGACGAAGCCGGCCTGCCCCGGCTGGCCTACCGCGGCCGGGCGGCGAAGGACCGCAACCAGCTTTTCCTTTTCGCCGCGGACCGGGAGTCCGCCCTTCTCCGCGAACTCAAGGAAGAGATCGAAGGCCTCGACCTCTCTTCGCTGACCCCCCTCGACGCCCTGAACATTCTCGCCAAACTCAAGGGTCGGCTCGAGCCCGGCCCGTCCGGTCAATAAGTCTCAGACTCGTCCTCGACCGAGAACCCTTCCTTGATATCCTCTTCCTCTTCCTCGTCTTCGTCCTCATCGTAGTCCTTGTCCCCGTCGTCTTCGAGGGGAGCTTCCCCGTCGTCCTCTTTCCGTTCTTCCAGGGCCTTGTCGAACTCGTCACGGCCCTCATAACGCCGGATGGTGTTCACGGCCGAGTCGCTGTAGCAGAGCTCGAGAAAGTCCTCTTCGATGATACAGAAGACGGACATGCTGTGGCCCGTTTGGAGGTTGCCGACGGTCTCGACGATCTTAGCGCTCTTCGACTTCTTGATCGCGTCGAGCGTCAGCCAGCTCGTGACTTCCATCTCTTCCATGATGCGATCTCACTGATAATAAATATTTATTTTTCATGAATTGTCAAGGGGGCACGCCGGCGAAGCGCGAAATCGTTCTGCGACGCCTTGACAGCTCGCCGCGGCGGGTCTTTAATAATAAAGATATTCCCTTGGAGAGGTGCGTCCGATGCGTTGGGATCAGTTCACGGTGATGTCGCAGGAGGCCATCCAGAAGGCCCAAGGCCGGGCCGAGGAGATGGGCCATCAGGAGATCCGCCCCGAACATCTGCTCTGGAGCTTTCTCGCCCAGGACGAAAACATCGTCAATTCCATTCTGGGCAAGATCGGGGCGCCGGCGGCGAAGATCCGGGCCGACCTCGACGCGACCATCGACCGCCTGCCCAAGGTCAGCGGGGGAGGGGAGACAGCCCTCTCGCCGGCCCTGCGTCAGGTCCTGGATGCGGCCCGCAAGGAAGCGGAACAGCTCAAGGACGAGTACGTCTCGACCGAACACATTTTCCTGGCCATGCTAAAGGATGGGACAAACGAGGCCGCCCGGATCCTGCGCGTGAACGGTGTCACCGAGGAGGCCGTGCTCAAGGCCCTGGCCTCGGTCCGCGGCTCGCAGAGAGTGACCGACCCCGAACCCGAGGGCAAGTACCAAGTCCTCGAGAAGTACGCCCGCGACCTCACGGCTTTAGCCCGCCAGGGCAAGCTCGACCCGGTCATCGGCCGGGAGGACGAGATCCGCCGGGTCATCCAGGTTCTGTCGCGCCGGACGAAGAACAATCCCGTCCTCATCGGCGAGGCCGGCGTCGGCAAGACGGCCGTCGTCGAAGGGTTGGCCCAGCGCATCGCCAACGGCGATGTTCCCCAGTCGCTGAAGAACAAGCGCCTCATGGCCCTCGACATCGGCGCCCTCGTCGCCGGGACGAAGTTCCGGGGCGAGTTCGAAGACCGTCTCAAGGCCGTCCTCAAGGAGGTCGGCGAGGCCGGGGGAAACGTCGTCCTCTTCATCGACGAGCTCCACACGATCATCGGCGCCGGCGCGGCCGAGGGCGCGGTCGACGCCTCGAACATGCTCAAGCCCGCGCTGGCTCGGGGTGAGCTCCGCTGTGTCGGGGCGACGACCCTCAATGAATACAAGAAGCACATCGAAAAGGACGCCGCCCTGGAACGCCGCTTCCAGCAGGTCTACGTCGACGAGCCGACGGTCGAGGAGACGATCTCCATCCTCCGCGGCCTCAAGGAAAAATACGAGGTCCACCACGGCGTCAGGATCAAGGACTCGGCCCTGGTCGCCGCGGCGACCCTGTCCTCGCGCTATATCGCCAGCCGCTTTCTCCCGGACAAGGCCATCGACCTCGTCGACGAGGCCGCGTCGCGCATCCGCATCCAGATCGACAGCCTGCCCGAGGAGCTCGACGAGCTCGACCGCCGGACCCTCCAGCTCGAGATCGAGCGCCAAGCCTTGAAGAAAGAGAGGGACCCGGCTTCGCGCGAGAGGCTGGAGAAGATCGAAGAGGAGCTGGCCAACCTCAAGGAGAAGGCCTCGGCCCTGCGCGGCCGCTGGCAGAAGGAAAAAGAGACGATCGAGGCCGCCGGAAAGCTCAAGGAGAGACGGGACGCCCTCAAGGTCGAGGAGCAGAATGCCGAACGGCGGGGAGATCTCGAGAAGGCGGCCGAGATCCGCTACGGCAAGCTCATCGAGCTCCAAAAAGAGATGGACAAGGCCGCGGCCGACCTCGCCGGCATCCAGGCCAAAGGACGAATGCTCAAGGAGGAGGTCGATGAAGAGGACGTAGCTCAGGTCGTCTCAAAATGGACCGGCATCCCCGTCTCCAAGATGCTCGAAGGCGAGGTCGACCGGCTCATCCGCATGGAGGAGCTCCTGGCGAAGCGGGTCATCGGTCAGGAAGCGGCCATCCGGGCCGTGGCCGCAACCGTCAGACGCTCTCGGGCAGGCATCCAGGAAGCCGGCCGGCCCATCGGCTCGTTCATCTTCCTCGGTCCGACGGGCGTCGGCAAGACCGAGCTGGCCCGGGCCCTGGCCGAGTTCCTCTTCGACGACGAAAAGGCCATGGTCCGGCTGGACATGTCCGAATACATGGAAAAACACACGGTCAGCCGCCTCATCGGAGCGCCTCCGGGCTACGTCGGCTACGAGGAGGGCGGCCAGCTGACCGAGGCGGTCAAGCGCCGGCCCTACTCGCTCGTCCTCCTCGACGAGATCGAGAAGGCCCATCCCGACGTCTTCAACGTCTTGCTCCAGATCCTCGAGGACGGCCGGCTGACCGACGGCAAGGGCCGGACGGTCGACTTCAGGAACACGCTGGTCATCATGACCTCGAACCTGGGCAGTCAGGTCATCAAGGAGCTAAGCCGCGATTACGAAGCCATGGAGAAGGAGGTCCGGAGGGTCCTCGAGGCCCACTTCAAGCCGGAGTTCCTCAACCGCGTCGACGAGGTCATCATCTTCCGGCCGCTGGGGAAAAGCGCCATCCTCGAGATCGTCGGGCTCCAGTTGGAACTGTTGGGCAAAAGGCTGGCCGACCGCAAGATCGGCCTCGAGGTGACGAAAGAAGCCAAGGAGCTCCTGGCGGAGAGGGGCTTCGACCCCGTCTACGGCGCGCGGCCACTCAAGCGGACGATCCAGCGGGACGTCCAGAACCCCCTGGCCATGAAGATCCTGGCCGGGGAGTTTGGTGAAGGGGACACGGTCGAGATCGGCGTCGACAAGAAACGGGAGCTCGTATTCAAGAAAAAGTAACCGGCCGTGCGGCCGCCCCGCATATTCTCGTATATAATGGATTGACCTCGATGAAAGCGGAGAGATAAGACATGTCCAAGAGATTCCTGCTCGCGGCCTTAGCCGTCATCCTCGTCCTCCCGTCCCTCGCCCCGGCGAACGGGCTGAACCTCAACGGGCTGGGCTCCCGGGCCCAAGCCATGGGCGGCGCCTTCGTCGGCATCGCCAACGACTTCAGCGCCGTCTTCTGGAATCCCGCCGGAGCGGCCGGTTTCCGCAAGGAGATGTTCGGGTTTTACGCGATGGACCTCATTCCGACGGCCACCTACCGCCTGCCTCTTTTATACGCTACCGTGCTTCCCGGACCGGAAATCCAAGTCGCCAAGACGAAGACCTCCCATTACCTGGGCGGGCTGGCCGCGTATTACAAGCCCCTCAGCTCCAAGGTCGTCGTCGGCTTGGGCGTCGGCACCCCGTCCGGGCTGGGGACGATGTGGGATGGCGAGGACTTCACTCCGATAACGGGCGGAACCGTCTACGATTGGTCGAGCAAGGTCGGCGTTATTTCCATCTCGCCGCTCGTCGCCGTCAAGCTCAGCGACATTGTCTCGGTCGGGGCCACGTTCAACCTCAACTACGGCATGTTCAGCCTCAAGATGCCGGCCGGAACCGTGACCGTCGGTGAGGAACCGGAGATCCCCATTCCCCCCGGCCCTCTAGACCTGGGGCAGTACGAGGAGAACATGAACGGGTGGGGGATCGGGGCGACCTTCGGCGTGCTCGTCACGCCTTCGGATAAGCTCAGCTTCGGCCTGACCGTCCGGACGCCTTCGACCGTTTCGTTCAGCGGAACGGCCAACATGCCGACTCTGCCTGTCTATGAGCTTCCCGGGAGCTCGGACCTTAAGCGCAAGATCTCCTGGCCGCTGTGGATCGCGGGGGGCGTTTCCTTCCGGCCGGTCCCGCACCTGCTCCTGAGCGCCGACGTCCACTGGACCCAGTGGTCGAATCTTGAGAGCATTACGACGGATTATCTGGACTCCGTTTGGGCCGCGCTCACGGCGGCGGGCGGGATGGACGTCCGCGTCCTCGATTGGAAAGACGCGACCCAACTCCGCTTCGGGGCCGAATACACCTTGAATCCGTCGACAGTCCTGCGGGCCGGCTACTATCATGACCCGGCCCCGGGACCGCTCTCGACCCTCAATGTCCTCCTCCCTAGCCACACGTTCAACTCGTTCGCGCTCGGCGTCGGCAAGACGATTTCCGACCTCCACCTCGACTTCGGCCTGGAATATCTGATGGGGGACACGCGGACAGCGGTCATCGGTCTGCCGGCTGAGGGCATGCCCGGGACGTACGGGATGAAGATCGTCGTCCCGACGCTATCGGTGAGCTACGAGTTCTAATTGTTCATAATGTGGAAGAGAATGGAAATGAATTTCATCAATAAAAGGGTTTGGAGTTCATTCGTTCTCGCCATCTTGTTCGTCGTGAAACCGTCCTATTCAGATTCAAAGCTTCGAATGCAAAAAATCGAGATGGACGAGAAAGAAACGGGCTTTTTTAGAGCTATAACAGACATGGTTATCACCAACGATAAATTAATTATCGCTGATTTTTTTAGTAACCAAGTCCTTTGTTATAAATATCAAGGGGCAAAGGCCGTGTTTTCGAATTTAATCGGACGGCCGGGCCAAGGACCGGGAGACATCCAAAAACCCATAGCCTTATCCGCTTTTAAAGATCGTGTAGCGATCAAAGACCAAGAGAACGTATCTATCTTTAGTACAGATGGCGAGTTCTTTTATAAATTCAAACAGTTTTCCCCAATTATTGGCCATTTGATGGACAACAGCCGAGTCTATTATTTATCCTCGAATCCATCCAGCGATTATTTAATAAATGTCTTCAGCCTGAAAGGGGAGTTCCTTTCTCAGATATTGAAGAAACAACTCTGGGTGAATACGGGAGAGCTCACTGCATCGAATTCTTTCCGAGAAAAGCTCGTCTATGATGGTCATATTTGGTCTGATGGGAAATATTTAATTTATGTTAGCAGGTATTTTGGAATTATCGAAAAATATTCCCTCTCAGGGGAGCTATTATTGAAAAGAGATATATCTGAGGACCTCGATAATAACGCCAGAACTAAATCTGCAGGCAACAGAAAAACTTTAATTCAAAGTCGTGAACTTAAGTTGGACAAAGGGACGCCCGACTGCCATGAATTGTTCCTGGACTCCTATTTAGATGGAGAATATTTATACCTTCTTATGAGTCAATATGATTTATTGAATAAGAAGCCCATCAATAAGGTTGATATTCGCCGGATCAATACGAGCGACCTTAAGTTATCTGCATCATATTCAGTTGAGCTTAAAAGCAAAGAAAGGGCATCTCATCTCTGCGTTAGAACAGTTAATAACGAGCCAATATTTGTGGTAGATGTTCAATCGGAAACAGGGCTGGAATTATATGAGCTTTCTAGTGACAAATGATCTTGAAATATGAATAAAACGAGCCGAAAAGAGGACACTTCTCTTCTCTTGAAAGATTGAGGAGAGCCCCTTTTTTTGGGGAAGAGATGAAGAGCATGAGCGGGGCCAGAAGCCTCGCGCAGCCTGATATTTTTTGGGGGTTGATCCTAAAAGATGCTGTTTTGTTTATATTTTCCATGTGACAGTATAGCGCACAAAATATTGAAAGCCATCTTCATCTTCTCCGATTGTGTATAGCCTGTTTTTTTTCCATATACGCGGAGGATATTCAAGGATGATGCGGGCGAGATATTTCCCCTCAAAATTGAAAACATCATAATAATAGCCTTTGCCATGTTGAGGCTTTTCATAGGTCTGGACGATAATACGTTTTTCGCCATCTGTCGTGATGCTTTGATAAGCAGGGTGATGGGATGGGACATCTTTGTTTGTAGGCTGTTGAAGATTCTTCAGTTCGGTCTTTTTTTCCTCAGCGGAAATAGGGATTGGTTTATAGTCCCGATTTATTCTTTTTCGGACCTCTCCCCGGGGACCATAGATACTGAATAAGTATCTCTCATTCCTGCCGAGAAGAATGCTGTTTGTTGTTAGCCCCCATACATAATATGATTGGAATGGAGTCAACACGTCTTGATGCTGATCCGTTGCAAGCGCTTTGATCAGATTCAAATCAAGATCATAAAGATTGATCCCGATAGCTGCCTTAGCCGATACTGGATCCAGATGCACAGTTTTGACCAGAAAATCGCCTTTGGAGGTTATAAACACATCCAGAGGCGATATTTTTTGGAGGGGGATGGTTTTTTCAAAATCTCCATCCAAATTAAATAAGGACAGGCGTTTCATGTTGCCGTCGAAGACCAAAAGCATATTGTGATTGATGATTTGGAGTCTGTTGATCCTTTCAAATTCGCCCGGCCCCTGGCCCTTTCGTCCCAGAGTTTTAAGGTATACGCCGTTTTTATCGAATATTTTTATGCGGGATTCTTTCCAATCCGAAATGTAGATCGTTTCCGAGTCATCGACGTCAAAGGCTCCGATCTCCTGGAACATATATTCTTCTTTTCCGAACGCCACACCGATCCGCAACTGATCTTCCAGGGATATAACCGTCCCCTTGTATATTGGCTCTCTCGGGTTGCTGACGCAGGGGACGCCATCGATGACCTCAATCTTTCCTCTCCACTCGGGCTGTTGGGCAAGGGTAAATCCGAAAAAAAAGAATATGAAGACGGCTAGAACTATGATGGCTAATATTGATCTCATGATACTCCCTCCCTCAGTATACTCAATTATACTATAGACGAGCGATTAGCGTCGCAGGCCGACGGTAAATATCAGCTCCTAATCGAAAAGTAAGGCCGACCGAAATGTGTTCACTTTTATGCCCACGGGTCAAGGCGGATCCGAAGCCCTTGAAGGATTCTCCCCATAGACACGGTGTCCAACTTTTTCCCATCGTCGCTTTTCGCTGTTTCTCAACATTTCGCAATTTTGCTCAGTTTTATAAGTAGGGGAGAGAGGGTATTTCCCCCATAGGGGGAGGGGAGAATTCGATTCATATGGGGAGAATAAAAAAATGGCTAGGGACGGAATCGAACCGCCGACGCAAGGATTTTCAGTCCTTCGCTCTACCGACTGAGCTACCTAGCCATATGATGTCCGGCGCGCGCCGGACAACCCAATCAGTATAATAATCCGGCCCGTCGAAGTCAACCTTCTCCCCTTATGAACGGGGACACGCACTGTTTCCGGAGAAACGGCGCTTGTCCCCCCAAGGGCCAGAGCCGAAGGGGTCGTCTGAGTGAGCATAAGCGGTGATTTAGTCGGTCAGCGTGACGGACGAGGGCAGTTTCAGGGGAAACCGCCAAAACGTGTTTGAGCTCGGCGTAGCGCACGCCGAGCGAGTTGTTTTGGTGCCGAGTCCGGCGCGATGACCGGCGATAAAAATCACCGCAGCGAACGAAGACGATCCCCGAGGCGAAATTGAAATGGGCGGGTCGATATGTTATTCTGGCCGCTGGAGGAACCCGCCGGATGGACGAACAGGAACTCAAGGAGCTTCTCCTCAGGGAAAACGCCGAATTCCGCCGGGCCCACAACGACCACGGGGACTGCGAACGGGCCCTCGAGACGATCCGCGGCAAGACCCATCTCTCGGTCGCCGAAGTCGACGAGGAGCGGGAGCTCAAGAAAAAGAAGCTCGCCCTCAAGGACCGGATGTACCGGCTCATGTCGGACTACCTCAGGATGCGCTAAGGACCTCGATGGTCTTGACCGAGAACGCAAAACGCGTCACGAATAACGAGGAGCTCATCTCATGATCCTAGGCATGACCGGCTTCGCCGAAAGGAACTTCGCCTCTCCCTCCCTTCGGCTGAAGATCGGCATCAAGACCCTCAACCACCGCTTCTTCGACTGGTCGTACAAGGGCGTCCCCCTCGGCGAGGCCGAAAGCCGCCTCCGGGCCATCTGCCAGAAGCGGATCCGCCGGGGACGGGTGGAGGTCTTTCTCGACCTCGTCTCGCTCAGCCCCGAAAGCTGGAATTTCACGCTGAATGAAGGACTTCTCGAGAAGATCCTGGCCTCTCTCGACCGCGTCTCCCGGCGGACGGGCCGCCGCCTCGAGATCTCCCTCGATAGTCTCTTCCGCGTGCCCCAGCTCGTCGAGGTCAACCGGAAGAACCTCGGCCCCAAGGAAGCGGCCTTACTCGAGCGGAGTTTTTCCCGGACGCTCGACGACGTCCTCGCGCTGAGGCGGCGGGAGGGACGGGAGACCGCCCGCCAACTCCGGACCCACATCGACGCCGTGCGGCGCTTTGTCGCCCGGATCGAAGGGCGATTCAAGCGCCAGCCGGCCCTTCTCAAAGCGAAGATCAGGAAGCGCCTGAGCGACCTCAACGGGGGCGGCCCGGTTTCCGAGGGCAAGCTGGCCGAGGAGGCTTCGTTCCTGGCCCAGCGATACGACCTGGCCGAAGAGATCGGCCGGCTCAAGACCCACCTCGACTCGTTTGAAGAATTCCTGTCGCCCAAGGTCGGCGAGCCCGTCGGCCGGCAGCTCGATTTCCTGGCCCAGGAGCTCAACCGCGAGGCCAACACTCTGGCCTCGAAATCCCAGGACATCCACATCACGCGGGAGAGCCTGGCCATCAAGAACGAGCTCGAGAGCATCCGTCAGCACGTCCAGAATATCGAATAGGGGAGCGAACGACATGCTCTTCGTGATCAGCGGGCCATCGGGTTGCGGCAAGTCGACCCTCATCAAAAAAGTGCGGCGGAGCCTGGGCGACCTCGAATTCTCGGTCTCCCACACGACGCGGCCGCCCCGGCCCTCGGAAAAGGACGGCGTCGATTACCGTTTCGTCCCGGAAAAGACCTTCGAGCGCATGGTCCGCGGCAAGCGCTTCGTCGAGTGGGCCCGCGTCCATGGCCATCTCTACGGCACGTCCCGCGCCGAGGTTGAGCGAAAAGGTCGCCGCCGCGACGTCGTCCTCGACATCGACGTTCAGGGCTCCCGCCAGGTCCGCTCGCGCCTCCCCGGGGCCGTCCACATCTTTATCATGCCCCCGGTCGTCGGCGAGCTCCGGCGGCGGCTCGTGCGGCGGCGCGAGGACAGCCCGGAAGACGTGGAGCGGCGGCTCCGGGACGCAAGGGCCGAGATCCGGGCTTACGACGAGTTCGACTACGTCGTCGTCAACGACGACCTCGCCAAGGCCGCGGCCGACCTCGAGGCCGTCATCGTCGCCTCGCGCCACAGGACCGGCGCCATGGCCGGGGCGCTCAAACCCGTCCTGCGGAGCTTTCAGAAAGGCTGTCCATGAAAAAAGTTGCCCTGGGTGTCTCATCGTCCGTCAGCATCTACAAGGCCTGCGAGGTCGTCCGCGGCTTTCAGAAAAACGGCGTCGAGGTCCAGGTCGTCATGACCCCCAACGCCGCCCGGCTCATCTCGCCGCTCCTCTTCAGCAGCCTGTCGGGGACGACGACCATCGTCGGCCTCTTCGAGGAGCCCATGGCCCGGACCGTCGGTCATATTTCGCTGGCCAAGGAGATCGCCCTCCTCTGCGTCGCCCCGGCCACGGCCAACGTCATAGGCAAGTTCTCGGGCGGCGTCGCCGACGATTTCCTATCGACCCTCTACCTCGCCGTCCGCTCGCCCGTCCTCATCGCCCCGGCCATGAACGAGGCCATGTATCTCCACCCCCAGACCCAGGCCAACATCGCCCGCCTCCGGGCTTTAGGGGTCGAATTCGTCGAGCCGGAAAAGGGCTACCTGGTATGCGGGGATGAAGGCTGGGGCCGCCTGGCCGAACCAGAAGCTATAGTTAAGGAAGGGTTGCGGCTCATCGGTCGGACGGCGAGCCTCAAGGGGAAAACCGTCCTGGTCACGGCGGGCCCGACCCGGGAGCACCTCGACCCCGTCCGTTTCCTCTCCAACCCGTCGTCGGGGAAGATGGGCTACGAGTTGGCCCGGGAGGCGGTCGCCCGGGGGGCGGAGGTCGTCCTCGTCTCCGGCCCGACCTCGCTCGTCCCTCCGGCCGGGGCACGGACGGAATTCGTCCGGACCGCGGCCGAGATGCAGGAGGCCTGCCTGCGGGCCTTCCCCAAGGCGGACATCGTGGTCATGGCCGCCGCCGTTTCCGACTTCCGCTTCAAAGACGTCCGGCCGCGCAAGGCCGGCAAGGCCGAGGTCAGCCCCGCCCTGGCCATTGAGAAAACGCCGGACATCCTGGCCCTTCTCGGCGGGAAGAAGCGCCCGGGCCAATTCCTCGTCGGTTTCGCCGCGGAGACGCACGACATCCTGGCCCACGCTCGGAAGAAGCTGGCGGCGAAGAACGCCGACCTCATGGTCGCCAACGCCGTCGGCGAGGGCAAGGGATTCGGGACCGACGACAATGCCGTCCGGATCATCGCCGCCTCCGGGCCCGTCCAGGAGACGGGTCTCCTGAGCAAGCTGGAGACGAGCCGGGTCATCTTCGACCGCATCGAGGCCGCCCTTGAAAAAAAGCGCCGCTGACATCTGGGAGGACCTCAAGGGCCAGGTCGATTTCCTGACCGAGGCCGGGGCCGGGTTCGTCCTCAAGCCGGCCGAGGGCAGAAGCGCCGCAGCTCCCCGCCCCGCCCCGGCCCGCGACATCAAGCCCCAGCCGCCCGCCGCTCCCCCTTTGCCGTCTCTCGCCGGCCTCCCCGCGCAGACGGCCGCCGAGAGACGATCCCTCGAAGAGATCGACAAGCAGGTCCTCGTTTGCAAGCTTTGTCCGCTCCACAAACTCAGGACCCTTGCCGTCCCCGGCGAGGGCAACCGGTCGGCTGAGCTGATGTTCATCGGCGAGGGGCCGGGCCGGGACGAAGACACCCAGGGCCGGCCGTTCGTCGGCCGGGCCGGCCAGCTGCTGCGGAGGATCATCGCGGCCATGAAGTTCCGCGAGGACGAGGTCTACATCACCAACATCGTCAAGTGCCGCCCGCCCGACAACCGCGTCCCCCATCGCGAGGAGGAGGAAGCCTGCTCACCCTACCTCATCCGCCAGATCGAGCTCATCCGGCCGCGCGTCATCGTCACCCTGGGGAAGACGCCGACGGATTATTTCGTCCCCGGCCGCGAAGGCATGACCGCCCGGCGCGGGAATTACGGGGACTACCGGGGCATCCCGGTCATGCCCACCTTCCATCCCTCCTATCTCGTCCGGAACGAAGGCAACCGAGAGCTCAAGCGCATGGTCTGGGAGGACATGCAGAAGGTGATGGCCCTTCTCGGCGGGAAATGACCGTCTTCGCCCGGGTCGTTTTCGCGCTCCCCTTGGACCAGTCCTTTCTTTACGCCGTCCCGGAAGAGTTCCGGGCCGCCGCCCGCCCGGGCTCGCGAGTGGTAGCGCCGCTCGGAACGAGACGGCAGAACGGTTTCATTGTCGGCCTGACGGCCGAACCTCCAGCCGCCGGGATCAAGGTCAAGGAGCTCATCCAAGTCCTCGATGACAGGCCGTTTCGGGACGAGCGCTTCCTCGAGTTCACGGGCCGGCTGAGCGCGGAATTCCTTTCATCCTGGGGCGAGGTGCTCCAGGCGTCCCTGCCGCCTTCCCTCGCCCTTAAGACGAAAACGACCGTCTGCCTGACCGAACCGGGCCGGGCCGGGCTCGAGAAAAAGGGACTCGGTCCCAAGGAACGCGTCCTAGCGGCCGTCCTGGCCGAAGCCCCAAAGGGACGGAGCCCTCTTTTTCTCCGGAGGAAGACGGGAGGGAAGGACGTCTCCGGGCTCATCGCCAGGATGGAGAAGAAGGGGCTTGTCGAAGTCCGGAGGATAGCCGCCAAAGCGCCCCGGCCGCCCAAGGCCGGTGGGCCCGAAGCGTCCGTACAGCTCGGCCTGGCCTTCCCCGAGAGCCTGCGCGACGCCGGCCTTCTTGCCCAGGTCGAGAAGTGCATCGATGAAGGGCGCTTCGGCGCCTGGTATCTCTTCGGCTCCTCGGCGGCCCGGAGAGCGGCTTTCCGGGACCTCGTCCGGCGGGCGACCGGTGCGGGGGGACGGGTCCTCTATCTTTTTCCGGAGGTCGCCCCGAGCGGGGAATTCGCGGCCCGTTTCAAGAACGAACAAGGTCGGATGGCCGTGGTCTTCCACAGCCGGATGACGGAGAAGCGGAAAGAGGACGCCTGGCGGATCCTGAAGAGCGGCCGCGCGTCCCTCGTCGCCGGGACGCGTTCGGCCCTTTTCCTCGAAACGGGGCCGCTGCGCTTCATCGTCGTCGACGAAGAGCAGGAGGAGTCGTATGTCCAGGCCGAGAGCCCTTCCTACGACGCCCGACGCGGCGCGTGGCTTCGGGCCCGGCTTGAAGGAGCGGCCGTCGCTTACGGGTCGTCGCGGCCGACCGTGGAAGCCTTCGCCGAGGCCCGGCGGCAGGGGATGCTCATCGAGCTCGGCACGGAGGCGCGGCGAACCCGGGTCACGTTGGTCGACCACTCCCGGGACATCCCCCTCATCTCCAGGGAACTCGAACAAAAACTCCGGGCGAACCTGGCGAAAAAGGAGGCCGCCATCCTCTTCCTCAACCGGCGCGGTTATGCCTCCCAGCTCGCCTGCTCCGGGTGCGGCCGCGTTCCCCGCTGTCCTCGCTGCGACATCTCCCTCGTCTTCCATAAGGCCGAGAGCCGCCTCGTCTGCCATTACTGCAATCATGCCCAGGACACCCGGAAGGCCTGCTCCGGCTGCGGCGGCGAAGTCGTCCTCAGGCGCGGCGCCGGGACGCAGGCTGTCGAGGAGGAACTCGGTCGGCTCTTCCCCCAGGTCCGGGTGGGGCGTTTTGATGCGGACACTGCCGGGGGATCGGAGGAGAGGGCCAAGATCATCG
>Ga0214473_10001266_pt1 | contig 33924 bp, 27 predicted proteins | sample RVTome_7_FD_203509 | JGI IMG/M metagenome (GOLD analysis project Ga0214473, IMG submission 203509) | Soil microbial communities from uranium-contaminated site in the Upper Colorado River Basin, Wyoming, United States - RVT98D197 | ecosystem: Environmental > Terrestrial > Soil > Contaminated >... | reverse complement strand
TTTTACGGCTGTCGCACGTATTCCGTCAGCGGGAAGACAACCGGTGTCCCTCCAGAGGAGTGGCTTGTGGACGCGCTTCGCCGCCCCGAAAACACGGAAGCATCGTGCTGCCGACCTGCGTAAACCAAGGCCCGGGAACTCGGCATCTGCAGCGTGCCGGCCATCGCAGTGGACGGCAAAGTCGCCGACTGCTGTGCGGGACGGGGGCCGGACGAGGCGACCCTTCGGGCGGCCGGGATCGGGAGACCGATTTCGTAAGCTCTCAGGAAACGTTGATTCGACGGTTCGGGAGGATATCCAGGGAGCTCATGTCGAGCGCGTTCTTCTCAATAAACTCGCGGCGCGGCGCGACATGGCCCCACCTTGAGCGCCGTAAAGATCTCGTCGGCCTCGACTTTGTCCTCGACGTCCACGCGGAGCCGGAAGGCGGCTATTCGACCGTGACGCTCTTGGCCAGGTTCCTCGGCTGGTCGACGTCGGTGCCTTTCAGCACCGCCATGTGGTACGCGAGGAGCTGCAGCGGAACCACCTCCAGGATCGGCAGGGCGTAGCGGCCGCAGGGAGGCAGGTACAGGACGTCCTCCGCCTTTTCGGCCAGCTGGCCGTCCCCCTCGGTGCCCACCGCGATCACGCGCCCGCCGCGGGTGCGCGCCTCCTCCAGGTTGGAAAACGTTTTTTCGTACGTGTCGCCCTGCGCGCAGAGCACCAGCACCGGCATCCGCTCGTCGATGAGGGCGATGGGCCCGTGCTTCATCTCCCCCGCCGGGTACCCCTCCGCGTGGATGTAGGAGATCTCCTTGAGCTTGAGCGCCCCCTCCAGCGCGATCGGGTAGGAGACCCCGCGTCCCAGGTAGAGGAAGTCCCTCGCGTCCTTGTACTTCCGGGCGATAGCCGCGATCGCCGCCTCGTTCTTGAGCACCTCCTCGATCTTCCGGGGGAGCTCGCTTAAGTCCAGGAGGTGCTCCGCGATTTCCGCCCCGGAGAGCGTCCCGCGCGCCGCCGAAAGGTGAAGCGCCAGGAGGTAGAGTGCCGTAAGCTGGGTCGTGAAGGCCTTGGTGGACGCCACGCCGATCTCGGGCCCGGCGTGCGTGTAGATCACCCCGTCCGACTCCCGCGCGATCGTCGAGGAAACGACGTTGCAGATGGAGATCGCGACGGCCCCCTTCGACCTCGCCTCCCGCAGCCCGGCTAACGTGTCCGCCGTCTCGCCGGACTGGGAGATCGGGACGCAGAGGGTCCCCTCCGCCACCACGGGGTTCCGGTAGCGGTATTCCGATCCGAGGTCCACCTCCACGGGCAGCCGGGACAACCCCTCGATCATGAACTTGCCGACGAGCCCCGCGTGCCAGGAGGTCCCGCAGGCGACGATGAGCACTTTCTTCAATTCCCGGAGCCGCTCGTCGGGCAGCGGGAGCGTTTCGAAGAAAACATCCCCCGACTCCGGCATCATCCGGCCCGCCAGCGTGTCCAGGATGGCCCGCGGCTGCTCGTGGATCTCCTTCAGCATGAAGTGGCGGTATCCCCCCTTCTCCGCCATCACGGGGGACCAGTCGATGTGCTGTGGCTTGCGGACCCGCGGTTTCCCGGCAAAGTCGCTCAGCCGCACTCCGTCGGGCCGCGCGACGACCATCTCCCCGTCCTCCAGGAAAAGGGCCTCGCGAGTATGGGACAGAAGCGGAGGAAGGTCCGAGGCGAGGAATATCTCTCCCTCTCCGACGCCGACCACCATGGGGCAGTTCAGCCGCGCACCGACGATCGTTCCCGGCTCCTTCCCGGAGATCGCCAGGAAGGCGAAGGACCCTTTAAGGTCCGCCATGGTCCTGCGCGCCGCCTCCTCCAGGGAGAGGCCTTCGGAGGTGTACTCGTCGAGCAGGTGGGCGATCACCTCCGTGTCCGTCTCGGAGCAGAACGTCCGGCCCTTTTCGCCCAGGCGCTTCTTGAGCGTCTGGTGGTTCTCGATGATGCCGTTGTGGACGACGGCCACGGCCCCGGACCGGTGCGGGTGGGCGTTCACGTCCGAGGGGCGGCCGTGGGTGGCCCAGCGCGTGTGCCCGACGCCGCAGCTCCCCTCCACCGGCTCCCGCCCGACCAGCTCCACCAGGCGCGCCAGCTTCCCCTCGCTCTTGCGGATGGCGATCCCGCCGCGGTCGAGCACGGCGATCCCCGCCGAATCGTACCCCCGGTACTCCAGCTTTCCCAGGCCGTCGAGAAGGGTCTGGACACACCGCTTCGGGCCGGTGTATCCGACGATGCCGCACATTACTTCGGGCCCTCCTTGGGAAGCTTCGGGACCTTCAGCCCCGCCTTCTTGAGAAGCTCCGGCTTCTTCCGGGTCACCCAGTCCGCGAGCACCTTCTGCTCCGCCCGCGACAGGGCGAGGGCATACGGGGGGACGTCCTTCGTGATCGTCGCGCCCGCGCCGATCAGCGCCCCCTTGCCGATCGTGACGGGGGCGACGAACTGCGTGTCGCTTCCGACGAACACCCCGTCGCCGATGACGGTCGTGTGCTTGGCGATCCCGTCGTAGTTGCAGGTGATCGTCCCGGCGCCGATGTTCACCTTCTTCCCCACCAGCGAATCGCCGATGTAGGACAGGTGGTTCGCCTTGGACCCCTTTCCCAGCCGGCTCTTCTTCACCTCGACGAAGTTGCCGATGTGCGCCCCCTCCCCGATGTCCGCCTCGGGTCGCAGGTGGGCGAACGGCCCGATGACGGCCCCCTTGCGGACGCGCGCGCCGTTGAGGACCGAGTACGGCCGCAGGTGCGCGCCGTCCTCCACCTTGCTGTTCTCGACCACGCACCCCGCCTGGACCCTTACCCCGCGCCCGATCCGCGTCGCGCCCAGGAGCGCCACGCCCGGCTCGATCGTCGAATCGGCGCCCACGGAGACTTCCGTCTCCACGTAGGCCCGCCCCGGGTCGACGAACGTCACGCCGGAGGCGAGCAATGCGTCGATTTTCGCCCGCAGGAGGATTCCCGTGGCCTCCGCGAGCTCCCGCCGGGAGTTGATCCCCCGGACTTCGTCGGGATCGCCGGCCACCACCGGCACGACGACCTTCCCCTCCTGGAGCGCCTGCACGACGAGGTCGGTAAGGTAGAACTCCCGTTGCGTGTTGACGTCGGTAAGGCGCGGGAGGTTCCGCGCCAGGAACGCCCGGTCGAATGCGTACGTGCCGGAATTCACCTCCCGGATCCGCCGGATGGAGGCGTCGGCGTCCCGTTCTTCCAGGATGCGGGCGACGGCGCCATCGGGGGTGCGCACCACCCGGCCGTAGCCTGCGGGATCGGGCAGAATCCCGGTCAGCACGGAGGCGGCCGCTTTTGCCTTTCGCCTCGCGGCGATCAGCGCCCGGAGGGTTTTCGGCCGAAGGAGCGGGGCGTCGCCGCAAAGGACCACCACCTCTTTCGCCTTGGAAGAGACGACCGCCAGGCCCGCGCGGGCGGCGTCCCCGGTCCCCAGCTGCCGTTCCTGCACCGCCACCTTGCCGCCGAACCGTTCCACCGTCCTCTTCACCTCGTTCCGGCCGTGGCCGAGGACGAATACGATCTCGGAGATCCCGGCGGCCTTCGCCGCCGACGCCACGTGCCACAGGATCGGCTGTCCGAGCACCGGGTGCGCCACCTTGGGAAGAACGGACCTCATCCGCTTGCCCATCCCCGCCGCCAGAACGATCGCGGAAACCCATTCCATCGACCCGCTCCTTCCGGAATGCTAAAATGCCTTGGCCCGGCTTTCTACAGAGTGTACCGGTTTTTCGCGGAGAATGGGAATGGGCAATGGCGAGGACATGAAAGACCAGCTGGACCGGATCGAGGCGGACATCGCCGAGGTCAAGCGCCAGTACGATTTGTTCTTCCAGGGGGCCCGCCGCCAGGAGCCCTTCGAGACGCGCCGGGAGGTGGAGGAGACGGTGCGCCGGATGGGGCAGCGAAAGATCAACAACACCAACGACCAGTTCCGTTTCAACAATCTCCAGAGCCGGTTCTACTCCTTCTCCAACCTGTGGGTCCGCACCGTTCGGGAGCTGGAAGAAGGCCGGCTGGCGCGCGACCGCTCCGGGATCCTGGTGCGCACGACTAACCTTTCGCAGAACCCGGTGGACCCGGCCCACCTCGAACAAATCCTCCGGGAACTTCTCGCCGCCCGCAGGGCGTGCGGCCTTCCCGCGGAAGAGGCGGACCTGACCATGGCCCGGGAGACGCTGCTCTCCCGCGCCCGGGAGCTCGCCGGGATATCCGGCGCCCATAAAGTGGAATTCCGTGTCTGCGTGGAAGAAGGAAAACCGAAGGTAAAGGCGGTCGTTCGCTGACCGGGCCGGCCCAGATCGTTCTGACGGCCGCCGGCCGGTCAGTCGCCGGCGGCGGCCATCCGGACCATCGCCCGCCGCAGGGCCGCGTGGGCTTTCTTGTACGTATCCTCGTCCAGCGTCAGTTCCTTCAGGGCGGCCTCGGCCCGGGCCTGGGCGCGACGGGCGCGCTCGAGGTCGATCTCCTCGGCCCTCTCCGCCACGTCGGCCATCACGACCATCTTCTCGGGCTCCACCTCGGCGAAGCCGCCGCCCAACGCGATCTTCTTCACCTCGTTCCCCTTGCGGTAGCGCAGGATCCCGATGGAGAGGATCGCGAGGTAGTGCGTGTGCTCCGGGAGGACGCCGAACTCCCCCTCGTAGCCGGGGGCGATCACCTCGTCCACGTCTTCCGAGACGAGCATGCGCTCGGGGGTAACCAGTTCCAATCTGATCGTCGATGCCATCCGTTTCCTTCCCCGTGGCTTTCGCCGCGCGGCGTCAGACCATCGCCAGCAGCTTCTTGCCCTTCTCGATCGCTTCCTCGATCGTGCCGACCATGTAGAACGCCTGCTCGGGAAGCTCGTCGTGCTTGCCGTCCACGATCTCCTTGAACGACCGGATCGTGTCCTCGAGCCGCACGTACTTGCCCGGGATCCCGGTGAACTGCTCGGCGACGAAGAACGGCTGCGACAGGAACCGCTGTATCTTTCGGGCCCTGGTGACCAGGATCTTGTCGTCCTCGGATAGCTCGTCCATCCCCAGGATGGCGATGATGTCCTGGAGGTCCTTGTACCGCTGCAGGACCTTCTGCACGGCGCGGGCTACCTGGTAATGGTCCTCGCCCAGCACCAGGGGAGACAGGATCCGCGACGTCGAGTCGAGCGGGTCGACCGCGGGGTAGATCCCCAGCTCCGCTATCTGGCGTGAAAGAACGGTCGTGGCGTCCAGGTGCGCGAAAGTCGTCGCCGGGGCCGGGTCGGTAAGGTCGTCCGCCGGGACGTAGATAGCCTGTACCGAGGTGATCGAGCCGCGCTTGGTCGAGGTGATCCGTTCCTGGAGCTCGCCCAGGTCGGTGGCCAACGTGGGCTGGTAGCCGACCGCCGAGGGGATGCGTCCCAAAAGCGCCGACACTTCCGATCCGGCCTGGGTGAACCGGAAGATGTTGTCGATGAACAGGAGCACGTCCTGCCCTTCCTCGTCGCGGAAGTACTCCGCGGCGGTGAGCGCCGAAAGCCCGACCCGCGCGCGAGCGCCGGGCGGCTCGTTCATCTGGCCGTACACCAGGCACGCCTTATCGAGGACCTTGGACTCCTTCATCTCGAGCCACAGGTCGTTCCCCTCGCGGGTCCGCTCTCCGACGCCCCCGAACACCGAGTAGCCGCCGTGCTCGATGGCGATGTTGTGGATGAGCTCCATGATGACGACGGTCTTGCCGACGCCCGCGCCGCCGAACAGCCCGGTCTTTCCGCCCTTGGAATAGGGGGCCAACAGATCGACGACCTTGATCCCGGTCTCCAGGATCTCCACCTTGGTGGACTGCTCTTCGAAGGAAGGGGCGTGCCGGTGGATCGGGTACCGCTTCTTCGCCAGAATCTCGCCCATCTCGTCGACCGGCTCGCCGATCACGTTCATGATGCGGCCCAGCGTCTCGGGGCCGACCGGGACCGTGATGGGCCCGCCGGTGTCGATCGCGTCCATCCCGCGGACCAGGCCGTCGGTGGAGTCCATCGCGACGCAGCGAACGACGTTGTCGCCCAGGTGCTGCGCGACCTCGACGGTGAGGTTCCCTTCCTTGTCGCTGATGCTCGGGTTGGTGATCTTGATGGCGTTGTAGAGCGCCGGGAGCCGGCCGGGCTCGTACCGCACGTCAACCACCGGCCCGATCACCTGGACGATTTTTCCGTTGTTCATGGTCTCCCTCTTCCTCCTTCGCCTGGCCTTGAAGAACTTATCCCTTGAGCGCTTCTGCCCCGCCGATGATCTCCATCAGCTCCTTCGTGATGGTGGCCTGCCGCGCGCGGTTCATCTGGAGCGTGAGTCTTGCGATCATGTCCACCGCGTTGTTGGTCGCCGAGTCCATCGCGGTCATCCGGGCCCCGTGCTCTCCCGCCACCGATTCCAGGAGCACCCGGAAGAGCTGCGTCTCCACGTACTTCGGAAGCAGGGTGGCGAGGATCTCCTTCTGCGAGGGCTCGTACAGGAAATCGATGCCCGCCGACGCGCCTTCGGCCCCTCCCCGCTCGACGGAGATGGGGAACAGCTTCTCGAACCGGACCGCCTGCGAGATGGCCGACCGGAACTCGTTGAACGCCACCTGGACCTCGTCGAAGTCGCCCGCGAGAAAACCACCCACGAGGTCCTCCGACAGCCTTGCGGAGTGGGCATAGGAGAGCGACCCGAGGATGTTCAAGTACTCCTTCCGTAGGGAAACGCCGCGCCTGCTGAGAAAGTCCCGGGCCTTGCGCCCCACCGCGAAGACCGCGATCTCTTCGTACTTCTCACGGTTGGCCACGAGGAACCGGTTCGTCGCGCGCAGCAGGTTCGAGTTGAACCCCCCGCACAACCCGCGGTCCGTGGTGACGACGAGGATCGCCAGCTTTTTCGTCTCCCGCGCCGCCAGGAGCGGATGCGCCTCCTCCCCCACCCGGGCGGCCAGCGCCTGCACGACCTCGCGCATCTTCCTTGCGTAAGGCCTCGCCGCGATAATGGCGTCCTGCGCGCGCTTGAGCTTCGCCGCCGACACCATTTTCATCGCCTTGGTGATCTGCTGCGTGCTCTTGACGCTTCCGACCCTCTTGCGGATCGCGCGTAGGTTCGCCATCGTTTCCCCGTTGCCCCTTTGGTCGGTGCCCCGCTATTCCTTGAAGACGCCCTTGAATTCCTCGAGTGCGGCGGTGAGCTTTCCCTTCACATCGTCGTCGATCGTCTTCTTCTCGCGTAGGAGGGCGAGGACGTCGCCGCGCTTGTCCTTCATGAAAGCGGCAAGCTCGATCTCGTAGCGCTCCAGCGAGGAGATCTCGAACCCGTCGGTGAAGCCGTTCGTTGCCGCGAAGATCGTCACCACCTGCTGCTCGATGGGCTGCGGCCGGTACTGGTCCTGCTTCAGGATCTCCACCAAGCGGGCGCCGCGGGCCAGCTGCATCTGCGTCGCCTTGTCGAGGTCGGAGCCGAACTGTGCGAACGCCGCCATTTCGCGGTACTGGGCCAGCTCCAGGCGGAGCCTCCCGGCCACCTGCTTCATCGCCTTGATCTGCGCGTTGCCGCCGACGCGGGAGACCGACAGCCCGACGTTCACCGCGGGGCGGACGCCGGCGTAGAACAGGTCGGCCTCGAGGTAGATCTGGCCGTCCGTGATGGAAATGACGTTCGTCGGGATGTACGCGGAGACGTCCCCGGCCTGCGTCTCGATGATGGGAAGCGCCGTCAGCGATCCGCCGCCCGCGGCGTCGGAGAGCTTCGCCGCCCGCTCGAGCAGCCGGGAGTGCAGGTAGAAGACGTCGCCCGGGTACGCCTCGCGCCCCGGCGGGCGCCGCAACAGGAGCGAGAGCTGCCGGTACGCCACGGCGTGCTTGGAAAGGTCGTCGTAGACGCACAGGGCGTGGCGTCCGCTGTCGCGGTAGAACTCGCCGATCGTGCATCCCGTGTACGGGGCGATGAAGTTGATCGGGGCGGACTCGGAGGCGGTCGCCGCCACGATGACCGTGTAGTCCATCGCTCCGTACTCGCGGAGCTTCTCCACCACCTGCGCCACCGTCGAGCGCTTCTGCCCGATGGCCACGTAGACGCAGATGACGTTCTGCCCCTTCTGGTTGATGATCGTGTCGAGGGCGACGGCCGTCTTGCCGGTCTGGCGGTCGCCGATGATGAGCTCGCGCTGCCCGCGCCCGATCGGGATCATGCCGTCGATGGCCTTGAGCCCCGTCTGGAGCGGCTCCTTCACCGGCTGCCGCTTGACGATGCCGGGCGCCTTGATCTCGATGAGGCGATAGTCCTTCGTATCGATGGGGCCCTTGCCGTCGAGCGGTTGTCCCAGGGGGCTCACGACGCGCCCGACCAAGGCGTCGCCGCACGGCACCGACACGATGCGGCCGGTCCGCCGGGCGACGTCGCCTTCCTTGATGAGGCTGTCGTCGCCCAGCAGCGCGACGCCGACGTTGTCCTCTTCCAGGTTCAGCACCATGCCGCGGACGTCCCCGGGAAGCTCGAGCAGCTCTCCGGCCATCGCCTTTTCCAGCCCGTGGATGCGGGCGATGCCGTCGCCGACGGAGAGGACAATGCCGGTCTCGGCGACATCGACCCGCTTTTCGTACCCCTTGATCTGGCTCTTGAGAATTTCCGTGATTTCTGAAGCGCGGATGCTCATGGCGCTTGGCTCACCCCTTCCGTAAATTTTCCCGGATCTGGGACAACTGCGTGCGAACGCTTCCGTCGTAGACCGTGGAACCCACTTTCACCACCATCCCGCCCAGCACTGCGGGATCCAGCTTCTCCTCCAGCTCGATCCGCTTCCCCGTCTGCCCCTCGAGGACGCTCTTCAAAAAGTCCCGCTGCGTCCCCGGCAGGGGCGTTGCCGAGACGACCTCGACCCGCTCGATCCCCTCCAGCTCCTCCACCAGGCGGCGCAGCCCGGAAAGGATCTGCGGCAACGCGTTCATCCGGCCCTTCTCGATCAACAGCCGAAGGAAGTTGCCCGTGACGGGGAGGAAGTCCTCCCCCGATAGGGTTGCCTCGAGAGCGGCCAGCTTGTCACGGCTGTTGATGTGCGCGGCCTCGAGGGCGTCGCGCAGGGCGGGGACCTCCGAAAGGAGACCGGCGAACCGCTCGACCTCGGAGAGGACCCGGCGGACCTGCCGCTCCTCCTTGCCGATGTCGAGAAGCGCGCGGGCGTACCTGCGGGCCAGGCCGCTCCCGATCATCGCACGACCTCCCGGATCTTCTCGATGTTCTCCCTCACGAGCCGCTCCTGGTCCGCAGGAGTCATCGCCTTCCGCACCATCTCTTCCGCGGCGCCGGTGGCAAGCGCGGCGGCCTCCCGGCGCAGCTCCTCGCGGGCCTTCTTCACTTCCTGGTCCGCGGCGAACTGTGCCTGGACCCGTACCCGTTCGATCTCGGCCTGCGCCGCCTCGCGGAGGCGGTTCGCCTCTTCTTCCGCCTCGGCGTCCATCTTCCGGTTCATCGCGGAGACCTCGCCGGCCAAGCCAGCCACCCGCGCCTCGATGGCCGCGAGCTTCGCGGCGGCCTCTTCCCGGGCCCGCGCCGCATCGTCGATCGACTTGCGCAGCATCTCGCTCCTCTCCTTTAAAAAGGAGGAGAGCGGTTTCCGGAGGAAGTAGACGAGCGCCCCGACCAGGATCGCGAAGTTGACGAACTGCTTGAAGATGTCCCCCCAGGGGATCCCCGCGGGATGGCCGGCGGCCGCTTCGGACGCGACGGCCGCGGAGGCGAATACGAGGAACGCCGTGGAGAGAAACGGGATCATGCCACCGGCCTCCCCAGGACCTTGCCGGCGATCTCGACGGCGAGGCGGGAGATCTCCGATCGCAATGCCTTGGAGGTCTCTTCCTTCTCGACGTCGATCCGGGCCTTCATCTCCTCGACCCGGCGGTTGCTCTCATCGAGAACCCCTTCGATCCGCTTCCGTTCGGCCCGGCCGGACTCCTCCATTTTCTTGCGTTTGCCCGCGAGCGCCTCAGCGGCGGCCTTTCGGAGGGACTCCTCATACTTTGCCGTCTTGGCCTCGGCGTCGGCAAGAAGCGCCTTGGACTCCTCCACCGGGAGGGTCGTGCGGCGTTCCCGCTCCTGGAAGGTGGACAGAATCGGCCGGATCAGCGTGGCGGAAAGGATGAACACCAGGACGACCACGAGGGCCATCTGGAGAAAGGCAAGCTGGCTGATCTCAAGCGTCTGGAAAATCTTCCCTACAAGCTCCATGAATCCCGTACCCCCCGGGGTTCCCAAACAGGCAAGCGATCGGATGGAATTTCGTGAAACGGGAAATTGGTATCACGCAGGGGATGGCGTGTCAAGAGTCAAAACCGGGACGGTCCTGAGATCTCCTGTAGTTTCATCATCCCCTGCCGAATAACCAGGTTCCTTTTTTGCCTAAGAGAGCCTTCCCACAGGACCGTCCCTAAAAGAAAAGGGCGCCGGAGATAACTCCAGCGCCCTCGTCTTTTCGATCCACCCTCCCGGCTGCCCGGAAGGCTTCTCCGCGAACGATGCCCTTGCGGAGGTTACTTCTTCGGTGCCTCGGCCGGCTTCGGTGCCTCGGCCGGCTTTGCCGCGTTGTCTGCCGGTGCCGCAGGCGGTGCCGGCGGAGGCGGAGGCGGCTCTTTCTTTTCCGCGCAGGCGGAGAGGCCGATCGTTGTCGCAAGCAACAGCGCGAAGAACAGTGCCCAGTACTTACGCATTTCTTGTCACTCCTTTCCCTTCGAGGATTTATCCGTTACCGGATATCGGATGTTGGGTTACTTATGCGGCGAAATATAGCACATGCAAAATGCTATGCAATCTTTTTTTTCGTCCCCATCGGCCCCTACCGGCCGCCGAAGAGCAGCTCGCACAGGCGGGCAAACTCGCCTTCGGAGAAGTAGGAAACCTCGAAGACCCCCTTTTTCTGCGTCCCGCGGATCCGGACCTTGGTGCCTCCACGGCGGGACAGCTTTTCCTCGAGATCCTGGAGATGAAGATCGTGGCGGACCGGTTTCCGCGGCCGCCTCCTCTTCCCCGCCGTTTTGCACAGCTCCTCCACCTCCCGCACGGAAAGGCCCTTGCGCACCGCGGCCGTGAAGATTTCGAGGAGCCGTTCCGCCGGGGCGGCCAGCAGCGCCCGCGCGTGGCCGCCGGAGAGCTTCCCCTCCACGACCGCCTGCTTGACCTGCGCCGGGAGCTTTAACAGCCGCAGGGCGTTGGCCACCGTGACCCGGTCCTTCCCCACCCGTTTTGCGATCTCCTCCTGGGAAAGGGAGAATTCGTGCGCCAGCCGGTGATATCCCTCCGCCAGCTCGATCGCGTTCAGGTCCGCCCGCTGGACGTTTTCCACGATCGTCGCCTCGAGCACCTCGCGGTCGGAGAGCTTCCGGACCACCGCGGGGACCGTTTCCAGGCCGGCCGCCTGGGCGGCGCGCAGCCGCCTCTCCCCCGCCACCAGCTCGTACCCGCCGGCCGTGGGGCGCACGAGCAGCGGCTGGAGGATCCCCTTCTCCCGGACCGATTCCACCAACTCGCGCAATTCCTCTTGAGAAAAGGTCCTGCGCGGCTGGAAGGGGCTGGTGCGGAGCTGGTCCACCGGGATCCGGAGGAACTCCGTGTCCCGCTCCGCGGGTCCCGGCAGCAGGGCGGAGAGCCCTCTTCCCAGCACTTTCTTCTTCAGCGGGTCGGGCTTTCGTTCCATCGGCTCACCATCTCTTTCGCCAGTTCAAGGTAGCTCTGCGCCCCGCGGGAGCTCACGGCGTACAGGAGGGCCGGCTTCCCGAAGGAAGGGGACTCGGATAGGCGCACGTTTCTGTGTATAACTGTTTGATATACCTGAGTTTTTAGGTTTTCCCTGGCCTCCGCGGCGACCTGGTGGGAGAGGTTGTTCCGGGCGTCGAACATCGTCAAGACCACCCCTTCCACCGTCAAGCCGGGATTCGCCCCCTCCCGGATCATCCCGATGGTCCGATAGAGGCTTGTCAACCCCTCGAGGGCGTAATACTCGCATTGAAGCGGGATGAGGACCGAACGGGCGGCGCACAGCGCGTTCAATGTGAGCAGGCCCAGGGACGGCGGGCAATCGATGAGGATCACCTCGTACGACCCGCTCGCGGGCCGAAGCGCTTCCGCCAGCCGCCTCTCGCGCCGCGGGAGGGAGATGAGCTCCAATTCCGCCCCGATCAGGTCTCCCGAGGCGGGAACCAGGTGGAGAAACGGGAGGGCGGTTTCCCGGATCGCCTCGGAGAGCGGGATTTCCGCGAGAAGGACCCGGTAGATGTCTTTCCCCGCCTCTCCCCCGGGTGCTCCCCCCACGCCCGATGTGGCGTTGGCTTGCGGGTCGAAATCGACAAGAAGCGTCTTCTTCTCCATGACCGCGAGCGAGGCCGCAAGGTTGACCGCCGTGGTGGTCTTCCCCACGCCCCCCTTCTGGTTCGCAATGGCGATGATCCGGGCCAACCCCTGCCCTCCGGCGGGAAAAAGGATAATTCACGGGAGCAAGGTAATCTTGTACCACGCGGCGCGAAACCGAGGAAACGAAAAACTTCTTGTTTCCTTCCATAAAGTAGCACTTGTATCTGGATGCCGCCCTGAAGGCGCGGTGACTTCAGGGATTGCCGCATGGCTACGTTACCGTAATTTTGAAAGAGAGACCTTAGCGGACCAGTATTTCCCGGATCTCGCGGGAGCCCATCCGCAGCGGAAGCTCGAACCGTTCGCGCCTGCCGGGCGCCGCGCCGGGCGGAAGCTTCTCCTCCCCGCCGGCCGCCTCCCCTTCCCCGCTCTCCCCGCGGAGATCTCTCCCCGGCCCGGTCATCAGCAGCAGCCGGCCCCCCGGCGACAGATACGGGACAAGGAGGGCGGCGGAGGAGGAGGGGGGAAGCGTCGCGCGCGTGACGATCTGCTCGAACCGGCCGATCGGCAGACGGGTTTTCGCCGTGATCCTCCCGGGGACCACCTCCGCGTTGCGAAGGCCGAGCATCGTGCAGGCGCGGGAGAGAAACGCGCACTTCTTACCGGAAGACTCCAGCAGGACAAGGCGCGCCTCGGCGAGGACGATCGCAAGGGGGATGCCGGGATAGCCGGCGCCGGACCCGAAGTCCAGCGTCCGGCCGGGAAAAGGGGCGAACGACAGGAGGAGGAGGGAATCGAGGATATGCTTGACCGCAACCTCTGCCGGATCGGTGATCGCGGTCAGACGTATGGACCGGTTCCATAGGAGCATTTCTTCCGCGTGAAGGAGAAGCTTTTCCGTCGCGTCGGGGGGGACGGAGATCCCCTTCCCGGAGAGCACGTCCGACAGGAGCGCCACCGTCAGCCGCTTTGCCCCCGGTTGCGTCATCGCGAGTCCGTTCCCGCCTTTCCGTGTCGATGTTCCACGTGGAACACCGGCTTTATGCAATTGATATTTATCGGGTATTCCCTATCGTCCTTCTTGACCAAGGTTGGTGGAACGTCCTTTTTCCCTCGCCCGTTTGAGCGCCACCAGGAGCAGGGCCACCGCCGCGGGGGTCACGCCGGGGATCCGCTGCGCCTGCCCGATCGAACCGGGCCGGACGCGGACGAGCTTGTCACGGACCTCGGTGGACAAGCCGTAAACCGACTCGAAGGGAAAGCCCGCCGGGAATTGCATGTCCTCGTATTTTTTTAGCTTTTTTGCCTCTTCTTCCTGGCGGCGGATGTAGCCCTCATACTTGATCGCAAGCTCGGCCTGCCGGGCCGTCCCGGGCTCCGCCCCGGCGAGGTCGCCGTCGCTTGAAAGGAGCATCGCCACGGAAACTTCCGGCCGGCGCAGCAGCTCCGCATACGTGATCCCGGTCCGGACCGCCCCTCCCCCGGCCGCCTCCACCACCTTGCAGACCGGATGTCCGGGGGTGACGCGCGTCTCCTCCAGGCGGCGCAGAAAAGCGGACAGCCCCTCCCGCCTGCGGCAGAACTCCCTGTACCTCTCCTCCGGGAGCAGCCCCACCCGGCGCCCGACCTCGGAGAGCCGCAGGTCCGCATTGTCCTCCCGGAGCAGCAGCCGGTACTCGGCCCGGGAGGTGAACATCCGGTACGGCTCCTGGGCTCCCTTGGTGACCAGGTCGTCGATCAGGACCCCGATGTAGGCGTCCGCGCGGCCCAGGACCACCGGCGGCTCCCCTTTGACCTTGCGCGCCGCGTTGATCCCGGCGACGATCCCCTGCGCCGCGGCCTCCTCGTACCCGCTCGTGCCGTTGATCTGCCCGGCATGAAAGAGGTTTTCCACGATCTTGGTCTCCAGGGAGGGGTGAATCTGGACGGGGTCGACGAAATCGTACTCGATGGCGTAGCCGGGCCGGACGATCTCCACCCGCTCCAGTCCCGGGATCGTCCGTAGCATCTTCACCTGGATATCGTAGGGGAGACTCGTCGATACTCCGTTGGGGTAATACTCCGAGGTGCGCAGCCCCTCCGGTTCCAGGAAGACCTGGTGCCTCTCCTTTTCCTTGAAGCGGACCACCTTGTCCTCGATCGACGGGCAGTAGCGCGGACCGATCCCCTGGATCACGCCGGAATAGAGCGGAGAACGGGAAAGGCCCGACCGGATCGCCTCGTGCGTGGCCGCGTTGGTGTACGTCATGTAACAGGGGATTTGAGGACGGTCGATCTTCTTGTTTTCAAAGGAGAATGGCACTGGATCCGCATCGCCTTCCTGACGGACCGTCCGTGAAAAGTCGATCGTCTTGCCGTCGAGGCGCGGGGTCGTTCCGGTCTTGAGCCTTCCCACGGAAAACCCCAGGGCCCGGAGCGAATCGGAGAGCTTCATCGCGGGGAAATCGCCCGCGCGGCCCGCCGGGAAGCTGACCATCCCGATGTGGACAAGTCCCTTCAAGAACGTTCCGGTGCACAGGACGACGGTCTTCCCCCGGTACCGCACCCCCAGGTTCGTCTCCACGCCGACCGCCTTCCCCCCTTCCGCGAGGACCGCGTCGACCATCGCCTGCTTGACGTCCAGGCCGTAGGCACTCTCCAGGGCCTGCTTCATCCGGAGGCGGTAGAGCTGCTTGTCCGCCTGGGCGCGCGAGGAGCGGACAGCCGGGCCCTTGCTGGTGTTCAGCTGGCGGAACTGGATCCCCGTCGCGTCGATGTTCCTGGCCATTTCGCCGCCCAGGGCGTCGATCTCGCGGACCAGGTGCCCCTTGGCGAGCCCGCCGATCGCCGGGTTGCACGACATGAGCCCGATCGCGTCCGCGTTGATCGTGAGCAGCAGGGTGCGGCATCCCATCCGCGCCGCGGCCAGGGCCGCTTCGCAGCCGGCGTGCCCGCCGCCGACGACGACCACATCGTACTCGGTAGGATAATCGTAATTCAAAACGGTCATTTATCTCCCGTGTTCCACGTGGAACATCCCGACCACGCCCTTCATTTCCCGATACAGAAGGAGGAAAAGATCGCGCATAAGACCTCTTCCGGGGCGATCTCGCCGGTGAGCTCCGAGAGCGCCCGCGCCGCCTCCCGGACATCGGCGGCGGGAAATTCCATCGACAGCCCCTCCCCCACCGCCTTTTCCGCCCGCTCCAGGGCGGCGACCGCCTTCCTTGCGGCGGCCACGTGCCGCAGCCGGGTCATCGGCGCCTCCTCGAAGACGGCGCCCTCCCCCGGCGCCAGCTCCCGCATCATCGCGGCGAGGAGCGCCTCCATCCCCTCTCCGGTTTTCGCGGAAACGGAGAGGTTCCCCCGCAGGCCCTGCCCCGCAAACCGTTCGCCCGTCTCGAGGGACGGCAGATCGGACTTGTTCCGCAACAAAATGTGCGGGCGATGTTCGACCTCCGCATAGGCCCGGTGGTCCCCATCGTGCGAGCGGCGGCTCCCGTCGAGGAGAAAGAGCGCAAGGTCCGCCTCCGCAAGGATCTCCCGGCTCCTTCGCACCCCCTCCCGTTCCACGGGATCCTCTGTTTCCCTCAGGCCCGCGGTGTCGACCAGCCGCACCGGAATCCCCCGCAGGGACAGTTCACCGGAGAGGTAATCCCTCGTGGTCCCCGGGATCTCCGTGACGATCGCTCTCTCTTCCCCCAGGAGTCGATTGAGCAGCCGTGATTTCCCCACGTTGGCCACGCCGGCGATAGCCACGGTAGCCCCCTCGCGGAGGATGTGCCCGACGTTGTAGGAGGCAATGAGCCGGGACAGGCCCGAGTTTAATTCCAATACCCGTTCTTTAACTTGTGTCGTTGACAGGGGGGCGATGTCTTCCTCGTCGGAGAAATCGATGGACGCCTCCAGCAGGACCTGAAGGGTCAGCATCCGCTCCCGGAGGGGGGAGACCGCATCCCTGATCCCCCCCTTCATCTGGCGCAACGCGGCGCGGGCGGACAGGGCCGTCTTCGCGGCGATGAGGTCGCACAGACCTTCCGCCTGCGTCAGGTCCATTTTCCCGTTCTCGAACGCCCGCCGGGAGAACTCCCCCGGTTCCGCAGGCCGGGCGCCCAGCGCGCACGCCGCTTCCGCGACTTCCGCGACCAGCAGGGGGTTTCCGTGAAGGTGGATCTCGGCGACGTCCTCCCCCGTGAAACTGTTCGGCGCGGGGAAGCAGGCGACCAGTCCCGCGTCGACCTCCGCCCCGGAGGCGTCGCGGACCGTGCACCGGGACAGGGTGCGGGGGGGATGGTCGGAAGGGGACACTCCCGTCAACCGGGAAGCGATGGAAAACGCCTCGGGACCGGAGAGGCGAAGGATGGATATCGCGCCCGCGCCCGCGGGAGTCGCGGTGGCGACGATCGTCGTTTCGGCGCCGTCCCGGAAGCGATTGCCGTCCACCGGATGCTCCTTAACAGCGGCCGGAAGGTGCGGTGCGCCGCTGTTCCTAGGCCGGCGTGGCCTTGGCCGACTCGGCCTGCGCGTTGTGTATCAGCTGCTGGCCGATGCTCAAGACGTTGTTCGCCAGCCAGTAGATGACCAGCCCCGTCGGGAAGCCCCAGAACATGAACGTGAAGATGACGGGCATCAGCAGCATGATCTTCTGCTGGTTCGGGTCGCCGGCGGCGGGCGTCAGCTTCTGCTGGAAGAACATCGAAACCCCCATCAGCAGGGGGAGCAGCCGGATCGGGATCGTGTACCCCGCCACCGCGATGTCCCACAGGTGCTCCGGCGCCGAGAGATCGTTGATCCAGAGGAAGAACGGGGAATGGCGCAGCTCGATCGTCACCAGGAGCCCCTTGTAGAGGGCGATGAAGACCGGGATCTGCAGCAGCATCGGCAGGCAGCCGGAGAGGGGATTGATCTTGTAGGTCTTGTAGAGGTTCATCGTCTCCTGGTTGAGCCGCTGGGCGTCGTCCTTGTACTTCTCCCGGAGCTTGCCGATGATCGGCTGGAGGTCCTGCATCTTCTTCATCGAGGCCATCGACTTCTTGGTGAGCGGGAAGAAGAGGATCTTGATGAGGATCGTCAGGATAATGATGTCGATCCCGTAGTTCCTCGTCACCTTGTTGCTGGCCTTCATCATCCACACCAGCGGCTTGGCGACGATGGAGAACCACCCGTAGTCCACCAGGTCGTCAAGCCCCTTCCGCGTCTGCTGCAGCAGGTCGTACAGCTTGGGCCCCGCGAACATGCTGGCCTGCCACCGGACCATCTCCCCGGGCGCAAGGACGGCCGGCGCGTCCGCGACCGACATGCGGATCCCGGTTTCCCCGACCAGCGCGATGTTCTCCAGCGTCCACGGCTTTTCCAACAGGAGAATGAGGCCGAAATATTTCGAGTCGGCCGCCGCCCAGGAAACCTGGTACTTTTCGACCTTCCCCTTCCCGATCGCCTTCAGGTCGAGCTGCTCCGCCCCCCCCTTGGTCTCAACAACGGCGCCGGTAAACGTGTAAGAGTCCGCCTCGAGCTCCCCCTTGAAGTCCTGGGAGAGCTCGAACCCCGGCTTCAGCCGCAGCGTATCCCGCGATCCGTTGGACACCTGCGCGCGGACCTCGAAATCGTACCGGTCGCCCGAAAAGAGGTACTCGCGGACGATCCGCACGCCGCCCGCGGCCTCCCACGAAAGGAGAACGCTCTTCTTTTCCCCCGCGGCAACGGTCACGGCATTGGGTGCGTCCGATGCGAAGACCGGCAGGGGAGGGAAGGGGGGCTGACTTTCCCCAAGGTACAGGTCCAGGGGGAGGGGGTGGCTGCCGCTGGAAACAACGATCTCCAGCGGTTTCCCCTTCGGTCCGGGGACATCCCGGTATTCCTTCAGAAGAAAGGAGGCGAGCCCGCCTCCCTCGGTCGATATCGTCGCCGTGTAGAGCGGGGTCGAGACCGCGATCCAGCGAACCGGGTTCGCGGCCCTGGGGCCCCAACCGCCGGAAATCGCCGGGGCTCCCACCGCCGCCGCGGGCGCGGAGGCGGCCGGTTGCGCCGCGTTGTCGCTTTTTTGCGCCGTCCCTTGGGGGCCCGGAGCTCCCGGCCCCTTCGGGGTCGGGGCGAACAGGTATTGGTAGGCAAGCAGTATGACGACCGACAACACGATCGCCAGGATCATCCTTCGTTCCATCGTATCCTCGTCCTAAAAAATATGGATTCTTCGCGGCTCATCCACGCCGCCGGGATGAAAGGGGTGGCATCGCAGAATCCGCCATAACCCGTCAAGGACACCCAAGACACACCCGTTCTTGCGGATAGAGCCGATCATGTACTCGGAACAACTTGGGTAAAACCTGCAGTGGTCGCCCAGGAGAGGGGATATCGCCCTCTGATACCCTTTCAGGGCTCCGACGAGGAGATCGCTTGCCCGCAACGGGAAGAACCCTCCTTCGGCCCCCACCTTCGCCGGATCGCCGGAAGAAGCTCCTCCGTGATCGCTGCAAGGCCCGGACGGGGAGGGGCCTTTTTCACTGTGATGGCCGTGCGGCTCCCGCTGGGGAAAGCACATTTATGAAACCGGTAGAACTCCCTCAATATCCGCTTGACGCGGTTGCGCACGACGGCCCGGCCCGCCCGCTTTCCTACCGAGATGCCGACTTTTCTGCCGTCCCCCCCCAGGAAATCGCGATAGACGTTGAAATGCGGGGTGGAAGTGCGCTCCCCCTTCCGCACCACTTCCCGGAACTCGCGGTCGGTGCGCAGCCGCTCCTCGGAAGGAAACCGGAAATCCTCCCGCGGCGCGCCCTTCCCGGCCGCCAAGGTCACTTCTTGCCGCTGACCGTCACTGAGAGGCGCTTGCGCCCCTTTGCCCGGCGCCGGGAAATGACCGCCCGTCCCGCCGGCGTCGACATGCGCTTGCGAAATCCATGGGTGCGTTTCCGCCGGAGATTATGCGGCTGGTACGTGCGCTTCATCGCCTTGTGCTCCTTCCTTCGTGGAAACCCGAAAACAATGTGAAATAGATACTCTATGTCTATCTTTCCCGATGTGTCAATCCCAATTTCCTCCTTTATGGTACACTCCTTCCGTCATGGACCGGAAGCGATCCCTGCGCTTCGATCTGCGCCGGCTTCTCGCGTTTCCCCTTCTTCGCGCCGCGGGGAAGAGAGAGAGCCCGTCTCCGTCGGAAAACGAACTCCTCTTCGAACTGTCGGGAGAAAACCCGGGGAACCTGCTCTTCGGCCGGTTCGACGCGGACGCGGTCCGCGATCGGCTGTCCCGGGCGGGGATTCTGGAGGGCCTTGCGCGACGCGGCTATCCCGACCCGCCGCTCCGGCTGGAGTGCGAGGACCCCGCGGACCAGCGGATCCACCTCTTCGCCGGGCAGGATTCCCGCGAGCGCCTCCTTCTCGAAGCGCGGCTCGAGCTGTGTCGCTACCGGCTGCGGAAATCCGTCGGGCCGTTCGCGGAGGGAGATTCTTTCCGCATGCTGACGATCCACTGGCTTGGCCTATCCGATCCCGACCGGCTGTTTTCCGCCGAACGCCCCCGGCTTCCCGGCCAGCAGCGCCCGGGCTTGGGCCTCCTGACGCAGAGCCTGGCGCTTCTGAAGGAATTGGGAAGAGAGCTCTCCATCGACGGCGTGCTGGATGTCCCGGACCATTTCCACACGGCGCTCTTCTATTCCCGAGCTTTCCGGTTCCTGGAGCCGGAGAGCGAGGGGCGTTTTCTGGCCATCGCCAGGGATCTCGAGGGAGTCCCCCTTGCGCTTGCCTCCGAGGCCATCGAAATGGGCTGCCTGGTCGACACGGCAACCGCGGAGCCGATCCCGTGGGAGCCGGCGGAGCAGGTGATGCCGGTTCGCGGAGCGCTTCGCAGGTTTTTCCCGTCGCCCGAGTATAGGCGCCTCCGGGACCAGGCGTTTTCCGCACTCCGCGTGTCCGTCGACTGGGATCTTTACCGGTCGCGGATCGCCGAAAGGGGAGCCGCAGGAAAATATCCTTGATTCCCCTTTTCGGCGTGTGATACCCTTCCTTCCGCCCTGTAGTTTGGGGGGGGCCAAATGAAGAGACACACACATCGTCGCCCGACCTCGCGGTTTCCTTGGCAAACTCTCGGATTTGACTTGTAACCATTGAAAAACAAACAAAAATATATTTATCCACACCTGTGAATAACCGTGTTGACAACTTTCCTTTCCGAAGGACCTTAAGGCTTCAAGAATGAACGCTTTTCCCTTCGGCTTCCCTGCCGCATCCGCCGGATTTCCGGGCATCCGATCATGACCTCGCAAGCATGGGAAAGGATCCTTTCGGGTCTCAAGGAGAGGCTCGGAAGCGACCCCGGCTACGAAACATGGCTTCGGCCCCTGCGATACGTCGCAAGAGAAGGCTCTCTGCTGCTTCTTGCCGCACCGCACCAGTTCTTCAAGCAGTGGGTCGATGAAAATTACTTCCCGCAGATCGAGGAGGCGGCGCGCAAGGAGCTTGGGAACGATACCTTTGTCGAAATCGTGGTGGGAGGGGAGGAGGACGCCGAAGCGGGCCAGGCCGCGTTGGGCCCGGACCCCGACTTCCCGGTTTCCGAAACCCCTTCCCGCCAGAAAAGCCGCAACGGCGCCCTGAACCCGCGATACAACTTCAACCTCTTCGTCGTCGGCGCGGGAAACCAGTTCGCGCAGGCCGCCGCGTACGCCGTGGCGACCGATCCGGCCAAGAACTACAATCCTCTCTTTCTCTACGGCGGCGTGGGGCTCGGAAAAACGCACCTCCTGCATGCGATCGGGAACCTCGCCTTCGAGCGGAACCGTCGTTTCAAGGTCTGCTACATCACCGCGGAGAAGTTCACCAACGAGCTGATCTACAGCCTCCGGACGAACCAGATGTCTAACTTCAAGGAGAAGTACCGGAACGTGGACATGCTTCTCGTGGACGACGTCCAGTTCATCGCCGGCAAGCCGCGCACCCAGGAGGAGTTTTTCCACACCTTCAACGATCTCTACTCCTCGCGCAAGCAGATCGTGGTGTCCAGCGACAAGTTCCCGAAAGAGATCCCGGACCTGGAGGAGCGGATCCAGTCGCGATTCGAGTGGGGGCTGGTGGCCGACATCCAGGCCCCGGACATGGAGACCCGCGTCGCGATCCTCAACCGGAAGGCCGAGGCGGAGCGGATCCCGCTGCCGCAGGACGTGTCGCACTTCCTGGCCTCCGTGATCAAGACGAACATACGGGAGTTGGAGGGGTCGCTGATCCGCCTCGGCGCGCACGCCTCCCTGAACAAGAGGGAGATCAATCTCGATCTCGCCCGCGAAGTGCTCGCAAGATTCATCGAGTCGGCGGAGAAGGTCATCTCTCCGGACGCCATCCTCAAGGCGGTTGCCGATCACTACAACATCAAAGTCTCCGACCTGCGGTCCGAAAGAAAACACAAGGTGATCGCGTTGCCGAGGCAGGTCGCAATGTTCCTCATGCGGGGGATGACCCGCTGCTCTTTCCCGGACATTGGGCTTCGATTCGGAGGCCGGGACCACACCACCGTGATGTACGCCGTAAAAAAGATAGAAATGAGATCCAAGGAAGATGTATCTTTGAGGAGCACCATCGAAACCCTCCGCAAACATCTGGAGGGATAACCCTGTGGATGGGGAAGGGGAGAACGGTTTTTCCGCAAGGCGCATACAGCAAGGCGACAACTTCTCCGCAGACCCTTCGGTCCGGATCTCGCGGCTATTCTCCGGCTTCCGTCCGTCATCCACAATTCCACACAGACTACTATGACTTCTATCTTTCAAGATTATTAGAAAGAAGAGGATCGCCATGAACTTCACTGTGGATCGTGACCAGCTCATCGGAATGCTGACCCGAGTGCAGGGAGTCGCGGAGCGCCGCCACACCATGCCGGTGCTGTCCCACACGTTGCTTTCGGTGGGGAAGTCCGAAGCGACGCTCGTGGCGTCCGACCTGGAGATCGTGGTGCGGTGCGTGCAGCCCGTGGAGGCGAGGGAACCGGGATCGGTGGCCGTTCCCGCGAAGAAATTTTTCGACATTGCGAAGGTGTTGCCGAAGGGGCCGGTGGCGATCTCCGGCAAGGAGGGAAACTGCATCGATATTTCGGCGGGAAGGGGACACTTCCGGCTCGCAGGGCTTCCCGGACAGGAGTTCCCGGAGATGCCGGAGAAGCCGAAGGCCGCGGCGGTGGCGGTCGATTCGGAGGTCTTCCGGAAAATGGTGGACCGGGTGGGGCCGTTCACATCGATGGACGAGACCCGCTACCACATGGCCGGCATCCTGATGGAGAAGCAGGAGTCGGGAGGGAAGATGTTCCTCCGGATGGTGGCGACGGACGGCCACCGGCTGGCGATGGCCGACGGAGACGTCCCGATGGTCGAGGGGCTGCTGGGCGAACGGCAGGCCTTGGTCCCCAAGAAGGGGTTGATGGAGATCCGGAAGCTGGCGGAGGGAGGGCCGGGCGCGCTCGACCTTTCCATGTCGGAAAAGTTTCTCTACACCGGGAAGGGAGACACTGAGCTGTGGGTCCGCCTGCTGGACGCCGAGTTCCCGCCGTACCGGCAGGTCATGCCGAAAGACAACCAGATGGTGGCGCACATCCCGCGCGAGGAATTCGCGGAAGCGTTGCGTCGCGTCCTGGTGATGGCGCCGGAAAAGGTGCATAGCGTAAAGCTTTCGTTTTCGGGGAAGCAGCTCGAGGTATCGACGGCCGGCCCGGAGCACGGAGAGGCAAGCGACATGTTGGGAGTCGAGTACAGCGGCCCGCCGATCAAGATCGGGTTCAATGGGCGGTATCTCCTGGACGCCTTCGCCGGAGTTTCCGAGCAAACGGCCCGGATCGAGATGAAGGACGACGTTTCGCAGGTCATCGTGCGCCCGGAGGAGGATAAGGGGTTCCTGGCCATCATAATGCCCATGAGGATCTTCTGAACATTCTCCAGCTCGACGGAATACGAAGCGTTTAGCAGGGAAAAGGCCCGCCCGGAAACCGGGTACCGCACGTAATTTTCCATTAAAAAAAGTCGACGTTTTCCGAAGGAAAGACACCCAGAGAGGGTGTTCTGTAATATAATAAATTGATTAATCTTTAAGGGACGGGGGATCCATGCCCGAGGGCCGTAACGACAGCCTCCGGACCGGGAACGGCGCGACCGACTACACCGGCGAAAACATTCAGATTCTCAAGGGGTTGGAAGCCGTCCGAAAGCGCCCGGCGATGTACATCGGGAGCACGGACGCATATGGTCTCCACCACCTGGTGTACGAGGTGGTGGACAACTCCATCGATGAGGCGATGGCGGGGCACTGCGACGCCATCTCCGTTACCATCCACGCAGACAACTCCATCACGATCGACGACAACGGCCGCGGCATCCCCGTGGACATGATCGAGGAGGAGGGGAGGCCCGCCGCGGAAGTCGTTCTGACCGTGCTGCACGCAGGCGGGAAATTCGACCGGGAGTCCTACAAGGTCTCCGGCGGACTCCACGGAGTGGGGGTCTCCGTGGTGAACGCGCTCTCCGAATGGCTCACGGCGGAGATCCGCCGCGACGGAAGCGTCCATCAGGTCCGCTTCGAGCGCGGGGAGACCGTCGCCCCGCTGGCCGTCACGGGCAAGTCGCGGAAGACCGGGACGAAGATCTCCTTCAAGCCCGACCCCGATGTGTTCACGGAGACGGAGTACTCCTTCGACGTCCTCTCGGGGAGACTCCGGGAACTTTCCTTCCTGAACGCGGGACTGAAGATCGTCATCCTGGACGAGCGGACGGCTAAAACCCACGAGTTCCAGTACAAGGGAGGGATCGTCTCCTTCGTCCAGCACCTGAACCGCAACAAGACGCCGCTCCATTCGAAGCCGATTTTCATCGAGGGGGAGAAGGACGGCGTTTCCATCGAGGTTGCGCTCCAGTACAACGACTCCTACCAGGAGACGACGTTCTCCTTCGCGAACAACATCAACACCCACGACGGCGGGACGCACCTGATCGGCTTCCGGTCCGCGCTCACCCGGGCGATCAACCAGTACGCGAACGCGGGGAACCTCCTCAAGGGGGTCAAGGAAAACCTCTCCGGGGACGACCTGCGGGAAGGGTTGACGGCGGTCGTCTCCGTCAAGGTCCCCGAACCGCAGTTCGAAGGGCAGACGAAGAACCGCCTCGGGAACAGCGAAGTGAAGGGGCTGGTCGACTCACTCGTGTACGAGAAGCTCGCCAGCTTCTTCGAGGAAAACCCGCCGGTCGCGCGGAAGATCGTCGAGAAGGCGTTGGAGGCCGCGCGCGCGAGGGAGGCCGCCCGCAAGGCGAAGGAGCTGGCGAGGAGGAAAGGGGCGCTCGACTCCGCGGGACTCCCCGGGAAGCTGGCCGACTGCCAGGAAAGGGACCCCGCACGTTGCGAGCTCTTCCTGGTGGAAGGCGACTCGGCGGGCGGCTCCGCGAAGCAGGCCCGGGACCGGCGGTACCAGGCGATCCTTCCGCTGAAGGGAAAGATCCTGAACGTCGAGAAGGCGCGGGTCGACAAGATGCTCTCCTCGCAGGAGATCCGTACGATGATCACGGCGCTGGGGACCGGGATCGGCGTCGAGGACTACGACTCGAATAAGCTGCGCTACGGCAAGGTCATCATCATGACGGACGCCGACGTCGACGGCGCGCACATCCGGACGCTGCTGCTCACCTTCTTCTTCCGGAACATGCGGGAGCTTTTCGAGCGGGGGAACATCTACATCGCCCAGCCCCCCCTCTACGGCATTCGGAAAGGGAAGGAGATGACCTACCTGAAGGACGACGGCGCGTTCCGGGACCATCTCATCGAGAACGGGACGGCGGGGCGGCGGGTCAGCGGGAAGAGCGGCCTGGGATCGATCACGGGGCAGCGGATGACCGCGTGGCTGAAAAAAATCTCCCGCCTGGAAACGATCGCAACGCGGGCGGAGAGAAGGGGGTTGCCCGCGTTCGTCCTGCTGTCGCTGGGAGCCCGCGCCGCGGAGGGGGCGAAGGCGCTCTCCGGTGAGGCTCCCGCCAAGTCGTTCTTCAACTCCCTGCTCAAGGAGTGGAAGGGGACGCGGCCCGAGATTTCCCACGCGGCGTTCTCCGTCGAGACCGATCCCGACACCGACGGCGAAGGGGTCCGCGTCCAGCTGCGGTGGAAGCGGGGCGGACTTCCGATGGAGTGCCTCGTGAACCGCCACCTCATGGCGTCGGCCGACCTGCGGGAGGCCAACCTGCTCTTTTCGCAGATCCGCGAAACGCTGCCGCCGCCGTACCGGCTGGAAGGGGAGGGGGTGTTCCCCGAGACGGACGGGCCCCTGTGCCTGCTGGACCAGGTCCTCGATGCGGGGAAGAAGGGGCAGACGATCCAGCGATACAAGGGGCTGGGCGAGATGAACCCCGAGCAATTGTGGGCCACCGCCATGAACCCGGAGACCCGGGAGCTGCTGCAGGTGGAAGTGGGCGACGAGACCGACGCCGACGAGATCTTCACGAAGCTGATGGGCGACCAGGTGGAGCCCCGCCGCGAGTTCATAGAGAAGAACGCCCTGGACGTCACCTCTCTGGATATCTGATCTAACGTGGGAGTGCCATAGCCGATGGACCTGTTCAGCCGGCCGGCGCAGCGGCGCACGGTTCAGGACGAGATGCAGCGGAGCTACCTGGATTACGCGATGAGCGTGATCGTGGGGCGGGCGCTGCCGGACGTGCGCGACGGCCTCAAGCCCGTGCAGCGGCGCATCCTCTACGCGATGTACGAGCTGGGCAACGAGTACGGCAAGCCGTACAAGAAGTCCGCGCGCATCGTCGGGGACGTCATCGGGAAATACCATCCCCACGGCGACACCGCCGTCTACGACGCGCTCGTCCGGATGGTGCAGGAGTTCTCCCTCCGGTATCCGATGATCGACGGGCAGGGGAACTTCGGGTCGGTCGACGGCGACTCGGCCGCCGCGATGCGGTACACAGAAGTCCGGATGGCGAAGATCGCCGGGGAGCTCCTCTCCGACCTCGACAAGGAGACCGTCGAGACGGTCCCCAACTACGACGGGTCGCTCACCGAGCCGCGCGTCCTGCCCGCCCGCATCCCCAACCTTCTCATAAACGGTTCCTCCGGCATCGCCGTCGGGATGGCCACCTCCATCCCGCCCCACAACCTGGGGGAGGTGATCGACGCGCTGCTCGCCCTCATCGCCAACCCGGAAGTCACGGTCGACGAGCTGATGGAGCACGTCCCGGCGCCGGACTTCCCCACGGGCGGCATCCTCTACGGGCTGGAGGGGGTTCGTGACGCCTACCGAACGGGCCGCGGCAGCGTCCAGATCCGGGCCCGGGCGTTCATCGAGAAGACGAAGAAGGGTGGTGACCGCGAATCGATCGTCATCACGGAGATCCCCTACCAGGTGAACAAGGCGCGGATGATCGAGAAGATCGCCGATCTGGCCCGGGAAAAACAGATCGAGGAGATCTCCGACTTAAGGGACGAGTCCGACCGCGACGGCATGAGGGTGGTCGTCGAGCTCAAAAAGGACGCCGTCGCCGAAGTGGTCTTGAACAACCTCTACAAGCAGACGCAGATGCAGACCTCGTTCAGCGTGCAGCTCCTGGCGATCGTCCAGAATCAGCCGCGCACGCTCAACCTGAAGCAGACGCTCGAGGAGTTCCTGGCGTTCCGCAAGGAGGTCGTGACGAAGAGGACGCTGTTCCTCCTGCGGAAAGCCGAGGCGCGCGCCCACATCCTGGAAGGCTACAAGATCGCGCTGGATAACCTCGACGCGGTGATCAAGCTCATCCGCGGATCGAAGGACCCCAAGACGGCCAAGGACGGACTGATGACGAAGTTCGGCCTGACGGAGATCCAGTCGCAGGCGATCCTGGACATGCGGCTGCAGCGGCTGACGGGGCTGGAGCGGGAGAAGATCCTCGATGAACTGAAGGACGTCAAGGCGGAGATCGTGAAGCTGAAAAAAATCCTGGGCGAGGAGAAGGAGCTTCTGCGGGTCATCGGAGACGAGTTCCGGGAGATCCGGCAGGCGTACGCCGACCAGCGGCGCTCGCAGATCGTCCGGGAGACGAAGGACATCCGGCTCGAGGACCTGATCGTCGACGAGGAGATGGTCGTCACCGTCTCCCACACGGGGTACATCAAGCGGAACCCGATCAGCCTCTACCGGACGCAGCGCCGCGGGGGCCGGGGCAAGGTGGGGATGGGAACGAAGGAAGAGGACTTCGTCGAAAGCGTCTTCATCGCGTCCATGCACTCCTACATCCTGTTCTTTTCCAACACGGGCAAGCTGTACTGGCTGAAGGTCCACGAGCTGCCGGAGGCCAGCCGCGCCGCCAAGGGACGGGCCATCGTGAACCTCCTGTCGTTGTCGCCGGGGGAGTCGACCCCCACGGTTCTCCCCGTCAAGGAGTTCGTTGAGGGGAAATACGTGGTGACGGCGACGGCGCAGGGGGTCATCAAGAAAACGGAGCTCATGGAATACTCCCGGCCGCGGGCGGGGGGGATCATCGCCATGGGCCTGAACGATGGCGACCAGCTGATCGCCACGGCGATCACCTCGGGCCAGGACGAGATCTTTCTTTCCACCCGGCACGGGATGTCGATCCGGTTCCACGAGGAAGACGTCCGCTCCATGGGGAGGGCCGCCGTGGGAGTTCGGGGGATCGACCTGGAGGAGGGGGACGCGGTCGTCGGCATGGAGATCCTCCGCCCCCAGGGGACGCTCCTCACGGCGACGGAGAACGGCTTCGGCAAGCGCACCGCCATCGAGGAATACCGGGTCCAGTCCCGTGGCGGGAAGGGGCTCATCACCCTCAAGGTCACCGAGAAGACCGGGGCGATCGTCGGGGTGGCCCAGGTCTCCGAGGGCGACGACGTGATGCTGGTCACCGACTCCGGCAAGATCATCCGGATGGCCGTCGACGAGATCCGCGTCATCGGGCGGAACACCCAGGGGGTCCGCCTTATCGGGTTGCAGGAGAGCGAGCGCGTCGCTTCGTTGGCGCGTTTGGCGGAAAAGGAGGAATAGGCCGCGGAAATGGGCACTCCGCGGCCCGCGTGGCAGCTCGTTCCGCGGCCCGCCGCGATGACAAGATCGTGCGGTGTCCTCATGCTCTGCCTGGGCCTCCTTACCCTCCCGTCCTGCACGGACCCCGCCAGGGAACGGTTCGAGGCGGCGGAGAAGGCGCTGCTGGAGCAGAAGATGGAAACCGCCCTATCCGGCTACCGGTCGATCCCGAAGGAGTTCCCCCAGTCCCGGTACGCACCCACCGCGCTCCTGCGGCAGGGGGAGCTGTTCGGGGCCTATTACCGGAACTACCCGGCGGCCCTCGAGGCGTACGAGTCGCTTGTCTTCAACTACCCGCGGGCGGCCGAGGCGCCGCAGGCCATGCTGCACCAGGGGGGGATCCGCCTACTTCATTTCCTCGACTACGCCGCCGCCGCGGAGGACCTGGAGGCGATCCGGCGGCGGCACCCCCGGTTCGCCCGGATGGACGAGGTGCTGCTCCTGCTGGCGAAGGCTTACGCGGGCGCTTCCGACCCGGCGCGGGAGTTCGCGGCGCTTTCCGAGCTGGTCGAGAAGTTCCCCGAGTCTTCCCGGGCATCGGAGGGCCGGTGGATGCTGGCGTACGCGCTGCTGTCGCAGGGGAAGTTCATGGAGGCCGACCGGGAGTTCCGGAAGCTGTACTACCTCGCCGCCGACCGCAAGGCCATCGCCCGGGCGCGGTGGGGGATGGCGCAGGCGCTCGAGGGGCTGGGACAGCTTTCCGCGGCGGTGGAGCAGTACGAAGCGATCCGGAACGACTGGGACGACCCGGCGTACGTCGCCGAGAAGATCGCCCGGCTGAAACGCAGGATGAGCGCGAAATAGCCGCGGCGCAAGGGGCGGGAAGACGAATGAAGGAGCGATCATGAAGCAGGGCGGGAAGGCCCGGATCGCGGTCGTCGGCGGGGGATCGTGGGGCACTGCGTTTGCGGCGATGCTCTCGGAGCGGAACCCGGATGTCTCTCTCTGGGTGCGCGAGCCGGAAGTGTGCGAAGGGATTCTCAAAACCCGGGAAAACCGCACGTTTCTCCCGGAGGTTCCTCTTCCCTTGTCCGTCCGCCCGACGAACGACCTTCGCGACGCGGTTTCGGGCCGGGAGATCGTCGCCGTGGCGGTCCCCTCGCAGCACCTGCGGGCGGTGGCGAGGCGGATGGCCGGCTTCCTTGCGCCGGGCGCCTGCGTCGTGTCGCTGGCCAAGGGGGTGGAAAACGGGACGCTGAGGAGGATGACGGAAGTCCTGGCGGAGGAGCTGCCCGGGGCATCGGGCCGCCTGGCGGTCCTCTCGGGCCCGACGTTTGCCCGCGAAGTCGCGGAAGGTAAGCCCACCGGCGCCACGGTGGCATCGCGGGACACCGCGGTGGCCGCCTCCCTGCAGGCCGCCCTTTCGGGGAGCAGGTTCCGCGTGTATGCCGAGACGGACGTGACCGGCATCGAGATCGGCGGAGCGCTGAAGAACGTGATGGCCATCGCCGCTGGGATGAGCGACGGGCTGGGGTTCGGGCACAACGCCCGCTCCCTCCTCATCTCCCGAGGCCTGGCGGAAATCGCCCGCCTGGGAGTCCGCCTGGGGGCAAGCCCGCAGACCTTCGCGGGGCTTTCCGGGCTGGGGGACCTCGTGCTCACCTGCACCGGCGACCTTTCCCGAAACCGGACCGTGGGGATGCGCATCGGCAGGGGAGAGAAGATCTCCGCCATCCTTTCCGGGATGAAGATGGTCGCGGAAGGGGTGGAGACGGCGCGGGCCACGATGGATCTCTCCCGCCGGACGGGAGTGCCGATGCCGATCTCCGAACAGGTGTTCCTCATCCTGCACCAGGGGAAGGACGTCGAAGCCGCCGTGGGCGAGTTGTTCGCCCGGGCGCTGCGGCCGGAAAGGGACGAATAAGGGACATGCGGGAACCGACGGCGCTGAAAAAAGAGATCCGGGGGCTACTGGCCCGCCGGAAGGCGGTCCTCCTGGCGCACAACTACCAGAGGGACGAGATCCAGGAGATCGCAGACATCACGGGGGACTCGCTGGGCTTGAGCCAGGAGGCGGCGAAGTCGGACGCGGAGGTCATCGTCTTCTGCGGCGTCCACTTCATGGCGGAGAGCGCCGCGATCCTTTCGCCGGGGAAGACCGTGCTCCTTCCGAGGATGGACGCCGGCTGCCCCATGGCGGACATGATCACCGCGGACGACCTGCGCGCCGTGCGCGCAAAGCACCCGGAAGCCGTCGTCGTCACGTACGTCAATTCGTCGGCGGAGGTCAAGGCCTTCTCCGACATCTGCTGCACGTCGGGGAACGCCGTCAACGTCGTCCGGTCGATCCCGCCGGAGAAGGAAATCTTCATGGTCCCCGACCGCAACCTGGCCCAGTATGTCGCCAAGGTGTCCGGCCGGCGGCTCTCCTGGTGGGACGGGTATTGCCCCACCCACGAGCGGGTCACCGTCGCGGACGTCGAGAAGGCCCGGAAGGCGCACCCAGGCGCCCTGCTGATCGTCCATCCCGAGTGCCGTCCGGAGGTCGTGGCGATGGCCGACGCCGTGCGGTCCACCTCGGGGATGTACTCCTACTGCCGCGGCGCGGAGGCGAAGGAGTTCCTCGTGGGGACGGAGATGGGGATCCTTTACCGTCTCCGGAAGGAAAACCCGGAGAAGAAGTTCCACCTTGCCTCGCGTGCGCTGATCTGCCCCAACATGAAGCTCACCGCGCTGGAGGATGTCCGGGACGCCCTTGCGACGCTGTCTCCCGTGGTGACCGTCCCCGGAGAGATCCGGGAAAAGGCCCACGCTGCCCTGGAGGCGATGCTGCGCGTCCCCCGCGACGCCGCGTAAGCCGCGACCGGATGTTTCCCCCGATGTCGACCCTTTCCTTCGAGCACCTCGCGCGCGCCTTCGAGACGCAGGCCCGCCCATGCCTTCAGGTCCTGCGGGCGCCCGCCGGAGTCCGGTCGTTCCTCGTCTCGAGGTGGTACCTCCGCCGCGCCCGCACGGTCCTCGTCCTTGCGCCCACGACGGCCGAGGCGGAGGAGACCTTCCGGGAACTGTCGGCCTACCTGGGGCCGGGAGGGGCGCTCCTTTTCCCTTCCACCGAGGTGGCTCCGTACGAGGCGATGCCTCCCTATGCGCCGGCGGTCCACGACCGGATACGGGCCCTTCACCGGCTCGCATCGGGCGATCCGGCGGTCGTGGTCTGCTCCGTGGAGGCGGCGGTCGAGAAGACGCTTCCCCGGGAAGTTTTCCTGCGGGCGGTCCGCAAGATCGTCCCGGGGACGGAGATCGACGTCGGGGAGCTCTCCCGGCATCTCTCCGAGGCGGGGTACGCGCGGCTTCCCTCCACCGCGGAGGCGGGGGACTTCTCCATCCGGGGAGGGATCGTCGAGGTGTACAGCCCGGCCCACCCGCTGCCGGCGCGGCTTGCGCTGGACGGGGACCGGATCGAGTCGCTGCGCTGGTTCGACCCCGCCACCCAGAGAACCCTCCCGCGGGCCGGTTCGGAGGAAGGGGGCGAAGGGGAGCTGGTCGTCCTCCCCTGTTCCCAGGTGATCACCCGGCCGGAGTACCTGTCGGCCGCCGCGGCGGCGGCCGGTCCGGCCTTCCGGGACGCGCTCCGGCAGGGGATCCGGTACCACGGGATCGAGGCGGCCCTGCCGCTCCTTTACGGGCGCGCCTCCTCGCTGCTCGACTACCTTCCCGAAGGGACGACGATCGCGGCGATCGACTCGGTGACTTGCGGCTCCCAGGCCCGGAGCGCCTTCGCCGAAGCCGGGGAGAACTATCGGAAGACGGGCCCGGAGAGCAGCCTCCCTCCTCCCGAGGAGCGGTTCGTCCCGCCGGAGGAGTTGTTCCGCGCGCTCCACGACGCCCCCCTGCTTTGCTTCGACTCCCTCGAGGCGGCCCCCTTCGGACGAAAGGATTACGTCCGGGGCGAGATCGACGCGAAGGGGAACGAGGACATCCGGCGGAGCACGGTCCAATCCGCCACCGAGGGGCTGCTCTATCCGTTGGCCGCCGAGGCGAAGGAGTGGTGGAAGCGGGGGGACCGCTTCGTGGTGACCTCCCTGACTCCCTCCCAGGCCGGCCGGATGGAGGAGCTGCTGGCCCGATACGCTCTCCCGCTGACCTCGGGGGCGACGATCGCGGATTCTCTCGAGGGAGGGAGGGGGATCGCCCTCTGCCGTTCCGAGGTGACGCGCGGGTTCCGCCTCCCCGAGCTGCGAACGGCGGTGGTCACCGAGACGGAGGTGTTCGGGGAGAAGGCCCGGGCGCGCCGGGCGCGCAAGGAGACGGAGCTCCCGGCCGAGGAGTTCTCGCTCCGGGAAATCCGGGTGAACGACCTGGCCGTCCACGTGGATCACGGCGTCGGGGTCTACCGGGGGCTGCTGCGCCGCGCGGCCGCGGGGGTGGAGGGAGATTTCCTCGTCCTGGAATACGCCGGCGGCGACCGGCTCTTCGTCCCCGTGGAGAAGATGTCGCGCGTCCAGCGCTATATCGCTTCCGAAGAGGCCAGGCCGCGGCTGGCGCGCCTGGGCGGGACCGCCTGGCAGCGGGCCAAGCAGCGGGTGCGCGACTCCCTGCTCGCGATGGCGCAGGACCTGGTCTCGATCCAGGCGAAGCGGCAGCTTGCGGTCCGCCCCCCTTCCGCCCCGCCCGACGAGATCTACCGGGAGTTCGAGGCCTCCTTCGACCACGAGGAGACCCCGGACCAGCAGCGGGTGATCCGGGAGGTCACGGAAGACCTCTCCTCGGGCCGCCCGATGGACCGGCTCGTGTGCGGGGACGTGGGGTACGGGAAGACGGAAGTGGCGATCCGCGCCGCGTTCAAGGTTGCGCTCGACGGCCGGCAGGCGGCGATCCTGGTCCCCACCACCGTCCTCGCCGAGCAGCATTTCCAGACCTTCCGCAGGCGCCTGTCGGGCTACCCCGTGCGGGTGGAGAACCTCTCCCGATTCCGTTCGAAGGCCGACCAGGCGATGGTGGTGAAGGAGATGGCGCAAGGGAAGGTCGACATCGTCATCGGCACGCACCGGCTCCTGCAGAAGGACATCTCGTTCAAGGACCTGGCGCTCGTGGTCATCGACGAGGAGCAGCGGTTCGGCGTGGCGCACAAGGAGAAGCTGAAGCGGTTGCGCGCGGCGGTGGACGTGCTGACGCTGTCGGCCACCCCGATCCCCCGGACGCTCCACATGGCGTTCTCCGGGATCCGCGACATCAGCATCATCGCGACGCCGCCGGAGGACCGCCTCTCCATCCGCACGTTCGTCCTCCCCTTCTCCGAGGAGACGGTCCGGGAGGCGGTGGACCGGGAGATCCGGCGGGGCGGGCAGGCCTTCTTCGTCCACAACCGGGTCCAGACGCTTCCGGAGATGGAGCGGTTCCTCAAAGGAATCCTCCCCGGCGTGCGCATCGGAGTGGCCCACGGGCAGATGGAGGAGGAGGATCTCGCGCTCGCGATGGACGACTTCGCCTCGCGCCGCGTCGATCTGCTGCTCTGTTCCGCCATCATCGAGGCGGGGCTGGACATCCCCAACGCGAACACGATCCTGGTCAACCAGGCGCACCGGTTCGGGCTCGCCCAGCTTTACCAGCTCCGCGGGCGGGTGGGCCGGGAC
>Ga0214473_10001265_pt1 | contig 33927 bp, 35 predicted proteins | sample RVTome_7_FD_203509 | JGI IMG/M metagenome (GOLD analysis project Ga0214473, IMG submission 203509) | Soil microbial communities from uranium-contaminated site in the Upper Colorado River Basin, Wyoming, United States - RVT98D197 | ecosystem: Environmental > Terrestrial > Soil > Contaminated >... | reverse complement strand
ACTCTTAACTCTCAACTTCTCTTTATCCTTGACGACGGCTTCCAGCACTGGCAGCTTTTCAGGGATAAGAATATTTTGTTAGTAGATGCTGAAAATCCTTTTGACAACAGACGGCTTCTGCCTGTCGGTTTGCTCAGAGAGCCTCTTAAGGAAATAGAAAGGGCAGATATTATAGTCCTGACAAAAACAGACAATATTCGTCCCGAGATGCTCGGGATTGAGGACATAGTTGGAGAAATAAAGAGCTATAACTCAAAGGCGCCGGTATATCTCTCTACACATAAACCGTCAGGGTTTGTTAAATTGTCAGGGGAAACAATGCCGCTTGAGTGGGCCAAGGAGGGTCTTTTTTCCTTTTTTGCGTTCTGCGGCATAGGCCGCCCCGAGTCGTTCAAAAAGACTGTCTTGTCAGCAGGATGCAGCCTCAAGGGCCTTAAAAAATACAGCGACCATTACACTTATAAACAAGAGGACATTGAAGACATCATTAAAGAAGCAAAAGCAGGCAATGCAGACTGGATTGTTACAACAGAAAAGGACATGGTCAGGCTCAGAGGCATGCGTTTGCCGGAAAATCTTGTTGCTCTTACAATTAGGTTTGCAATTGATGAGAAGTTTTATGATGAGGTATTTAAATGAGGCCGCAGAATTCCATTAAGTCCTCCTGTATAATTGTCTGTTCCAGATTTACCCGAAAATGCAATTGATTTTTACATGCGCGGACATGAATGCCTTCAAAGTCTTTTGATTTCAACATGATTTAATCGGATGCCATAATGCAATTCTCAATTGCTGATTGAATAATAATATGCAAATCAAGAATTGATTATGGCATGTAAAAGGTGTTGCTGCAAAATACTTTTCAGTCATCCATGTCCATTCTAACGCATTTTTCGGGTTAACATGCCGCTGAGAGCGCTTCAATATTAAGATGATAGGATTTTTAGCCCGCTCTGAATATCTTTCCTGATAGCCTCAATCACATCGGGAGAACTCAGTGGTATATCTCCGAGTTCTTCTCTAATCTCACTTATATCTATAGAATAAATCCTGTTATTGAATTTGTGTTCATAAAGAAAATCAACAGCAGGATTTCCTGCAATTAAAACAATAAGTGTCTCAGCCATATTGCCTAATGGTTTTCTGTCGATATGGCTGTGTTTGAAGTAGGCATAAATAATTGTCCCCTCATCTTCTTTTGATTTGATAGTCATATCTCCTTCAGCCTCTTTTGCCGATTGAGAGAGCAGGGATAATCCAAGCCCTACCCTTCTTGTTGTACGGGTTGTATAAAATGGATCTACAGCATTTTCGAGGACTTCTTCGCTCATGCCTTTACCGTTGTCTCTTATCTCAACAGATAGAATGTCTTTTCTTGTATCCTCGATAACTCTTATCTCAACTCTATTTGCGCCGGCAGCGATAGAGTTTTCAACAATATCGAGTATGTGTAGAGAAATATCTTCCATTTAGTACCCTATATCATGCCCATACAACATGCTATACAATAATCTTTCTTTCTCCCGCCTTTTTAAGAGTAAGCGTCAGTTCATCAAAAGTTGCATGTTCCATAAAAAGGCCCGTTGAGACTTTGCCTATATCATCAAGCTTATGTGCATCTGAAGATCTTATCCATGGAATATGGCTGTACTCTTTAAATCTTTCTCTTGCCTCCTCCATTGATATATTTGAAGATATCTCTAGTGCATCAAGCTTCAGACCAGAAGGTATAAAACCGAGATGGCCTATAATTCCAAAACCCTCTCTGTCAATATGCGCTGCTATTGCGATACCCTCAAAAGAATGAATAATATCTATTATCTGATTCACAGAAAGATTTGTTGAGCCAATTAAAAGTCTCTTGTTAAAACCGAGGACTTCTTCATGCTCATTCACAATAACCTGCATCCCGAATGCATTCTCATCATTTTCTCCGGGCTGCAGGTTCTCATAGACAACTCCCTGCATCTTTAAAGCATGGTCTATATCATTAAAGAGTCCGATTATATGCGCCTCTTCTGAAGATGTTATCTCAATCCCGGGGACTGCATTAATACCTTTTTCCCTTGCAAGTTTTCTTGTGACCTCTGCATTTTCCATAGAGTTGTGATCACACACTGCAATTATATTTAATCCTAAAGATGCAGTTTTTTCCACTATACGCAAGGGGGTCATTAACAAATCTGCACATGGAGAGAGACATGTATGGATATGAAGGTCTGCCCTGAACTCTACTGGCATCTAATACCGAGGCTGTAAAGCCTGCCGACAAGTTCAAACGCAGGCAGGGAGCTTACCATTAGAGGTATTCCTTGCTCGTTAGCCTTTAAAAGGGTATTTGCATCAGGATTTCTTCCATTCACAAGAATAATGCCTGACATATCCCTTAGTGTTGCAACTGCGATAATATTCTGATGTGTCTGGAGGGTTATCCAGACATTCCCCTTCTTTGAATTTCCGATTACATCTGACAGCAGATCGCTTACATAGCCGCCTGTTACTTCTTTGTTTAGATCCAGAGAAGGCGTCTTAACTTCGAGGGAAAGACTATTAACAATTTCATAGAGTTTCATTTTTTGCTCCTTTTGAATCTTTATTCAGATAGATAATAAACTCAAGCGTTGTTCCCCCTCCTACGACTGAATCAATGTCCAGTCTATCCGCATTTTTCTTGATATTTGGCAGCCCCATGCCAGAGCCAAATCCCATCTCCCTAATATAGTCAGGCGCGGTTGAATATCCCTCTGTCATGGCAAGCCCAATGTCAGGAATCCCGGAGCCCATATCCTTGACAACGATCCTTATCGTCTCAGGAGTAATATAATAATGCATCATACCAGCCACCGCATAAATTATGACATTCATCTCTGCCTCAAATGCTGCTATAGCAGCCCTTCTTATAATATCTGGTTGAACCCTCATGCCTTCTAACACTCCCTTCAAATTGCTTGAGGCAGCGCCGGCATTAGAGAAATCCTTGCCCGTAAGAAAAAAAACTCCTTCTGCGACCTTGTTATCCACTTTTCAGTATTAAGCTAACTCCTTAGTCCTTTCTCGTAAAGTTTTCCGCATGCCTCATACATCGAAAGATCGGTTACAAGCAGAGGGATATTCTTTGTGTCTGCTAATGCAATTGTTTCTATATCAGGCCTTTTACTCTGAACAAATACTATTGTTTTGACATCCGCAATCTCAGCAGTGCGAATTACCTGTGTATTTGTTAAATGTGTTATCAAAAGGGAATTTGTTATGGAAAATGCAAGCACATCACTCATGAGGTCGGCACAGTAAGCCCTTACAATATTGAGATTCATATCTTCTCTCTTTGAGATCACTGCTGCGTTGAGTGTATTTTTGATTTCGTCTAATGTCATGCTTAAAAATTTTAAATGACTATATCTTAACCATTTCTACTTTTACAGCGGCTGGAGCCGCTGCGCCATTTTCTGAGAGACTTGTGAGCGCATTAACACGGCCGTGAGGAAAATGTACCGAGGTAAAGACAGTCCCTGAAGGTATAACATCAGAAACCTTTGCCTTCAGATATACAACGCCTTTCCTTGATGAAACCTTAACATGGCTGTTATCGAGTATGCCGAACTTTCTGGCATCCTCATCATTAATCTCAAGAAAAGGCTCGGAGACAACAAGGTCAAGCGCCTTTGAGCGTGTTGTCATCGTTCCTGAATGCTGAAGGATATCTCTTGTGACAAGTGACAATGGATATTCTGTATCAGGCTCTTCTCCGCGCGTATATAACACAGGATTAAATACCCTCCTGTCAGATACATTCTGTTCTTCCCTTATTGTATTTCTTATTTCAACTGAGATGTCTTCTATACTCCTTATCCCAATATCAGTCCCCATTGATAACGAGAGATTTCTCAGGATCTGCCAGTCCGACAGTGATTGGCCGGGGGCATCTATTGCCTTTTTCAATTTCTGCGCAACCCCCTCAGCGTTAATGAATGTGCCGTCTTTCTCCGCCCAGCTTGATGCAGGAAGCACGATATGCGCAAGCTTGGCTGTCTCTGTGAGAGCAATATCCTGAACAACTATCAGTTCAAGAGACTTGAGGCTTCTTATTATCTTTGAATTATACGGGAATGCTGAAACAGGATCCTCGCCCATTATATACAGGGCATGGAGCGAACCTGATTCATAAAGCATGTCAAATATATTTTTCCCGGCTGCGCCAGGCCTTATTCCCATTTTGTAAGCTCCAAATGTGTTTGCATATTCAGCAGGAATCTGCAATGTATCTGTCTCATCGCCTAAGAGGATTACAAGATTAGAAGCTGCAAAAGCCAGATCTGCTCCTTTTGTATTCTCTGTCGAATTGATTGTGAATGAGATCATTCTGCTCTTAGCCCTTGCAATACTCTCTGCAGCAGATACAAGTTCCTCTACGGGAATCCCTGTAATCCTTGAGACCTCTTCAGGGATGTAATCATTAAGGCCCTTTTCGAATTCTGAGAACCCCGGGGTCTTGGAGACTATCTCCCTGTTGAAAAGTCCCTTATCTATTATTATCTTCATTATTCCATTGAGCAGCGCAACAGAAGTCCCCGGTCTCATTTTTAGTTGAGTCGTACTGTGCCTTGTAAGTTTTGTTTCCCTTGAATCAGCGACAATAAGCTTGGAGCCTTCCCTCTTTGACTGAAGTATATTAAGCCCGAATACAGGATGTGTGATGCTGATATCCGATTCAATTATAAAAACTACATCCCTTCCTAAAGGATACTTCATGTTTATAGGATGAGTTTTCAGTCCAAATGATTCATCAAGCGCCTTCTGTGCCTTTACATAACCAAATGCTGCAGAAAAATCGATATTATTAGAGCCAATAACATTAGACATGAATTTTTTCAGCATATAGTTGTCTTCATTCGTACATCTGTGAGAGCCGATAGCGCCTACTGATTCCTTGCCATAGGAATTAATAATGTATTTCAGGCTTTCGCTTATGTACGCTGATGCCTCATCCCATGTTGCAGGAACGAGCGAACCTTCTTTTCTTATCAGAGGTGTTTTAAGCCGGTTCTCGCTGTAGATGTAATCAAACCCAAATCTGCCCCTGCCGCAGAGATTGCCTTCGCTCCTTCCATTGTCTTCCTTGCCTCTTGATCTTAATATCTTCCCTTCTCTTATACCCAAAGTAAGCGTGCAGCCGCATCCGCAGAAAGGACAGATGGTGTCTTTTTCTTCAAGAAACCAAGCACGCGCCTGAAACTTGAACGGCTTACTCAAAAGCGCGCCTGTCGGGCAGATATCCACACACTGACCGCAGTAATCGCATTCAAGTATCTCACCGAATGCAGGCTGAACAACTGTTGGGAATCCTCTTCCTATCAATCCGAGCGCGCCGCGTCCCTGATGCTCTGCACATATACGCACACACCTGCCGCAGAGAATGCATCTGTTTGCAGTTAATTCAATAAGCGGACCTCTAACATCAGGTGGAGCAGCCTTCCTATGTCTTATAAAGCGGCCTTCGGGCTTGCCGAATTCATAGGCAAGATCCTGAAGGTTGCATTCACCTGCCTTATCACATATCGGGCAGTCCAGCGGATGATGCACAAGAAGAAGTTCGAGCACTGTCTGGCGGGCTTTTCTGAGTTTAGGAGTATCGGTTTTAACAACCATTCCATGAGCAACAGGGGTTGAGCATGCAGCAAAAAGCCTCGGCTGTTTCTCTACCTCAACAACACAAAGCCTGCATCCGCCATAAGGCCTGAGTCTTTTGTCAAAGCATAGATTTGGTATCTTAATGCCATTCATCTGGGCTGCCTTAAGGATCGTAGTCCCATCTTCTACAGATATTTTTTTATCATTAATGCTTAGCTCTACCATCTTATGCTTCCCCCTTCTTTGCTTCTTCTGCCGCTCCAGCTAATTCATAAGGGTCGCCCTCATAACCTGCAGGAAGTATTTTTATGGACTTAAACTTGCATGCCTCATAACATGATCTGCAATGCACACAGAGTTCCTGAATAATCTTGTGCGGTTTTTTCTTCTCGCCCATTATTGCCTTTGAAGGACATGCCCTCAGGCATGCACCGCAGCCCTTACAGAGCTTCTCATCAATCCAGAACATTGTAAGGTTGCGGCATACACCTGCCTTACACCACTTGTCCTTTATATGAGATTCGTATTCATCTTTGAAATATCTTATTGTTGTAAGTATAGGATTTGGCGCTGTCTGTCCAAGTCCGCAGAGGGATGTTGCAATTATATCTCTTGCGAGGTCTTCGAGTGTTTCTATATCTCCTTCTTTCCCTCTGCCTTCTGCTATATCCGTAAGCATATCTAATAAAATCTTTGTCCCTACCCTGCACGGAGGACATTTGCCGCATGACTCATCTGCTGTGAATTCGAGGAAAAATTTAGCAGTTCCAACCATACAGGTATTGTCATCCATAACAACCATTCCGCCTGAGCCGACAATAGCGCCTGTTGCAACAATATCCTCATATGTCACAGGTGTGTCGAGGAGACTTTCAGGGATGCATCCTCCTGATGGACCGCCAAGCTGAACAGCCTTGAACTTTCTCCCTTTCCTTATTCCACCCCCGATGTCATAAATAATCGTTCTCAAAGAAATACCCATCGGAACCTCGACCAACCCAACATTATTTACAGCGCCTGTAAGCGCGAATACTTTAGTGCCTGTGCTCTTCTCTGTGCCAAGGCTTTTGTACCACTCAGCGCCGTTGAGAATTATCGGAGCAATCTGTGCAAGGGTTTCAACATTATTCAATACTGAAGGTTTATCCCATAATCCTTTTTGTGCAGGGAAAGGCGGCCTCGGTCTGGGCATCCCGCGCTTACCTTCGATGGAACGCATGAGCGCTGTCTCTTCACCGCATACAAAAGCGCCTGCTCCCAGATATATCTCAAGTTTGAAATCAAACCCTGTATCAAGAATATTATTGCCGAGAAGCCCTGCCTCTGTAGCCTGATCTATTGCAAGCTGGAGACGTTTAACAGCCAATGGATATTCAGCCCTGACATATATGTAACCGTGATGTGCTCCTATTGCCCTGGCCCCTATAATCATGCCCTCTATTACTGAATGAGGATCTGCCTCCATAACAGACCTGTCCATGAATGCGCCGGGGTCTCCTTCATCGCCGTTACAGAGCATGTATTTGATATCGGATTTAACCTTGGACGCAAAGTCCCATTTCAGCCCTGTAGGAAAACCTGCACCGCCTCTCCCTCTTAACCCGGAATCTTTTATTACCTTGATTACTTCTTCCTGAGTCATCTGTGTAAGCGCCTTTGCCGCTGCCTGATAACCATCTCTGGCAATGTATTCTTCAATCTTTTCAGGGTCTATAAGGCCCTTGTTCCTTAAAACCCTTAATATCTGATGCTTGAAGAAAGGGATATCTTTCATCATCGGTATCGCTGTCTTTTTCTCGGGCTCCTTAAACATTAATTTTTCGTATGGCCTGCCCTTAAGAAAATGCTCTTCAACTAACTTTGGGACTTCATCTACTGTTAATTTCTGATAAAAGACCTCATCAGGATAGACTGCCATGACAGGACCCTCTGCACAATATCCGTTGCAGCCGGTGAGAACTATCTTTATTTCGTTCTCAAGCCCCCTCTTTCTCAATTCTTCCACGAGGGCGGCCTTAACCTTCATAGTTCCGCTCGCAACACAGCCTGTTCCTGCGCATAACATTAAGTTTGCACGAACCTTTTCCATCCCTGCCTCCGTTTTTAAAAGATGTCAGGTTTTAGGTCTTAGGTTTTAGACTGACACCTGACACCTGACACCTGATCCCTCTCACCTGATACCTGATTTACTTAGTACGTCGTCTCACTGCCCACTACCAGAGCATACTTTTCTACAGGATTACCGCCGAGTATATGCTCCCTAAATATTTCTCTTATCTTTTCATCATTAATATCGCAATATTTCACCGGTGGGTGGTTCATTATCTCGACAGTTGCCAGTGGTTCACGCGCACAGAGTCCTGCACAACCAGAGGTCGTAACTATTACATCAGTTATATTAGCCCCTGATATTTCATCCATCAGGGCTGTCATAACATTCCTTGCGCCTGCAGCTATTCCGCATGTGCCCATATGAACTGTAATCTTTGCCCTGTAACCTCCTTCACGCAGTGTAAATTCTGCCTTATGTTTTTCTTTAATCTTCTGAAGGTCCTCTATCTTTAATCTCGGCATGCCCCCTCCTTTAAGCCACTTCTTCTATTTCTTCTTTTGATGATGCTTCCGAAATATTTGGATCATACTGACCTATAATTTCCAGTGCCTTCTTTGGAGTCATTGCACCATATGTCTCCTGGTCAATAACCATAACAGGCGCAAGACCGCATGCGCCAAGACAGCGTACGCTCTCGAGTGAGAATTTTCTGTTCTCTGTAGTATCTCCTGTGTTTATCTTTAAGGTTTCTTTGATCTTGTTGAGGATTGTTTCTATCCCCCTTACATAACATGCAGTGCCGAGACATACCCTTACGTTATGGTCGCCTCTCGGCTTCATTGTAAAGAAGGAATAGAAGGAGACAACGCTGTGCACCTCTGCAGGAGGGATGTTCAACCCTTTAGAAATCTTTCTCTGGACTACAGGCGGCAGATAACCTACAATCTCCTGAGCTCTTTGGAGAACAGGAATCAGAGAGCCTGGCCTATGTCTGAATTCCTTTATGACCTTTTCAATCTCGGCCTCCATTGCAGGAGGGAACTCCTCTGCGAATTTTTTCCCCTTCTCAGGTTTTTTACCCTTAATCCATTCTACTGCCCTGTCTGCAACATCCAGCAATACAGAAGGGGTAAATGGTTTTGGCACATAATCTATGATCCCAAGCTCCAGGGCTTCCTTGATAGTTTCCTGTGATGGGTAGCCTGTTATCATAACAATGCCTATTGAAGGATTTGTCTTTTTTATCCATCTGATAAGGGTAATACCGTCAACCTCAGGCATCTTAAGGTCAGTGAAGACCAGGTCATAGCCGTTTTCCTCTATCTTCTTTATCGCCTCTCTGCCGCCAAGGGCGCCCTCAACAATATATCCCTCAGCCTTAAGAACTCTCTCAGCGCTTCTTATTACTATAGCTTCATCGTCCACAACAAGGATTTTAGCCTTTTCAGCCATTTAATACCCCCTCATCTTTATAAGTTCAAAGTTGAAAGTTTAAAATTAAAAGTTTCTGATTCTTTAACTCTTAACTACCCACTGTTTATATTGTTATCGGTTGAACCCTCGCAAGCCAGAGCAACCACCCCTCGCTAAGGTTATCCCTTATAAGTGCGCTCATGGCTGCATTTGCATTATGATTGAGATCAATAACCTTGCCGGTCATGGGTGAAATCAGTTCTTCTGTCTGCCCGCTTCCCGTGTATATCTTTCCAAATTCCTCCCCGGCTATTACCGCTTCTATCCTTTCAGGCAGGTCAATACACATAAGCTGCCCGGCGAGCAGCCAGTATCTTACATCGCACCCGATCTCCCATATTTCATTTTTCAGGGGTCTTGCCCATGTCCCTTCCTTGTAAAATATCACGGGGTTTTCAACATCTCTAAGGGATACAATCTCGTTCCTGAAATCATCTATAAACGCCTTTCTTAATATCCATCCTCTCTTGTCAAACGCCTTTTTGGCAACATTTATCATAAACTCCGGAGTAAAGGGCTTTTCGATAAACTCGAGTGCGCCGAGCCTTACGGATTCCTTTGCATCTTCAAGGGTGGGATAGCCTGTGATAATCACAACGTCCAGCTTGGGCTGGATAATCTTCGACTCCCTCAAGACCTCCACGCCGTTTATGTCAGGCAGTCTTATATCAGAGATAAGGAGGTCGAATTCTTCACCGGCAATCTTTTTCAGGGCATCTTCACCTTTTTCAGCGGTGATGACATTGTAACCCTCGGCGCCAAGGATCCTTTTGCAGCTCAAGGTTACAACAGGGTCATCGTCAAGGACCAGTATCTTGCCTTTCTTTTCCATTTAAATCCCCCTTAGTCTTACCGGTTTTCCGGCCTCTTTTTTTCTTTCTTCCAATGCCCTGTTCACGGCATTAATTATCCCGTCAGGCGTAAACGGCTTTTCGATATAATCATAAGCTCCAAGCTTTATAGCCGCTACCGCGCTGTTAACCGTCTGATAGCCAGTAATAATGATGACGCCTGTTTCAGGCCACCTTTGCTTGATTATTCTCAAAACCTCTATCCCGTCTATGTCAGGCATTTTCAGATCCGTGAAGACAAGGTCAAACCTCTCTTCCTCGATCATCTTAAGCCCTTCAATGCCGTTCTGAGCGGTCTTAACTTCAAACCCTTCAGGCAGCAGCGCCCTCTTACAACTTATAAGGACTATATCTTCATCATCTATAACAAGAATCTTTCCTTTGCTCATAATCTACCCCTCATAAATTGGAAGTCTTACAAAGAAGCTTGTCCCCTCGCCCAATTTACTTCTCACAAGTATTTTGCCTCCATGGTCCTGAATGATACCATGGCTTACGGCAAGCCCAAGCCCTGTCCCTTTGCCAACAGGCTTTGTAGTAAAGAATGGTTCAAATATCTTTGACATGTTCTCCTCTGATATGCCATGTCCTGTATCGGCGAAAATAACCTCTGCAAAAGACTTGCCATTATCAATTCCCTTCTGTGTTGTAATAGTAAAGATGCCCTTGCCCTCCATGGCATCAGCTGCATTAATTATCATATTTAAAAAGACCTGCTGGATCTGGGATGCATTTGCGATTATAGGCTGCAGAGTCTCATCAAGATTTAAGACAATCTTGATATTGAAAAAGTCTGCCTTGTGGCTAACCATGTTTAGAGAACTATTTATTACGTCATTCAGGTTCACGAGAGCTTTTTCTCCCGAGGTCGCCCTCGCAAATCCGAGAAGTCCTTTTATTATATTCGAACATCTGTTGGCCTGCTCAATAATGACATCAATATCCTGCCTTTCTTCGCTGCCTTCAGAGAATTTTTTCTGCAGAAGATGCCCAAATGTAACTATTCCTGTCAATGGACTGTTAATCTCGTGTGCCACGCCTGCTGCCATCCTCCCAAGGGATGCAAGCTTCTCAGAATGTACGAGCTGCGCCTGTGCCTTTCTGATCTCCTCTGTCTTTTTCTCTACCTTTTTTTCGAGCGTAGTACCCCATTCAATCAGCTCTTTTTTAGCTATTGAAAGATCTGCGGTCATGGCATTAAATGCCTTTGCAAGTTCTCCTATCTCATCCGTTGTTTTTATCTCCACTAGATGATCGAGTTCGCCTGCAGCCACTCGTTTCATGCCATGGGTAAGTATACTTAAAGGGACAGACACAATCTTCCATAGAATCGTACAGAGGACTCCTGACAATAAACAGATAAAACCAATGAGAAAGGCTGTAATGGCTACCTTCTGTTTTTTCAGTGTTTCATCCAGAATAGATAATGAAAGGTCTGCCTTCACAAACCCAAGAATCTTCTGTTCCTTAGGATGAATATGGCAGAAAGAGGTATAGCATGCAGGCTCATTATGAATCGGCCGCACAACAGTCAGAACCCTATAACCTCCTTTCGCTCTGTTAATAGCCCATAATGGCATCTCTCTTCTTTCCAGAGGTTTAGAATGGCATGAGATGCATGGCATTTCATTTTTGTCAAGCAAAACGCCTTTCTTTTCTTTTATTGATGAATAAGCAATTCTGCCTTTGGCATCTAAGATTCTGACATTGATAACTCCCTCTCCAGAGCCTAACACTTCAAGGGTCTGCTGGACCAGAAGTGGTCGGAAGGCAAGCATCTCATTGCGAGTGTTCGCCTTTACGTGGTCAATAAAGGATGAGCCGGACTTTGCAGCATTGCCAAGAAGTTCCTTTTCCTGCCGTTGTATCAGGAAATACCAGAAGACAGCGCTCACTACTACCATAAGAGCGCCTATGGTAATGATAAGCTTCCCTGTCAACGAATGCAGAGATTTTTTCACAAGCATACTTAAGAAATTTATATCATTTCTGAGAATTTATGCAAGTAATTAAAATAACAGGCAAAGTCGAGATTATGAAACCTGTGACGATATTGGACAATATAAGATAGACGTTGGTGTTGTGAATGCTTTTTCACTTGACAACAATAAGTATCCTAAATTATCTTATGGAGATTTTAAATTGAGAATAAATTTATGCCTGGAACTTATTTATCTTCGGATTATTTGCCTGTTCTTATATTTTTGATTGTCGCAACGGCCTTCGGAATGGGCGCTTTATTAATTGGTGAACTCCTCAGACTGAAAAGGCCATATCCTGAAAAACTTATGCCTTATGAATCAGGAAACCTGCCTGTCGGAGAGCCGCGATACAGGTTTTCTGTTAAATTTTATATTATTGCTATGCTCTTTGTTATCTTTGACGTTGAGGCTGTTTTCCTTTATCCCTGGGCTGTTGTATTTGACAGAATTGGACTATACGCCTTTATTGAGATGGTTATTTTTATAGTTATACTGTTTGTCGGCTATGTTTATGCATGGAAAAAGGAGGCATTTAAATGGGACTGATTACAAGCACAATTTCCCCATCGCTTGTTGAGGTTGAAAAAGGCACAAAAATACTATCGCCCAATATCATTATCACATCAATGGACAAGCTCATCAACTGGGGAAGAAGCTCCTCCTTATGGCCCGTGACCTTCGGGCTTGCATGCTGCGCCATTGAAATGATGACTACAGGATCGTCACACTATGACTTAGACAGGATGGGGGTTATCTTCAGAGGCTCTCCACGACAGGCGGACTTAATGATTGTCGCAGGCACTGTTACGAAAAAGATGTCGGAAATTGTGAGAAGGGTATATGACCAGCTGCCGGAACCAAGATATGTTATTTCAATGGGGAGCTGCGCATGTTCAGGAGGCATATTCAATACATACAGCACCGTGCAGGGATGCGACAGTTTCCTGCCTGTGGATGTTTATATCCCGGGCTGTCCTCCAAGGCCGGAGGCTCTGCTTGAAGGGATAATAAAGCTTCAGGAAAAGATAAAGGGCGAGCATTTCAGATGGAGCAGGTGGAGATGAAAAAAATAGTTATCAGGAGTCAGGTATCAGGTGTTAGTCTAAAACCTAAGACCTGGAACCTAAAACCTAAAAGCGATGGAACCTTTAGAGATAGCGAGTAAGATTAAAGATAAGTTTCCTGATGAAGTCCTTGATGTAAAGGAGTTCAGGGGGCAGGTTGCTGTCACTTTAAAGAAAAACAGAATCCTTGAAATATGCAGGTATCTCCACGACGACCCCGGCCTTTATTTTGACTATCTTGTTGATGTGTGCGGTGTTGATTATCTTGGGGAAAAAGAGAAAAAATTTGAAGTTGTCTACCATCTTTATTCAATAACCCACTGCCATGCAATCAGGTTAAAGGCAGAAGTACCTGAGAGTAATCCTGAAATTGATTCTGTTACAGCTATATGGGCCGGCGCAAACTGGCATGAAAGGGAATGTTATGATATGTTCGGAATTATTTTTAGAGAGCATCCTGATCTCAGGAGGATACTGATGCCTGAGGATTGGGAGGGACATCCTTTGAGGAAAGACTATCCGATCAGGGGTCCTGAGAAAGAGTGGTCTGGATTCCTTGAAGTTCTTGAAAAGTCAAAGAGATTTAAAGAGTTTGAGTGGAAGGAATAACCACCCCTTAATCCCCTCCTTAGCAAGGAGGGGAGCGGGGAGGTTTAAATAAACTATGGAACAGATAGAAAAGACACTTGAGACAAGAGAATTAACCATCAGCCTGGGGCCGCAGCATCCGGCAACGCATGGGGTTCTTAGGCTTGTGCTTACCCTTGACGGCGAGACTGTTATTAAATGCACTCCTCATGTTGGTTATCTCCACAGAGGGATAGAAAAACTCGGGGAAAACAGGACATATTTTTCTGCGCTTCCTCTGACTGACAGACTCGATTACATATCATCCATGAACAGCAATGTCGGCTATGTAAATGCCGTTGAAAAACTTTTTGGCATTGAAGCTCCTGAAAGGGCAAAGTTTATCAGAACCATGGTCGCTGAGATGGGAAGGATTTCAAGCCACATTGTATGGCTTGGAACGCATGTCCTTGATATAGGCGCAACAACTCCATTTTTGTATGCCTTCAGGGAAAGAGAGCGCATTCTTGACCTTTTTGAAACATTGTGCGGGGCAAGGCTCACGGTAAGTTATCCAAGGATTGGCGGTGTGCGCAATGACATTTCACAGGAATTCCTTGATGAACTCTATAAGTTTGTTTTTGAGTTCCCTGACAGGATAGATGACTATGAAACACTTGTCACCGAAAACAGGGTCTGGAAGAAGAGGACAGTCGGCATAGGCGTTATCTCCGTTGAAGAGGCTGTCAACTGGGGGCTTACAGGCGGTATGCTGAGGGGCTCCGGCGTGTGCTATGACGTAAGAAAACATGCTCCTTACGATGCGTATGACAGGGTTGAGTTTGATATTCCATTGGGGAAAAACGGAGACTGTTATGACAGGTATCTTGTCAGGGTCGGCGAGATGAGGCAGGCAAACAGGATAATTAAACAGTGTATTGAAAAACTGCCCACAGGGCCTGTGATGGCTGATTCTCCCAAGTTCACCCTGCCTCCCAAAGATATGGTCTTAAAGGACATGGAACATCTCATACATCAGTTTGTCCTCATAACAAAAGGTCCGAGCGCGCCTGAAGGAGAGATATATTCTGCTACAGAGGTTCCTAAAGGGGAACTTGGGTTTTACTTTGTAAGCGACGGCGCCGGCAAGCCACACAGGATGAGAGTGAGAGCGCCCTCTTTTGTTCATGCATCAATTCTGCCGAAATTATGCGAGGGCGGATTTGTCGCAGACGTTATTGCAAACATAGGGAGTATCGATATAGTTCTCGGTGAGTGTGACAGATAGGAGGCAAGTATGAACATTGTAGAAGGGATTAATTTATTTCGGGACCTTAACGTAAGTGAAGGAGAAATAATCAGTAACCTCATGGAGGTAAAGGATTTCAAACCAGACGCGGTGATATATAAGGAAGGAGAATCAGGAAATAACAACCTCAATATCATTGAAAAAGGCAAGGTGAGAGTGGACAGGATAACTGTTGAAGGAGATCAGTTCCCGGTTGCAACTCTGAAGAAAGGACAGGAATTCGGGATAATGTCATTTCTTGATGGGAAAAAGCATAATGCAACCACCGTTGCAGAAGAAGAAACTCAATTATTGGTGCTTGAAAGGTCTGAGTTTGACAAACTGGCAGAGACCCACCCTGTAATTGCTTTAAAGATACTGCGGAATGTTGCGATAGACCTTGCTGCACTGGTCAGGAACATGAATTCGCAGCATACGGACCTTATGCACATGATGTTCAGGAAGAGCAAATAACAAGGAGGCAAGCAGCCTTATGTTGAGCGAAGCAGCGATAAAAGAACTGAATGAGATAAGACAGAAGTATCCGGATGCGAGCGCTGCCCTATTGCCTGCTCTTTATATTGCACAGAGAGAATTCGGGCATCTCGGAGCTGATGCATATGAAGCTGTTTCAGATGCTCTCGGTGTTCCAAAGGCGATTGCAAGAGGAGTGGGGACGTTTTATGCAATGTATAAGCACAAGCCTATGGGGCGGCATGTTGTGCAGCTATGCACAAATGTCTCATGCATGATACTCGGCGCAGAGAAGCTTTCAGACTTTCTTAAGAATGAATACGGGCTTGAACCCGGAGGGACAACTCCTGACAAAAGGTTTTCGCTTGTTATTATGGAATGCATAGGAGCATGCGGCACAGCTCCTGCAATGCTCGTGAATGATGATTTTTATGAGAACCTTACGGAAAAGTATATAGAGGAAATACTGGAGAAATACAAATAGTACAATATGTCATGCTTAACTTGTTTCAGCATCTTAGACCCTGAAATAAATTCAGGGTGACAGAAAAGGAGTTACTAAGTAGCTTATGAGTAAGTCCCATGGGTGTCATTCCCGCTTGTCGGGAATCTTTCCGAAGAGAGATTGCGGACAAGCCGCAATGACAAGAAAAGGTTAACTGAACGAGTTTAAGGTACAATGGAAAAGGTTTTATTAAAAAACATAGAGAACCCGAACTCGGCTGATATTAACGAGTATAAGAAGGCCGGCGGATACAGAAATCTTCCGAGAGCGTTTGAATACAAGCCGCAGGAAATAACAGAGATGGTGAAGAAGTCAGGGCTGAGAGGAAGGGGAGGAGCAGGTTTTCCTGTCGCGATGAAGTGGTCGTTTGCCTGTGCTGACCCGAAATTCCCGAAATATCTCCTGTGCAATGCAGATGAAGGAGAACCGGGCACCTTTAAGGACAGGCCTATACTTGAGAAGAATCCACATCTCCTGATAGAAGGAATGGTCATATCAGGCTATGCAATCGGAGCACAGTACGGATACATATACCTGAGAGGCGAGTATCCGGGCGCATATCATATCCTGAACAAGGCAATTGCGCAGGCATATGAAAACAATCTTCTCGGTGATGATATTTCAGGGAAGGGCATAAAGTTTCATCTTGCTGTTCATCGCGGCGCAGGCGCATATATATGCGGTGAAGAAACTGCCCTGATAGAATCGCTTGAAGGGGACAAGGGTCAGCCGAGAATTAAACCGCCGTTCCCTGTAAATGTGGGAGTTTTCGCAAAACCTACAGTAATTAATAACGTAGAGACGCTGTCAAACATTCCCTTTATTATAGAAATCGGCGGTGAAGAGTATTCAAAGATCGGAAGTTCTGATTGCCCGGGCCCCAAACTCTATTGTGTAAGCGGCCATGTTGAACAACCCGGTGTTTATGAACTGCCTATGGGCACAATCCTGCGGGACATAATCTATAAACACTGTGGAGGAATTAAGGGAGGGAAGAATCTTAAGGCTGTGATTCCGGGCGGAATTACGACACCGGTGCTTCCTGCGGACAAAATAGACTGTCCGATGGATTTTGTAAATATGCCAAAGCACGGGAGCATGCTCGGCTCAGGCGCTGTGATTGTGATGGACGAAACAGTGTGTCTCGTTAAAGTATGCCATAGGGCGCTGAAATTTCTTGAGCATGAGTCATGCGGCAAATGCACACCATGCCGTGAAGGCACAGGATGGCTGAGAAGTATTCTTGAAAGGATAGAAAACGGCGCAGGAGTGGAAGGAGACATAGAGCTTCTGCTTTCTGTTGCAGGAAATATGCTTGGCAAGACGTTCTGCCCGCTGGGAGACGGAGCAGCCTCTGTTGTCCAGAATTACATAAAACATTTCAGGAATGAGTTTGAGGAACATATAAAAGATGGGAAGTGTAAATTTAAAAGTTGAGAGTTTAAAGTTGGGAATGAAGAGTGGGAATAAAATAAGCTTTAGATGTCATTGCGAGGAGGTCGATACGACCGACGCGGCAATCTTTTTTGAGATTACTTCGCCCCGATATTTATCGGGACTCGTAATGACAGGAACCAAAACATGATAACAATTACCATTGACGGCAAAGAGATTAAATTAGAGAAGCCTGTCACTGTGCTTGAGGCTGCGAGGTCTGCAGGCATAAAGATACCTACGCTCTGCTGGCATGAACAGCTTGAAAGGTATGGCGGCTGTAGATTATGTCTTGTTGAAGTCGAAAGGATACCAAGGCTTCAGACAGCTTGCACTCTTATGGTTGCTGACGGAATGGTTGTCAGAACAGAGACAGAACAGATAGCCAATGTCAGAAGAGGCATACTCGAATTTCTGCTTATTAACCATCCGCTCGATTGTCCTGTGTGCGATAAGGCAGGTGAGTGCGAATTGCAGGGCCTTGTAGAAAAATACGGACCTGCAAAGGGTAGATATAAAGAAAAGAAGAGAAAGGTCCCTGAAAGCCTCGAAGACCCTGTTATTGTTCGCAACATGGAAAGATGTATTATGTGCACCAGATGCGTCAGAATGTGCGAGGGGGTGCAAGGCGCCTCGGCGATTGACGTTGTAGGCAGGGGAGGCCATTCTCACATTGAGCCGTTCTCGGGCGGCAAATATGAGTGCGAATACTGCGGGAACTGCATATCTGTATGCCCTGTCGGAGCAATTATGTCAAGGCTTCACAGGCACAGCTTCAGGCCATGGCAGATGATGAATGAGGCAGAGACAATCTGTCCCTATTGCGGTGTTGGATGTACTCTTATTGTTCAGGTTCGCGATGATATGATTAAGAGGGTTGTTCCCAGAATCGGTTCTGTTGTTAATAACGGGCTTCTCTGTACGAGGGGAAGATTCGGATATGAGTTTGTAGGAAGCAAAGAGAGACTGACAACACCTCTGATAAGAATAGCTCCAAAGACACAGTCAGGAGTGGGGATTCAAGGTGGGGTAATCTCCGAACTCTTTAGAGAGGCTACATGGGAAGAGGCAATAACTCTTGTAGCCAAGAAACTTGCTGATATAAAGAAAAACTATGGAAACGATGCTGTAGCAGGCATCGCCTCACCGAGATGCACGAATGAGGACAATTATGTTTTCCAGAAATGTATGAGAGTTGCGATCGGAACTAATAACATTGACAGCACTGCAAGGACAGGCTTTGCAGGCGCACAGAGCTTCATAGAGAATATATTTGGTCAGGGTGCAACAGCAAACATAATATCAGGCCTTTCAAATTCTGATCTTGTATTTGTAATCGGCGGAGACCCAACAACAATAAATCCTATCCTCGGGCTTCAGATAAGGGCATGTTCAAGAAATGGTGGTAACATACTCACAATCGGAAATTTTAAAGGCCTTGAATATTTCAGTCCACAGAAGCTTGCGCCGGTCTTATACACAGAAGATGTTCTGCTTGAAGGTATTGTTGCTGCATTAAAAAGTAAGAAGGGACTTTCGGATGCAAATCCTAAACTTGAGGCAAAGATAAAGGATATAAGTACTTCCATCGAGGATGTAAAGAATATCTGCAAAATCGAGGAGAAAGACTTTAATGAGTTTTTAAATGTCCTTTCAGAATCCACAAACCCATCAATAGTAATAGGTAAGGAGACGACACAGAGCAATGGAGCAAGCTACAAGCTCCTGCTCCTATCAGCAATAAACTATCTTATTAACGGAAGGGTATATCTGCTTTCTGACAGGGCAAATGAACAGGGGCTTCTTGATATGGGATGCGCACCTGACATGCTGCCCGGATACATGCCTGTCTCACATCCCGAGTCAAGAAAAAAATGCGAAGGGGCATGGAAGACCGCAGCGCCTGAAAAGAAAGGGCTTGCAATCTTTGAGATGATAGATTCTGCGAGAAACGGCTCTCTGAAAGCAATGTATGTAATGGGTGAAAACCCTGCTTATAACCTTCCTGATTCTAAGGCAGTGGAAGCAGCGCTTAAAAATATTGAGTTCCTTGTTGTGCAGGACATCTTTCTTACAGAAACAGGGAAGCTTGCCGATGTTGTGCTGCCTGCGCTTAGCTGGGCTGAGAAGGACGGGACATTCACAAACATGGAAAGAAGGATACAGCGCGTGAGAAAGGCGGTTAACAGGGATGGGATGGAAGACTGGAGGATTATCTCTGAGATCTCAAAGAATATGGGCAAGAAGTTTGATTACTCCAATGCTGAAGATATCTTCAATGAGATTTGCAGAGTATCTCCCTTACATAAAGACCTTACATATGAAGATATAGAAAAGGGTGGGGGAATCTATCCTTATAAAGGAGAACCATTAAGGGATATGATGGAAGAAATTCAGGTGCATAATGCAGAGAGACTTAGTGTTAATGGGAAACTGTATCTTAGAATTGAAATGCCGCTATTCCATTCAGGCACTTTGAGCAGAAGGGCGCCTGCACTTGTGAAGATATATCCTGAGGCTGTTATAAGAATAAGTCCGGATACAGCTAAGGCTCTTTCCTTTAAAGAGGGTGAAGTTGTCAGAGTTTCCACAAAGAATGGTTCAATTGAACTGCCTGTGGTTATCGATAAAGCATTAGACAATTTTTCAGTCATGCTCACCAATAATTTTGAAGGCAAGAGTGCATACAGATTGATGGGCTATGATATAGAGCCTGTTACAAGGGCTCCTGTTCTGGATGGGAATACAGTAGCTATAGAGAAGGCTGGTTTATGAACGACATTCTTCAGTTTGTAGGTAATGCGGCTGCAATGAACCCTATGATTAAACTTGGGATAGACATTGGGATTATTCTCGTAAAGATCGCTGTTGTTCTTGGCATAACGCTTCTTCATGTAGCTTATGCAACTTACTGGGAGCGCAAAGTAATAGGCCACATGCAGGTAAGGCTTGGCCCCATTGAAGTAGGTTGGCATGGGTTTTTACAGCCGATTGCAGACGGGATAAAACTTTTTTTTAAAGAAGACATTATACCTGCGAATGCAGACAAGCCGTTGTTCTATCTTGCGCCTGTCATATTCATGGTTTCAGCTCTCACGTCATTATCTGTGCTTCCGTTTTTCGATGGCTTTGTGATAGCTGATATAAATATAGGACTGCTTTTTCTTTTTGCAATGTCTTCTCTCGGAGCCTATGGAGTTATATTATCAGGGTGGGCGTCAAACTCCAAATATTCATTTCTTGGCGGATTAAGGTCAGCGTCTCAGGTTATAAGCTATGAGATTGCGATGGGACTGAGCCTTGTGGGTGTTATGATGATGGCAGGTTCCCTTAACCTCTCTGATATTGTCAGGGCGCAGCACCAATATCCCACAGGAATGTTTGCCATACCTCAGTTCTTAGGTTTCTTTATATTTATTGTGGCTGCGTTTGCCGAGACAAACAGGCTCCCTTTTGATCTGCCGGAGGCTGAAAGCGAGCTTGTCGCGGGATATTTTACAGAATACAGCGGATTCAGATTTGCACTATTCTTCTTAGGCGAATACACAGCGATGCTGATAATGTCTTCTATAGCGGCATTGTGCTTTTTAGGAGGGTGGACGATACCTAAATTTATTACGGATGCAATGCCTCTCTTGCTGAATGTGCCGGGCATTGTGTGGTTTCTGATAAAGGTTTATGCCTTTATGTTTTTTTATTACTGGGTCAGGGCGACTTTGCCGAGATACAGGTATGACCAGTTTATGGCGATAGGATGGAAGATACTGATTCCGTTGGCTTTATTGAATATAGTAGTAACTGGACTGGTGAAAATATTGGGATGAAACATATTAATGCTTCGACAATTAAAAACCTAACAGTTGTCATTCCCGCAAGCAAAGCGCGTCGGGAATCCTTTTTAAAAACAAAAAAAGATTCCGGACAAGCCGGAATGACAGACTTTCTGCATGGCAACTTGCTACGAGGCAGTTCATTTTATTCAGCATGACAGCCGCTAAATTAATAAGAACGATATTCTTTGTGGAGATTCTGAAAGGCCTTGCATTGACCCTTAGAAGCATGTTCACGCCTGCTGTAACGAGGCGCTATCCAAAGGTTAAAAGGCCTGTTAAGCCCGGGTTCAGGGGGCTTCATGCGCTTGCGAAGGATGAAAATGGCAGGATGAAGTGTGTTGGCTGCGGACTCTGCGGAGCTTACTGTCCATCAAAGTGCATATACATCTACACATCGGACGGAGAGGATCATACAAAGATTGTGGACAGGTATGAGATAGAGGTTCTCAGATGCATTTACTGCGGGTTCTGCGTTGAGGCATGCCCTTACGGAGCAATTACATTGAGCGAGCATTACGAATATTCGGATTATTCAAGAGAGCCTTTTTATATGACGAAAGAAAAACTTCTTTCAAACTGGGATAAATATTTTGCAGGAGAAAAGGGGAGGAGATATTTCAGAGATTTCTGGAGGCCGAAATCAGAGGACTTCACAGGACATGAAGGGCAAGCAGTTTTCAGGAGAACAAAAAATGAAAAGCGAGAAGTGTAAAATTATGGAATTCATTTACTTTAAATTTTCAATTTTAAATTTTAAATTCTTGCGGAGCAAGTATGCTGCCTGAATTATTTTTTGGATATTACGCTTCTGCGATAGTTATCTTTTCGCTGCTGGTTGTTACCAGAAGCAACCCTGTGCACAGTGTTATGTGGATGCTATTGCTTTTCTTCCATATCGCAGGGCTTTATCTGTTTCTGAACGCCGAGTTTGTCGCAGTAATACAGATTATAGTTTATGCAGGTGCAATACTCGTGCTGTTCCTTTTTGTCTTGCTTCTTCTGAATCTTAGGGAAGAACTTAAAGCAAAAAGATTTGTCGGCGCATGGCCCGCCGGGCTTTTTGTAACTGTGGCTTTGCTTGTGATTGTCTTGAGTGTGGTAAAGTCTTTTGTGCCGGGGCCTGCCGGAAAATATTCCATTGAATTTATAAAGCAGGAGACTCATACAAAGGCGCTTGGGAAACTCTTATACACTGATTATCTGTTCCCTTTTGAAATAGCTTCCCTTGTGCTGCTTGTTGCGATTATAGGCGCAATAGTACTCGCAAAGAGAAAGACGAGGAACTAATGAAAAGAAGATTCAATATTCAATATTCAATATTCAAGAATTTTGGATTTTCAATTTTAAATTTTGAATTCTTGCGGAGCAAGCTATGGTTCCTTTGAACTGGTATCTGATGCTGAGCGCAGTGGTCTTTATGATCGGAGTCTTTGGGTTCCTTACAAGGAGGAATATCATAATAATGTTCATGTCAGTAGAACTTATGCTGAACGCGGTGAATATCAGCCTTGTGGCATTCAGCCATTATCTGCAGGATATGAGGGGACAGATTCTTGTGATATTTATAATTGCTGTCGCAGCGGCAGAGGCCGCAATAGGGCTTGCGATAATTATTGCGCTGTTCAGGAACAAGGACACTGTTCATGTTGATGAGATGAATGAGATGAAGGGATGAAAAGAAAATTTAATATTCAATATTCAATATTCAAGAATTTTGAATTTTCAATTTTGAATTTTCAATTCTTGCGGAGCAAGCTATGAATAACTATCTTCTAATCCCATTTTTGCCGCTTGCCGCTTTTTTGATAAATATCCTGTTCGGCAGGAAGTACCTGAAAGAGAATAGCCACTGGGTATCAATCCTTGCAGTTGCAGGTTCATGGGTTGTGACTGTAATGACGCTGTTTGATGTCCTTTCAGGCAAGGTTATAAACGAAGATCTCTACTCGTGGATTGTTTCAGGTGAATTCAAGGTCTCTGTTGGTTTTCTTGTTGATCAGCTTACCGCAGTCATGCTGGTTGTTGTCACAACATGCAGCACATTGATTCATATATATTCTGTCGGCTATATGCAGGGAGACAAGGGCTACTACCGCTTTTTTGCATATCTCAGCCTTTTTACTTTCTGTATGCTCATGCTTGTTATGGCTAATAACTTCCTTCAGCTGTATTTCGGGTGGGAGGGTGTCGGCTTGTGTTCATACTTTCTTATAGGATATTACTTTGACAAGAAGTCAGCCTCTGACGCAGGCAAAAAGGCTTTTATAGTGAACAGATTTGGCGACTTTGGCTTCGGTCTCGGAATAATAATAATATTCCTCACATTCGGAACCGTTTATTATGAGCCTGTCTTTTCACAGGCAAAGGGCTTTGCGGCACAAACAATTAATTTCCTTGGATATGACGTGCATCTTATGACATTGATTGCGCTTCTTCTTTTCTGCGGCTCAATAGGAAAGTCAGCACAGATGCCGCTTCATGTATGGCTTCCTGATGCAATGGAGGGCCCCACGCCTGTCAGCGCCCTGATACACGCGGCAACAATGGTAACAGCAGGTGTTTTTCTCGTTGCAAGGTGCAGTCCGATATTCAGCCTTTCTGAAACCGCACTGATAATTGTTGCATTAACAGGGGCTATAACATCACTATTTGCTGCGACCATCGGCCTTGTCCAGAATGACATAAAAAGGATTATCGCATATTCAACCATCAGCCAGTTAGGATATATGTTCCTTGCAGCAGGAGTTGGAGCTTACACCGCAGGGATGTTCCATCTTTACACACATGCATTCTTTAAAGCCCTCCTCTTTCTCTGCGCAGGGAGCGTAATGCACGCAATGTCAGGAGAGCTTGACCTTCAGAAGATGGGCGGTCTTAAGAAATACATGCCAATTACATACTGGACAATGCTCTTTGCATCATTGAGCATTGCAGGCGTGCCGGGCTTTGCAGGATTCTTCAGCAAGGACGAAATACTCTGGCTTGCGTATTCAGGGCAGAGCCCTGTCGGGAAATTCGTGTGGGCTATCGGGACTGTTGTTGCGTTCCTTACAGCATTTTATTCGTTCAGGCTTATATTCCTCACGTTCCACGGAAAATTCCGGGGCACGCACGAACAGGAACATCACCTCCATGAATCTCCAAAGGCTATGACAATACCGCTAATGATTCTCTGCATCGGCGCTGTTGCATCAGGATGGATTGGGATTCCCCATCTGCTTGGAGGCGGCGCGCACTTCACGGAATTTTTAAAGCCTGTGCTCGGGCATCCCGCAGCACACGGCACACATGCAGAGGAATGGATGGTAATGGGCATATCAGTGATAGCAGGGTTTTCAGGCATGGGGCTTGCGGCATTATTTTATCTCATAAAGACCGAAATGCCTGCAAGGCTCGCACAGAAGTGTAACGCTGCATATAAAATACTCTGGAATAAATACTATGTGGATGAATTTTACAGTTTTATAATAGTGAGGCCGGCAATCTGGACAGCTAAAAATATACTCATCGGCATTACTGATGCAAGGATTATTGAGGCTGTTGTCAACGGTATTCCAAAAGGCATCGGAGAGTTAAGCAGGATTCTGAGGAAAGTCCAGACAGGTTTATTACAGCACTATGCAGCAATAATGGCGCTTGGCGTGTTGATAATAATGGCAGTAATGTTATTAAGGTAATATATGGAACAGGCGATAATGAATGATTTAGGTTTTCCGATATTGAGCACATTGATATTCCTGCCGATTGCAGGCGCAGCGCTTTTGCTCCTGATAAGCAGGTCTAATGAGAACCTTATAAAATGGGTTAGCCTTATTGTGAGCATAACGGTTTTTATAATTTCAATCCCTTTGTTTACGGAGTTCAATAAGTCCACGCATTTCATGCAATTTACAGAAAAACATGCATGGATTCCTTCACTAAATATTAATTACAGTCTCGGCATTGACGGCATCAGTGTCCTGTTTGTCCTTCTCTCAGCCCTTATTACAATACTCTGCGTTCTTATCTCATGGAATTCTATCAAGGCAAAGACAAAGGAATTTTATATCTCCATTCTGATAATGGAAGGCGCAATGATAGGTGTTTTCTGTTCGCTGGATTTCATGCTCTTCTATCTTTTCTGGGAGGCGATGCTTATACCGATGTATCTTTTGATAGGCGTATGGGGCGGGCCTAACAGGATTTATGCTGCGGTGAAATTCTTTCTCTTCACGCTTGTCGGAAGCGTGCTCATGCTTATCGGAATAATCGTTCTTTATTATCAGGCCGGCAGCACATTTGACATACTTGAGCTTTCGGCAAAAACATATCCGTATCAGTTGCAGCTCTGGCTCTTCTGGGCTTTCTTTGCAGCATTTGCCGTTAAGGTTCCGATGTTCCCTGTGCACACATGGCTTCCTGATGCGCATACAGAGGCTCCTACGGCAGGCAGCGTTATCCTTGCCGCTGTTCTTATCAAGATGGGCGCTTATGGTTTTATCAGATTCTCATTGCCGTTATTCCCTGATGCATCAAAGGCAATGACGCCTGTGATGCTTACGCTTTCTGTTATAGCGATAATTTACGGCGCAGTAATATGCCTTGCACAGACGGATTTAAAAAGATTGATTGCATACAGCTCTGTCAGCCACATGGGTTTTGTGACCCTTGGAATCTTTGCCCTGAATTTACAGGGCATGGAAGGCGGCATACTTCAGATGATAAATCACGGCGTAGTTACAGGCGCATTGTTTTTAAGCGTCGGAATGGTTTATGACAGGACTCATACAAGGCAGATTTCTGATTATGGAGGAGTCGCTTCTGTAATGCCTGTGTATGCATCAATGTTTATGGTGTTTACGCTTGCATCAATAGGCCTTCCTGCGACAAACGGATTTATCGGGGAGTTTCTGATTATCCTCGGAGGGTTCAGGGCAAATCAGTGGGCAGGCGTGCTTGCGGCAACAGGGATAATCATAGGCGCAGGGTATATGCTCTGGCTTTATCAGAGGGTATTTTTCATGGAGACAAACCAAAAGGTTGCCGGGCTTGCGGATATTAATTTAAGGGAAATAATAACCCTTCTGCCGATGATTATACTGATATTCTGGATCGGGGTTTATCCCAATGCCTTTCTCGGTTTTATGCATGAGTCTGTAAAACATCTCCTTGAGAGGGTAAATTCAGGAGGCATGCCTGAAGCGGGCATTGCAAAAAATATTCTGGAGATTATTAAATGACAAATCTTGCCGGATTCATAATGCCTGACCTTGGGCCTGTTATGCCTGAAATCGTAATGACATGCCTTGCTCTTCTCATCCTGCTCTCAGACCTTGTGATTAAAAGAAAAGAGACAATCGCATTTCTTAGCATAGTGAGCGTTGCAGTGGTTACATATCTGCTTGCCGGTTCCACCGGAATCACATTCAACGGAATGTTTATAGCTGACGGCTACAGCCTGTTCTTCAAATTTATTTTTATGCTGAATGTTGTTCTCACTATTCTTATATCAGTGAAATACATTGCAATAGAAAAAGTGAATTTCGGAGAATATTACAGCCTTATACTGTTTTCCACTCTCGGCATGATGCTTATGGCGTCGGCAGGAGACCTGATAACCCTCTATCTCGGACTTGAACTTATGGCGTTGAGCACTTATGTGCTTGCAGGGTTCCTGAGACATGACATAAAGTCTAACGAAGCTGCAATGAAGTATTTCCTCCTCGGTTCGTTCGCCTCCGCATTTTTGCTCTACGGCATATCAATGATATACGGGCTTACAGGCACAACAGACCTTCATGCAATATCTTCCTACATATCACAGAAGGGACTTTCAGGCAATCCTGTTTTAACGCTGTCCATGATCATGTTTGCAGTTGCCTTCTCATTCAAGATAGCTGCTGTTCCTTTCCATATGTGGGCGCCTGATGTTTATGAAGGCGCGCCTACTTCCGTTACTGCATTTATGTCGGTGGGGCCTAAGGCGGCAGGTTTTGCAGTGCTTGGAAGGGTTTTCATGACAGCATTCGGCACGGCAAGAATTGAATGGACAGGCATTCTTATCCCGATAGCGATTCTCACAATGGCTGTCGGGAATATAGCCGCAATTTCACAGACAAACATAAAAAGGATGCTTGCGTATTCTTCAATAGCGCATGCAGGTTATGTGCTTCTTGGAATAATTGCAGGCACATCCGAGGGCATGGCAAGTGTTCTGAATTATCTCTTTATTTATGCATTCATGAACATAGGCGCATTTGCAGTTGTGATTATGCTCAGGTCAGAGGGATTTAAGGGAGATAATATCTCTGATTATGAGGGGCTTGCAAAGACACATCCATTGGCTGCTGCCTTGATGCTTGTATTTATGTTTTCTCTTACAGGTATTCCGCCCACAGCAGGGTTTATGGGTAAGTTTTATCTTTTCATGAGCGCAATAAGCGCAGGATATACATGGCTTGCTGTGACGGCGGTTATATTCAGCGCGATATCAGCATATTTTTATCTGAGAATTGTAATGTATATGTACATGAAAGAACCAAAAACTGAAGTTCAGCTTTCTGTCTCTCCGGGGATAGCCCTCGCGCTTGCAATAACAGTAATCACAGTTCTGGTTATTGGAGTGTTTCCTTCAAAAATAATTAATCTTGCCCGCATATCAGCATCGGGATTTTAAAAATCAGTACAACATTCGAGCCGTTCTTTAGACTATTCTTGTCTGTCATTCTGGCTTGTCCAGCATCCTTCTTCAGAGGGATTCCGAACAAGTCGGAATGACAACTGCATTGAGGACAATTCATAAAACAAGATATTTCTAAATTGGTGTAACAGTGAGTGAGCAGGGAACTGACTGCTTTTAACATGCGTGCTATTTTTTTATTGAATAAAAACAGAACCCAAATAAAAAAAGGAGACTGTTATGCCTTATGATTTTGTTTTGTCTGATTTAGGCGAAGGAATAACCGAGGGCGAGATACGGAGATGACTTGTTAAGGAAGGCGATGCTGTTGAAGAGCATCAGACTGTTCTTGAGATAGAGACAGACAAGGCAGTGGTGGAAGTCCCATCCCCTAAAAAAGGGAAGGTCTTGAAGATAAACAAAGACATCGGCGATATTGCAAAAGTTGGTGAGGCATTAATGACTATTGCGGATGTCGGCGAGGCGATTGAAGAAAAGCCCAAAGAAGAGAGGCCAAAATCTGTTTCTGTTGTCGGCGTATTGCCTGAAGAAGAGGAAGAAATACTTGCAACGCCGGCAGTAAGAGGATTAAAGGCGCTTTTAAGCATTTAAATTCTTTTTCCTTATGTAAATCCACGCATTGAATCCGCATAAAAGAATCGTGAGCATGAGAATTAGATAGGAAGGGATTTCTATATAAATTAGCTTTTCAAGGTAGTGGATAATGAATGAGCCGCTGTATGTTAAGGCAGGGTTGTGTTTTGCCCTCAGCCAGAACTCAAGATGGGTGAGGGGGCAGTACCAGTCAAATAACTGCATGACAAATACAAATGCAAGCCCTGAGATATGGAAGATTTTTATGAGCCTGTTTTTTCTGCCAAAGAATCCGCAGAAGATAAGAAATAATATCCAGAGGAAATGCACAAACACAACAATGTCTGCCAGAATCTTAAACGTCATTTTGAAATTATGCGGCTAATGTTCAAGGCCAAAAGAAGTGAATATTCAGTTTGTGCTGCTGTTATCTGCCGTTGAAGGCATTCTTAGATAGAGCCGCTCTTTACTTCAACTTCCTTTCTCTTCTTTCCTGGCATCTGCATGTGCGTATGGAATATTTGAGATTGCCTCATCAAATGTTGCGATACCCTCTTTTACCTTTGATATTGCATCCTCAAAAAGAGTTATCATGCCGTCTTCTTTTGCTGCATCCCATAATTCATCTGCAGTGCCGCGCCTGCCAATCAACTTTCTAAGGTTTGTATTCATAAGTAAAAATTCATACACCCCAATGCGGCCTTTATATCCTGTATTCATGCATTTTTTGCAGCCCGTTCCTTTGTAAAATGTTTTTATCGGCGGGAGTTCCCATCTTGTCAGATCTGCTGGAGGGTCAGCCTCGACTTTACAATCAGGACATATTCTCCTTAAAAGTCTCTGTGCAAGAACGCCTGATACGGATGAACTTATCAAGTATGGGTCTAAGCCTATATCCAATAGCCTTGTGACTGTAGCCACGGTGTCATTGGTGTGGAGGGTACTTAATACGAGATGGCCTGTAAGGGCAGCGCGTACTACAATCTTGGCTGTTTCAAAGTCTCTGACTTCACCTACCATAATGATGTCAGGGTCCTGCCTTAAAGTGGAACGCAGCACATTCGGAAAAGAAAGCCCAACGGCTTCGTTAACTCCTACCTGTGTTATGCCGGCGAGCTGATATTCTATTGGTTCTTCTATAGTGACAATATGCGATTCCTCTTCGTTCAGTTGCCGTAAGATTGCATAGAGCGTCGTAGTTTTCCCGCTCCCTGTAGGCCCTGTGACAAGCAGCATGCCCTGCGGCTGGCTGAATACGTCTATCAAAGGCTTAAGTATCCGCTCAGGGATGCCAAGCTTACCGAGGGGAATAAGCCCTGTTGCTGAGTCCAGCAGTCTTATAACGATATTTTCGCCATAGAAGGAGGGCATTGTAGATACTCTGAGATCAATATCTCTGTTTTCGAACCGCAGTTTGCTTCTGCCGTCCTGCGGAAGTCTCCTGTTCGTGATGTCTAAATTTGAAATAATCTTTACCCTTGAAACAACCGAGTCATGTATGTGCTTTGGATATTTAACTGCAGCCTTCAGAACACCATCTATCCTATATCTGACCTGAACAAACTTTTCTCCGGGTTCAAGATGGATATCGCTTGCGCCTATTGTTGCGGCATTGGCAAGCAGCATAGTTACAAGCTTGACTATTGGAGGGTCCTCGCTGAGCTTGTATATTGACGATATGCTGATTTCTTCTTCCTTAACCTCTTTTATAATCTCCACCCCTTCGTATGCAGGGATTTCTTTAAGGACATTCCATATCTTTTCAGCGGGACTGTAATAAGTTTCTATCGCATTGATTATGCTTGTTTCCGTGGATACAGCAACAGCAATATTTAATCCTGTATTGAATGCAATCTCATCTCTCGTCTCCCAGTCAAGAGGGTCAGCCACGGCAAGCAGCAGTTTTTTGTCTTTTAATTCAAGCGGCATAACTATTTTCTTTTCCGCTGTTTCCTTTGGTATTATTGAAAGCAACTGTTCTGTTATTGTATAGTTGCTGCAATCAACTACAGGGAACGAAAACTTTTTGGAGAGCGCTTCTGCAACCTGAAACTCATTAACATAGCCTAATTCTATAAGTAGTTTGCCCAGTCTCTTATTTTTATTTTTCTGAATCTTAAGGGCATTCTCGAGTTGTTCCGATGTAACTAATCCTGCTTCAACAAGCAGTTGTCCAAGCTTATTTTTCATGGATATGCCTCCTGCCTATAATGTCTTTAGTATACCTCAAAATTAAACCCGCTGCCATACATTAAAATTATCTGTTCGGCAATCTTACATTATGCTTCTTTTCAGTATCCGGCTTAAAAAACCCTTTGTCCTTTCTGTCTTGGGGCTTGTGAATATCTCCTCAGGTCTGCCTGTTTCCACTATCTCTCCCTGGTCAAACACAACCACCCTGTCCGCAACTTCTCTTGCAAAATCCATCTCATGTGTTGCTATCAGCGTTGTCATTCCCTCATCCACAAGTTCTTTTATCACTGAAAGAACCTCTCCGACCATTTCAGGGTCAAGCGAAGATGTCGGTTCATCAAAAAGCATCGCTTCAGGCTTCATAGCAAGGGCGCGCGCTATTGCAACTCTTTGCTGTTCTCCTCCCGAGAGTTCATCAGGATAACTGTTCACTTTCTTCTCAAGGTTTATCCTCTTTAACAGGGCAACCGCATTTTCAACTGCTTTATCTCTGCCTATGCCGAGCACTTTTTCAGGAGACTCGGTTATATTCTCCAAAACAGTCATGTGCGGGAAAAGATTGAACTGCTGAAATACCATCCCTACTTTCAGCCTGATCCTCCTTATAGTATCAAAGTCTTTTTTATCAGGCATTAACCTGTTTATGGAATGAAGTTCAATATCGCCGACATTTATCTCGCCTTTCTGGAAATACTCAAGGCCGTTGATGCATCTCAGGAATGTGCTTTTGCCGCTTCCGGAGGGGCCGATAAAGACCACAACCTCGCCCTTGTCTATATCAAGGTTGATGCCTTTGAAGAGGTGATGCTCTCCGTAATTTTTATGCAGGTCTCTGACTTTAATCATTTTTTATTGCTTAATTTTTTCTCTAATTTCCTCGCAAACAAAGACAGCGGATAGCTCATCGCAAAGTAAAGCAATGCGACAATCATCCCGAGCTCAAAAAACCTCAGTGTGGTTGCGGCAAGTATGCTGTATGTCTTTGTAAGTTCCACCATTGCAATCACAGATACAAGCGAGGAGTCTTTAAAAAGTGCAATGAAATCATTAGTAACTCCGGGCAGCGCTATTTTCAATGCCTGCGGAAGTATAACTCTCCTAACTGCAAGTGACTGCGTCATGCCGAGAGACAGCGCCGCCTCCATCTGACCTTTAGGAACAGCATTAATTCCTGCCCTGTAAAGCTCTGCCTCATAAGCGGCATAATTCATTCCGAGCCCTATGAATGCAGCCATCAAAGGGCTTAGCGAAATGCCGATGTTAGGAAGGCCGTAATAAAGGATATATAACTGAATGAGCAAAGGTGTCCCTCTGTATATCTCTATATATGCTGCTGCCAGTGCGCTTAAAGGAGGCCTGCCGTAAAGCCTTAGTATCGTGAGGACAAGACCAAGGATGATTGCAAGCGCCATTGATACCACAGAGATGATGATTGTTATTCCGGAGCCTTTTAAAAGATTCGGCAAAAAAGTGTATAGAGGCGCTTTCTTGCTCTCTTCAAGACCAACATACCCGCTGGCTCCCTTAATGCTTTCGAACAACTTCGCCTGAGCCTCATTCCACATATTCCATTTATCGTATATTTTTTTCAATTCGCCGGTGCGCAATAATTTGCTCAGGATTTCATCTATTTTCTTCTTGAACTGTTCATCGCCTTTTCTCATTGCGATACCATAAAACCCTTCTCCTACGGGAGAGCCTGCGTATTTGAGCTTAGGATTCGGTTTTGCATAATAGGCCGCTATTGGAAGGTCTAAGAGCACGGCATCAAGCCTTCCGAGCGCCAAATCTTCGTAAGGTTCAACCTGGCCTGAATATACCTTTACTTCCACACCTCCTATGTTCATTAAAATATCCTGTGCAACTGCGCCGGAAAGTGTGCCGACTTTCTTCCCTTTAATGCCGTTGATGTCTTTAATGGATGTCTCTTCTTTCCTGACAACAAGCTGTTCTGTATAGATGTAGTAGGGTATTGAGAAAAGCACCTTTGCCTCTCTCTGCTCTGTTATCTCTATACCGTTCATCGCCATGTCAAAATCTCCGCGCTCAAGCGCGGGAATGAGGCTGTCCCATGCATTCTGAGACTGCTTTGCTTTGACTCCAAGCTCTTTTGCGATAGCCTCTGCAATGTCAACTTCAAAGCCTATTAATCTTGAAGGGTCTTTAGGGTTAGGAAATGCATAAGGCGCGCCTCCTTCAGCGTCTGAACCCCAGAGGAGATACCCTCTCTTCTTGATTTTTTCAAGACTGTTATCCGAGGTCTGCGAAGAAACAGTCCACGCAAGGATGACTGCCAGTCCAAGAATAAGCGAAAGAAGTCTTAAAACATTTTTCATTTTAAAAATCCGAACCAAGGAAAATCAGGATTTCTTTGTGAAATTGACCACTATGCGGTCATTCTCTCTCCAACGGCCGAGATGTGTTTTTTCTCCCCCATTTTAGAGTTTTATAGAGAATCTTTAACCAGGTAAAATTCTACCACAACATTTCACTAAAAGCGAACTCATTTTTTATTGGTTACGGTAAAGTTTATCCATGATAACAATTAGTGATTCCGCTCTAAAAAATATAGCTTCTTTTTTAGAAAAGAACAAAGGCAAGAAGGTGTTTGTTGAGCATGAAGTGAAAATATTTTTAAAGAGTTTAGGACTTCTTGTGCCTAACGGGATACTTGTAAGTAAGGACGGCTATATATCCCTTCTTCAAATCTTGCTTATCAGCTTGCGGCAAAGGTGTCATCAGCAAAAATAACATCGAAGAGCGGTGTGGGCGGCATCAGGTTTGGGATTAAAGAATGACGCCGAACTGAAGAAGGCTGTTTCAGAACTGCTGAAAATTGAGTATGCAGAAGGCGTGCTTGTAGAGGAGATGGCTCACGAGGGGATTGAGGTCATCATAGGCGGTGTGATTGATAAACAGTTCGGGGCTGTTGTGATGTTCGGTCTCGGACGAGTGTTTGTTGAACTTTTCAAGGACATTGCCTTTGCCCTTGCGCCTTTAAAAGAAGAAGACGCTCTCTGGCTCATTAAGCAGGTAAAGGAATACAGGCTTCTTGAGGGCTACCGCGGAAAGCCCACTGTTGATAAAGATGCGCTCGTAAAAGCAATCCTCATAGTCTCTGGAATAATAGCATCAAGGTATGTTGAAGAGATTGATTTAAACCCTGTCTCCCTTTATCCTCAGGGGGCCATGATTCTTGATGCAAAGATAGTAGCTATAAAATATGGTGCCGAAGGCGGGATTTGAACCCGCACGGGTTACCCCACACGCCCCTCAAACGTGCGTGTCTACCAGGTTCCACCACTTCGGCATCCTGATATACTATTATAA
>Ga0214473_10001264_pt1 | contig 33945 bp, 32 predicted proteins | sample RVTome_7_FD_203509 | JGI IMG/M metagenome (GOLD analysis project Ga0214473, IMG submission 203509) | Soil microbial communities from uranium-contaminated site in the Upper Colorado River Basin, Wyoming, United States - RVT98D197 | ecosystem: Environmental > Terrestrial > Soil > Contaminated >... | reverse complement strand
CCATACTCGTCAATGACGATGGCCATGTGAATATGGCTGGCCTGCATTTTGAGAAGGAGATCGGCGGCAGGCATGGAGGGCGGGACAAACAGCACCTCCCGGTACAAGCCCGATTGCTTGACCGGGAGCGCCAGATCCGTCGCCGAGATCGAAATGCCGGGAGTCTTTGTCTTGGATTTGCGCTTGCTGCCCTTGACCGACATCCAGCGCATGAAATCCTTCACATGGATCATGCCCGCCACGTCATCAAGAGTTTCGCGGTAAACCGGAAGCCTGGAATGATTGGCTTCGTTGAACTTGACCAGAAGATCACGCATGGTTGAACTGTCTTCGATGGCAATGATGTCGGCGCGCGGCACCATCACGTCGTCTACCCGCAAATCGGAGAAAGCGATCAGGTTGCGCATCATCGATCTGGTTTCCTGGCCCAGCTCATCCTGCGGGTTCTGCGCCTGATGGGTTTCGATGACGCTTTCCAGATCCTCGCGCAGGCCCCTGTCGCGGGAGAGCGAAAACTTGCTCAAAAATTTCCGGAGGAATCCCTCTCTGACCGGCACGGGCGGTGGCGTCGTTTCGTTACTCATGATGCGTAAGGATTTTCAATTCCCAGTTCTGCCAATATCATAATTTCGCGGGCCTCCATGGCTTCGGCCTCGCTGTCGGTCTCATGGTCATATCCTAGCAGATGCAGAGCGCCATGCACGATCAAATGCGTGACATGGTGAGCGATCGGCTTTTTCTGTTCGGAAGCCTCCCTGGAAATGACGCCGTAGGCGAGCGCGATATCGCCCAGAGGGCGCGGCTCGCCTGCGGGCACGGGCTGATCGGCAGAAACCGGAAAGGACAGGACATTGGTGGCCGTGGCCTTGCCGCGCCATTGCTTGTTGATCTCCAGGATTTTGGCGTCAGAGGTGAACAGCAGGCTCAGCGACACATTGTTTTCCGGCAGTGCGGCGGAGATGGCGCTTCGGGAAAGCTTTCTGAGATTGGGAACAGACGTCCAATCCCTGTCGTCAATACTGATATCCAGGTTCATTTTTGCTGGGTGAGGCTTTTGACCTTGGCGCCCAGCCTGTCGTAAGCCGCAACAATCCGTCCAACCAGGGCATGGCGCACGATATCGCTGGTGGTGAACTTGATTTGCTCCGTACCCTGAACACCTTTCAGAATGCGCAACGCGTCTTCAAGACCTGACGTGGCACCATAAGGCAAATCGACCTGTGAAGGATCGCCGGTGATGACCATGCGGCTGCCCTCGCCCAAACGCGTCAAAAACATTTTCATTTGCTGGGGCGAGGTATTCTGTGCTTCGTCAAGAATGATGAAGGCGGAAGCAAGCGTGCGCCCGCGCATGAAGGCGAGCGGTGCGATTTCAATCTGGTTTTCAGCGAGACCCTTGGTGACAAGCGCCGCCGGCATCATGTCGTAGAGCGCATCATAGAGCGGTCGCAGGTAGGGATCGACCTTGTCTTTCATGTCGCCCGGCAAAAAGCCCAGACGCTCGCCCGCTTCGACAGCGGGGCGCGACAGGATGATGCGGTCCACTTCGCCATTCATCAGGGCTTCTGCGGCGCAGGCCACGGCCAGATAGGTCTTACCTGTTCCTGCAGGGCCAATGCCGAAGACCAGTTCATTCTTGCGGATGGCTTCCACATAATTTTTCTGCATCGGCGTGCGCGGCATGACCAGCTTGCGCCGCGTGCGTACTGTACCTTCGCTTGCCTCCTTGTCATGAACCGATTGATTCATGCGGATTGCCCCTTCAACTTCGCCGCGGTTGATTTCAAGTCCGCGGCGCGCCCGCTGATAGAGTTGGGCGAGGACATTCTTGGCGCCATCGCGCGCCGGCGCAAGGCCCCGGATCGAAACGCGGTTGCCCCGCGGCGTGATGGCCACCACCATGCGATGTTCAATCAGCGCCAAATGTTCGTCGTGTTCGCCAAATAAAAGCGAAAGCAGCCGGTTGTCATCAAATGCAAGGGTGATTGTGTCACGGTCGTCCGGTTGGTTTGCGGACTTGAGGGTTGCGAGCTGGGCTGCGCTGACTGGCGAATTCAACTGTGACTTTCTCCTGTTGTTATCAGAGACCTCAGAATCATGCTTCGACCGCCCCATAATGGCCCGAAAGACTGTTCGTGCCAACACCATCTATTTGAACCCCCAGGACTGTCCCAATTTGGGACTTTTCGCCCCTGACATGGACCGGCTGGAGATAGGGCGAACGGCCCACCAGCTGGCCTTCATCCCGTCCCGGTTTTTCCATGAGAACGGGCAGGGTTTTGCCCACCAGGGCCCGGTTGAAGGCGGTTTGCTGGGCGTGGATGAGCCCCTGGATGCGGACAAGCCGATCGGAGACAACCTCGTCCGGCACCTGGTCTGGGTGCTCCGCCGCAGGGGTCCCGGGCCGGGCCGAATATTTGAACGAATAGGCGCAGGCATACTGCACGGTTTCGATGAGCTTCAATGTGTCTTCGAAATCTTCATCCGTCTCGCCGGGAAAGCCCACGATGAAATCGCCGGAAAGCGCCATGTCGGGGCGGGTTTTCCGGACTTGGGCGACAGTGTCGAAATAGTAGTCAATTCCGTGGCCCCGGTTCATCGCCTTCAGGACACGGTCACTGCCGCTTTGAACCGGCAAATGCAGGAAGGGCATAAGCTTCGGATTGCAGGCGTGGGCTTCGATCAATGCCTCGTCCATATCCCTCGGGTGGCTTGTCGTATAACGCAGGCGCTTGAAACCATCGATCTGTGACAGTTTTGCGATGAGGGAAGCAAGCGTTGCGCCATCACTGTCGCGATAGGCATTCACATTCTGCCCCAGCAGGGTGATCTCGCACACGCCGGCTTCTGCAAGTTGCAGCGCCTCTTTTTCGATTTGTGAAACGGGCCGCGAAAATTCGGCACCCCGCGTATAGGGCACAACACAGAAGCTGCAGAACTTGTCGCAACCCTCCTGCACCGTGAGAAAAGCCGAGACATTCCGGTTGAGAACCTTCCGGCCGTTCTGCTGTTCCAGCGCCTCGAACTTGTCTTCCGCTGGAAATTCCGTTTCGACAATCGCATCGCCGGTTTCAAGACGTCGCGCAATAAGATCGGGCAGGCGGTGATAAGTCTGGGGGCCAAAAACCAGATCAACGGTTTTTGCCCGGCGAATGATTTCGGCGCCCTCGGCCTGCGCTACGCAGCCGGCCACGGCCACCAGCATACCCTGTTTGGCTTTCTTGAGTTTTTTTATGCGTCCAAGTTCCGAATAGACTTTTTCGGCGGCGTGCTCGCGGATGTGACAGGTGTTGAAGATTACCAGATCGGCATTGTCGGGGATGGGCGTTTCGACGTAACCCATGGTCCGCAGCGTATCGCGCATGCGGTCGCTGTCATAGACATTCATCTGGCAGCCATAGGTTTTAACGTAAACCGACTTTTGGGTCACAGTCATGGATGTGTGCTAGCTCATTTTGACCGGGCCGTGAAGCGATTGCACCAGGCCCTGCCTGACGATCTCCTCCGCCCGCCTGGCCAAGGATTTTCGGTCGCCGATATCGCTCAGCGACAGAGGTTTGTGGCAAATGACTTTCACTTCAATGGGACCATGGGCCATGGCCGCCCACAGGTGAGGCGGCATGTCCATATCCCCATACCAGGCATAAAGTGGCCGCTGGCGCCGCGTCATCGGCAGGTTGCGATGGCCTGTATAGACAACGCTTAAAGGCTGAACTGAAACGCCGGGGTGTTCGGCAGCGGCAAAGAAAGTGGACTTGAAGGGCAAAACCCGCGTCCCGTCCCCCGATGTGCCTTCGGCAAAGAGCACAAGCATATCGCCCGCCGCAAGACGCTCCTGCATTTCATCCCTTGAACTAGCCGTTGTATGGCGGCGGTTCCGGTCAACAAAGACGGTGCGCTGCAACTGCGCCAGCGCCCCAAAGAAGGGCCAGCTCTTCACATCCCTTTTGGCAATGAAGGAAACCGGAGCAACCGCGCTCAGGATGACGATATCAAGCCACGACACATGATTGGCAGCAATTATCGCCGGCCCATTTTTCAGGGCCTCGCCGTCAATCTCAACCCGCACGCCAAGGATGCGCAACACCAGGCGGTGGTAGTACATGGGAAAGCGCCCCGCCATGCGCGGCCAGAACCAGACGAAGAGCTGCTGCACCGGCATCAGCGGAAGGGTGAGGCTCGCGAATGAAAGAAGCACAAGCGTGGCGCGCAGGCGGCTCAATGTCACAAACCCTTGCGCATGATCAGGGCATCCTCGCTTGTGCCATTACTGCGCTCATAGTAATTTTTGCGGACCCCCGCCTGCGTGAATCCGCAGGACCTGTAAAGTGCAAGGCCCGCAAGATTTGAAATTGCGACTTCGATGAACAGGGATTTCACCCCATCATTTTTCAAAAGGACTTCCACATGCCGCACCAAAGATTTGGCATGTCCCCTTTGACGAACGGCCGGACGTGTACAAATTGTCAGTATCTCTGCCTCGTCGGCAGCTTTGCGAAGGAGAGCAAATCCTGTTGGATTGTTCTGGCTGGAAATGAGAATGGCACTTGTGCCAGGAGAGTTCAGGAGTTCACGGAAGGCTTTTTCATTCCACTGCGTGGCGAAGCTTTCACCATGGATTTCCGCCAACAGTTTTGCAGAGGCTGGTCCGGCAGGGCTGAAGGAAATCTTTGTGGCTTGCGGCTTCACGTCCGGGGCGCGCAGGTAAAGCGGTTCCGGCGGCAACGCGGACGCTGGAGTGGCTGCAGCAAGACGTACAAAATTTGCAGAGATCGGTAAATCACCGGCATCACTTCGCACATGGGCATGGCTGCCCAGTTTGCTCAAGAGTAGTTCAGCCCCGCTTCCGAGTACCATGGCCGAATGACCTGGCATGAAGTGATGGGCCTCAGCAAGTGGGACGACAACAGGTCCTGTCAATTCATGCCCTGACTGATCATAGGAGGCGAAATAAATTTCTCCGGCCCGCGCATCAACGGCGACCACGATAGGGAGAGTCTTCGCCGTCTCATTGGCAGCAATTGCTGCCAGCGAATTGATGCCAGTGATGGGAATGCTGAGCGCGACACCCAGGCCCCGCGCCATGGCGAGACCAATGCGAACCCCGGTGAAGGTGCCGGGTCCCGTGGTGACAGCAATGCGGCTGAGATCAGCAAATCCAACGCCAGCCGTCTTCATCGTATCTTGCACCATGGGCGCCAAGGCTTCCGCCTGCCCCCGCTCCATGAACTGCTGATTTGCCCCAATAACAAGGCTTTTATCTGCGTCATAAACACAGACTGAGCAGGCCGCCATTGAGGTATCCAGGGCAAGAATGAGCATTATGCTGCTTGATAGGCTGCAACCCATGCCAGACGCAAGTTCACGTACGAGATCACGATCATTTCAGGCCGGATCGGCCTGAAATGATAAACGTGATCGTCGATTCATTCTTGGCGCGTGATCGGACGGAAAACCGGAATCCACTTTTCCTGATCACGCGCTAAGGATGAATAACGCCTTTGCGCAGGATGAGGTTGCCGTAAAGCCGCCGTTCACCCGATGCCACAATGGCGTAGCAGGCTTTCACCCGGTTATAGAAATCAGAACCCACCAGAACTGAAATCTTCTGCTTCGGTTCATATTTTTTAAGAACCGCTTCAAAATCTGAAAACACCGGTTCTATCCGCTTGGTGTCGCCATAGGCGGCAGGCCTGAACACCGCTTCGGGCACAAATTCATCCACCGGCATCACCGACAGGATGGCGTCCGCAATGCGTGGCGCGTCATGGCCGTCCATGCGCACCAGTCTTTGCGCATCCGTGTCGGCGGGATAATTGCCGTCCACAATGGCGATCTCATCGCCATGGCCCATGGTGCGCAAAATTGCCAGGAGGTCGGGCCCCAGCAGGGGGTCAATGCCTTTGAGCATTCACAGCGTCTCCTTGAAAAGCACGTCGCGGTCGATGATGTAATTTGCAAATAGCGAAAGACTGGCGGCACCCATGGCGCGCGCGTCTGATCCGATGCTGCCTTCTTCGATCATGAATTTGGGCAGCCCACGCAAATCCTGGTGCTTGAGCGCCACGCGGGTTTTTTCCACAAGTTTGCGCCGCACGTCGGCAGGCATGGCGCCGTCAATGATGATGGCTTCAAAGTCGATGACGGACATGGTTGCAACGGCTGCCTGGGCGAGAAACCTTGCTGCCTGTTCAAGCCAGATGTTCAATTCAGGACCAATGTTGCCCCAGTCGTCAGGCGACCTTGCGAGCACCATGGCATCAAGCCCTGCCGCCTGCAGCCGGTTCTCGAGCACAAAGAGGCTGGCGTTATGGATGAGCTGCCGGAGCTTGCCGTCGGGCGCCGCAAGCGGCATGGAACCGATGGCCCCGGCATAGCCGGTTCTTCCCGGAAAAATATGACCATTGATGACAATGCCGCCGCCAATGAAATAGCCCACGGAAAAATAGGCGTAGTTGTGGTACTGATTGCCCTTGCCGAAGAGAAGTTCGGCCGCGCAGGCAGCCGTTGCGTCATTGCTGAAGTGAACGGGCCAATCGCCGAGCTTGGCAATCTCTCCGATAAGGTCGAAGTCGCGCCAGGCTTCCAGCACTTCATGGGCAGCGCCAATTTCCTCTTCCCAATTCCACAGCTCGAAGGGGGCGGCGATGCCAAGTCCGCAAATTCTTTCGCGCTGGACGGGCGTGAGATCAGACAGGAGCTTCTCAAGTCCGCCGCTGACAAAATCCATGAGCCTTTGCGGCGTTGGAAAAAGATAGGGCTGGTGAACTTTCCGGCGCACTTTTCCGGTGAGATCAAGCAGGATGAGATCACCGGATCGCCGGCCCACTTTCAGGCCAATGGCAAAGGCCCCGTCCGGATTGAGCGAGAAAGGAACAAGTGGCTGGCCAACCTTGCCGCGCTGGGGTGTTTCCTTGATGAGGAGTTGATCGGTTTCGAGCTGTCTGACGATCACCGAAACAGTCTGCGCCGAAAGTCCCGTGAGCCGCGCGATTTCAGCCTTGGGAAGGCTTCCATGGCGGCGGATCAGCGAAAGGGCGAGGCGTTCATTGTAAAGGCGCACCCCGTTTTGCGTGGTGCCACGCGCGAGCGTCGGGCCCTTGCCCAAAATCAGCCCACCACTTGCCCAATCCATACTCACGCCCGTCTGCCTGTCACGAAATAATGCGGAAATTGCCCGCAGGCTGCACAAATGTCGAGCTTCCCGTAGGGGCAGGACCTTGTCAATAAATAAATCACGCCGATTTATTTATTGACTCTTAGCTTGGAATTCGCTCAAATCATTGAAGGGATCAGGATCCGCAACCACAGATCAGATCTCTATTTACACAAGTAACTAGACTCGATTTATAAAAATAGTTAGACTTAATTTTACATAAGCAATCAGACTTATGTATGTAACTAGACTTAACTTTGCCCGCAAAAGGGCGTGTTCCATGGGAGGATCATCGTGAAAACAATTCTGAAATCTGCAGTTGCAGCCGTAGCCTTGCTCGGCTTTGCAGCCGTTACCCCGGCTCTTTCTGCCGGTGTTGGCGCCTGCCTCATCACCAAGACCGATACCAACCCCTTCTTCGTCAAGATGAAGGAGGGCGCACAAGCCAAATCTGCTGAACTCGGCGTCGATCTCAAGACCTACGCCGGCAAAGATGACGGCGACAACGAAGGCCAGGTTGCCGCCGTTGAAAGCTGCATCGCTGACGGCGCCAAGGGCATTCTCATCACCCCGTCCAATACCAAGGCCATCGTTCCTTCGCTCAAGAAGGCCCGTGATGCCGGCATCCTGGTGATCGCCCTCGACACACCGCTTGATCCAATCGACGCCGCCGACCAGACCATGGCCACCGACAACTTCGAAGCCGGCCGCCTGATTGGCGCCTATGCCGCCGCCAAACTCGGCGACAAGGCCAAGGACGCTGTGATCGGCTTCCTCGACATTAACCCGAGCCAGCCCACCGTCGACGTGCTGCGCGATCAGGGCTTCATGGCGGGCTTTGGCATCGACGTGAAGGATGTCAAGGTGATCGGCGACGAGGATGATCCGCGCATCGTCGGCCACGACTACACCAACGGCAATCCGGAAGGCGGCCGCAAGGCCATGGAAAACCTTCTGCAGATCAATCCGAACATCAACGTGATCCACACCATCAATGAGCCTGCCGCCGCCGGTGCCTATGAGGCCCTGAAGGCAGTTGGCAAGGAGAAGGATGTTCTGATCATGTCGGTTGACGGGGGCTGCCCGGGCGTTAAGAACGTCGCCGAGACGGTGATTGGCGGAACCTCGCAACAGTATCCGTTGTTGATGGCCTCGATGGGAATTGAAGCGATCAAGAAATTTGCCGACACCGGCGAAAAGCCAGGCGTCACCGAAGGCAAGAACTTCTTCGACACCGGTGTTGCCCTGATCACTGACAATCCGGTCGAGGGCGTTCCTTCGATCGACACCAAGGAAGGCCTCGCCAAGTGCTGGGGTTGATCTTGCGCAAGTTTCAGTGAATGATAACTGAAGCACGGAAGGGCGGTCCACGTGGCCGCCCTTTCTGCGATAGGCAGAGGCGCAGTAGACGTCGGCAGGGAGATGGGAATGGCAAGGGCGCAGGAATTTGAGAAAGTTCTCGACCAGAGCGACAAGTCGGCTGCGTCCTTCGATTCGCACATAAAGTCACCGCTTGAGAAAGCCCAGCACTTTCTCCATTCCAGCCAGGCGGCGGTTCCGCTTATTGTGCTCATTCTATCGATTGCCGTATTTGGCATTCTCGTGGGCGGCAAGTTCTTCAATGCGTTTTCGCTGACCCTCATTCTGCAGCAGGTCGCAATCGTTGGCATCGTGGGCGCGGCCCAGACGCTTGTCGTTCTCACGGCGGGCATCGACCTGTCGGTCGGCGCAGTTATGGTGCTCTCGTCGGTCGTCATGGGGCAGTTTACCTTCCGCTATGGAATCCCGGCTCCCATTTCGATTCTGTGCGGCCTTGCCTGCGGTGCGCTCTGCGGCTTCATCAACGGCTGGCTGGTGGCCAAGATGAAACTGCCACCCTTCATCGTTACACTCGGCACCTGGCAGGTCTTCAACGCAACAAAATATCTTTACTCCGCCAATGAAACCATCCGCGGCCAGGACATCGAGGCGCAGGCCCCACTGCTGCAATTGTTCGGAACCCAAATCAAGATCGGGGGTGCCGTCTTCACACTTGGCGTCATCTTCATGGTGCTGCTCGTCGTGTTCCTCTGGTACGTGCTGAACTATACGGCCTGGGGCCGAAGGCTCTATGCTGTGGGTGACGATCCCGAAGCGGCGGAACTTTCCGGCATTCGTGTCGACCGCATGTTGATCACAGTTTACACAATTGCGGGCCTCATCTGCGGCATCGCAGGGTGGGTTCTGATCGGCCGGATTGGCTCAGTATCGCCCACGGCGGGTGAATTCGCCAACATCGAGTCCGTCACAGCGGTGGTGATCGGCGGCATATCGCTCTTCGGCGGGCGCGGCTCCATCCTTGGCATGATCTTCGGCGGTCTCATTGTCGGAGTCTTCTCTCTGGGTCTTCGTCTTCTCGGAACCGATCCGCAATGGACTTATCTCTTAATCGGCGTCCTCATCATTGGCGCAGTTGCGATCGACCAGTGGATCAGAAAGGTTTCGGGTTAATCACCATGGCCAGGAAAGAAAAAACAGCTGATCGCGTTCCGCTTCTGACCGCCCGTGGCCTTGTGAAACGCTATGGCCGCGTGACGGCCTTGGACAATGCGGATTTTGATCTCTATCCCGGCGAAATCCTGGCCGTAATTGGTGACAACGGCGCTGGCAAATCGACTCTCATCAAGGCGATCTGTGGTGCCGTGTTACCCGATGAAGGCGAGATCAAGCTCGACGGCAAGACGCTGCATTTCAAGTCGCCAATAGAAGCCCGCGATGCCGGCATCGAGACTGTTTATCAGAACCTGGCTCTGTCGCCGGCCCTTTCCATTGCTGACAACATGTTCCTTGGCCGCGAAATTCGTAAACCGGGCATCCTCGGAAAATTCTTCCGCATGCTTGACAGGTCCATCATGGAAAAGCGTGCCCGTGACAAGCTGACAGAACTCGGCCTCATGACCATTCAAAATATCAGCCAGGCCGTCGAAACTCTCTCCGGTGGCCAGCGCCAGGGCGTGGCGGTGGCGCGCGCCGCTGCTTTTGGCTCCAAAGTCGTGATCATGGACGAACCCACCGCGGCCCTGGGCGTCAAGGAATCGCGCCGCGTGCTTGAACTCATTCTGGACGTCAAGCGCCGGGGCCTTCCCATTGTTCTGATCTCCCACAACATGCCCCATGTCTTCGAGGTGGCAGACCGCATTCACATTCATCGCCTCGGCAAGCGTCTCTGCGTGATTGATCCGAAGAAGTATACGATGTCGGATGCGGTGGCTTTCATGACCGGCGCCAAAATGCCGCCAAAGGAGCTTTTATCGGTATGAAACCCTGCTGCTCCCGTTTGGATTATAAAATAGTCCGGCGCTTTTGCAAATGGGAATGGACTCGTGGCTTCAGGCAGTAACCGGCTTCTTTTCGAACTCTACAAAACCATGCGCCGCATTCGCATCTTTGAGGAGCGGGTAAACGAGCTGTTCGTGCGCGGCCAGTCCGCAGGCTCCATGCTGCACATGTCCATCGGCGAGGAGTCCGTGTCAGGCGTATGCCGCGCCATGAAAAATGGCGACAGTTTTACGACCCATCACCGCGGCCATGGCATTTTCATCGCGCGCGGCGCTGAACCCAAGCGCATGATGTCCGAAATTGCCGGCAAGGCCGATGGCTATTGCGCGGGCAAGGGAGGTTCCATGCATATCGCCGACATGGGGCTCGGGCATTTGGGCGCCAACGCCATTGTGGGCGGCGGCATTCCCCATGTGGTGGGGGCCGGCCTGTCCTATCGCAATCGCGGACTTCCCCATGTCTCGGTCGCCTTCTTTGGTGACGGTGCCGCCCAGCAGGGCATTCTCTATGAAGCCATGAACATGGCGGCCCTGTGGAAACTGCCCGTGGTATTCTGCTGCATCAACAATCAATATGGCATGGGAACCCGCATCGACCGCGCCGCTGCCAATACAAATCTCCATGAACGCGCCATCGCATTCGGACTGAATGGCGTGACACTGGATGGCCAGGATGTTGAGAATGTTTACGACGAGTCAGAAAAAATTGTGACTGCCGCGCGCAACGGCATGCCCGGTTTCATTGCCCTCACCTGCTATCGTTTCTTCGGCCATGCGCGCCTTGACAAGAGCCCCTACCGCGAAACGGAAGAGGAAGAAAAAGGCCGTTCCAAGGATGCAATAGCTTTCGCCCGCGCCCGTCTCATTGAACGCAAGACCGCAAGCGTTGCTGAACTGAATGCGCTCGATGAAGATGTCGCAACCGAAATGAATGCGGCGGTTGAGCATGCGATAACTGCGGACACGCCAAATCAGAATGCCATGTTCAGGGACGTATTTGCCGCAAGCGAGCCGGAACCGCGGCCTTTGCGCCAGCACCTTTCCATGATCCTGAGCGAGGCGCGCTGATGCCCGTGATCGAAACCACATACCGCGAGGCGTTGCGGCAGTCCCTCATTGATGCGATGAACGAAGACCCGTCTATCATCATCATGGGTGAGGAAGTGGGCCGTTACGGCGGGGCCTATGGCGTGACCAAGGGCATGCTGGAAATGTTTGGTGAAAACCGTGTGATCGACACGCCCATTTCCGAGCCCGGCATTGTAGGTGCCGGCATTGGCGCTGCCATGACGGGCCTGAGGCCGGTTGTTGAACTCATGTATGTGGATTTCGCAGGTCTCACCATGGACCAGATGGCCAATCAGGCTGCCAAAAGCCGCTACATGTTCGGCGGCCAGATCGGCGTGCCCATGGTCCTGCGCTCGCAAGGGGGCACGGGGCGTTCCGGTGCGGCCCAGCATTCCCAATCACTGGAGTCATGGTTCACCCATGTCCCCGGTCTGCGCGTGGTGATGCCGGCAACGGTAAGCGATGCCTATCATCTGCTCCGTATGGCGCTGACAAAGCCAGACCCTGTGGTGTTCCTTGAACACAAGGGTCTCTATGTGAAGAAGGGCGAGCTTGATGTGGCAAAGCCCGAAGGAGAATGGGGCAAGTCCGTCATTCGCAGGCAAGGGTCCGATCTCACCATCGTCACCTATTCAAAAATGGTTTTTGAATCGCTTAGCGCTGCCGTCGACCTGTCTGCCCAAGGCGTTGAAGCGGAAGTTATCGATATCCGCACCCTCAATCCCCTCGATGATGAAACCATCATTGCCTCCGTGGCCAAAACCGGCCGCGCCATTGTCGTGACGGAATCAGTTTTAACCGGAGGCTTTGCCGCCGAACTATCAGCCCGCATTTCCGAGCGATGCTTTGACTATCTGGAGGAGCCCGTGCTGCGCGTGAGCGGCGAAGACATTCCGATTCCGGTTTCACCTTCCCTCGAGCGCGGTGCCGTGCCAACCCCGCAACTTATTTCCGAAACTGCCCTGTGGCTTGCCAAGCGGATAGCGCCATCATGGGCCACATAGTCGAAATGCCACTTCCCCGTCTGGGGGAAACCATGGAAGAAGGCCGAATCGCCCTTCTGATCAAAAAGCCAGGAGAAAAATTCCGCCGCGGTGAAACCATCCTCGAAGTTGAAAGCGACAAGACAACTGTCGAGGTGCCGGCCCTTCAGGACGGAATTCTGGTTGAATGGCTTGTTTCGCTGGAGGACATGGTGCCGGTCGAATCTGCCATCGCGCGCATTGAAATTCAAGGCGCTGCGGTTGCCGAGGTGAAGAAGCCAGGCGCTGTAAAAATTGCAAAAGAGGTTTCAGCCAGGCGCGCACATCTATTACAGGCAACAGACTTGGCAGGTTCGCGTCCGAGGGCATCAACGGCAGCACGAGCCAGTGCCCGCAAATCCGGCATTGATCTCTCTGGTATTGTAGGCTCAGGTCGCGGTGGCCGCATCCAGCGTGCCGATCTCACCCAGACGAAAACACCGGCGCGTGCCACCTATCATGTGGAAACGCCCCATGGCCAGATATTTGTCCGCGAGTGGCCATCTCAAGGTGTGGCCAAAGGCTCAGTCATTCTGATTCACGGTCTATTCGCCGACTCAAAATCCTTCGTCACGCTCGGCCGCAAGCTTGCGGGCAAAGGCTTCCGAACTTTGGCCATCGATCTTCCAGGCCATGGCGAGACACAATCAAAAGCAACAACAATTCCTGAAATCGTGGCAGTCATTGCCGCAACACTTCCGGAGGGAAAGCTGCACATCATTGGCCATTCCCTTGGTGCCGTCATCGCCACAAAGCTTGCAGATCACGCCGCCTCGCTCACGCTGCTTTCTCCCGGTGGAACGGGGGAGGAGATCAATGGTGAGTTTTTGTCAGCCATGTTAGGTGGCGAAGCAGACCAGGCGCACACCTATCTGGGTGAAAAGATTCCGGCGGAAGTGATTGCGGAACTCAAGAGCCATCTCGTTCTCAATGGCAGCCAGTTAAAAACAATCGTTGACGGGATTTCCAGCGGCAACCGGCAGACAGACTCGATACTGTCCTTGCTGGCAGCGCTCAGGATTCCGGTCACAGCAGTTTATATGCGTGACGATGCGGTGATCCCGGCACATCACGCCATGAACCTGCCGCCCAATGTTTCAGTTCGCTTTCTTGCCGGTGCCAGCCACCTGCCACACTGGCGCGATCCGGATTTTATTGTGGGGCTGTTCACCGCAACACCTTGAAGGCATGGAACCAGTCGTTCCGCGCAAAGCCAGGAATGCACCAGAGGATGCAGAGCGGTTCAATGGCGCGCGCCGCCTCGGCGCTCCCCATGTCTTCCACCTCCCAGCCGAACTGATCGAGAATTCCGGAAACGGTTTTCTTGGCCCCCGCGTCATTGCCAGCGATGAACATCGATGGCTTGCCACCCTTGAACTGTGGATTGACCATGGCTGCCGAACCCACCGAATTGAAAGCCTTGACGAAATGGGCGCCCACGAACTGCTTTTGCAATTGCTCCATCAGCGAACTTTCGAGGTTTGTAAAATATTTGAGAACGCCGTTCTCCGGCGGTGCGTCGGCGATCGGGTTGGTGACATCGATCACGGTTTTGCTTGCAAGGTTTGCCGCGCCGGCAGACTCGAGCGCCTTTGAAGCCACGGAGCCTTTGACGGCGAGAACCACAACGTCACCGAATTGGGCGGCATCGGCGAAGCGTCCAATTTTTGCCCTCGGGTTGGCCTTGGCGAAGTCCGCAAGTTTTCCCGCCTCGCGCGTGCCCACCGTCACCTCATGACCATGTTTCAGAAATCCCGCAGCGAGCGCCTTTGCAACGTCGCCTGATCCGATGATGCCAATTTTCATTTTTGTAACTCCCTGGGTTTCAGATGCCCTAGGGAATCTGAGGATCGCAAAACGGCGGCTACAAGGTGCTTTTTCTGGCTTCGTAGGCCAGTTCGGCGAATTTCTCGCGCAGCGCATCAGCGGTGAAAACCGGCGTAAAGAAATCTATCCGAAGGCTCCGGTCATGAAGGCCCAGGTCCGCCCCATCGGGATCAATGGCCAGAACTTGCCAGGGCCCGGGCTGGGCTCCCAATATCTTCGTGGCATAGAGGTGAATGGCTTCCGCATGATCCCGGTTCATATGCGCAATCGCTGAAGTCTCCAGCGCTTCCATTTCTTGGGCGGGCGGAAACACGTCATCAGGGGCAAGCGTTTCAATGCGCCCGAAACCTGCAACGCCATGAATGCTTGCGGGCAGCAACCGCCAAAATGAAAAATCCGCAAAGTCCGCATACATGGCAGCCTGAGGATGCCGCGCAAGATACCGCCGCCGCAGGTTTGCCTCATCAACCTTTTCAAAATGCCCCAGCACCGTAACCCGTGGCCCCACCAGCGCGTCGCCTTTGTCAGGCAGTTCGCCAATCAGCACGCTGGCGCGGGCATCCGTTTCCAGATTTTGTGTATGCCAGGCCAGCCGCGAGATCAGGATAAGGGGCCAGCCCGTCACATCGGTCGCAATATTGGCGAGCGAACCATAAGGCGTTCCATCCCCTTTATGCAGGGTAGACAGCGAACAGGTTCTTGCCCGCCGTAGCAATTGACGCATGGCCGTTCCGGAAAAGCTCGGTTTTTCAACCATTTAATTAACATTACGCATTTGTCATGGTGGCCTTCTTTGCTGTTTGCCACAATTTGTTCTAGTTTCATCCATAGAGGCGGCCGACAGGAAACAACTTGGGATGAACAAGAAAATGGCAATGATTGCATTGGTTGATGATGACCGCAACATTTTGACTTCTGTTGGCATGGCGCTGGAAGCCGAGGGCTATGCGGTGCAAAAATACAATGACGGTGCTGCAGCCCTCCAGGGCCTGCAGGACGCCCCGCCGGACATGGCTATTTTTGACATCAAGATGCCCCGCATGGACGGCATGGAACTCCTCCGCCGCATCCGCCAGAAAACCGATCTCCCGGTTATCTTTCTAACTTCCAAGGATGACGAGATCGATGAGCTCTTCGGCCTCAAGATGGGTGCCGATGATTTTATCAAGAAGCCCTTTTCCCAGCGCCTGCTGGTTGAACGTGTAAAGGCTGTCCTGCGTCGCGCCGGCGCCCGTGACGGCACGGCGCCGCCAACCGATGCCGCAAAAGTCATTGAGCGCGGCAAGCTCTCCATGGACCCGGATCGTCATTCCTGCACCTGGGACACAAAGCCTGTGACCCTCACGGTCACCGAATTTCTCATCCTGCAATCCCTCGCCCAAAGGCCTGGCATAGTGAAAAGCCGGGATGCCCTGATGGATGCGGCCTATGATGACCAAGTTTACGTGGATGACCGCACCATCGACAGCCACATCAAGCGCCTGCGCAAGAAATTCAATCAGGTTGATGAAGCCTTTGATGGTATTGAAACACTCTATGGTGTTGGCTATCGTTTCAAGGAACAATGAAATTTCCCCCCGCATGAGGGTGCGAAATGCTTGACAAGATCACGGCAACCGAGGCCCTTGAGCGCGCCGAAAGCGACGAAGGGCAGGAGGTTGAAAATTTTGATGTGTCCGCTGTGGGCCGCCGTGGTCTGCTCCATCGCTTTGCCCCGCAAAGACTGGCCAGCCGCATTGTCCTCCTGAACCTCCTGGGTCTCGTCATTCTGGTGACAGGCATTCTCTATTTCAACCAGTTCCGGCAAGGCTTGATCGATGCGCGCGTGCAAAGCCTGACCACTCAGGCCCAGATCATTGCCGCAGCCGTAGCGGGATCGGCCACCGCTGATACGGGCTCAATTGTCATCAATCCGGATTCACTGGAAGATAACTTCGATCCATCCGCACCCGATGCCGACCAGCTCGGCAGCCTCGATTTTCCAATCAATCCCGAAACCACCGGCCCTGTGCTGCGCCGCCTGCTTGCCAATTCAACCATCCGTGGACGGATTATCGACCCCGAAGGCAATCTCGTCGTTGACAGCAGGTTCCTCTATGGCGGTGGCGACATCATTCAATCGGATCTTCCGCCGCGCGATTCCGGTTCGGTGAACTTTCTTGTCAAGTGGTGGAATGCGGCCTTTGACTGGTTCTTTGCCTATGATTACCCGCTGCAGAAGGAATATAGCCTCGACAACGGCAAGGATTTTCCGGAAGTGGCCGCCGCCCTCAATGGTGCCGTTGTAAGCGTCGTGCGCCTTGATGAAAAGCGCGACATCATTGTTCTGGTTTCCGTTCCGGTGCAAAGGTTCAGGGCGGTCCTTGGCGCCCTGGTGCTCTCAACCTCGGGCGGCGAGATCGACAATGTTCTTCGCGCCGAGCGCCGTGTCGTCTTGCTCACATTTGGCTTTGTGGCACTGGTGACGATCCTGCTCTCTGTGTTTCTCGCAGGCACCATTGCCGAACCCATCCGCCGCCTGTCGGCCGCCGCCGAGCGCGTGCGCCGCGGCATCAACAAGCGCGTGGAAATTCCGGACTTCACCGCAAGGCGCGATGAGATCGGCCATCTCTCAGGTGCGCTCCGCGACATGACGGGCGCACTCTATAATCGCATCGATGCCATTGAGGCTTTTGCCGCTGACGTGAGCCACGAGCTCAAGAATCCGCTGACATCGCTCCGCAGCGCCGTTGAAACCCTTGCCATGGTGAAAACCGACGAGCAGCGCGCAAGGCTTGTTGAAATCGTCAAGCACGACGTGCGAAGGCTTGACCGCCTCATCACCGATATCTCCGATGCTTCACGCCTCGATGCGGAACTGGCGCGGGCTGAAACAAATCCGGTTGATATAGCAAGACTCCTCGGTGCAATCTCAACACTTGCCAATGAAACCAGAAAAGAATTTCAGTCCGAAATTGTTCTGCAGGTGATTCCGGCGGGAAGCAACTTCGATCCGCTGCTGGCCTTTGTCGTTCTTGGCCACGAGTCGCGGTTGAGCCAGGTCTTCCGGAATCTCCTGGACAATGCCCGCTCATTCGCAGCCGAGAATACGAAGATACATGTGCGTGTGCGCCGCTCCGGCCGTGATATTGAAGTGCGTGTTGAAGATCAGGGCCCCGGCATCAGGCCCGACAATCTGGAACGGATATTTGAGCGGTTTTACACCGACCGCCCCGAGGGTTCATTCGGCAAGAATTCCGGCCTTGGCCTTTCCATCTCCAAGCAGATTGTTGATGCCCACAAGGGTCGCATCTGGGCTGAGAACCGCTATGGCAGGGCCCCCGAAGGAATGGATAAGCCAATCCTGGGCGCAAGGTTTGTGGTGCGCTTGCCTGCGGTTGAAGATGACTGGACGCCGCCTGGGGCAAACTGAATGGCGCAACACCAGATTTGCCTGCATGGAACCTGTGTAAGCGTGGATGGCGAGGGAGTCCTGATTCTGGGTGAGCCCGGAACCGGAAAGTCCGATCTGGCACTCAGGCTCATTGACGAGCCGGGTTGTGGAATTTCAGAAAGACCCATGCACGGCAAACTCGTCTCCGATGATCAGGTCATCATTACCCGTGAGGAAGAGAGCCTTATTGCGTCGGCCCCTTCGACCATACGCGGTAAATTGGAAATTCGCGGGCTTGGGATCGTGTCGCTGGCCACGCAATCCTCGGTCCACCTGCTGCTCGTTGTCAGGTTGCAATCCCATTCAGCCATCGAACGCCTTCCCGATCAAGGCACTTTTGACATTCTGGGTGTGGCCCTTCCCCTCGTTGAAATTGATGGAAATTCACCCTCGGCACCGGCCCGGCTACGTGCCGCATTGCATTGGCTGAAGCAGCCAAATAGGGGCCAGTGAAACTGTTGCACTGCAGCGAGGATAAGGGCAATGTGCGCCGGTTTATACGACAAATGAGGCAAGACGTAACAATGTGTGACACCGTAGATTTCCGATGATTGGTCTCGTTCTCGTAACCCATGGCCGCCTTGCCGAAGAATTTGTCCATGCCCTGGAGCATATTGTTGGACGCCAGGAAATGGTGGCTGCCATATCCATAGGTCCCGAGGACAAGATGGAAGTTCGCCGCGCAGATATCGCTGCGGCGGTCAAATCCGTGGACTCCGGCGAAGGCGTGATTGTCCTGACCGACATGTTTGGCGGCACGCCGTCGAACCTGGCGATTTCGCTTCTGGAGGAAGGCCACGTTGAAGTGGTGGCCGGCCTGAACCTGCCCATGCTGGTAAAGCTGGTGCGGGTGCGAAAGGAATCCAACCTTCACAAATGCGCCGCCGCCGCCCAGGATGCAGGCCGCAAATATATAAATATCGCCAGCCAGATTTTGGGGGATTGATGGCGGCAATCGTCAAGGAACTGGAAATCGTCAATGAGCGCGGGCTTCATGCCCGGGCCTCGGCAAAATTTGTAAAATGCGCCGAAGGCTTTGATGCCAACATCGTGGTGAGCCGCGACGGCCATACGGTTCCGGCAACCTCCATCATGGGCTTGATGATGCTGGCCGCCGCCATGGGAACCTCCATCAGCGTCGAAGCCTCCGGCCCCGAAGCCAATGCGGCCATGGCTGCCCTTGAAGCACTTGTGCTGTCTAAGTTTGACGAGGACTAAAGCGCTTTAGAGCAAATCCCGGCGAAGTTGCATGACTTCGCCGATTAGGATTTGCTCCAACTTATTGATCTGGCGCGATTCCCTTTCGGCAAGGTGATTCCACCTTGCCGGGAAGCGCGCTAGTTTTCAGTTGAAGCCCTTGGTGAAGGGCTCTGCGGTATTTGATTCAATCAAAGGCGGTCAAGCCCTAAATAATCTTCTTGTAGGCAGGCAGCGTCAGGAAGGCCTCGAAGTTCTTTGAGGTGGACATGGTCTTGAAAATGCTGATGGCCTCCTTGAAGCGTCCCTGTTGATAGGCTTCCACACCCACTTCATTTTTCACGCGCTTCATTTCTTCCCTCATGCATTTGTCGAAGAATTTCCGTGTAACTTTTGCACCCGTATCGAGCGTCGCTCCAAATTTGAGCCACTGCCAAATCTGTGACCTTGAAATTTCAGCCGTGGCCGCATCTTCCATCAGATTGTAGATTGGCACGGCACCGCGACCCCTGAGCCAGGCTTCGATATATTGCACGCCCACCCGGATATTTGCGCGGAACCCAGCTTCGGTTTTGCTGCCCTTGTGAATTTCCAGTAGCTGCTTCTGCCTAACGTTGACATCATCCCGCTTGACATAAAGCTGGTTGGGCGTCGGCATCAGGGCGTTGAACACCTCCATGGCCACGGGCACGAGATCAGGATGGGCAACCCAGGTGCCATCATGGCCATTGCGCGCTTCCCGTTCCTTGTCGTCCCGTACCTTGGCAAAAGCCAGTTCATTGGCTTCCGGATCCTTGCGGTTTGGGATCTGCGCCGCCATCCCGCCCATCGCAAAGGCCGCACGGTTGTGGCAGGTCTTGATGAGCAGGGCTGAGTAGTTGGCCAGGAAAGCCTTGGACATCACCACCTGTGAACGGTCCGGCAGGACATATTTTTTGTTCGAAGCCAGTGTCTTGATGAAAGAGAAGATGTAATCCCAGCGCCCGCAATTGAGCCCTGCCATATGCTCGCGCAGTTCATAGAGAATCTCATCCATCTCAAAAGCGGCGGGCAGCGTTTCGATGAGAGCGGTGGCCTTGATGGTGCCCAAGGGCAATTCCAGCGCGCTTTGCGAGTACGTGAACACGCTGTTCCACAGACGCGCTTCCAGATGGCTTTCTATCTTGGGCAGATAGAAATAGGGACCCGAGCCATGACGCAGCGCCGCTTTGGCGTTGTGGAAAAAGTAGAGGCCGAAATCAAACAGCGCGCCGGACATCATCTGGCCATCAACACGCACATGATATTCCGGCAGGTGCCAGCCGCGGGGCCGCACCATGAGGACGGCAGGCCGCTTGCCCAGGACGTAATGCTTGCCCGAATCCGGGTCCCGGTGGTCCATGGCACCGCTCCAGCGATCCCGGAGATTGATCTGTCCGCGGACGAGATTGTCCCATGTCGGTGAGTTTGAATCCTCGAAATCCGTCATGAAGACCTTGGCGCCGGAGTTCAGCGCATTAATCACCATCTTGCGGTCCGTAGGTCCGGTGATTTCAACCCTGCGGTCCTGCAGATCGGAAGGAATGGGAGCCACACGCCACGAACCCTCACGGATGGCGCGGGTCTCGGGGAGGAAATCGGGAAGTTCACCCTTGCTGAAACGCTTCGCCCGCACCGCGCGCAAGGCGAGCAGTCTTTGCCGCTCAGCCTCAAAATTCCGGTGCAGGTCTGCAAGAAAACCAAGAGCCTCAGGCGTTAGAATGGAGCGGTATTCCGGCAGCATGTTGCCGCGGATTGTGACACCGGCTGGCGTTCTAGCCATGTTTAGACCCCCCGTTGAGATGTTTTATTTTTTCCGGCTTTGGCCCCCCATAGGCCCAGTCGAGAAGTTCCACAGTGTGAAGAATGGGTGTTTGCATACCCGTGGCAAGCTGCGTGATGCAGCCAATATTGCCCGTGGCGATCACCTGCGGGTTCGTGGATTTTATATTCATGATTTTTCTGTCCCTGAGCTGCGTGGCGATCTCGGGCTGCATGATATTGTAGGTGCCGGCCGAACCGCAGCAGAGATGGCCTTCGGGAATATCCTGAACCGTGAACCCGGCCTTGCGCAAAAGCATCTGCGCCTTTGTACCCATGTTCTGCCCATGTTGCATGGAGCAGGCCGAATGATAGGTCACACGCAATGTTTGCGAAGCCGCTGGAAGTTCGATGCCGGAAAGAAACTCGACAATGTCCTTGGCCTTGGCGCTGATGACGGCAGCCCTTGCCGCATAGACGGGGTCAAGGCGCAGCATGAAGCCATAATCCTTGATCGTCGTGCCGCAGCCCGAGGCGGTAATGATGACAGCTTCTACCCGCGCATTGGCCCAGTGATGGACATTGCGCCGCGCCCGCCAGATGGCATCGGCCTCCTTGCCCATGTGATGGGTAAGCGAGCCGCAGCAGGTCTCTCCCGCCGAAACCACTACTTCATAGCCAAGGCGCGTCAACAGGCGGATGGTGGCGGCATTGATGGAAGGTTCGATCACGCTTTGCACGCAGCCCATGAGAAGGGCCACACGGCCGCGTTTTGTCCCTTCCGCCGGATAGGTGCCGGGTGACCCAAGTTTTTCACTGGGAACGGGTTTGGTGGGCACAAGAGTGAGCAGTGCAGCAATCCGGTTCAAGCCCATTCCGGAGATCACTTTCGAAAATGGCCGGGCGAGTTTTGAAAGCCCCAGCGCCATCCTGAAAACCCGCGGCCGCGGCATGGCGAAGCCCAACACGGCGCGCAGCAATTTTTCGAACATAGGCCTTCTATAGGTTTTTTCGACGTGTACACGGGCCTGATCAATGAGGTGCATGTAGTTGACACCCGAGGGGCAGGTGGTCATGCAGGCCAGGCACGACAGGCAGCGGTCAATGTGTTTGACCGTTTCCGCCGTTGCCGGCTCATCCTTTTCCAGCATGTTCTTGATGAGGTAAATGCGCCCGCGCGGGCTGTCGAGCTCATCGCCGAGCAGCACGTAAGTTGGGCAAGTGGCCGTGCAGAAACCGCAATGCACGCAGTTTCGCAAGATTTTGTTGGCCTCCGCCGTGTGCGGGTCCTGCAATTGCTCTGCGGTGAAATTTGTCTGCATGGATCAGATGTCTTTATACATGCGGCCGTGATTAAAAACACCGTTGGGATCGAACGCTGTCTTGACCTGTTTCGTGAGAGCGCCAAGCGCCGGATTCTGGGGCTGAAAAACCTCAATGCGCTCGCGCACCTCGTCTTCGGCGCGGATGAGTGTGGCATGCCCATCCTTGACGCAATCCCGGATGATATATGCATAGGCCTGGTTGCTGCGCGGCACCCCAAGCCAGATGAGGCCGCCCGCCCAATCATAGAAATATTGGACATCAAGCTGCTTGGAAATTCTCGAAACGGTTTCCGCGCCCTTGGAAGGCGTCACCGACAGCCTCCAGACAAAGCGCGCATCATCATTGGAAAGGAGGTGAACATCGCGGATGGCTTTCCACTGCAAAAGGGATTCTTTCTGGCTCAAATAGTCCGAAGCCCCAAAAATTTTCAAATGGCTTGCAAGCTTCTGGCGGCGGTAAGCGACCGATGGGCGGATGCCTTCAAGGCGAAATAGCGTTCGCGATGGCGTACTCGGAAGGTGCGCTGCGCCTGAAACCTCGCAGGCTGACTGCATGGCAAGGCTCATGGCCTGATTGGCCCGGGCATCACTGAGTCCATGGAAAACGAGAGTTTCCTCGGTCGCTGCGGCAGGCAGGACTTTGACCGTGATGCTGGTCAGCGCCGTCAGCGTGCCGTAGGAGCCAACCATCAGCTTTGACAAATCAAAGCCCGTGACATTTTTGACAACGCGGCCTCCCGCCTTGAAAATCTCGCCGCGCCCCGAGACACCGGCAATGCCCAGAATATGATCGCGCGCCGCACCCGCCTTGATGCGCCGCGGTCCCGATAGTCCACACGCCATCAGGCCACCCAGCGTTCCCCTGCGCTTGGCGCCAAGCAATCTTGAATAGTCTGGCGGTTCGAAAGCCAGTTGCTGGTCGTTTTTCTCGAGTGCCCTTTCGATGTCGCTGAGAGGCGTGCCCGCCCCCGCTTCAAGCACGAGTTCCTCGGGCTCATAAAGCGAAATGCCCTTGAAAGCCCCCATGTCCAGAAGCGTCTCGGCCTGGGACGGCCGGCCAAGCGCCCGCTTGGTTCCGCTTCCCACGATCTCGAGCTTGCCGCCTTCGGCCACGAATTCTGCGAGCTCTTGTGTCGTCGCCGGTTTGAAGGTGGACGTCATCAGAATCTCGGAATCTCCGGGAACCGCAACTTGCCCGCCTTCACATGCACCCGGCCCAACTCGGCGCAGGCATGCAGCGTGGGAAATACCTTTCCGGGATTGAGCAGGCCTTGGGCGTCGAAAGCGCATTTCAGGCGCTCCTGCTGCGCCAGATCGGTTTCCGAAAACATTTCCGGCATAAGGTCGCGCTTCTCTATTCCAACCCCATGTTCGCCCGTGAGCACGCCGCCCACCTTCACACAGAGCCTTAAAATATCCGCCCCGAATGCTTCGGCCCGCATCAGTTCGTCGCTGAAATTGGCATCATAAAGAATAAGTGGATGCAAATTGCCATCGCCCGCATGGAAGACATTAGCCACCCGAAGCCCGTGCTTTTTCGAAAGCTCCGCCATGCCGTTGAGAACTTCGGACAGGCGCTTGCGGGGAATGGTTCCATCCATGCAGAAGTAATCCGGCGAAATGCGCCCCACCGCCGGGAACGCCGCCTTGCGCCCCGCCCAGAACAACAGGCGCTCGTCTTCAGAGGTGGAAATGCGTGATGTGCTGCAATTGTTTTTCTTGGCGATCTGCGAGACCTCTTCAATCAGGTGGTCCACTTCAACCGCGGGTCCATCAAGCTCAATGATGAGGAGGGCTTCCACATCAAGCGGATAGTCCGCATGGACAAATTCTTCCACGGCGTGGATGGCGGGCCTGTCCATCATTTCCATGCCGCCCGGAATGATGCCGGCGGAAATGATATCAGCCACGCAGTTGCCAGCATCCTCGCTGGTGGGAAAACCCACAAGAATGACCCGCGCCGTTTCCGGTTTTTGCAGAAGCCGCACTGTCACTTCAGTGATCACCCCAAGCAGGCCTTCCGAACCCGTGAGTACGCCAAGCAGATCAAGCCCGTCACTGTCCAGATGTCTGCCGCCAAGACGGATGATCTCACCGGTGATCAGCACCATCTCAAGTCCCAGGATATTATTGGCGGTGAGGCCATATTTCAGGCAATGCACCCCGCCGGAATTTTCAGCGACGTTGCCGCCAATGGTGCAGGCAATCTGCGAGGAGGGGTCCGGCGCGTAGTAGAAACCCCTGTGCTGAACGGCATTTGTAATGGCCAGATTCGTAACCCCCGGCTGCACCACGGCACAGCGGTTTTCATAGTCAATTTCCAGCACCCGATTGAATTTGGATAGGCCCAGCACAATGCCGTCAGCCAGCGGCAAGGCCCCGCCGGAAAGTGAAGTGCCGGCACCGCGCGGCACAATCTTGATCTTGTTTTCGAAGGCGTAGCGCAGCACTTTTGCCACTTCTGCCGTGGTTTTGGGCAGCACGACCACGAGCGGCAACTGCCGGTAGGCCGTGAGGCCATCCGACTCATAAACGCTCATTTCCTTGGCAGTTTCGATCACCCCTTCGCCCGGCACTATTTTCCTGAGCGCCGACGCAATTTTGGCGCGCTTTCCTATGGTTTGCGGGTCGGCCTCGGGCATTTTCAGCATGGCGCGAAACTACCCCGCAATGGGATGATTTAACAAGAGAAACTACCTTGCGGTGAAAGGCCAAGGCGGGCAAAAGAGGGGTCCCACGCCTAACTACGAGAAGCAACTCGAGATGAATCCCGCAAAAACCACTTGTATTGAAGACCTGCGCCAGATCTATCAGCGCCGCGTGCCCCGGATGTTTTACGACTATTGCGACACTGGGTCCTACACAACCGGCACCTATGCCGACAACACCAAGGCCTTCGAGAAATACAAGCTGCGCCAGCGCGTGGCCCGCAACATCGACAACCGTTCGCTGAAAACCAAAATGGTGGGCCAGGATGTGTCCATGCCCGTGGCCCTGTCGCCCATCGGCCTCGGCGGCATGCAGCATGCCGATGGAGAAATCAAAGCCTGCCGCGCCGCGCAGAAATTTGGCGTGCCCTATACGCTGACCACAATGAGCATCTGCTCGATTGAGGAAGTGGCCAAGTACAACGACAAGCCTTTCTGGTTCCAGCTCTATGTAATGCGCGACCGTGGCTTCGCCTCAGACCTCGTGGCCCGTGCCAGGGCGGCCAAGTGTTCAGCCCTTGTGCTCACCCTTGATCTCCAGGTGCTCGGCCAGCGCCACAAGGACATCAAGAACGGCCTTTCAGCCCCTCCCAAACTGACCATCCCCAACATCCTCAACATGATGTCCAAGCCCCGTTGGTGCGCAGGCATGCTGGGCACGAAAAACCGCACGTTCGGAAATATCGTTGGCCATGTCAAAGGCGTGACCGACATGGGCTCGCTCGCCGAATGGACAAATCACCAGTTTGACCCGACGCTGGATTGGTCCTCGGTTGAATTCATCCGCAAGCAGTGGCACGGCAAGCTCATCCTCAAGGGCATCAATGACGTTGATGATGCCTTGATCGCCGCGCAGACCGGAGCCGATGCCATTATTGTTTCCAATCATGGCGGCCGTCAGCTTGATGGCGCGCCCGCAACGATTGACATGCTGGGCGCGATCGTTGACGCCGTGGGTGACAAGATCGAAGTATTTTTTGATAGCGGCATCAGAACCGGCATCGACATCTTGAAAGCCATGGCCATGGGTGCCAAGGGCACACTTGTGGGGCGCGCCTATATTTATGGCCTGGGTGCTGGCGGCGAAGCTGGCGTTACCCGCGCTCTCGAAATCCTGAAAAGCGAACTTGATGTCACCATGGGCCTGTGCGGCGAGAAAGACATAACCAAGGTTGGCCGCCACAATCTCATGCTGCCGCAACCTGCCTTCGCCATTCCGGCTCCCTCCCGTGCCCCTGCAAAACCGCGTTCAGCCCGACGGTAGCATCGTGGCCGTGCCGGAACGCGGCACCATGATGGGCAATCGCGGCGGCAAGTTTCACCGTGACGATCAGACCTTGGGCAGGCGCCGCTGGGCTACCTACCACTGGATTTGCTGCGACATGCACTACAAGAACATGCAGCATGAAGCGATGGGCGCGGGCTACACCTCGCTCTTCTTTCTTGATGAGGTAACGGCATTGGCAGCAGGCCATCGCCCTTGCTTCTTTTGTCGAAGGGCAGATGCCAGGAACTTTGTTGGTGGCCGCAAGGTAAATGACTTTGACCGCGAGCTTCATCTGCAGCGCCTTGGACGGCATGACGCCATGGTCAGCGATTTGCCCGATGGGGCAATGATTGAACATGAGGGCAAAGCCTATGCAGTCAAAGATGCCCTCCTCCTGCAATGGTCCCATTCCGGTTATAAGCTGGCAATTTCCAGGACTTTGGTTATGAAGGCGAGGCTTTTGACACCACCACTCATCACCGCCATTCTGGCGAAGGGCTATCAACCGCGCTGGCATCCGTCAGCCACCACAGGGGAACGGGCATGAAACTTCTGCGTTACGGGCCAAGGGGCAAGGAAAAGCCCGGTATTCTGGACAAGAACGGCAAGATCAGGGACCTGTCGAAAGTGATCCCCGATATCACTGGCGACACCATTTCGCCCAAGGGCTTGGCCAAGCTCAAGAAGCTTAAGCTCGAAACCCTGCCGCTTGTCCGCGGCACCCCGCGCATTGGCGCCTGCGTGGCAAATCCGCAGAAATTTGTGGCCATCGGCCTGAACTATTCCGACCATGCCGCTGAATCCGGCCTGAAAGTTCCGCCGGAACCCGTGGTCTTCACCAAGCATGTAAGCTGCATTTCCGGCCCCAATGATGATGTGACCATCCCGCCGAAATCCCAGAAATCCGATTGGGAAGTGGAACTGGGTGTGATCATCGGCACCCGCGCCAAAAACATCAAGAAGGCCGATGCCCTGAAACATGTGGCGGGCTATTGCACCATCAATGACCTCTCGGAGCGCGAATTCCAGGTTGAACGTTCCGGCCAATGGACCAAGGGCAAGTCCTACGACACCTTCGGCCCCATCGGCCCCTGGCTGGTGACGGCGGACGAGGTGAAAGACCCGCAGAACCTCCGCCTCTGGCTGGAACTCAACGGCAAGCGCGTGCAGGATGGCTCGACCGCCACCATGGTTTTCACCGTGGAGCATATCGTGGCCTATCTCTCGGAATTCTTCACCCTCATGCCCGGCGACATCATCACCACCGGCACGCCCCCGGGCGTCGGCATGGGCATGAAACCGCCGCAATACCTGAAACCCGGCGATAAAATGCGCATCTGCGTTGATGGCCTGGGCGAGCAGAACCAGAAGGTTGTGCGCGATAAATAAGGGCGCTAGAAGCCCTCAACAACCGGGTTGAGAAAATGGCTTCCAGTGACAAGCAAAACCGCCCCAAGGCACGGCTCGCCAAGGGTTTCCGCGACGTGGACGCGAATGAAATTCGCGGCCTCAAGCGCATGCTGCGGACAATTGAGGGCGTCTATGAAAACTACGGCTTCGAACCCGTGGAGCAGCCCTTCATTGAATACACCGAGGCGCTGGGCAAATTCCTCCCCGATCAGGACCGGCCCAACGAGGGCGTATTTTCCTTTCAGGATGATGACGAGCAGTGGCTGAGCCTGCGCTATGATCTCACAGCACCTCTCGCCCGTTACGTCGCCGAGAACCAGCAATTCCTGCCAACGCCTTTCCGCAGCTACCGCCAGGGCTGGGTCTTCCGCAACGAAAAACCTGGCCCCGGCCGCTATCGCCAGTTCATGCAGTTCGATGCGGATACGGTGGGAAGCGCCTCCCCCGCCGCCGACGCCGAAGTCTGCATGATGGCAGCGGACACGATGGAAGCACTGGGCATTCCACGCGGCAAGTATCGGATCAACGTAAACAACAGAAAAGTCTTGGACGGACTGTTGGAAGTCGTTGGCCTCTCAGGGGAAAGTCAAGCGCAACGCAGACTGACCGTCATGAGGGCAATCGACAAGCTCGATAGGTTGGGCGATCAAGGAGTTATGCAACTTCTTACGACTGGTCGAAAAGATGAAAGCGGTGATGTTACTCCCGGTGCCGACCTTCCAGTGCGGTCTGCTAGTTTCATTGTTAAAGTTCTGACAAATGAGCGCTTCGTGGATGGGAGCGAGGAAATGGCATTGAACGAAGCCATGAAGCTCAACGAGCTTGCAGTTGCTGGTTTCGCCGAACTTAATCAAATGCACGCGATATTCAATTCTGCTGGATACGGGACTGATCGCATAAAAATTGAATCATCAATTGTCCGGGGCCTGGAATATTACACCGGGCCTGTTTTCGAATGTGAACTTCTGATGGAGACGAAGGACGAGGACGGAAGGCCTGTTCGCTTCGGCTCCGTCGGTGGCGGTGGGCGTTATGATGATCTCGTCGCGCGCTTTACGGGACAATCGGTTCCTGCGACAGGTTTTTCTATGGGTGTGTCGCGGCTTTATTCCGCGTTGAAACTTCTGGGTAAAACTGAGGACAAGGAAACAACCGCTCCCGTGGTTGTTCTCGTCATGGATAAGAACGCTCTCGGCGATTACCAGAAAATGGTGCAGCAATTACGCGCTGCTAATATCCGCGCCGAAATGTATGTCGGCACCTCCGGCATGAAGGCCCAGATGAAATATGCCGACAAGCGCGGCAGCCCGCTTGTTGTTATTCAGGGTGGCGATGAAAAAGCCAAGGGCGAAGTGACGTTGAAAGATTTGGCGTTAGGCAGCCAACTCGCCAGTGGTGTTGAATCCCGCGAAGAATATGCCAGCCAGCGTCTCGCACAGGTTTCAGTTCCAGAAGCTGATCTCGTTTCTGCTGTGAAGAAAATGCTGGAGCGCAAATAGTGGCCGCTCTCTCTCCTTTGTCATCCCGGCGAAAGCCGGGACCCAGAGATGCCGAAGCTGCGGCAACAAAAGTCTGGGCCCCGGCTTTCGCCGGGGTGACAGAAAATATTGATTGCAGAGACGATGGCCGGTAAATCTAAAGAAGAGCGCGAGGCGTTGGAACGCCAGAATGCCGCAATTATGGCGGTGTTTGAGCGTGCCGGCTTTGATTACATCGCCCCCGACATCATCCAACCCGCCGATATTTTCCTCGAACGCTCCGGTGAAGACATCCGCGCCCGGACTTTTGTGTTCACCGATCCCTCCGGCGCTGAAATGTGCCTCCGTCCCGATCTCACGGTGCCTGCCTGCCGCTATCACCTGAGCCATGCGGAAAAGCCCGATGCGGAAGCGCGTTACTGTTATCTTGGCCCCGCCTTCCGTTTTCCCAATGAGCATTTGAGCCCGCAGGAATTCCTGCAAGCCGGCCTTGAATGGTTTGCCGCACCCGATGCGGCAGCGGCAGAAGCCCGCGTTCTGAAATTGACGATCAGTGCGCTTGAGGCAACGGGCCTCACCAAATTCCGCGTGACCCTCGGTGATCTCAGTCTTTTCTCCGCACTGCTCGAAGATACACCCATGCCCGTGCGCTGGCGCAACCGTTTGAAGCATCACTTCTGGCGGCCCCATGCCTTTCGCGAAGTGCTGGAAAGTTTCACCTCCAGCCGGAACACCAAACGCACCAGCATTTCCGGTTATATTGATAAGCTGGCGAACAAGGCCGCAATTGAACTTGTGGCTTTGGAAATGGAGCAAAGAAACCTGCCACTTGTTGGCGGGCGGTCACTCGAAGAAATTGCTGCACGCCTTGCCGACAAATCGGCGGACCGTTCGGAGGCGGCACTTGATCAGAAGAAAGCCGATGCCATCTCCGGCTATCTCGATATTGTTGAACGCGCCGATAATCTGGAAGGACATTTGAACCGGATGGACTCAGGCCGAAACTTCAATGAGGCGCGGAAATATTTCCAAAAGCGTCTCGCAGAAATGGAAGAGCTTGGCCTGAACCCCAAGCGTTTTGAGTTCAAGGCTACCTTTGGCCGCGAACTCGAATACTACACCGGCTTTGTATTCCAGATTGAAGTTGAAACACCTGAAGGTTTCGTAAGCGTGGCCGGCGGTGGCCGCTATGATAATCTCCTGTCGGATATGGGTTCGCCCGTGCCTGTCTCCGCCGTGGGCTGCGCCATTTACACTGAGCGTCTCAAGGCGGTGCTGGCATGAAGAGACTCACCCTTGCCATTCCCTCCAAAGGCCGCCTTATGGAACAGGCGGCGAAGACTCTCGAAGCTGTCGGCCTCAGCATTGAGCGTTCAAGCACTGACCGCGGCTATCGCGGACAATTGAAGGGCATCGAAGATATTGAAGTCGCATTCCTCTCGGCGGCGGAAATTGCCCAGAACCTGCGCGAGGGGAAGATTGATTTCGGCATCACCGGTGCGGACCTCCTGTGGGAGAAATCCACCCCACAGGAAAATCTTGTATCGGTCTTGGCCCCGCTCGATTTCGGCTTTGCAAATGTTGCCGTGGCCGTGCCCGAATGCTGGTTTGATGTCGCTTCCATGGCGGATCTCGATGAAGTCTCCGAAAGCTTCTATGCCCGACATGGCCGCAGGCTCCGGGTTGCCACCAAATATCTCAATCTCACTCGCCGGTTCTTCGCCGAAAAGGGCGTGACCGGCTACCGCATCGTCGAAAGCCTGGGCGCGACCGAGGGTGCCCCCGCCGCCGGAACTGCCGAAGTGATCGTTGACATCACAACCACGGGTTCAACTCTTGCCGCCAATCACCTCAAGGTACTGGACGATGGCATTATCCTGCGCTCCAGTGCGGTTCTGGCAGCCAGCCCCGCTGGTCTGGCTGATCCCCGGGCCTTGGCGCTTCAAAACAACCTCAAAAAGCCTAAATAGTCTGGGAGGGTGCCGCCTGCATCGTGGGGGTGCGGCCCGTAATTTACATGGCTGCAAGCGAAATAAGACGCTTGAAAGTCATTCTATTGATGCCGGATTGGACTATATTAAGGGGGAATGAGGGCTAGGGCGAGGATCATGGATCCTGAAATCCGCACTTGCGAGAGTCTGGTATCGCCCCCGGTTCAGATTTTCGTGATTGAGTGCAGGTTTGGGATTATGGCCCTTTAGCCTGAGCGAGGGGTTGTACATCTGTACGACCCCTCGCGATTCCAGGCCGGCGCCACCACCCGATTTTCTTCACCAAACTGGGCCTTGATTTTGACTCAAGCGATGAATAACCACACAGGAAATTGAGGAGTCTTGGAATGGCCAAATCGAAACTGTTGTGTGCAGCACTTCTTGCAAGCGTATTATCCCTGCCGGCGCAGGCCGCGACCTGTGGAAACAATGGCTCTGGCTTCCCCGCCTTCATCAAAGCCTTTCATAAGGAGGCGGCAGCCCAGGGCATAGGTCGGCAGGCCCTCGCAGTGCTTGATGCCACCACCTACGACGCTGGCATCGTCAAGAAAGACCGTGCCCAGAATATCTTCTCCCAGAGCTTTCTTGAATTCCAGGCCCGCATGATCACCGACTACCGCATCAAGCACGGCGCCGAATTGGTGCAAAAGCATAAGGCCACCTTCGCCCGGGTTGAAAAGCAGTTTGGCGTTCCAGCTCCGGTGATCGTTGCCTTCTGGGCGCTGGAAACCGATTTCGGCGCCAATACGGGAAATCTGCCCACGGTGCAGTCCCTTGCTACCTTGGCCTGGGATTGCCGCAGGCCGGAAAAATTCCGCCCGCAATTGATGGCAGCCCTTGAGCTCATCCAGCGCGGTGACTTGCACCCCGATGAAATGCGCGGTGCCTGGGCCGGTGAAATCGGCCAAACGCAATTCTTGCCCTACGACTACAATGAAAGTGCCGTTGACTTCGATGGCGATGGCAGGCGCGACCTGCGTGGCAGCATTCCCGATGTCATGGCGTCGTCTGCAAATCTCCTGCGCAAGCATGGCTGGCAGCCCGGCCAGCCCTGGATGCAGGAAGTGCGTGTGCCACGTGACATGCTATGGGAGCAGGCGGATATCGCCATTCAACACCCGAGATCGCAGTGGGCGAAATGGGGCGTGAGGATGGCAAACGGAAAACCTGTCAAGGCCGACGCTTTCCCCGCCTCCCTGCTCTTGCCCATGGGCAAGGATGGCCCCGCGTTTTTGGTCTATGAAAACTTTACCACCGCCTATCTCAAATGGAATGAGTCGCTGGTTTATTCCACCACCGCCTCCTATCTCGCAACGCGCATTGCCGGCGCGCCAAAAGTCAGCCGTGGAAACTCCGAAGTCATCCCACTCACCTATCAGCAGATCGTGACGCTCCAGAAAAAACTGGCTGCAAGAGGCTATGATGTCGGCAAACTTGATGGGAAAATTGGCAAGGGAACCCGCTTTGCCGTAAAGGATGTGCAAACCCAGCTAGGACTGCCTGCCGACTCCTATCCAACGATGGAACTTCTGTCGCAGCTTGACTGAGTCTGGTTACTCGTGACGCAGGGCTTCGATGGGATCAAGGCGCGCGGCGCGCCGTGCCGGAAAATAGCCAAAGACCACGCCGATCAGGCCTGAAAACACAAAGGCCAGCGCGATGATGCTGGGGCTGGTCGTAAACGGAATGCTCATCGCATAGGCGGCCCATCCCGCAAGGCCGAGACCCAGGATAATTCCGATAATGCCGCCAAAGACCGAAAGAACGATGGCCTCGACCAGGAACTGGGTGAGCACCTGTTTTTCCAAAGCACCAATAGCCAGACGAATGCCAATCTCGCGCGTGCGCTCGGTGACCGACACAAGCATGATGTTCATGATGCCGATGCCCCCTACGAGGAGGCTGACAGCCGCAACGGCACTCAACAGCCCGGTCATCAATGTTGTTGTCGAACTCAGTGTACTGACGATTTGAGACATATCGCGCACTGAAAAGTCATCTGCCTCAGTGGCCCCAACTCGGCGCTGTTCCCGCAGGATATCTTCCGTCGCGGCCTGCACCGCGCTGACGGCGTCAGCGGAGGCCGCAGAAATATAGATCGTTGAAATGCGCCGGTTCCCCGCAATGCGGCGCTGAAAGGCGCGAAGCGGCATGAATACAATATTGTCCTGGTCAGTGCCGAATGCCGATTGCCCTTTGCCTTCGACAATGCCAATGACTTCGCAGGAGACGTTGCCCAATCTCACTCTTTGACCCAGAGGATCTTCCTGGCCGAACAGGACTGATTTGATTGTCTGGCCGATGACGCAAGCGGAGCTGGCGGAACGGATCTCGCCGTCCGAAAAGGGCCTGCCCGATACAAAGGTCCAGTCCTGCGCCACAAAGAATTCAGAATCTGTGCCAGTCACGGTTGAATCCGTGTTTTCCGCCCCATAGACGATTCTGACTGCTTTTGTTGAAGAAGGCGCCAGGGCCCTGACCTGTGTGAGATTTTCACGCAGGGCCGCAACGTCGCGCTCCATGAAACTGCGAACTTCTCCGCTGCCTCCAGGCCCAAACGTTTCCCGTTCCGGCCGTGCAATAAGCATGTTGCTGCCGAGTTTCGACAGGTCAGAAGTCACTTTTTGCGTGGTCCCGTTGCCAATGGTGACCATGGCAATGACAGCGCCAACGCCGATGACAATACCCAGCAGCGTAAGTACGGACCGCAGGGCATTGCGGCGCACTGACTGATCGGCAAGTTTTATGGCTTCCCATAGCATCAGGCTGCCTTCTGCAAGGTGTCGGATTCGATTCTACCATCAACAAAGCGGATTGTGCGCTTGGCAAAAGCCGCCATATCAGCTTCATGTGTTACCATCGCAATGGTGAGTCCGCGCACCTTGTTTAATCCTGACAGCAACTCCATGATTTCGTGGCCGCGGGCCGTATCCAGGTTTCCCGTGGGTTCATCGGCAAGCAATACAA
>Ga0214473_10001263_pt1 | contig 33952 bp, 28 predicted proteins | sample RVTome_7_FD_203509 | JGI IMG/M metagenome (GOLD analysis project Ga0214473, IMG submission 203509) | Soil microbial communities from uranium-contaminated site in the Upper Colorado River Basin, Wyoming, United States - RVT98D197 | ecosystem: Environmental > Terrestrial > Soil > Contaminated >... | reverse complement strand
TGATCGCAACCTGCCGCCAACAGAGTCGCCGCGTCTTCGAATTCTTCTGCAACGCCCTCAACGCCCATTTCCGACAAGAAGCCGCTCCCTCGCTGCTACGCTGAATGAAATTCGTGAACGGCAACGGAGAAATGGGCAGTGAAGTCTTTATCGAGTATTCCCTTGGCGCTCTTGGCGTCTTGGCGCGAGAAAAAAGAGAAAAAGAAGGGTATCTCGCAAAGACGCGAAGATCGCAAAGGTTCAATGGGATTCTTGTTCTCGCCGTCTTCTTGGCGTTCTTGGCGTCTTGGCGCGAGGAAAAGAGAAAGAAGAAGGTGTATCGCGCAAAGACGCGAAGATCGCAAAGGTTCAAGGGTGTTCTTCTCCTGGTTCCCTTGGCGCTCTTGGCGGCTTGGCGTGAGTTGATTTTGAAGTGATTGCAGTTTGATTTGGCATTGGAGGAATGGAGATTATGAGAACGCTGCTTCTGACCTTGACTACGTGTCTGTTCATCGTTTCCACAGCTTCGGCCAAATACAGCGGCGGCACGGGAGAGCCGAACGATCCCTATCAGATTGCCACTGCCGAACAACTCCTCTCCGTCGGCTCCGACCCCGACAGGCACTTCATTCTGACGGCCGACGTCAACATGCAGGGAAGCACCCATCTGGGACCCATAGTTGCCAACTTCTCGGGCAACTTCAATGGCAACAGGCACAAGATAACGAATTTGATCATTAGAGCACATAGTCCTACGTCTTCAGGCATTGGCCTGGGGGCATTCGGGGTGTTGGGTGCAGAGGCCAAGGTGACTGACTTATCCCTGGAAAGTGTCAGCTTCAACTGGTCAGATCCCCCTCTGCGTACGCATCAATACACGGTGGGACTGCTGGTGGGAGAAAACCACGGGACCATCATCGACTGTAATACGTCAGGATCAATCGTAAACGACGACGTGGAGGGTGTAGGAGGTGGGTTGGTGGGCCAAAACACCGGCACGATTAGTAACTGTCAGACCAATGCCTCCGTGACCACTGGCTGGCGAGGAGGGGGGCTAGTGGGAACAAACAGTGGCACGATCGCGGATTGTTGTGCCAGTGGTATGGTGACCGGCATTGCCTACTCGAATAAGTACTTCATGCCCAAGTCTTCTGCGGGCGGACTGGTCGGGATAAACTGGGGTAGCGTCACGCGCAGCTATGCTACAGGTAGAGTCAGTGGATCCGTATCGCACTATTCTCTCGACGAGGGCGAAGTTGGGATAGGGGGACTAGTAGGATCAAATGGCGGGAATATCACCCTGTGTTTCGCGACGGGGTCAGTGCAAGGGGATGGGCAGGGGAAGGAACTTATAGGGGGGTTGGTAGGATCGAACCGCGGTTCCATCACAGACTGCTATGCCACCGGACGGGTCTTAGGGGAATCCCGCCTTGGTGGACTGGCCGGTGTAAATTATAGCTACTACAGATACCCAACGTATCCTGCCTACGTTAGAGGGACTATCAGGCGTTGCTACAGCACTGGGAAAGTGCTGTTGGAGGCTGGCTCGAACTGGCAGTATGTCGGGGGGTTGGTGGGGAGCAATTCAATAGAATTACTAAAGGTCATGTATAGCGGTGAGATCTCCAATTCTTACTTCGCGGATAGCAATGGACCGGCAAACGGTTCCGGGATACCGCTGAGTCCTGCTAAGATGGAACGTCAGAGCAGCTTTGTTGGCTGGGACTTCTACGGGAGTACCCCAGATGGACAGGTCGATTCGTGGTTCATGCCGAAGGGCGACTCTCCGGTCTTGAGTTGGCAGATTGATCTGACAAGTCTGCCAGTCATTCCAAACGTTAGGGGAGTGACGCAAGAGCAAGCGGAGGCAACCATCAAGGCAGCGGGTTTTGCCTTGGGTGCTACTGAATACTCCTATGACAAGACCCTGCCAATAGGGGTGGTCATCTGCACAGATCCACTCTCCTACGCGCCAGTGGGTAGCGAGGTCAAGATCATCGTGAACACGGTCTACGACTGGACTACGAATCTTGGGGATGGGACAGAGGGTAGTCCCTATCAGATTGAAAATGCAGGTCAATTGGAGTCGTTGGGAGACAATCCTCCGCTCTGGGACAAGTGCTTCGTGCTGAACTGTGATGTGGACATGGCGGGCCGAGTCTATTCGACGGCTCTGATCGCCCCTTACGTAAACTCTCAGAGCACCGCCTTCACCGGCAGGTTCAGCGGCGCTGGCCATGCGATCCTGAACCTCAGCATAACCATCTCTTCTCGCACCGCCACGAGCTATCTTGGGCTTTTCGGCAGGATCGGCCCAACGGGGCAGATTGACGGTCTGGTTCTAAAGGATGTCGACATTGCGAGTAGTTCAAACTATTCGAACTATGTAGGGGCTTTAGCTGGCTACAATGCCGGGACGGTAGTTGAGTGCTCGGCCACGGGGGACATCACCGCAGGATGCACCTGTGTCAATGGCCTGGTCGGCTGCAATGATGGAACTATGATCAACTGCCAGTGGTCAGACGTGACGGTCGCTCGCAATTGTGGCACCCGATGATTGCGACTTAGTCGCGACTATTCAGTCATCCGTTTCACGGCGGCGAATCTCGCGCACAATGCGTTCCAGCAGATTGTTCGTGCGAATCTGACGGTGATGCTTGTCCGGGAAGGTGTAATACGTCAGTGGAACCATCTGGTATGTCCATGGGCTGGTAGGGTCTGGTGGTGGTGCTGGCGGTTCCTATTTCTGGGACATCCAGACCTCCGCCCAGGCTACCAGCGCCGCCGGCACCGGCAAGACCACAGCCGAGATGCAGAGAGCCAGCACGTTCCTCGAAGCCGGGTGGGACTTTGTGGGCGAGACGGCCAACGGGACGGAGGACCTCTGGTGGATTCTCGAAGGGAAGGACTATCCGCGTCTCTGGTGGGAAGCCACAACCGAATGAAATTCGAAATACGAATCTCGAAATCCGAAACAAGCTCAAATAGTCAGAATCTGAGATTCGAAGCAAGGCGGCTGCGTTGCGAGGACGTTTCTGTCATTTCGGTTTCGGATTTCGTGCTTCGAGTTTCCCCCTTGTCGGGCCAGGCTTACAGTTCATTCTCCTTGATCCCTGCGAGCCTCATGATGGCTCTCTGCAACCCCATCTTAAGGTCCTGGTTGCCGTGGACCGGCACAGAGATCCGGATATTCTGCCCGGAGATCACGAAGATATGATGGCTTCCGGTGACGCGGGCGAGCTGCCATCCCTTGGCCTCCAGAATCTTACACATCTGCTTGCCGCTGATCGTCTTCATCTCAGACAGCAAGCTCCATGATCTTGTCATTGTGCTTGAGTTGAATCTTGTCCATATCGATGCTCAGGCACCCCTCGACCGCATCGTAGAGGTTCTCAATCAACTCCTGGATGGTCTGCCCCTGGGTCATGCAGCCGGGTATGGCCGGCACTTCGGCCCAATAGCCACCTTCCTCCGCCTCGTGAATGATGACTTTCAACTTCATGTCTTTCTCCGCGTCATAAACGAACAGGCGTTTGCCAACAGTCTTACAGTCCCCCTCAGACGGATACTATACTGAACCAGGCGCAGGCAGGCAATATATATTGCCGACCTTCTTGGCCGATCTGCTACTCTCAGGCCAAGCTTCCGCCGGTGTCAGGCGTCAATCACCGACCTGCGTATCGCCAGTCCACTTTGCCTTTGTAGGCCATCGTCTCGTCCACCAGGGCGAACAGGTCCGGGTCGTACTCCCGCAGGGCCTCCCGCGTGGCGATCGGATGGTCGGCGTCGGTGGGCGTCATGCCCGTGCCGACCGCGTCGAAGTAGGCCAGCACGCCCTGGGCCCAGTATTCCGCGCGATCCTGGACGGCTGGCGTGCCTTTCCATTGGCCTTTGCCCATCGCGGCATCGTAGATCGTTTTCAGCCGCTCGTCAAAACGGACATCCATGCGCTGGACCCGCAGCTCGTACTGCTGCACGTCACGCCGCCGCTTGTCCCAGTTCGGGTCCACGGGCCGCGTGCCGGTCACGTGATAGGCCGCCTTGGCGAGAACGCGGATCACCTGGCACTCGGTCGCGTACGGATTCCTGGGGCTGGCCAGCAGATTCTCCTGATCCACCACGAGCAACTTCGTTCGTGGGGAGTATTCGAGAAACCGTGCGGAAAGGTCCAGGTTTGTAGCGGTGCCGTAAGACGTCTCTCCTGATGCTCCAGCGGTCTTGTACTCCGGCAGGTCGGCAATGCTCTCCTCGGGTCCGAGCACGACCAGCCTCACGCCGTCGGCGATGAGGGCCTTGAGGATATCGTGGCGATAGGCGAACATTCTGCGGATCGTGTAGTTGGCCTGCAGCATGGCTTCGTTGAGGGCCCCGTGCCCCAGCACGGTGAACTCGCGGGCCCAGGTGAATTTCGTGTAGTACGGATCGACGTGGAACTTGGCAGGCGGCGCCTCGACCCTGGGCAGCGGCTGCAGCCATGCGTACCGCCAGTCCTGGTCGGGACTCAGGTTGAAGGCGGTCCGGACCAGCTCATAGCCGTGCGGATCGTAAATCTTGAGCTGCTCGCGCCTGCCGATGGGGCCATGATTCCAGTTGTTGATCCGGTTGCAATCGAAATAGGCCTGGGCGATCTCGGCCCAGTATTCGCCCGGATTCGAGCCGGCGTAGGTGTCCTTGAAGAGCCCCTTGTCGGTCGCGTTGCGGTACGCGGCGTTCTTACGGTCTCGCCACGTCGGATCGATCCTCCCCAGGGTGCTGTCGATCGTGTGACAGAACTCATGTACGCCGATGCTCTCGTCGTCGTAGCGGTCGATGGGCAGGCTCAGGAGGTTCTCCTCGCCGAAGCTGGTAGGCAGGCCGCCGGTGCCCCGCACCCGCTCGTTAAGATAGGCAGGATTTGGGGCATTTCTATTTTCCGGCATGTCGGTGTACACCTGGTCCCTGCCGATGACGATCAGGTACATGCCCCGCTCGACCATGGCCTTGATGATGTCGGGCCTGCCGGCGAGCATGTGGATGACGATCTCATAGGTGCGCTGCAGCGCCAGGTCGGCCACCTCCGCGGCTGCCACCACCGGCATGCCATCCACATTGATGTACTTCTGGTAGAATGCCCGAGCGGCGTCGCGGTGTTCCGGGCGAACTTTCTCAAAGAATGAATCCGGCGGCGGAGTCACTTGGGGGATATTCCGATTTGCGGCCGATTGGGCGTGGGCCCAGCCCGCGAGGATCAAGGCAGCCGTGACGGTCATCAGCATCTGTCTTGCTGATTTCATTCTTGTCACCTTCTCATATAATGAGCTTGCTTGCGAGCAACGGTCATCATGGATTATAGTGACGTTCGTGCAATAAACCAGTATTGTTATCCGTCGGATACAGAGCAGATCGTGGAAAGCCGGGTACCCCTTCCCAGGGTGGGAATCGGTCGAACGGTGGTCCGTAACCTTTTTCAGGAGGAACACGCCATGAAGAAAAACGTAGTTGTCGCCCTCATTGCTGTCGTACTGGTTCTGGCTGTCGCATGGGCCGCCTTTGGGCAGGCCGGAGCCGGGCGCGGTGCCGCCCAGCGCGAAGCCCAGATGAAGGCCATCGCGGCCATCCAGGAGCAGTTGGGGAAACTCAAGGCCATGATGGAGGCCCCCCAGGGGCAGCAGGGCAGGTCGTTCCAGGACATGTCCGAAGAGGAACGGACGAAGATGAGGGAGGAGTTCACCAAGAGGCGTGACGAGCAGCAGAAGGTCATGGCTGCCATACAGCAGCAGATGGACGCGCTGAAAGGTGGTCGGCAACTGGCGACGGAGCATCAGGCGGCCATGACGCCGTTGAAGGACCTCCTGGCCTCTGCGCAGAAAGAGAATGCGAAAGGGACAGCCGGCATGATCGAGAAGCTGATCGCCGAGCGCCAGAAGCAATTCGATGAAAAGATGGCGGCGATGGGTATCACGCCGGAGCAACTGGAGCGAATGATGCAGGGCGGAGGTCAGAGGCGTCAGCAATAGGCGGGAGTAGTCGCTGAGTATCACGTCACAGGCCCCTGTTGCCGGTGATCGTTTTGGAAGTTAAGAGGCCCTTCCTTGCGGAAACGTGCCGTGGAGGTACAATCGTCGCAGGGAAGGGCCTTCTCTGTTCTATGAGGAGTATATGATGGCCCCACGCAGGAGCACCGTCGCAGCGATTGTGACAACCATCGTGTTGAGCCTGGCGCTACAGGTAAGATCGGCCGAAATGGCCGTGGACCGCCGGACCGCGAATTTCAACCAAGACTGGAAGTTCGCCACGGGCAGTCAGCCGGGGGCGGAGAAGGCGGATTTCGACGACTCCGCCTGGCAAGTGGTCCACCTGCCGCACGATTGGGCGATCTCCGGTCCATTCAATCCCGGTGAAAACGGCTACGCCGGCAAGCTGCCCTGGAAAGGGGAGGGCTGGTACCGAAAGGCGTTCAAGCTCGACAAGGCGGCCGACAGCCGGCGCGTCTACTTCGATTTCGACGGCGTGATGGCGTTCCCAAAGGTCTATGTGAACGGGCAGTTGGCCGGCCAGTGGGACTACGGCTACATGTCGTTCCGTGTCGATGCCACACCCCATGTGAAATTCGGCCAAGCCAATACAATCGCAGTCTACGTGGACACACGCAGCCATGGCACCCGATGGTATCCCGGGGCGGGAATCTACCGCAAAGTGACGATGACGATCTGCGACCCCGTGCACGTAGCCCACTGGGGCACGATTGTGACGACCCCAAGCGTGGATGACAAGACCGCCGCTGTTCGCGTGCGCTCGACCGTCGAGAACCATCTTGCGGCTGATTCAAAGGTCACGGTCGGCGTGACGCTGCTGGACCCGGAGGGGAAGACTGTAGCAACCGGCGAGAAGGCGGACGCAATCCCGCTCAGCGGGGCGCGGGAGCTGGACCAGTCATTTGCCGTCGCGAATCCTCAGCGGTGGGATATTGACGAGCCCAGGCTGTACGCCGCCAGGGTCGTTGTGCGGGCGGGCGATAAAGTCACAGACACGGATGCCGTTCCGTTTGGCATCCGGACATTCGAGTTCACGGCCAACGACGGCTTTCATCTCAACGGACGGCGGGTGCAGCTTTACGGCGTCTGCCTGCACCATGACCACGGGCCGCTCGGGGGCGCCTTCTACCCTCGCGCCATGGAGCGGCAATTGGAGATCATGCGGGACATGGGCGTTAATGCCATCCGCACGAGCCACAACCCCCCGGCCCCGGAGTTGCTTGATCTATGCGACCGGATGGGGTTCGTCGTCTGGGACGAGGCCTTCGATAAGTGGGACGGCACGGCCGACCGCGTGTCGCGGGCTGGAAGCGAGCGATCCGAGGGCGAGACGCCCTCGGGACGCAAGGGCGGGACGCCCTCGCCACGAGAGCCGCCGCTGGAGCCGTACGGGGAGAAGCAGATTCGCAATTTGGTGATGCGGGACCGCAATCATCCGTGCGTCGTCGTCTGGTCGATTGGCAACGAGATCGGGGAGGGCGGCAGGGAAGGAGTCACGCCGGAACGGGTGAAGTTCATGAGCGAGTTCGTGCGCAAGTACGACCCGACGCGGCCGGTGGGCATGGCCAACCACATCCCCGGCATGGCGGAGCGGCCGAACTTCGATGCCCTGGACCTGACCGGCTGGAACTACATGAGACGGTATGCGATTTATAGGGAGAGATACCCTGATAAGCCCATCATCTACAGCGAGTCGGCCTCGGCCCTGAGTACGCGAGGGTTCTATGAGCTGCCTTTGCCAAGCGAGAAAACCCAGTACTCGAAGCAGCTCCAGGTGGATTCCTACGACCTGAATGCCGCCGCGTGGTCGGACATCGCCGACGCGGAGTTTCAGTTGATGGAAAAGGACAAGTTTGTCGCCGGCGAATTCGTGTGGACGGGCTTCGACTACCTCGGCGAGCCCACGCCGTTCAGCCAGGAAGCGAAAAGCTCCTACTTCGGGATCGTGGACCTGGCGGGAATCCCGAAGGACCGCTTCCATCTGTACCGCAGCTACTGGCGGCCGGACACGACCACCATCCATATCCTGCCTCACTGGAACTGGCCCGACCGCATCGGACAGAACGTGCCTGTCTTCGTGTACACCAACGGCGATTCCGCAGAGCTGTTCCTGAACGGCAAGTCCGTCGGGAAGCGGACAAAGGGCGTTCTGCCGGATCGACCTGCGAATTTCGCCAAAGGTGGACCTGTGACAGCCAGTTCCGAGGAATCGAGTAAGGGAAACCTGATGGCGCTCGCTAATGACGGTGACGCCTCGACCCGCTGGTGTGCGGCGGACGGCAACGTCAACCAGTGGTGGCAGGTCGATCTAGGCCAGGTCCAGCCGGTGCGGTACTTGCTCCTGGAATTTGAGCGAGAGGCGAAGAACTACGGCTATGAAGTCAAAGCCTCGACCGATGCCTCCACCTGGGAAACCATCGCGAGCAAGAGTACGAGCAGGCAGCCGCAGTGGGGCGGGCCGAGCCAGGCATTCCACGATGCAGACGTGCAGGCCAGGTACCTGCGGATCGAGCTTACACAACTGCAGGCAGGAGCCTGGGCCGGGCTCAAAGAGTTCGGAGCCTATCCCGCCAAGACGGAGTCCTCCTACTACGATGTCACCTACAAGTATCGGCTCCGCTGGAACGATGTCGTGTACGAGCCGGGCGAGTTGAAAGTGGTTGCATATAAAGGCGGCAAATCGATTGGCGAGCGAGTGTGTCGAACCGGCGGGGCACCGGCTGCTATTCGCCTGACCCCGGACCGGAAGGACCTTGCGGCCACGGGGGAAGACCTGTGCTACATCCTCGTCGAGGCATACGACGACAAAGGGACACTCTGTCCGCTGGCGGATAATCTCGTCCGCTTCAAAGTCGATGGTCCGGCCCAGATCGCCGGCATCGGCAACGGCAATCCCATGTCCCTGGAGCCGTTCCAGGCGGATTATCGCAAGCTCTTTTTCGGCAAAGCGATGCTGATCCTGCGAACGAAAGAAGGGGCAAGCGGCTCGGTGCGCATCGCAGCCGAGAGCGACGGCCTGACTTCGGGCGAGACAATGGTGAAATGTCAATGACGCGGCACGTTGGCAAAGGCAGGGGAGACAAGATGAAAATCGCGCAGATCGTCGGGATCATGGTACTGTTGAGCGGCAGTGGGGCGTTGGGCGCCGATGCGGACATCCGCCTGAATTCACTTGGCTTTCTGCCGGACGGCTCCAAGAAGGCGACAGTCGTTGTGGCGTGTACCGAGTTTGCGGTCAAGAGAGCATCGGACAGCAACACGGTGTATTCCGCTGCGGTCACGGGGCCGGTGTACCAGGCTGATGTGAAACAGGAGGTCTGGGTCGCAGATTTCTCGCAGGTGAGCGAGAAAGGCACATTCTGCCTGGATGTGCCGGGCGTGGGGCGCTCGGCGGATTTTGAGATCGCCGACACGGTTTACGATTTCGCGTTCTACACGGCCATGCGGGGCTTCTATCTCTGGCGGTGCGGCACGGCAGTCAGCGGCGAGCACGACGGCCGGACATACGCCCACGCCGCCTGTCACATGAGCGACGCGTACGAGGATTACGTCGGAAAGCCGGGCTCCCGGCGGGACGGTACTGGCGGCTGGCACGATGCCGGCGATTATGGCAAGTACGTGGTCAATGCCGGCGTCACGATGGGTTGCCTGTTCCTCGCCTGGGACCATTTTCAGGGCACGCTCAAGGATCTTTCCCTGGACCTGCCCGACACAGCGCCGGCGTATCCCGATTTTCTCAAGGAGCTCAAGTGGGAGACGGACTGGCTGCTGAAGATGCCGTACGGGGACGGCTCGGGCGTGGTCTCGCATAAGCTCACGCGTCTGAATTTCGAGGGCTTCGTCATGCCGGAGAAGGACACAGGCAAGCGTTACTTCACGGACTGGAGTTCGGCGGCGGTCGCCGATTTCGTCGCCATGATGGCGATGGCGGCGAGATATTTCAAACCATACGATCCCAACTACGCGCAGCTTTGTCTCGATGCCGCGGAGAAGAGTTACGCATTTTTGACAGCCAATCCGAAGTCTAAGGGATTTGTCCAGGGCAGCTTCCAGACGGGCGGCTACCAGACCGGCGATTCCGACGACCGCCTGTGGGCCGCCGCGGAGATGTGGGAGACCACGGGCAGGGCCGAGTGCCTGAAGGATTTTGAGACAAGAGCGGCCGCCGGTTCGGCGAGCAAGATCGACGAGAACTGGGACTGGGGCAGCGTGCGAAATCTCGGCATGTTCACCTACATCCTGTCCAAGCGGGAGGGCCGGGACCCGAACCTGGAGGAGCGGGTCCGCCGTGACGTAGTGGCGGTGGCCGATGCCCTTGTCGCCAAGGCGAAGCAGGATGTGTACGACCGACCTCTCGCCGGCAGGTACTACTGGGGCTGCAACGGGACCGTCGCCCGGCAGGTGCTGAATCTGCAAGTGGCCAACAGGGTGTCGCCGAATCCGGAGTATATGAACGCGGCCCTGGATGCCATCGCCCATTTATTCGGCAGGAATTACTACGGCCGCTCATACGTGACCGGCTTGGGCCAGAAGCCTCCGATGAATCCGCATGATCGTCGCTCAGGTGCCGACGGCATCGAGGCCCCGTGGCCCGGCTACCTCGTTGGAGGCGGCCACACCGCCACGAACTGGAGCGACACCCAGGCCGACTATGAAACCAACGAGATCGCCATCAACTGGCAAGGCGCCCTGGTCTACGCCCTGGCGGGCTTTGTCAGCAGCCCTGTGGAATAGGCATGTAGGGTGGGGCTTGCCCCACTGATTCTTCCCATCACATACGTAAAGGTGGGGCAAGCCCCACCCTACTGGGGCGGTGGACTATCGGGTGCCGGCTCATCAGGCGGAGGGCTGTTAGGTTGGGGACCATCAGGTGGCGGCGGCTCCGGTCCTCTCATGCCTCGCGGACCGCGGTCGCCACGATGCCTGTCAGGTCCATCGAAATCACCCCGACCACCGGGTTTGCCGCGCCCGCCGGGGCCTCCGGGTCCCTTGAAGCCATCAGGCCGCCATTGGCGAAAATGCCTCTCCCTTTCCTTGACCTCATGCTCCCACTTCTGAAATTGGTCAGGAGTGAGAATGCTCTTCATGGACGCGACGAACTCCTCACGCTCGGCTTGTTGTACCTGGAACATCTCGTCAAGGCGTTGTCGGAAAGCTGCATGACGCTTGGTAAATACATCTTTGATCTGCTGAGCCTGATCATCAGACAGACCTAGTTCAGTCCGCCAACGGTTGATATCCTCATTCGGATCAAACCGGGGAGGGCCGCCACGAGGCGGGAACCGCCACATGATCCTGTCCTTGAGCGAGAGGATGGTGCCGCCGACGCCGATGCCTATGCCGGAGGCGAGAATCACAGCAGCGACGATGACTTGGCCGACGATCTGGCGGCGGGTGAACAGCCATCTTGATCGGGGGGCCACAGGATGAACAGGTTTCATTTCGTCTACCATAACCGTATTTCCGGCAGGGGGGCTACCAGCTCCATGAGAGGACTATTCATGTATTGCCAGAATTGGACGGCCAGGAACAGGATGATCGAGGCCGCCGCGGCCGACAGCCCGCCGAACAGGCCCAGCGGGATCAGCGTGACCGACGAGCGGCTCTCGGATCGGATCCGCAGCCGCACCATCTCCGCCACGCCGAACACGGGCGTCGGCTCCTCGCGGGCTCTGCGAGCCAGATTTGCAAGACCCTCTAAAGCGTCCATCCGAGTTTCTCCAAAAGATGTTCTCTTTCGGCTATTTCTTTCATTTTTCTACGCGCACGAAGCGCTTGGGTTTTGACCTTTGCCCGGCTCCATCCCATCCGCTCGGCGATCTCCTGCGTGCCGCAACGCTCGAAGTACAGCAGCGTCAGCACGAGGCGGTCGGGTGCGGCCAGCCGGGCGAGCAAGGCTTGCAGGACCGCCGCCGCCTCGGCCGGATCGATCCGCTCCTCTTCTTCCGCCGCCTCGATCTGCTCCAAGATATCGAAGTCCGGCAGGGGAATCTCCTGCGGCTCACGGGCCTTTTCCCGCCAGAACCGGTAGCCCACACGGGTGGCGATCCGCCGAAGCCAGTGTAGCAACGGGGCGTCGCCACGATATGTTTTCAAGCTGAAGTACGCCTCGACAAACACCTGCTGCACGAGCTCCTCGCATTGCACCGGATCCCGCGTGAAACGCCAGAGCAGGCCGGTGATCTGCTTTTCATACCGGCGGACCAGCCTTTCATAGGCGTCTTCGTCACCTTTGACCGACGCCTTTACATCCAACCAGTCTGTGTTTTCCACAAGCGCTATTCTACCGGATCGTTCTCGATCTTCCAATAACCCTTCGGCAGGGCAGCATTGGCACGGTGCGTCTGTCATTGATTCACTTGCTCCACCCTGATTAGTGGCGGAATATACGCGCTGGTGACAGCGAAAAGGTCCCAAATCCTGGTCAACCGCGCTTTTCCTGTCCAATCCAAGGCCTGAAACAAGTGGCCCAATACTGAAAAGCGTGGTACGGTGTAACCATCCCTGGCTTCATGCCACTTACAGGGTGTAATACGAGAGTCCTGAGCTTTGAGTGTGGAGTTCTCCGTAAGACCGTTTTCCAGTTCAGGAAAGGACGCAAGCACTCAAAACCATCGTGTGAAGGAGTCAGGGCCATGAGTTCAGAGGAAATGAGAGTCGAGCTTGAGGCGTTTGTCAATATAGGTCTGCGAGAAGGCTGGTGCGGATGGCCGTTGAAGGAAGAAAGCCAGGTAAATCAGGCATCGGGTGTGCTGCACGCCGGGTCGATAAGATTCTGGCGGCGACAAGGCAGTGGGTCGATTGCTCCCCGCGGACGACTACAGCCTTTACGAGTCAGCGGCCGATATTGTGTCGAGAACTGAGAAATTCGGGCAATGGCCCGATAAGTTCAATGTAACGCAGGGTTTGGTCGATTTAAGAAGGAGACAGAAAATGAAGAAACAGGTGATTGTGATGGGGATTGTCGCATGTGTGCTGGCCCTGGTAATTGGGGGATTGTCTATTGCCCAGCCGCCTGCCGGTGGGGGACAGGGTGGGCCGGGAGGGCCCGGAGGTCCGGGTGGCAGGTTTGACCCGGCGCAGATGCGTCAGATGATGGCCCAGCGGATGAAGGAGCAATTAGGCGCCGACGATGAGGCGTGGAAAGTCCTGGAGCCCCGGCTGACGAAGGTCATGGACCTGAACCGTCAGGCACAGGGCGGCGGACGCGGCGGCATGTTCGGCATGATGGGTGGACCGCGAGGACAACGTGGCGGCAATGACGCCGGTGACCAGGGCGCCAGGCGAGGACCGCAACAGGACCCCGCTACGATGTCGCCCGTGGACAAGGCCTCCGAGCAACTGCGGACCACGCTCGATAATCAGTCGGCACCGCCGGAGGAGATTAAGAAGAATTTGACGGCCCTTCGCGAGGCCCGCGAGAAGGCCAAGCAGGAGTTGGCGACGGCCCAGCAGGAGCTGAAGAAGATTCTCACCGTCCGCCAGGAAGCACAGTTGGTCATGATGGGACAGTTACCCTGAGGCACAACCGGTCCGATGAATGCACTCGTAAACAGAATGGTCAGTCAGGGTCTGATTGACGAATCCGCGGCCCGGGGGATCGCCGGCCTGCTCGCCGAGGGTGAGCCGCCGGCCCGGGCCTTCGCGGTCAATGGCGTCGCCGAGGAGACCCTGTTGCGATTCCTCGCCCGCGAGCTCAACCTCACGTTTGTCGAGCTGGAGCACGGGACATTCTCCAAGGAGTTTCTCGCCCGGTTTCCCGCACGCATCCTGCTGGACAGGCACATCATGCCTATCGAGGGGGAGCATGGTGAGCTGTTGGCCGTCACGAGCGATCCGTTCGACACGTCGGCGGTCGATGAGCTGCGCCTGGCCACCGGCAGGGATTTCCAGATCGCGCTGGCCCCGCTGGCGGAGATCGACCGGTGCATCAAGCGGTACCTGGGCGTGGGGGCCGACACCGTCCAGTCGATGATCTCCGAGGCCGGCGGGAACGGCTTCCAGGTCATCGACACGGAGGCGGACGAGGACATGGACCTGACCCAGGCGGCCGAAGGGGCCTCCATCATCCGTTTCGTCAATCAGATCCTGGCCGAGGCCATCGAGTTGCGGGCGACGGACGTGCACATCGAGCCGTTCGAGGAGACGCTGCGGGTGCGGTACCGCATCGATGGTGTTCTGCAGGAGGCCTCGGTCGCCCCGGAGGTCAAGCAGTTTCAGGCGGCCATCGTCTCTCGCCTGAAGATTCTGAGCAAACTGGACATTGCGGAAAAGCGTGTCCCGCAGGACGGCCGGATCAAGATCATCATCGCCGGCCGGGAGATCGACGTCCGCGTCTCGGTGATTCCCATGCTCTACGGCGAGGCAGTCGTGTTGCGCCTGCTGGATCGCTCCTCGGTCCTGTTGGGACTGAACAAGCTGGGCATGTCCCAGCGGGACCTGGGAATCACGCGAATCATCCTCGAACGGCCGCATGGAATCATCCTGGTGACGGGCCCGACCGGCAGCGGCAAGACCACCACGCTCTACGCGGCCCTGTCATGCATCAACGACATTCAGCGAAAAATCATCACCATTGAGGACCCCATCGAATACCAGCTCCATGGCGTGAATCAAATCCAGATTTCACGCAAGGCCGGGCTGACCTTCGCCAGCGGCTTGCGGTCCATCCTGCGTCACGACCCCGACGTTGTCCTGGTCGGCGAGATTCGCGACTCGGAGACGGCGGAGATCGCCATCCAGGCCTCTCTGACCGGCCACCTGGTGTTCTCGACGCTGCACACGAACGACGCCCCCAGCGCGTTGACCCGGCTGGTGGATATGGATATCGAGCCCTACCTGGTGGCCTCGTCCCTGGAGGCTGTCCTGGCGCAGCGACTGGTGCGGGTGATCTGCTCCGACTGCAAGGAGCCGCTCACGGACAACGAAATGGCGCCGCTGCGGCGGCGGTTCGGAGACGAGTTGCCCCCCACGCTTTACAGGGGCCGCGGCTGCCGGCTCTGCCAGGGGACGGGGTATCGCGGCCGGATCGGCATTTTCGAGCTGATGGTGGTCACGGACGAAATCCGTTCCCGCATCCTCGAGAACACCTCAGCCCCCGAGCTGCGCAAGCTGGCCGCCACGCAAGGGATGCGGAGCCTCCGCGATGATGGATTCAGACACCTGTACGACGGGCGGACCACGATCGAAGAGATCCTCCGGGTCACCAAGGATGACGCGTTCGACCTGACTCGGCTTCAGGAGGCGGGGTAATAGCGGTAACGTATGGCGACATTCGTGTACAAGGCGATTGATGCACAGGGACGGCAGGTAGCCGACAAGCTCGTTGCGGCCGACCGCGCTTCGGCCATCGAGGAACTTTTCGGCCGGAGTCTCAGCCCAGTCACCGTGGAAAGGCAGGAGGACCGCCGGACCGGGGGCCTGACCCTGCGCATCGGCCGGGTCTCGAAGGGCGAAGTCGAGGCGTTCACCCGGCAACTGGCCAATCTCCTGGCCGCAGGGGTGCCCCTGAGCCGGGCGCTGAGTATCCTCAGCCGGGAAGCCTCGCGACCGGCCGCCGCAAGGCTCTGGGCCACGGTGCACGATCAGGTCGCCGGCGGAGCGTCCCTGGCGGATGCATTCGCTCATCACCCCAAGGTGTTCTCGCCCGTGTACGTCGCCATGGTGCGCGCCGGCGAGACCGGCGGCTTCCTCGACGTCGTGCTCGAACAGATCGCCACGTTCCGCTCGCGCGAGCAGGACCTCAAGGGCAAAGTCACGTCGGCCCTGATCTATCCGATGATCCTGTCGGTGCTGGCCAGCGGGATTCTTGCCTTTCTGCTGACCTACTTCATCCCGCGGTTCTCACTGATGTTTGCGGAATTCGGCGGCTCGTTGCCGGCGCTGACGAAGGCCATCGTGGGGGTCAGTGACCTGGTGGTCCGTTACTGGTTCGTTCTGGTGCTTGCCGTCGCTCTGATCGTCTTTGGGATTCAACGGGCGTTGGCGCACGAGGAGGGGCGTCGCATTCTGGAGCGTCTGATGCTCCAATCGCCGTTGTTCGGCCGGGCGGCGGCGAGATTCGCCCTCGTGCGATTCTGCCGCATGCTGGGCACGCTCATCGAGTCCGGTGTGCCGCTCGTGGCAGCCCTTCGCGTGGCCAAGGAAGCCATCGGCAACCAGGTCCTGGCGGACACGGTGGACGGCGCGATCGGGGACGTCCAGCGCGGGACCGCCCTGGCCCGCAGCCTGGAGAGCTGTCGCGTGCTGTTCCCGGCTTCGGTGATCGAGATGGTTTCGGTCGCGGAGGAAAGCGGCCGGCTGGACAAGGAGCTGACCCGCCTGGCCGCGGCGTACGAGCAGGAGTTGGATCGTCACCTCAAGATGCTGGTGGCCTTGGTCGAGCCTGCCTTGCTGTTCCTCATGGCGGCGCTGGTCGGCACGATCGTCATTGGAATGATCCTGCCCATATTCAACATGCAGGAATTGATTCGGTAAGAGCTTTGAGTGATTGCGGATTTCGGATTGCGGATTGAATTCGCAGTTGCTTGTCCGTAGTCCCATGAATGGAGACAGGATATGAGAGCGTGGGTACAGAGTGTCAATCGCGGAACCCGGAGATCGAATTGCGGGCGCAAGTCATGGCTCCTGATCCGCAATCCGCAATCCGCAATCCGCAATCGGTCGTCCGGCTTCACGCTGATCGAGCTGCTGCTGGTCCTGGTCATTCTGGCGACGCTGGCGGCGATTGTGACGCCGAAGTTTGCGAGACGCTCGGAGCAGGCGCGGATCACGGCGGCCCGAACGCAAGTCTCTTACTTCGAAGTCGCCCTGGATGCTTTCGAGATCGACGTTGGACGCTACCCCACGAATGTGGAGGGGCTCCGGGCCCTGGTGGAGAAACCGACCTCCAATGCCGAGGGGTGGCAGCAGGCATACCTCAAGAGCGGCATACCGAAGGACCCTTGGGGTAGTGAGTACACCTACCGGTATCCCGGGCAAAATAACGAGGACGGCTACGATTTGTATTCCTACGGCCCGGATGGGAAGCTTGGCGGCGATGACGATATCACGAACTGGTCGGAAGAGCAGTGATATGGGGACTTCGAGTATCGGCGGCGCAAGCGCATGAAGATGAACACTGGACAACGCGGCGGACGAAGGGCCATGACGCTCCTGGAGCTGATCCTGGTCATGGTCATCCTGTCGACGGTGCTGGCGATGGCGGCGCCGTCGCTGCGGGGATTCTTCGCCTCGCGTCGCACGCAGGATACGGCCGCGCAAATCCTCGCGCTGACCCAGTTGGCCCGCTCCCAGGCCATCTGCGAGGGCATCATCTACCGGCTCAACTTCGACACGCAGCAGCGCACGTACTGGCTGACATCGCAGCAGGCCGGTGCTTTTGAGAAGCTGGACGCGGGATTCGGGCGGGTCTTCACGCTCCCAAAGGATATCGAGATGGAATTGGAAGGGATCGAGGAAGACGACAAGGACAAGTTCCTCGCGTTCACGCCTCATGGCACGGTTACCGCCGGCACGGTTCGGCTCATCGATCGGCGCGGGCAGGCCGTAGAAGTGACCTGCCCCACGGTCACCGAATCGTACGCCATCGTGGAAAGCGACCGAATTTATGGTCAATATATATCCAGATAACCGAATGGCAGCGTGTAGGGTGGGGCTTGCCCCACCCACCCCTGTCAAGGTGAAAAACATGGGTGGCAGCGGCAAGCGGAGTCTTCGGAGCTTGCCGATGGCGTTGATGCACATTCCACGAGCCATCGGCAAGCTGCGCTTGCCGCTGCCACCCATCATAAGTCTTGACTGCATAACAGCTTACACGCACCTTGACGCGGGTGGGCAAGCCACGCCCTACAACTCTCGAATGTCCGTCCGCCGCCGGTGCGGCTTCACGTTCATCGAGCTGCTCGCTACGGTGGTGCTCATTGCCATCATCATGCCCGTGGCGATGAAAAGTATCGGCCTGTGCACCCGGCTGGGCGGATTGTCGCGGCGGCAGATCGAGGCGGCGTCCCTGGCCAAAACGAAGATGACCGAGCTGACTGTCACGGGGGACTGGGAGAACGGAAACCAGCACGGGAGCTTCGGCGACGACTGGCCCGGATATGAATGGAAGGCGGCGGTCACCAACTGGACGGATGCCGCCGTCCGCCAGCTCGACCTGACGGTGCTCTGGGAGTCGATGGGCAGACAGCGGACGATCACGTTAAGCACCCTGCTTTGTCCGGAGGAGAACTGACGTGACGATCCATCCAAACCATCCGCATCGATCGCTGACACGAGATTTCGGATTTCGGATTTCGGATTTCGGATTGAAGGCGACTCTCGCTGCGAATCCGCAATCCGCAATCCGCAATCCGCAGTCGAGAAGGGGCTTCACGCTCCTGGAGCTGTTGGTGGCGATGGTGTTGATGGTGGTCGTCGCCTCGTGCCTGTACACGTCGTTGTACACGGGCTTTCGGGCGTACCGCAGCGCTCAGTCTGCAGTGGAGCCCACGCTGCTGGCTATCAATGCGATCGAGTTGCTGAAGGAGGATATCGACGGCGTGCTGCCGCCCGGCAGTGCCCTGGCCGGCTCGTTCATAGGCGTCGATGCACCGGGCACGAAGGGCGTGGACGCCGATAGTCTTGAATTCTATACGACCCACATCTATGCGGACGAGGAGCAGTTGATGGGAGGGCTTGGAAAGATCGTGCTGCTCCTGGAGACGGATCCCAACAGCGAGGACGGCAGCTATATGCTGGTGCGCCGGCTGACCACGAACCTGCTGGCCCCGAAGGAGGCCCAGGCGGAGGAGCAGGTCCTTTGCCGGCGGGTGGTGTCCCTGAACCTTCGCTACTTCGACGGTTATGGCTGGGTGGACGAGTGGGACTCGACGGCCGATGCCAACAGTCTGCCCCGGGCCGTGGAGGTCGATATCGAGATCGCGCACAACGGCAAAGGAGGCGCGGAAGAGCCGCAGAAACGCCGGCTCGTCCAGAGCTTCGCCCTGCCATGCCAGACCCCGGCGCAGGAGGAGAGCGAATCATCGATATGAGAGAGAGGACTCGACAATCCGGAGCACATTACCGCACGGCCATTGCGGATTTCGGATTTCGGATTTCGGATTTGCGCCACGCCGATAATCCGCAGTCCGCAATCCGCAGTCCGCAATCGGGAACGGTCCTCATCGTCACGATCTGGGTCGTCCTGGTGCTCGCGGGACTGGCGCTGGTGTTCGCGCAGTCGATGCGCGTCGCGGCGGCGGTGTCGGCCAATCACGTCGCCTCTCTACAGGCCGAGTGCCTGGCGGCCGGCGCCCTGGAGTACCTCGTGGCCACACTCAGCGCGGGTACGCAGGAGAACGGGACCTCCTCTCAGACCACCGACTCCTATGAGGCCCTGCAGGTGGGGCAGGGCTATTTCTGGATTCTGCGCTCGAACCTGGAGAGCGACCGGGAATTCGATTACGGGTTGGCCAACGAGTCGAACAAGATCAATCTGAATTCCGCCTCGCAGGAGATGTTGCAGCGGTTGCCCGGCATGACGGCGGAGCTGGCCGCTTCGATCATCGATTGGCGGGACAGCGACAGCGAGGTCACCACCGGCGGGGCCGAGGACGAGTACTATCTCCTCCAGTCGAACGCCTACCACTGCAAGAATGCGCCGCCGGAGACCGTGGATGAGATCCTCCTGATCAAAGGCGCCTCGGAGGAGCTGCTTTACGGCGAGGACACGAACCTCAACGGCGTTCTCGATGACTGCGAGAACGACGGGGATTTGAGCGATCCGCCGGACAATCGCAACGGCCGGCTCGACGCCGGGTTCTACGACTATGTCACCGTCTATAGCGTGGAGGCCAACGTGGACGGCCAAGGCAATACCCGCGTCAACATCAATTCCGCCACCGCACGGAGCGACCTGCGGAACGCACTGCAGAAGGCGGTCTCGGAGGAGCGGGCCCTGGAGATCATGGGACTGGTCCCCACCGCTCCGAACTACACGAACGTCATCGACTTTTACTTCCGCACGAGCATGAAACCCGAGGAATTCTCGCAAATCGCCGATCAGCTCACGACGAGCGACGAGCAGACCCTTCCCGGGCTGGTGAACGCGAACACCGCCCCCAAGGCGGTCCTCCTGTGCCTGCCCGGACTGGAGGAGAGCGACGTCGAGGCGCTGCTTTCCTACCGCAGCGCCAACAGCGACGAGCTCACGTCGATCGCCTGGGTGGCGCAGGCGCTGGATCGGGACAAGGCCGTCGGCATCGGGAGTTATATCACCATCCGCTCGTCGCAGTACTCCGCTGACATCGTCTGCCTCTCCGGCAACGGGCGGGCGTACAAGCGGTACAAGGCGGTCATCGACACCCAGGAGACCTCGCCCCGGGTGGTGTACTGGAAGACGTTGACTCGTTTCGGCTGGCCCCTGGACCCGCAGATTGTGGCAGCCCTGCGCAAGGGCGAGCCTCTTACGAGCGTGGTGTTGAGCATGAATTAGGATTCTGGAAGATGGGGATTAGGCTTACTTCAGGAAAGTTCCGGATACGCAACCGATTGAACGGATTCTTCAAGGAAATCCCCAAACGGATTTCCTTGAAGAATATACCCTTGATCTCCGTTCTGAAAAACGCCTATTGGCGGGACGCAATGACGGTCGGTACGCGACACATACTAGGCCTGGCGGTTGACGACCGCGGCGTCGTCGCGATGGAGCTGTGCGTTCAGTCGGGCCGTACCGAAGTTCGAGCCGCCGGCGAGTTCTCCTGGGAGAAGGAATTCACGGCGGACAACGCCAAAGAGCTGGGCGGGCAGCTTCGCCGGTTCCTGCGGGAGAGCGGATTCTCCGCAAGCCGGGTGGCGATTGGCCTGGCGGCCAAGTGGGTGCTGGCCAAGGAGATCGAGATGCCTCCAGCCGCCCCCGAGGCCCTGGCCGGCATGCTCAGCATCCAGGCGGAGCGGGCCTTCTCCCTGAACGCTGACGAGATGATCTTCGATTACTGCGGCAAGACCAGCACTTCCCAGAAGAGCCAGGTCCTGCTGCTGGCCGCGCCGCGGCAGGTCGTCAGCCAGATCAAGGCGATCACCGATGCCGCCGGACTGCACGCACAATCCATGACGGTCTCCGCCTTGGCCTGCGGCGGGGCGCTGTATGATGCCGACCCGACGTACCGGTTCGGGTTGTACGCCCGGCCGACGTACTGCGAGTTCTGGGGACAATCGGATGGCAGCCCGCGATTCGTCAAGCACGTGGCGATAGGGCAGGATGGAACGCCGGCCGGCTACGCGGACCTGCTGAGCTCCACGATCCAGCGGCTGGTGCTCTTGTCCTCAGGACAGGACCAGTCACCGCCGTACCGGGTCATGGCGTACGACACTTGCGGCTTGGCGGATGAAGTCCTCCATCGTGTCAACGAGCGGCTCCAACCCCAGATCACGGTGCATGACGGCTGCGCGGGCCTTCTGGCCGAGGGGCTGGAATGTGCCGATCCTTCGCAGGCCGGTCGCTCGATTGCCGCCGCCGCGGTCGCTCTGGCCGACGTTCACGGGGGCCGGCCCGCGGTTGATTTCCTCAGTCCCCGCCTCGGAGGCAAGAGACGTGCCGGGCACAAACGCGCGATCGTCTGGGCGGCCGTTCTGGCTGCCGTCTGTCTCGTCGGCCTGGGCCTCGTCCTCCTGGATTGGCGAGGCGACAGGAAGGACATCGCGACCTATACCGCACAATTGGAGCAGATGGGTCCGGATATCACGGCGGCCCGGGAGATCGTCGATCGCGTCTCTTATGCCGGCAGTTGGGTGTCCAGTGAGCCGCGATTCCTCGATTGCCTGCGCGAGTTGACCGCGGCGTTTCCCGAAGAGCCCCGGGTGTGGGCGACCAGCCTGGCCCTGAATGAGAACGGCACCGGCCTGCTGGTCGGCAAGACCACCAGCGAGGCGAGCTTCTACGAGGTCTTGGACAACATCAAACAGAACAAGGCGTTCTCCGACGTCCAGATGATTCACATCCGGGACGCGGGCAGGGATTCCCGGGAGAAGGAGTTCGCCGTCAACTTCAAATTCGAAAGCGTGAAATAGGCATGGTTCTATCGAAACGTGAACGCATGGTCGCTCTCGCGGCCCTGTTGATAGTGGGCGCCTTTGTGCTGGACAAGTCGGTCCTCGGCCCCGGCTGGCGCAAGCTGCAAGCTACCGAGAACCAGAAGCAGGAATTGCTCGCTCAGGTCGTCGAGGCGCAGAACCTGTTCGAGCGTCGGAGCCTGCTGGAGCGGAAGTGGAAGAGGATGCTGTCCGACGGGCTGCGCAATGACGCGGAGGCGGAGAGCCGGGTGGCCAGGGCGCTGGGCGACTGGGCCGGGGACACGCGGCTGACGCTCACGTCGGTCAAGCCGGAGCGCGCGGCCGGCGACAAGGGACTGCAAGAGATGACCTTCATGGTCGCCGGCAAGGGACGGCTCGACGCCGTGGCGCGGTTTCTCTACAACGTCGAAACCGCCGAAATGCCCATCAAGGTCAAGGACCTGCAGCTTGGCTCGGCCGGCGAATCCGGCGACAGCATGTCCCTGCAGCTTACCCTGTCCGCTCTGTACCTGGGGGCTGGCCCGAAGTCGTCAGACGAACCATCACAGCCGAAGCAGCAAGAGGCAAACAATGAAGAGCAACTCTTACAATAGGGCCATAATGGTCAGCCTTTTGATGGTCACCATCGGGCTGGGTGCGCTACTGTGGCCTACGACCGGCCACAGTCAGAGCTCGAGCCGACGGGACCGTTTTCGGCGAGATATGTCCTCTCGTTCAAGCTCATCGAGAACCGAACAGGCTCCTCGACAGGCTTCCGCACAGAAGACCTCCACGACGAAACCTGTCGAGCCGAATATCGCCGGGGCGAAACCCGGTACGGCGGTACAGCCTGCTGCAGCGAACGAAGCAGCGGCGTCGCCCCTGGACGAGGTCGGCCCGCCCAGGGAGAACCTCGGGGACGAAGAGACGGGTCCATGGGCCAGGTATAGCGTCATTCTCCAGCGGAACATCTTCTCGCGACAGCGGCGCCCCTTCAGGCCAAGAGAGCGCAGCGAGCCGCAGGTGGTGGTGGCGCCGAATCCGGAGACCCATTTTGTCCTCAAAGGGATCGTCCAGGAGGACAACCAGTTCATCGCATTCATCGAGGACACGCAGGGAGGCGGGGTGCTGCGGCTGCGGCAGGGCGACCGCGTGGCCCGCGGCGTCATCAAGACCCTGAGCCTCGATGTCCTGGAGTACCAACTGGAGGACAAGACGATCAGCATTAGACTGGGCTATGACCTGGAAGGCACGCGTGCGCCGGTGACCGTGACGGTGGATGAAGTGTCCATCCTGCCGCAGACACCCTCGCCGGCATCGACCGCGGCGCCGGCCGGCCAGCAGACGCAGACTCAGACCCAGACACAGACCCCGGCCCCCGCGGGAAATGAGGCAGACATTCTCAAGCGACTCATGGAGCAGCGCAGGCAGCAACTCGGGCAATAGCGTCCCGGTGCTGCGCGCTTCCGTGGTCACCTGAACATACAGGAGACAATATCGATGCGTAGTATACGAATCATTGCGGTTGGCGCCGTCCTGGCCCTTGGCATCACGTCGATTTCCGGCCGTATCGCCGCCCAACAGAACCCCGATCCGCCCGCAGCGGACGCCAAGCCCGTGGAAGTGGTCAAGACCAACGGCGACATGAAGATCAAGCTGAACTTCCAGGATACTCCCCTGCAGACCGTTCTGGAGTACCTGTCCGAGACGGCCGGGCTGGCCGTGGTCTCCGATGAGCCCATCGCCGACGCCCGCATGACGGTGATCAGCCGCCAGCCCATCTCGCTCGACCAGGCCGTGGCCCTTATCAACTCCATGCTGAAGGAGAGAAGCCTGACCACCGTGCTCACCGGCAAAACGTTGAAAGTGGTCACGCTGGCCAACGCCAAGAAGGAGAATATCCCTGTCCTCACCGGCCGGGACCCCAACGCGGTGATCGCCAGCGATACGATCGTGACCTACATCGTCCCCGTTGGCCACGTGACCGCCGTCGCCCTCAAGGAAAACCTTGCGGCCTTGCTCCCGGAATATGCCAGTCTCGAGGCCAACGAGGACGGCAACGCCCTGATCATCACGGACACCACGGCCAACATCAAGCGCCTGATGCAGATCGTCGTGGCCCTGGATATGCACATGGCGTCCGTCGCGGAAATCCGGGTCTTTCGCCTGGTGAACACGAGCGCCACGAGCGTGGCCAACCTGGTCAACAGCATCTTCCAGCAGCAGGCGCAGGGCAGCCGCAGCCGCAACCAGCAAGGGGGCTTTCGCGGGCCGCTGGAGGTCATGATGGAAATGAGAGGAGGACCGGACCGGGGGCGTGATGCCCGCAGCCAAAGCGGTCAGCAGAGCGGTGGCAGCGTCAATGTGCAAGTAGTGGCCGCCGCCGACGAGCAGACGAACTCCGTGGTGGTTCGTGGCCCGGCCGATGCGATGGAGTTGGTGGCGGGGATCATTGACTCGCTGGACGATAAATCCGCCAAAGTCGCGGACGTTCGGGTCTTTCAGCTCCGTTACGCCGATGCGACGAACGTGGCCGATGTGATCAACCAGCTCTTCGGCCAGCAGCAATCGTCGTCCTCCCGGTCCCGGTCGGGCCGGGGCGGCGGCCAGGACATGCCGGGCCCCATGATGTTCCGAGGTCCGTTCTCGCCCGGGGGCGAGCAGGCGGAAGGGACCAGCAGCATGGTGCAGGTCACCGCCGCGGCGGACAGCCGCACAAATACGGTCGTGGTCACAGGCCCGGAAGCTGTCTTGGAGGTCGTGGCCGGCGTGATTGAGAAACTGGACTCGCAGATCGCCAACCTGGCGGATGTCAAGGTCTTTCACCTGGAGTACGCCGATGCCCAGGACACGGCCGAGCTGATCAACGAGGTCTTTGGAGAAAGCAGCCGCACCTCCTCCCGCTCCACACGCTCCAGCAGTCAGCAGAACCAGCAGGTCAGCTTCATGCGGGGCGGGTTCGGGGGCGGAGACCGAGGCGGCTTTGGGCAAAACACCCAGAGCAGCGGTAGCATCTCGGATGTGAGCGTCGTTGCCTCGGCCGACTCCCGCACGAACTCCGTCGTGGTCAGTGGTCCGGAGGCCACGCTGACGGTCATCGCGCAGATTATCAAGGAGCTCGACGAGAACCCTGAGCAGGAGCGCCGGATCTTCGTCTATGCGCTCAAGAACGCCAGCGCGACGAACCTCATGGAGATTCTCAACAACCTCTTTACCGAGATGCAGGCGTTGGATCAGCAGGGCACGAGCAGCCGAACCGGCCAGCAGTTCCAGGGCGGGCAGAGAACGGCACAGGGGGGGCAGGCCGGCGGTGCTCAGGCCGCGTCCTCAACTGGATCTTCAAACACGAGCGACATCTCCGAGGAGACCTACTTCCAGGCCGATCCCAACACGAACTCGCTGCTCATCATGACCTCCTCCAAGAACTATGACAAGATCAAGCCCATCATCGAGGAGCTGGATAAGCCGGTGGGCCAGGTCCTGATCAAGGTCCTGTTCGCCGAGCTGACCCACAGCAACAGCGTGGACTGGGGCACCGAGTTCTCCATGCTGAATCTCCGTGGCAGCGGCGGCGATGGGACCCAGTCGGTCGACGTCTTCGGCCGGCCGCTCGAGTTGACGACGCCGGGATCCGCCACCAGTCCGCTGGGCCCGGGCGCATCAGGTCCGATGGGCCTATCGATCCGGACCGTGGAGGGGGATCTGGACTTCACGATCCACGCCCTGCAGGAGACGGGCCGGCTGAACGTCCTGTCGCGGCCCTACGTGCTCACCCGAAACAACCAGATGGCCACGATTACCGTGGCGGAAGAAGTCCCGATCCCCAGCGGCACCAGCCAGGGAACCGCCACCACCCAAACCAACTTCACCTATCGCGACGACATCGGAATTGTCCTGGAGGTCACACCGTCGGTCAATCCCGACGGCCTCGTGAACATGACGGTCAGCCCCAAGATCACCACCCGCACGGGCGAGACGGTCCAGATTTCCGAGGATCTCTTCCCGGAGGTCTTCGCCACCCGTTCGGCCAGCACGAGGGTGGCGGTCCTCGACGGCCAGACCATCGTCATCGGCGGACTCATCGAAGACCAGATGAGCGATACCGTCCGCAAGGTCCCTCTGCTCGGAGACATTCCCATTGCCGGGGCATTGTTCCGGCGGACCATCAAGGAAAAGAGCAAGACCGAGCTGCTGATCTTTCTGACCCCTCACGTGGCCAAGGAGCCGAAAGCACTGACCCCGATCTCCGAGGCCGAGCGGGCGCGGAGCAACCTGGATAAGGACAAACAGACCTCCGAAATCTTCCAGAGACACATGGACGCCATGGAGAACAAGCCGGTCGAGTGACGTCACAGGTGCTTGCGGAACCACTCGCGGGTGCGGCGCCACATTTCTTCCGACAGGATGTGGCCGGCGCCGCTCTCGATGTAGTGGCTGAAACGGTCGGACGCCCCGGCCTGCTCGTAGGCCCGGGCGATGGTCTTGATGCCCTCGCGGATTTCCTGGATGGGGCTGCCGTCGTCGAGCTCGCCGAAGTTCAGGTGCAGCGCGCGGGGGGCGATCAGGCCCGCGATGTCCGGCGTGTCGCCATACTGGAGCCAGCCCGGAATGAAGTTCGGGAAGCAGTGCAGGATGTGCGTGCGATGGATGGCCGCGTACGTGGGCAGGCAGCAGTTGCCGACGAGGCACACCAGACGCGGCTCCCAGGGGCCGACCAGCCAGGTGTGGGTGGACCCCATGGAATGACCGTAGCAGCCGATGCGGTCGCCCTTGACCTCCGGCCGCGAGCAGAGGTAGTCCACCGCCCGGCGCATGTCGAGGATGTTCTTCCACGCCATGCACTTGCCGGCCACCACGTAGCGGAGAAACTCGAATCGCTCGAAGTCGCCGGCCCGCAGAGACGCAAGATTTTGCGTCTCTACCCGCTCCTCGAAGCACAGGGCGTCAGGGCAGAGCACCACGTAGCCCTCTTTGACCAGCGCGACGCCGGTATGGTGCATGGGATTGCCCGCCAGTCCCGCCGGCTCGCTCTTGCCGAGGTGCCACTCGCCGTTGTGCTGATGCCAGACCGCCACGGCAGGGGCGGGGTGATTCGCATCGACGCCGTCGGGCACCAGCAGCATCGCGGGCACGCGGTCGCCGGGCTCGACCTCGTAGGTCACCGACTCGATGCGATAGCCCTTCTTGCGGATCGTCTCCCGAGTCACCGGCCGCAAGTCGCACGGCGGCGGCCACGGCCCGCCCAGGCACTCTAGCAGTTTCTTTCGCAAGTCCTCGGCTCTTGTCACGTCCTTTTCTCCATGTGCCGCCTTGGGATTTACGATTTACCATTTACGATTTGGCTCTCGCCCCGGCGCAAGCCGCATTCATAATTCGTAAATCATAAATAGTAAATCCCTGGAGCTCATCTTTCCGAACGGAGCTTTCTCAGCACGGCCCATGCCTGCTCGTGGTGTTTGAACCGCCGTTCCTTTTCCGCCAATTCCGGCGTATGGGCGGCGATCCGGTTGTTCTTCCAGGTGATGCCCAGTTGCCTGTGCAGAAGCTCATGATAGACGATCAGGTCAATCGTGAACTCCGGAACGGTCCCTTTGTCCAGCACCGCGTTGACCATTATCGTGTCATGTGCGTGATCGTAATGACCGTACTTGCGCGCCGCGAAGCTCCGGCTCCAGACGAGACGGGGCCGGCTCATCGCCCCGCCGAAATACTCGGCGTTGACCCGCTCGAAGGATTCGGCTAAGTCGTGATGGAGCCCGCGAGTCTGCGTCACAACGCCGCCGAGCTGCTCGATGGCCGAATCAATCCTCCGGTAGGCCTCGCTGCCCGCGGCGTCATGCACGGCTTTCCGATCCCCTCCCTTCTTGAACGCGATCCGGGCCACGGACCGCAGGAGGTCCTCGTCGAAGCAGATCGCCGGCGTCGGCAACTCCACCAGGGCCCAGCCGGAATAGCCGACGACGTGGTACATCCCGTGCATCGGCTGGAAGTGGACCAGCATCCGGAAGGATGTCTCCGCGGACCAGATGGACGCAGCGCGGAACGCAGGTTCCGCCCGCCGCACGGCGGCACAGTACTGCTCGAAGTTCTCCCGCCGCGAGAAATACGCCAGCCAGCCTCGCATCTCCCTCACCGGCTTCTTGATCTGTTCCGGCCGGATGTTGTGAGCCCGAATCTCCTCCTCGATGCTCGCGCTGTCGGACACGATCGTCTCATAGACCTCCTCCAGTGGCCTGTGCATTTCCGACGTGGCCAGGGCGTCTCGCCCTTGCGTCGCGAGGCCGTCTTGGCCTTGCTCTTCTGGTGCGGCGGTACTGTCCCGGTGGCGCCTTGCAAGGGCGGGACGCCTTCGCCCGGATGCCTGGACCGCCTGGGCCAGTCGGTCCAGAAGGTTGTCGAAATGCCGCTGCAGGCCCGGAAACGACACGCTGTCCGGCGGGAAACTGCTCGCCGATGACGATTCGTCCGTGGCGACAGTGCTGAGGTCCAGACCCTTGAGAAACTGGTATGCCTTGCACGAGGGCAACGGCAGGCTTTGTACCCGAACGCCTTTATCTCTCGCGAGCTGCTCAATGGCCCCAGTGCAGTCGTCGATCTCATATCGAAGCTGGGCCAGCCGCTCGGCCGACACTGGCCCAGCCAGCTCCTGCCGAACCTGCTTCGCAAATTTCACTAGCCCGGAGATACGAAGTCTTCTCATGCACCCACTGATACTGGACAGGGAAGATTCTGTCAATGGGAACCGCTGATGAACGCAGATGAACGCTGATATTCAATAATTGTTCGCGATGCGCCGGAATTCCAGCTTCGGTTTCCCGCCACAAACATGGATAGGCTTCATCATAAATCCCAAAGACATTCTTCATGGTGTTGGCGGTCTCGACGATCAACAGTCAAATGCACACCAGATTACGTGGCTCGGATAAGTAAACCTGGGAAAAGTACCGCGTACCTTTAATTCCCCCCTATAGGCTCCCTTTGTTGGCGTTCCACGGCGGATATTCGCCGAACCTCTGCCAACCCATCGTACACTTCCTCCGTCGAATAGAGGGGCTGAAGAACAGTATCCGGTGGAAAGCAGTTGGTGTGCCGTCAAATCGCCTGTTGCCCACCACAGGGCACCAACCATAGCTTCTTCTCCGTCTCGCAGAGCACAGCAGCCTGCGAATCCATAGCTTCATTGCAGGGGTACGGTGCGGGAAAGGCAACCGGAAGTGACGAGAGATTAGTGGCGGGTGATAAGAAAGAGTGCGCCCGGAGTAGGAGGCATGGGCGGCAGTCGACAGCCAGTCGTCATCAAGAGCCCTGCAATGCTTAGACAATTGTTGAATCATGCAGGCTTGGGTGATAGTATGGGTGGACAAATGTCACACAATTTTGGAAAACCTGGCTTTCGGAAAGGGGCATGAGATGAATTACACTCTGAGGAATTCGGGCGCGGGGCGGGTTTCACGTCGCGACGTGCTGGCGGGGGCGGCGGCGGTTATTGGGGCGGTGGCGTTGCCGCAGGTCGTGCGCGGGCAGACCGGGAAGGTTGTCAAGAACGGGCGGATCAAGCAGTCGATCTGCGGCGGATGTCTGTCACGAGCCAAGCTGGACCGGGAGCAGACGGCTAAGCTGCTGGTCGAGATGGGGCTCGTCGGGCGGGACCTCGTGGGAAAGGATGAGTGGCCTGTCCTCAAGAAGAATGGGCTCGTGGCGACGATGGTGCCGGGGGCGGGGTCGATCAAGAAAGGGCTGAACGACAAATCCATGCACGCCAAGTTCATGGAGGACTTCAAGGCGAACATCAAGGCGGCGGCGGAATACAAGTGGCCCAACGTCATCTGCATGGCCGGCGACCGCGCGGGCATCAGCGACGCGGAGGGCATGGACAATTGCCAGGCGATTCTCAAGGAAGCGGTAAAAATCGCCGAGGACTCCGGCGTGACCCTCTGCATGGAACTGCTCAACAGCAAGGTCAATCACGCCGGCTACATGTGCGACAAATCGGAGTGGGGCTTCGAGCTGTGCCGCCGCGTGGGCTCGCCGCGATTCAAGATGCTCTACGACATTTATCACATGCAAATCATGGAGGGCGACCTGATCGCCACGATCAAGAAGAACATCCAGCACATCGGCCACTTCCACACCGCCGGCGTGCCCGGCCGCCACGAGCTTGACGAGAACCAGGAAATCTACTACCCGGCGGTGATGCGAGCGATTGTCGACAGCGGCTACCAGGGCTACGTCGCCCACGAGTACTCGCCGACGCGCGACCCCATCGAGTCGCTCGTGCAGGCCGTCAAGACCTGTGATGTGTAGAAACAAGTTTTAAGTGTGAAGTGTGAAGTTTGAAGAAGGACTTGAAACTTGACACTTCAAACTTGACACTTCAAACGTGCAGCCCTTGCCTTTGGTTTGATGCAGGAGGATACGATGACGAATCACGTGAGAGACTGCTCGCGAAGAGATTTCATGAAGACGTCGGCGACGGCCGTGGCGTCGTTGTCGGCCCTGCCCCTGGGATTTGCCGGCAGGGCGTACGCCGGCGGGTCCGACAGGGTTCGCGTCGGCGTCATCGGCTTTGGCGGCCGGGGCTCCGGCGCCGTGACTGACTGCCTCGCGGCCGACGACGGTGTCGAGATCGTGGCTATTGCCGACGCTTTCCACGACCGGATCGACGCCAGCCTGGCGAAGGTCAAAGAGTGGTGCGAGAAGAATAGTAAGCCCTTCGATCAGAGAGTCAAGGTCACCCCGGACACTACGTTCCTCGGCTTCCAGGGATACAAAAAGCTGCTGGCCCTAAAGGATGTGGACCTCGTTTTGATCGCCACGTGCGCCAATTTCCATCCGGTGCACCTGGAGGCGGCGATCCAGGCGGGCAAGCACGCGTTCATGGAGAAGCCCGCCGGAGTCGATCCGCCCGGGATGCGCAAGATCATCGAGACCGGCGAGTTGGCGAAGCAGAAGAAGCTGGCGATCGTGGCGGGTACTCAACGACGGCATCAGGCCAGGTACCGCCAGAACGCACACGCCATCTCGCAAGGCGCGATCGGTAGGATAACGGGCGGCCGCGTCTGGTGGTGCGGCGGAGGTTCCTCCCGGCCGATGCGACGCGAGAGCGGCTGGAGCGACGCCGAGTACATGGTCCGCAACTGGTACAGGTTCAGCCAGACCTCCGGCGACCATATTGTCGAGCAGCATGTCCACAATCTCGATGTCGTCAATTGGTTCATCGGCCGGCCGCCTGTGCTGGCTCTGGGTTTCGGCGGACGGGCCCGCCGCCAGGGCGGAAACCAGTACGATTTCTTCAGTGTCGATCTCGATTACGGCGAGGACGTGATCGTGCACAGCATGTGCCGCCAGGTCAACGGCTGCTTCACCCGCGTCAGCGAGCAGTTCCTCGGCACCGAAGGCTCGGTCTGGGGCGACGGCAAACTCCAGGGCAAGCAGGTCACGATCCCGCAGTTCGAGGAGAAGGGCGGTCCCTACGTCCAGGAGCATCGCGACCTGATTCAGAGCATCCGCGCCGGCGAGCCGCTGAACGAGGCCCGCAACGTGGCGGAATCCACTCTCGTGGCGATCATGAGCCGGATTTCCGCCTACACCGGCCAGATCGTCCGGTGGTCGGACCTGACCAGCAACGGCAATAGCCCGTGGTACAATCTGACCCTGACGCCGACGGCCCCGGACTTTGAGGCCGGGACAGTCACAGCCCCGCCGGAGAACGCGATCCCTCTGCCCGGCCAGGCATGACCGACAACGAACAACCGGAAACTAACGACTGTCTTTCAACCACGGGGCCCGCGAAGAGCATGAAGAAACGCACGAAGGTTGTGCCCAAGCAGATACAGCTTACCACCCTTGACCATCAACAGCGGATGAAACGGCCTATAGATGATCTCAAGGCAAAGGGCCACTTGTTTCCCTTTCCCAGTGATAGTACAAGTGGGAAATCTGAAGAGGATCCCAATAGATGAGTAGGCGCCTTCCGTCCGGAGACATTTTTCCCGATCTTTCTTGCGCTCCCACCTTCCGTATGTTGAAATAGGCAGATAGTGAATTGGTTGGCCACTTCTCCTGCCCCCGCAAAGAAAGCGGGTGGCGGGAATCGGACCCGCGTAGCCAGCTTGGAAGGCTGGTGCTTTACCCCTAAGCTACACCCGCGTCTGTTGATTTCTTTTGGTAGAAGCGTATAATTACCTGTTTCCACCAAAGCTTAGGTTAAATGGCGCAGGCATAGATGTCAAGGAAAATGAAAATCTCGGAGCGTGCGGCGGCGGCGAAGGCGGCGTCGATTCGGCTGGCGGCGGTCAAAACGGAAGTGAAAAACGACGCGTTGAACGAGATCGCCAAGGCCCTCCAGGAACACTCTGCCGAGATCCTCCAGGCCAACCAGCAGGACCTGGACGCCGCCGAGCGAAGCAACCTTGCGGCCCCGCTGCTCAAGCGGCTCAAATTCGACGAAACCAAGCTCGCCGACGTCTGTACCGGCATCCACAGCCTCATCAAGCTGCCCGACCCCGTCGGCAAGACCCTCTGTGCCATCGAGCTCGACGAAGGCCTCGAGCTCTACCGCGTCTCCTGCCCGATCGGCGTCATCGGCGTGGTCTTCGAGTCCCGCCCCGACGCCCTCGTGCAAATCTCGACCCTGTGCCTCAAGAGCGGCAACGCCGTCCTGCTCAAAGGCGGCAGCGAGGCCGCCAACACCAACCGCGTCCTCGCAGACACCATCGCCCTCGCCGGCCACGCCGCCGGCCTGCCCGAAGGCTGGATCCAGCTCCTCGAAACCCGCCAGGATGTCGCCGACATGCTCGCCCTCGACGACCAGATCGACCTGATCATCCCCCGCGGCTCCAACGAATTCGTCCGCCACATCATGCACAGCACGAGCATCCCCGTCCTCGGCCACGCCGCCGGCCTCTGCCACGTCTACGTCCACGGCGACGCCGACCTCGACATGGCCGTCCGCATCACCGTCGACTCCAAGTGCCAGTACGTCGCCGTCTGCAACGCCGCCGAGACCCTCCTCGTCGACGACAAAATCGCTGGCCTCTTCCTGCCCGCCGTCCAGGAGGCCCTCAACGAGTGCCACTGCCGCCTCAAAGGCTGCGACCGCACCCGCGAAATCATCGACATCGAGCCCGCCACCGAGCAAGACTGGTCCACCGAGTACCTCGATTACATCCTCTCGATCAAGGTCGTAGACGGCCTCGACGAAGCCATCGACCACATCAACCGTTACGGCTCGCGACACACCGACTCCATCGTCACCGCCGACCGCGAAACCGCCGAGCGTTTCATGAACCTCGTCGATTCCGCCGACGTATTCTGGAACTGCTCCACGCGTTTCAGCGACGGCTACCGCTACGGCTTAGGCGCGGAGGTAGGAATCAGCACCAACAAAATCCACGCCCGAGGCCCCGTAGGCCTCGACGGCCTCCTGATCTACAAATGGAAGCTCTACGGCAAAGGCCAAATCGTAGCCGACTACACCGGCCCCACCGCCCGCAAATTCACGCACAAGAAATTGCGATGACGTAACCGCAGATAAACGCCGATGGACGCAGATGTCTGTATGTCATTCCCGCGAAGGCGGGAATCCAGAATGTAGCGGGCTTCTTCTTCGACAGGGATTAGCACCGATTCACACGGATTCTCCGCTAGGTCATTGCGAGCGAAGCGCGGCAATCTCCTCCTGTGTCATTCCCGACCTGATCGGGAATCCAGATGAGTAGACCCAACCATGTACGTCAGTTCCGCTGCCGCTGCCGCACTGGGCTGTTTGGAGTGCGCTAGGTGGTAATACCACCTAGTGGTTTGGCTAAGTAGGTAGCCATAAATAATTTGACAGTGGGGCGACTTCTGGTAACCTCCTGAGAAAGGGGGTTGACCATGGATCAGTTCCGGTTGACACGCAAACAACGTCGCGAGCTTCAACAGAC
>Ga0214473_10001262_pt1 | contig 33957 bp, 26 predicted proteins | sample RVTome_7_FD_203509 | JGI IMG/M metagenome (GOLD analysis project Ga0214473, IMG submission 203509) | Soil microbial communities from uranium-contaminated site in the Upper Colorado River Basin, Wyoming, United States - RVT98D197 | ecosystem: Environmental > Terrestrial > Soil > Contaminated >... | reverse complement strand
ACGCTGTGCTTGCGCTCGCGGGACTCCTCATCGTGGTCAAGCATACTGCTGCCGTCCTCGACGCTGCCGAGGCGGTTCGTGACCCCGGCCTTCAGCAGAATCGCTTCGCCCAGCGTGGTTTTGCCCGCCGAGGAGTGCCCGACCAGGGTGAGGTTGCGGATGTCGCTCATCGGATGCGCCATGCACGGTCTCCCGGGGTCGCGTGTCCGCGTGTCGCAGAAATAGGGTAAAAAACTAAGTATAACACGCCGCGCCGCTCTGCCAAGCGCGGACCCGCGCCGGACGCGGGCGTAGCCCCGCCCGTGCGCCCGTGTAGCGTCTGCACAAGATCGCGACGTCGCGAACGGAAGAGCCGCAGGCTTCAGCCGGCGCGGCGCCGCGCGGGCTGAAGCCCGCGGCTCTTCTCGCGCATCCTAGTGGCCATACGGTTCCAACCAGACCTTGCACCAGAGTGCACCGGCGCTCGGCCGTTCTCACGTCTTACGCGAGTTCCCGCGGGCCGAGGGTAGCGACGCAGAGCCGATCGCGCGGGAGCCGGCGCGCGTACGCGCTGACGCGCGCCAGCGTCACGCGGCGAAGCGCTTCGAGCTTTGGACTCAGGCCAATGGGGCGACCGAAATGAAACAGATCGTCACTCAGGTCGCCGGCCCGCGCCCGCGTCAGATCGTCCTCGGTCTCATAATGCGCGATCAGACCGTCGCGCGCCCGGCGGACCTCGGCCTCCGTCAGGTCTTCGGCGAGGCGCTGGAGTTCGCGTTGGAGCGTTTCAAACGTCCGCGCGCAGCGCTCCGGGGTCGTGCTGGCGCCGAAATGGATGACGCCCTGGCCGCGCGGCTGCTCATGCCACGCCCCCACCCAATACACCAGGCCCTGCTTTTCGCGCACTTCGGTGAACAGTCGCCCGCTCATGCCGCCGGCCAGCACGTGCAGGAGCACCTGCTCGACCGGGAAATCCTCGTGCTCTCGCGGCGTGCCGGGCAGCGTGAGCGCGATGTACTGCTGCTCGGTCGCCTTGGGCCGGTGCCCGCGGGCCGGCGTGAACGTAAACTCGACCGGCTGCCTTCCGGCGGGTTCAGGACGGCCAAAGCCCGCGAACGTCTGGTCAATGCGCGCCGCAAGCGCATCGGCATCGATCGCTCCGGCTACCGCGACCTGTACACGCCCCGCGTGGTAGACGCGCTGCCAGTGCTCACGGACCTTCTCCGGCGTGATGCGGGCCAGCGTCTCCGGCTCGCCGCCCGGGTAGCGGCCGAGCACCGGTCCCAGCGTGAGTCCTTGGATCAGGATGCGCAGCAGTTCCTGCGGCTCGTCCTCGAGGTGGCGAAGCTCCTGCTGTGCCAGCTCGACCGCAACCCGGCACGCGTCATCCGGGAACGTCGGGCGACAGACCATCTCGCCGACGAGGTCCACCACGTCCAGTGTGAACTCGGGCAGGCACAAAACGCGCACCATCGTCGATTGCCGCCCGCTGGCCGAGGACCACTGGGCGCCAAGCGCGTCGAACGCATCTGCCAGGCCGCGCCCGTCGAAGTGGCGCGTCCCTTTGGAAAGCGTGCGCTCGACGATGCTGCTGATGCCGGTCAGCTCCGCCGGCTCGTCCACGACGCCCGTCAGCACGCGAAAGCACATCGCCACGGTGCCGCGGTGCGGCAGGACATGAGCGGCAAACTCGACGCCGCTGTCGAGGAAGCGATGGCACAATTCGGCTGGCGCGGCGGCAGCGTTGGCTTTCATCAGTGCTCCACCGGCCGGCCCAGCAGAGGCGTCAGATCGGCCAGCTTCTGTTCGAGCAGCGCCGCGCTGGCCGCTTCCATGTTGAGGCGCAGCAGCGGCTCGGTGTTCGACGGGCGGACGTTGAACCACCAATCGGCGTATTGCACCGTGATGCCGTCGAGGTGATCGATCTTCGCGTCGCGATAGCGGTCGGCGATGCGCTTCAGCGTCCCGGCCTTGTCCTCGTTCTCGAAGTTGCGCTCGCCGCTGGCGATGTAGATGTCGAACGGCTGCAACAGCTCGGATAGCGGCTTGCCGGTGCGCGTCAGCACGTTGAGTACCGCGATGAAGGCCATCATGCCCGAATCGCAGTTGAAAAAGTCGCGGAAGTAGAAATGCCCGCTCAGCTCGCCGCCGAAGATGGCGTGGCTCTCGCCGAGCGCCCGTTTCATGAACACGTGGCCGACGCGTTCGCGCCGCGGGACGCCGCCGAGCTTCTTGACCGTCTCGGGCACGATGCGGCTGGAGCGCAGGTCGTAGACGATCGCCGAGCCGGGATACTGGCGGAGATACTCCCCGGCCAGCAGGGCGGTCAGCAGGTCGCAGCGCACGATGCCGGCCTTCTCATCCACGAAGATGCACCGGTCGGCGTCCCCGTCGAAGCAGGCGCCGAAGTCGGCGTGTTCCGCGCGAACCGCGGTGCGAAGCTGCTCCAGGTTGGCGGCCACGAGCGGATTGGGCGGATGAACGAATTCGCCGTCGTGCTCGAAGTTCAACGGCACGATCGTCAGGTTCGGGACGCCGGCAAACAGGATGGGGAACCAGCGGCCGGCCATGCCGTTGGAGGCGTCCACCACGACCTTCAGCGGGCGCGGCTCGCGCAGGAACTTGTGCAGGTAGGCCCGGTATTCCTGCGACAAATCCACCACGCGGACGCCGCTGACGTCCGGAACGGGGTGCCGGGCGATGGCTTTGGCGATCCGCTCAATCTCCTGGAGGCCGGTTTCGGCGCCGATCGGCTTGCCCTTCGGCCCCGAAATCTTGAAGCCGTTGTAGTGGGACGGGTTGTGGCTGGCGGTGGTCTGCACGCCGCCGCAGCAGGGCATGTGGTTGGTGGCGAAGTAAACCTGCGACGTGTCGACCATACCGATGTCGACGATCTGCGTGCCGACCGCCAGGGCGCCTTCGGTGAACGCGCGGGCCAGCGCGGGGCTGCTCTTACGCATGTCGCGGCCGATGATCAGTGTGTTCATCTTGGCGTCGCTGCGGTCGTAGCCGCTGAGCGTCGTGCGCAGGAACTGGGCGGTGGCGTTGCCGATCCGCCAAGCCACGTCCTCACTGAGCGGGTCCGGGACCGTCGCGCGCACGTCGTAAGCCTTGAACACCTGCTCGATCATGGGGTCCTCTTTGCGATCCGCTCGCGACGGCGGCTGTTGCGCCTGCTGCACCAGCGTCGCGGCGTACGAGGCCCGGCCCCGTTCGTCATCATTGAACTGACAACCCGGACATTTGTGCCAGTGCGTCCGCCGACGACCCAGACAGATCGCGTCGGAGATGTGCACCTGCTCTTCGCCGGGGCAATAGCGGGAGTATCCGTGAGCCTCTTCGGGCACGGGTCGGGCTCCGAAAACGGTTACTTCGGATGCTAGCCGAGCCCTGCCGAATCGGCTACCCTCGCCGCCCGCGGGAGCCGTGCCGCGGTCGCGCGCCGTGCGCTGCGGATGGATCCCCAGGCCATCATGCAAATGCCCGGCGACTTCGGACTCGTCTACGCCCCCTGGAGCCACTCGCACACGGCGGGCCAGTTGCTCGATCGTGCGTTCGGCGAGGTCGGCGTCGAGCACCTGACGATCCCCGTCGTCACCGGGGAGCAGACGCTGTTTCGGCTCTGCGGCGGACCGGGGTCGCCGTATTTCTACACCGAGGGCGGCTGGCACTTTCCGCCGCAGAATCAGCTCTACGGCGCCTCCGCTTTTCGGCCGCGGGCCGCCCGGTGGTTTGGGACGCGGGACGTGGTCGCGGAGGTGTGCGAGCGGGCGGCGAAGTTGGGATTGGCGCTCGTGTTTCGCATCGATCTGCCGGCCGTGCGCGGCGTCGTCGAACACGCCCCGCAGCATCGCTGCCGTAACGCGTGGGGCGACGAGCTGCTCTCCTTCGGGCCGTGCGTGTGCAGCTCCGAGTTCCGGGAGCTGGTGCGCGCGACGCTGGCCGATTTGGCGCGGTATCAGCCGGCCGGTTTCGAGTTGCGGAATTTGGGGCTGCCGCCCTTGAAGTACGCGGAGGCAGCGCCGTCGCCGTTGCTATCGGCGGAAGAGGGCTTCGTGACGTGCTTTTGCGCTGGTTGCCGCCAGATCGCGACCATGGCGGGTCTGGACGCGGACGCCGCCGCACGCGCCGTGCGCGAGGCGGCCACGCGCGTCGCGCAAGGTCCGGCGCACGAGGCACGCGAACGCGCGCTGCACCTGCGGGAAGACGAGATTCTGAAGGGGTATCAGGCGGCGCGTACGGCGGATTTGCAGCGCTGGCTGTCCCGACTGCCCGAGGCGCACGCCGCACGCCGGATGTTCTTCGCACGCGATGCGGACGAGCGCGTGGCCGTCGCCGCGCCCGAACTGAAGCTCGGGCCCCGTTGGACCAACCGGCTGGTCGCAAGCCCGGCTTGGTTGCGTGGCGGGTGGAGCGAGCTTCGCGGCCGGCTCTCGCCGCGCCCGGCGGAGTTCCGCGCGCTCTCGCTGCCGGTCTGGGTTCCGGAGGGCCCGGGCGCCGACCAGTTGGTACAAGCGGTCTCGCAAGCCGTCGACGCCGGCGTTGAGTTTTTCGACTTCGATGGCGTGGAGGAAGCGCCCGCCGACGTCGTAACGTGGGTGAAACAGGCCGTGCGCTATGCGCGGCGAGGGTGAGTGCATGTTCAGGCCCGCGCGCCCACACCGACGCATCCGAGCTGCCGCCGTCAGCTTGGCGTTGAGCTGTGGTGCGCTGACGCTGGTTGGCTGCGACCGTGGAGGCTCGGGCGATGCACCCGCGCGGCACGCCAGCCTGGACGAGCGCGAGCGCGTCCCGCCGCCGCCGGTCAAACCCGAGTACCACTTCGCCGAAGAGTTGCACGATCAATACCCGGACATCGTGGCGTTTATGCGGCACTTCCTGGAGACGTGCCTGGCGGGCGACTACGCCGGCTACCGCAAGCTCGTCAGTCGCCGCGCAGACCCCGAGAGCCGCGAGCGGTTTCAGACGGTCCTGCACGCGATTCGCGCCTTGCGGATCAACTCGATCAACCGGTTGGAGCGGCCGGGGGCCACGGACGATGTCTACCTCGTCGTGAGCGAGGTTCAGTTTCACCCCGAGAGCAAAGTTCGCCTGCGGCGCAAAACCAATCAGGTCGGCGTGTTGGTCTTCAAGGAAGAAGGACAATGGCGGGTCATGCCCGCCCCGGCCGAGCTGCAACCGACCGACGAGCCGGACGCGACGGAGTCCGCACCCGCGTCCGCGCCGAGCTACCCATGGGACGAGGACGGTGACTTCTGAGCACGTTCCGCCGGGCATCGGCTGCGGCCGGCCTGTTCGGTCTCGTGGCCGTTGGGTCCGCGGGCGGCCAGGACCCGCGGGTAAGCACGACGCGGACGGCGGAGACCGAGGAACTGCCGCCCGACGTACTGGAGCGGTTGGGGCGCGTGGCCGATTTTTCGTATGACTTTGATGAGCCCGGCTATTACGCGCTGCTCGGATTCGTCCGGGCGAGTACGCGGCCACCGGGTTCTGCGTATCCTCCAACGGTCGTCGCAGATTGGCGGGAGCTGGTCGAGCGGCCATCCGATTTCCGCGGGCTGGCGGTCACCATCGAGGGCGTCGTCGGTCGCAACAAGGCCCCGTACATGCACGGGCGGCACCCCGAACTCGGGCAGGTGTGGCAGGTGGAGTTGTCGCGACCGGACCAGGCGCCCGCGTTCACCGTGATCTTCACGAGCGACGTGAGCGATCTGCCGGTGGGCGATACCATCCGCGTTACGGGCTACTTTGTGAAGGTGTACCGCTATCCGACGCGCTCCCAGACGCCGGGACTGGCGGCCCTCGTCGTGGCACCCGGGCCGACGGTCGTGAGTCGGCCGGCACCGCATTCTGAAAACGCGGCGAGCCTGGATTGGCGCTGGTTGACCGTCGCGATCGTCGCCGCTCTGATCGCGACGGTGATCCTGTTGCGCCGGTCGGCGCGCGGCGGACGGCACGACGTAACGGCGCTGCGGGCGCGGCAGCCCGCGCCGCTGAGCCTGGCGGACGATTTGGAGCAATGGGCCCAGCGCGAGCAGTCGGACGAGCCAGCGTCCACACGTAAAAAGCGCAACCAGGCTTAGGAGTCCGTTGAAAAAGGGGACTGGCTCCGAGCCGGACGGCCCTGGCAACCGCAAGAACGCGCTCCTGCGAGGTGCCTGTCCCCTTTTTCAACCGGTATCCGCTCATGATCATCGACATCCATTGCCACTACACGCTCACGCAACGCCGCGCGGCGGCGGCGGCTGACCGGTTCTCGTTTGAGCCCGCCGAAGTCAACGGGCAGCCGGCGTTCGACGCGTGCCTGGCACCGCGCGTGCTGCACCGGCTCACTTGGCGCGCGATGCAGTGGCTGCTGGGCTTCGATCGGCGACTGGGGCCCGGTCCCGAGCTGGACGAGCGGTTGGCCGCGTGGTACGAGCGCCATCTGCTCGCCACAGGCCCGATCGACCGCTGCGCACTGCTGGCCTTCGATGCGTACCACGATGACGATGGTTGCCGGCCGCCGTTTCCATCCTCGCGCCGCGAGCACGGCAGCGATATGTACACATCGAATTCGCTGATCCGCGCACAGTGTCGGCAACACCCGGGCCGCTACCTCTTCGGCGCGTCGGTCCATCCCTATCGGGCGAATGCCGTGGCGTGCGTTGACGAGGTTTTCGCCGCCGGCGCGTGCCTGCTGAAGTGGATTCCGCTGCACCAGAACATCGACTGCCGCGACCCGCGCACGATCGCCGTCCTGCGGCGCTGCGCCGAGTTGGGTCTGCCGCTGCTAGTGCACTACGGGCCGGAATTCACGCTGGCCACGCAGCACCGCCGCTACGTCTCGATCGGGCCGTTCCTCGACGTGCTCCGGCAATTGCGCCGTGAGGGCTGCATGCCGACGGTGATTGTGGCGCACGTGGCCACGCCGGTCATGCCGCTTGGATCACGGCGGCCCCATCATGCGCTGGTTAACGCACTGTTGGGCGAGTTCGCCGACGCGCCGCTGTACGCAGACATTTCCGCCCTGACCGCCTGGGGCAAGGTTGAGTGGCTGCGTCGGCTGGCGGGCATGCAGGAACTGCACGGCAAGCTGCTGTTCGGGACCGACTTCCCGGTGCCGCTGGCGATGCTACGCCTGCGGCGGCGACTCGGCCCGGCATACCCGCGCGTCGCCGGCGAGCCGTCCTGGCCGCAGCGGACGCTGCACATCTACCGGCACGTGGGCTTCAACGAGATCGTGTTCCACCGGGCGGCGACGCTGCTGCCCAACGTCGATTTCTTCGTCCAACGGAGCACGGAGAAGGTCACCAGCGCGGCGGGCGCGTGATCCGAGCCGGGAGCGCCAGCGACCGGTCGTGCTCCGCGCCGCGACCGTATGAACCGAGCCGCGACCGTGAGGGAGTGGTCCTAATCCGAGCCGGGAGCGCAAGCGACCGGTTTGCGGCACGGGACGTTTGGGGGCCGGGATTGCGGATTGCGGATTGACGATTGGGGATTGGGGGCCGGGGATCAGACAAGAGGGCGGGGGTCGTGGGGGTCTGAAGCAACCGCGCGGGCCAGCGCGGCCCGGAGCCGGGCTTCGGCCTGCTGGCGTTCGGTACGAACTGGCCGTATCTTGACGCCCACGCCCCGCCGGCGCCCGGGCAGCCCAAGCTACGCCGGTACGGCGCGCGGTCGCGAGAACGACCAGCCCTTCGCCGACTGGAGCGACATCGTCCAGGTGACGGCCGGCCCGCAGGAGCGGCGAGTGCCGTAAAAAGCGGATAGCGACGTGACCATTTCCGATGTAGTTATCATCGTGGCCGTGCTTGCAGGGCCGCTGCTCGCGGTCCAAGTTCAAAAGTGGCTTGAGGCTCGTCGCGAGGCTCGCTATCGCCGGCTCGCCCTTTTCCGAACGCTTATGACCTCCCGGGCGAATCGTGTCTCAATTGCCCACGTCGAGGCTCTCAACACGATTGACTTGGAGTTTGGGACATCCGCGCCGGGCGACAAACCGGTTCGAGACGCGTGGCGCGTCTACCACGACCACCTCAACACGCGGGCCGATGACGTTGGCCGATGGAATGACAAGAATAACGAGCTCTTCATTGAGTTGCTACACGCAATGGCGCGGTCGTTAGGCTACGACTTCGATAAGGTCCTCCTGAAACGTGGTCTCTATTCGCCACAGGCCCATGGCGACGAGCTTCTCTACATTCAGGCGGTTCGCAAAGCGCTGCTCGAAGTGCTGGACGGCAAACGTCCAATCCCGATCCGAACGGTCGATGACTCGCAAGGGATCACGCCGGAAGATCGCAGCGTCGGTCCCCCGGCGCACGATAACGAGAGATCAAGCACGTAGGTCGGGTCATCGACCCGACCTACCACTGGCGCCGACCGAAGGATGTTGGGTCAATGACCCGACCTACATGGCTGTTCCAACCGGCGCGCCGTTCGAGAGTCACAGTACCACCCGTGTGCTACTGCTCTGTGAGCAGTGCCCGATGCGAGGAAAGCCCCGCCCGCTGGAAGCTTTCGAGGACGGGGATAGGGCGCGGTGGTTTCGACCGCGAATCGTCCTACGAATTAACATCGTGCGTGTTCTGCCCTGCTCACATCGCAGTCGCACACGTTCGCGTCTATGCGATTTCAGCAGTGTCGCCCCCCCTCGACTCCTGGAACTTCCGGAGTTGCTGTCTACTCCATACTTACGAGGCTCAGGTAAGGAATGCAACACCGAAGTGCACATGCCGAGCAGAAAGGCACACATCCGTACGGGCGGATCAGTCCGGGCGCTGCGTCCGGAACTCACCAAGTCCCGGGATTGCAACATCCGACGCATAACGGATGATGTCGGTCGAGTTATCGAGTGGGTCTGGTGGTTCAAGGTGTGCAGTAGGCTGGGCTTCGATTCCGCCCTCGAAGACAAGCTGCCCATTCGGACCGATCCCGAGAAATGCCTTGCCAGACAATTCGCAGGCCAACGAATCGAGATCATCACGAAAGTACCGTTCACCCGTAGGCCGAAGGACGAAAGCAATCGATGCTTCACCGCGGTTCTTTCTAACGCTCCAGATGAAAGCTGGCTCTCGTCTCACGCGCAGGGTCAACGTGCCAGACGGATCAAGAACGATCGTTGCACCAACGAAGTCGTGCTCCGTCAGCTCTTGGATTGCCTTCACGAACATGCGCCGAGCCCCGTACAGATTCCCTGAACCGTTACCCTCACTTCGCGTCGTCATCGTCGTCGCCATCGTCTCCGACGACCGGCAGACGCACCGTGGAAATGTCACACCCGGATTCGTTCAGCACTTGCTCGATGACCGTCGCCCACCCTGTTTCGCTATCTTCCTGCCTGCCAATAGCCTCTACGAGAGCCGCCTGCAGCCTTGACGGTTCGATGGCCTGCAGTTCTTCCTGCATGCGCGCCACGTCGTGAACAAGCTTCGGCTCGCGTTCCCCAGAGTCACAAGCCTCGCAGTGGAGTGGTCCCCCACACTCCGCGCACTCCTCACGTGGCTGCGGGGGATCACATTCGGGGCAGACCATCTCGGTGTAGCACTTGGCACATTCGCCCCACTCTGGTCCGGTGCATTCTGGACATGTGAGGTTCGTCCCGCACTCTCCGCAAACCTGGACCTGCCCTTCCTCGTCGCACTCTGGAAACCTACTCCACTCCTCAGGTTCGGTGTTTCGATCCCACCAGTACCACTTCGTGTCGTCACCATCGGTATTCCTGCGACAGATCTCGTAGCGAATCCGGAAGGAGTTTTGCTCGACGCCGAACCGGACGCGCCATTCGCTGACCGAGCCGCGCTCCGCTGACATGGCATCGTGACCGCGGAAGGTGTGTGTGGCCTCACAGCCGACGGGACAGAGAAAAGCGGATCGGAGCTCCCCGTTCAAGAACACGCTCTGCCGCTGTTCGCCCCGATCGTATTCAAGGCGGATCGCCAACCGCTCGTTGTAGCGATATGTTTGGACCGACACGCCTTTTTTGCAGCCACTCGTCGCCATAGCCGACGCCCCAACGGCCGGGTTTTCGGCCGGAACAACTTGGGCTCCAGCGCGCATAGCGCCGCAGATCTGGCCATCCCGAATTATTCACTAACCGACTCCCGGTAGCATGACGCGCGGGGGCGGGGGCGTCAAGGCAAAAACGGGCGTCCGGAGGCCAGCGGCGACGCTCGGGCGCTGGGTTCGCCAGGCACCATCCCCTTGCCCCCACGACCGGCACGGACCGGGGAATGTCGCGTCGACCGGCTTGTCAGCACAATCACTCCCGCAGCACCAAACACAGATGGGCATGCGCCGGGGACACGCTTGACCGCCACGGAAAAACCGGCCACGCTGGCGGGATGAACCAGGGCGATTTCGATCCGGATAGCGTGCCGGTCGCGCCTTCGCCGCCGACGGATGACCCGGTGCCTAACGCCGGCTTCGAGACGCTGTGCGCGCACTACGCCGAAGACCCGGGCGCGCATCATGATGCCGCGGCGTGGTATCCAGCCGACATGACCGCGCGCGAAACCATCGCCATCCTCGACTTTGGCAGCCAGTACTCCCAGCTCATTGCCCGGCGGGTGCGGGAGAATCACGTTTATAGCGAGCTGCTATCGCCGCGCACGCCGCCGGCGCGGCTGCGCGAGATGGGCGTGCGCGGCGTCATTCTCTCCGGCGGACCGGCCAGCGTCTACGAAGCGAGCGCGCCGACCTGTGAGCCGGGCATCTTCGAACTGGGCATCCCCGTGCTCGGCATCTGCTACGGGATGCAGATCGCCTGTCAGATTCTGGGCGGCGAGGTGTCGGCGGGCGAGACGCGCGAGTATGGGCGCGTGCGCTTGCACGTGGACCGCCCCGAGGGCGTGCTGGCGCATTTGCCCGCGGAGATTTCCGTCTGGATGAGTCATGGCGACGTGGTGACGCGCGTCGCGGACTGCTTTGAGAGCCTGGCGCACACCGAGCGCTGCCCGATCGCCGCCGTCCGGCACAAGACGCGGCCCGTCTTCGGCGTGCAGTTCCACCCCGAAGTCACGCACACGCCGCAGGGCGGCCAGATCATGCGGAACTTCCTGTACGACGTATGCGGCTGCCACGGCGACTGGCGCGTCGAAAGCGTCATCGAAGCCACCGTCGCCGCCGTGCGCGAGCGCGTCGGGCCGCAGGATCGCGTGATCTGCGGGCTCTCCGGCGGCGTGGACAGCAGCGTGGTCGCGGCGCTATTGCACCGGGCGATCGGCGACCGACTGGTGTGCATCTTTGTGGATAACGGGCTGCTGCGGCGGCGCGAGGCGGAACTCGTCGAGGCGACGTTTCATGGCCACTTCGGCATGCAGCTCCGCGTCGTGGACGCGCGGCAACGTTTCCTGGCGCGGCTGGCCGGCGTGGGCGACCCGCAGGAAAAACGCCGCCTCATCGGCCACGAGTTCATCGAGGTCTTCAAGGACGAGGCACGCAAGATCGCCGGCGCGCGCTTCCTGGCCCAAGGCACGATTTATCCCGACGTGATCGAATCGGGACACGGACCGACCGGGCACGCCGCGGTGATCAAGTCGCACCACAACGTAGGCGCCTTGCCGAAAGAGCTGGGCTTCGAGCTGATCGAGCCGCTGCGGCTGCTGTTCAAGGATGAGGTGCGGCAGGTCGGCCTGGCGCTGGGCTTGCCGGAAGATCTCGTCTGGCGGCATCCATTCCCGGGGCCGGGCCTGGCCGTGCGCGTCTCCGGCGACGTGACGCCGGAGCGGCTGGAACTGCTGCGCTCGGCCGACGAAATCCTCTTGGAAGAAATCGCCGCGGCGGGCTGGTACGCGAAGATCGCCCAGGCGTTTGCGGTGCTCGTGCCGGTGGCGAGCGTCGGCGTGATGGGCGACGGTCGCTCCTACGAAGGGCAGAACCTCGTGGTGTTGCGGCTTGTGGAATCGACGGATTTCATGACCGCCGACTGGGTGCACATCGACTATGACGTGCTGGCGCGGATCAGCAACCGCATCATCAACGAAGTGCCCGGCATCAACCGCGTGGCGTACGACGTGTCGAGCAAGCCGCCGGCCACGATCGAGTGGGAGTAGCCAAACTCGATGAGCACGTTGCCCGGCCAGCTCCGTTTCGGCATCTGCGGCCTCGGTTTCATGGGCCGGACTTACTTCGCGCACCTGCGCGAGCACCCGCACGCCCGCGTCGTCGCGCTCTGCGACCGTGACCCGCAGCGCCGCGCCGGCGACTGGACTGCGTCCGCGGGCAACATCGCGTTCAGCACTCCCGAGCGAATCGACCTCTCCGGCGTCGCGGTCTACGCGACCTGGCGTGAAATGATCCGCGATCCGGCGGTGGACGTCGTCGCCGTCACGCTGCCCACGCCGCTGCACGTGGAAGTGACCGAGGCGGCGCTCACGGCGGGCAAGCACGTCCTGTGCGAGAAGCCGATGGCGCTCGATCTGGCCGGCTGCGACCGGATGATTCGGGCTGCCACGCGGGCCGGCAAGACGCTCATGATCGGCCAGTGCGTGCGGTTCTGGCCGCAGTATGACCTCATCAAGCGGGTGGTCGAGGAGGGCCGGATCGGCCCGGTGCGTTTCGCCAAGCTCGCCCGGCTCTCCAGTCCGCCGCGGTATTCCGAACAGAACTGGCTCCTGGACGGCAGACAGAGTGGCGGCGCCCTGCTCGACTTGCACGTACACGACGTGGACTTTGCCCATTACCTGCTCGGAATCCCCGATACCGTGTACGCCCGCGGTCGCCGGGGTCTCTCCGGCGAAATCGATCACGTTGTCGCCACCTATGGGTATGCCGACGGGCGGTACGCGTGCCTGGAGGGGAGCTGGGCCTACCACGCGCCCCGACCCTTCGAGATGGCGATCACGGTGCGGGGTGACGACGGCACACTCCAGTGGAGCTCGCACGCCGGATCCGCGGTGCTCCTGTACGCGGGTGGCACCGCGCCCGAACGCCTCGACGCCGGCGACCGCAACGGCTGGCAGTGCGAGCTTGATTACTTCCTCGATTGCGTGCGGACGGGCCGGCCCGTGGACCGCTGCCGGCCCGAGTCGTCTCGTACGAGCATCGCGCTGGTGCTCTTGGAACAGCAGTCGATCGAAACTGGCCGACTGATCGCCGTCGATCGCGCGACCTTGGCGACCTGAGACCCGGCGCCCAACCCCCGCCGGTGCTGGATTTCCCGCATGACGCGTTATTGCCACTTGATATTCGCCGCCGTCGGCGCCGTACAATCTGACGATGAACCGTCTGTCGCTGCTAGCCGTGGCGCTGCTCCTGTGCGGCTGCGCCCCCCCGGCCGACCGGGCCAGCATCGTCCTGCGTGGGCCGCGGACCCGAGCGGCGCCCGCCGGCGCTGTCCGGCCGAATCTGGCGCTGGGCGCGAGTGCCGAGCATCTGCAAATCGCGCGCGGCCTCACTTATCGGTCAGGGTGGCCCGCGACGACGACGGGCTACTGGTTTGACGACCTGTCGTACTTCTCGGATGTGCAGTCCGACGAGCAGTACCAGTTCGATAAGTTTGGGGCCTTTTATCGGCTGACCGACAGCGTCCGGTCCGGGGTCGTCGTGCGATGACATGCCGGCCCCTCGACGCCAGTCAGAATTCTATATATTTTTCGTCGCCGGGCGGAAAAGCGTGCCTAGAATCGTTCAGGGCCGGGCAAGCTTCCAGGATCGTTGCGAATTGGTGAACCCGCAGAACCGCTGTCAGACAAGCCGTGTGGTGAAATCGGAGGAATTCGACCATGAAACTACGTTCAGCACCTCTTCTTGGATGTCTCACATTCCTGTTTACGCTGGCCGACGTTCGCTTCGACTGTAAGGACCTCGGCGGCGCCGGCCTGCTCGACGCCATCTGGCTCGGGGCGGCCGTTCAGAACGCCAACCAAGGTGACGCGCAGCTCCAGGACCAGCTCGATCAGCAGGCGGGCCGGGTGACGGGGCTCGAGGGACGGGAAACGCCGGGCGTGCCGGGTGAACAAGGTCAGGCGGGAGCGGAAGGGTCAGCCGGCCAACAGGGTGCGCCGGGCGCCCCGGGAGCACCAGGTGCGCCAGGCACGCCAGGCGTCAACGGCACGCCGGGTGCGCCAGGGGAGCCGGGCAAGGACGGGCAGGATCTCAACGGCGTGATCGTCCGCGCCCGCATCGACGGTGCGATTAAGGCACCCTATGTCGTGCCGAAGTTGACCGCTCAGCCCAGCCCGCCAGGCGAGGCGGGCCTGTATGCGGTCACGGTGGACGTCAGGGAAGTCGGGCTGGACAACATCAAGCAGAAGAACATCAAGTCCGTCGACTTCCCGGTCTTCATCACGGTGCGCGCACTCGTGGACGAGTTCGGCGGCGGCGCCACGGCCACGCTCCTCGGCTTCTACCAGTTCGAGCCGATCCTCGGCGGCCAGGACCCCTCGCTGGAGGTGAATGAAGCCGCCGGCACCGCGTTCCTGAAGTTCAAGGTTCGTATCGTGGACTCGCAGACCGGCAAGCTCGTCCAGCCGCTGGACTTCAGCGTCCTGGTGTTGCAGCCATCGTGAAGTTCGCCCGCGGGCTGTTTGTTTCGAAAGTGACCGACGCCGGCCGCCGCACGGGTGGCCGGCGTCGTCTTTTTGGTCATGGCTCCTGGGGCTCGGATACCGAGCCGGCGGGTTCCTGGGGTTGGCCCCGTCGGCACAGGAACGTGGGCTTGCTGGCCCAGGCGATGGGGCTCAGGTCGGTCCCCCGCGGAGGAACCCGCTTGACCAGGCGGTAGTATGCGGCCCACCATGTCGTCCGGTGTGCGTTCTCGTCATCCGCGGTGAATACCAGCCACGTCGGCAGCTCGTGCTCGCGTACCGCGACCGGTTTCGACGCAGGCATCCAGTACACGGATCGCCGGGCGAACTCCAATGGCGGGACCGCATACGGCGCGGGTTCCTGGAGAACGCCGATCGCGTCTTCGGCTCCCAAGTGGCCCTTCAGATACCAGCCCGCCAGGTGCCGCGGTTCATTCCGGCCGCGCGCGTCCGTCGCGAATGAGACGAGGTACGCCGGCGTCCCCATCGGCAGCAGCACGATCGTCGCCGCCAGCACGCCCCAGCCGCGCCGCCGCCGAACAAGCTGTCCCGCGATGAATCCCGCCGCGGCGCACAGCAAGCTCACGGGCAGAATCAAAAACCGCGCGTACTCGGCGGGCTTGCCGGCCCCCAGCAGCACCGCGATGACCAACATGACGAGGCCGGGGCTGGCGGCCAGCAGCGTCTCGCAGCGCCGCGCCCGCAGCAGTAACACGAGCCCGAGCAACCCGACGATCAGGCACCCCGGCCCGCAGCTCTCGTACAGCAGCCCGCCGACGCGTAGGGCGCTCGCGCCCGCCTTCTGCATCTGGCCGACGTACATCGCCGTCGAGTTGGCGATGTTGCTCGCCAGCGACGCACGACCACGCAGGCAGTTGTAAGGTATGTACGGATTGGTCGCGAGAAACACCGCGCCCGCCAGAAGCGCCGCACCAGACAGGTCGAGCAACAGTCGCCGGCGGCTCCCGCGCGACGCGGTGGCTGACCGCCAGCGCGCGATCAGCACCGCGGGCCACAGGGCTGCGGCGACGATCCCGGTCAACACGAGACCCAGCGCGTAGCCGCCCTGCAACCCCATGCGGAATGCATCCCACCGCCGGCCGCGAGCCGCGTAATCGAGCCCGCTGCGGATCGCCCAGAGGATCAGGCACGCGGACGGCAGGTGCGGCTTGGCCTCCAGCACGCCCGTGATAAACACGGGCGTGCACGCGGTGAATAGCAGGGCTAGCCAGGCCGCCGTGTTGCCCGCTGTTCGCCGGACGAGTTTCCAGACCGCGGCGAGCAGCAAGGCCCCGAACACGAGCGTGACGACCCGCGCCACGATGTAGAAGCGGGCGAACAGCTCCGGCTGTTCGAGATAGGTACCCAGGTCGCGCGTCAGGTGCGTGATGCCCAGCGCCGCGCTGGTCGCCAGCGCGGCCCCGATGAGGTAGACGTAGCCGCCGCCATACTGGTACAGCTTCGGGTCGAAATCCCATTCTGCCGGGCGCATGCGCTGGAGGGCCATGAAGGTGATCATCTCGTCCGGCTGGCGCGAGTAGAGGCGATACCGCCGGAGAATCTCCGCGCGGGCTGCCTCGTTTGCGGTGAGGCATGCGATCTGATCGCGGGCGGTTAGCGGGTTTAAGTCGGTGTCAGCCCCGGCTTCGCGTTGCTCGCGGGCACGCAACGCGCCGCTCGCGTCATAGCGGGCGGCGCTCCAGGCGGGCTCCCCGCCAAAGAGCAGTTCGTCGTCGGCCCGGCTGGGCAGCCCCCACCACAGCAACGGCGCCATCAACCCCGCCCACACCGCGAGGACGATCCACAGCGCGACGCCGTCTTTCCGGTCGCCGGTCTTTGCAGAGGAAAAGGGGTCAGGAACCTTTTTTGAAACCAGCCAACCCCGACAGCGAGAGAGAGCTGCGAACAAAAAAGGTTCCTGACCCCTTTTCGACTGGGCAATGCCCGTGGAGGCCGACGGATTCATCGCAGCACGACGTCGAGCACACCCAGCAGTCCCAGGAGCACCCCGACCACGCCGTTGACCGTGAAGAACGCAACATTGACGCGGCTTAGATCGGTGGGGCGAACCAGCGCGTTCTCGATCGTCAGCAGGAGCGCCACGCCGCTCACGCCCGCGAAATACAAAGCTCCCAGTTGCGCCTGGAAGCCGGCGGCGATGAGCAGCGCGACCGTGATGACGTGGAAGCCGCGCGCCACCCACAGCGCGGCGGCGATCCCAAAGCGGGCCGGGATGCTCTGGAGCCCGGCGCGCCGGTCAAAGTCCACGTCCTGGCAGGCATAGATGATGTCAAACCCCGCGATCCAGAACAGCACCGCCCCCATCAGCAGCCCCGCCGTGAGTCCCAGCGTGCCCGGACTAATCGCAATCCAAGCGGCGACTGGCGCGAACGCAATGGCCGCCCCCAGAATCACGTGCGACCACGGCGTGAGCCGCTTCGTATACGAGTACGCACAGAGCAGCAGGAGCACGGGTGCGCAGAGCGCGATGGGCCACGGGTTGCGGCCGACCCACCAGAACCCGGCGCACGCGAGCACGAACGCCAAACCGGCCGTGGAGAAGAACCCCCACGCGGCGCCACGGCTGATCTGCCCCTGGGGCAGCGCGCGCGCGTGGGTGCGCGGGTTCCGGGCGTCCAACTCGGCGTCGCTGATCCGGTTGAACGTCATCGCCGCGCTGCGCGCCGACACCATCGCGAGCAGGATCAGCCCCAGTTGACCCCCGGTCGGCCGCGCGGGCTGCGCGGCCAAGAACGTCGCCAGCAGCGCGAACGGCAGCGCGAAGATCGAATGGCTGAACTTGATCATCTCGCCCCAGACGCGCACGTTTGAGATGATCCGCGCCATGCCCGATCCTCGTCTGACGCGGCGCCCGCGCGGGTTCACCGCTCGCCCGGCGCCGCCGCCGCGCGCGCGTTGCACTCCGGCTCCCAGCGGGTGCGCAAGCGATGCGGCACGCCGAACAGGTCCAGCACGCGTCCCACAACGAAATCGACGAGATCGTCCACGGTTTTCGGCAGGAGGTAGAAGCCCGGGCACGCCGGACAGATAATTCCGCCGGCCTGGCTGATCCGCAGCATATTGGCCAGCTCGATCTGGCTGACGGGCATCTCGCGCGGCACCAGCACGAGCCGCCGCGCCTCCTTCAGCGTCACCAGCGCCGCCCGCGTGACCAGGTTGTCGCCCAGCCCGCTGGCGACGGCGGCCAGCGTGTGACTGCTGCACGGGCAGATGATCATCCCGTCGGTGAGGAACGAGCCGCTGGCGATCCGGGCGCCCAGGTCGCGATGCGGGTAAATCGTGGCATTGGGAAGCGGCCGACCGGCCAGCGATTCTATCGTCACCTCCTCCAGCCCCAACTCGTCCAGCAGCACGCGCCGCCCCATCGGCGAGACCACCAGGTGCATGCCGACATCGTTCTGGGCGAGGACGTCCACCAGACGCCGGACGTACGGCGCGCCGCTGGCCCCAGTGATCGCCACCACAAGCTGTTTCATGGCGTGCTCCTGGCCGCGGCCGACAGCTCTGGCGGAACCGGCACGGCGCGCAGCCGCTCGGCCGCCTGGCGTCCCCAATACGTGGGCCCGTGGCGTTCGGCCACCAGCTTCATGCGCGCCAGCCCGCGCTGGCGCGACTCCTGGTCCTCCGGGCGGGCCTGCATCTCCAGCTCCGCCAGATGAAGCAAGGCTTCGGGGAGCGCATCGCCCGCGGGGTAATCGCGCACACAGGCCTCCAGCGCCGCCGCGCGCTGCTCGCGCTCCGGGAGGCTGGCGGCCCACAGCACCATCAGATTGTCGTGCAAGGGCGCGTCGCGGTAGCGCTCGGCCAGCCGCAGCAACTGCTCCCGGTAGCCAGGCCGGCGCGGATCCAGGCAGGCCAGCTCCCGGATCGCCCGCCCACCGTATCTCGAGTCGTCCACGTTCCCGCGCACCAGCTCATACCAGCGCTGCCCCTCACGCCGGTGCGGCTCGGGCGTAAACGCCAGGCTGGCTTCCGGCGTGCCGCCCGGCAGCCAGCGCCGTGGCGCCGGCTGCGTACTGCTTTGTGTCGCCGCGGTCGAGGGAGCCGCGCGGTCCTGTGGCTGCAAGAGCTTCAGCGCCCCGTCCACTTCGCCGCGTCGCAGGAGCAACTGGGCCAGACGCAGCCGGGCGACGCCGGCCAGCGGCGAGGTTGGGTAGCTCTTCACCAGCGCCAGCCAGGTATCTTCGGACTGCACGTGCGGGAAGTCGCTATACATCTCCCGGCGTACCGCCCCGCCCTGCCCCAGCGACTTCGGTGCGGCCAGGCGCAGGTCCAGCACCCAGCCCTGAATGTAGAGCACGCACGGGAGGTAGCGGCTCTCCGGGAAGTTCGCGATGAACGCCTTGCACTCTTCGTAAGCGATGCGGCGATCGGCGAGCAGGCCGCGTTGCAGCCAGTGCAGCAGTTGCTCGCGCAGGCGCCCGTGCCAGGCCGTCAGGTGCTCCGGGTTGCTGGCCAGGTCGAGCAGCTCCTCGGGCGTGAGCTGTTCCAGGCGCGTCTTGAGCAGCTCCGGGAGCTTCTCGCGCAGATCCAGCACGCCGAAACGGGCCGAGCGCGGCCCGTACTCCGCTTCGAGCACGCGATAGCTCACCTCGTCGACGCCCACATACTCGTGGAACAGAATCGCCGGGGCGACGAACATGACCGCGACCACCGGCGCGACGGCGCCCGGGTGGTACTTGACCAGGCGCGCGATCCCCAGCGTGGCCCCCAGCATCGTGCAGGCCGCGATGATCGCCAGAATCCACGGCAGGCCCAGCAGCAGCTTCTGCTCGGGCGACGTGTACGTCCCCAGTTGCGTCGGGGTGCCGCGGGTCGCCAGGTACAGATACAGCAGCACGGGCAGCATGCCGGCCAGTGCGGCTCCGAAGCGAAACGAGAGCCGGAACGGTTTCACCGCCGCCAGGACGCAGCTCCACACGAGCGTGAACGCCAGCCACGGCAAATGCGCGAACACCGCCACCGCCGCCGTGAAGGGCAGCGCGCAGGGGAAGCGATAGAGCATCGCCACCGAGATGGGCACGGCGATCATCGCCGCCACGAGCAGTCCGAGTACGACGCCGTGCGTCGGATTCTGCTCGACGCTGATCGGGTAGAGCACGAAGTCGTTCAGGTTGAGCGTTTGTTCTCCCCAGAACTTCAGCGGGGCCAGGTAGCTGTTCCAGGAAAAATCAAATAGGCGGTCCGCGTGCAGCCAATAGGTGAACACGCACACGCCGCAAAACAGGAGGAAGTTCACCAGCAACAGCACGACGGCCCGCAGGCGAAACTTCGGTTCGGTGCGCGACCACACGTCTGCGTAGCGCGCCGGAGGCGCCCCGGCGCGCGTCGCCGCCGCCGCGGGACCCTCAGCCGGGCCAGGAGGTTGACCTTCGGGTGGAACCCCCGGCCAGGCCCCGTCCGCGGGCCGGACCGCGGAACTACCGGGCTCGTCCGGCGGATAGGCAGGCGGCGGTTTGGAAACCACAACTTCGGCCATCCCTCATCATGCTACTCCCGCGTGCCCGCGATGCAATTAGGGCACGACGCGTCCCGGGCGGGATTCGAACCCACAACCTTTGGCTCCGGAGGCCAACGCTCTGTCCAGTTGAGCTACCGGGACGTCTCCCACGTGCGATGGACGGGCGCAGTCTAGTCGGCCCGCGGGAGCCGTCAAGTTGCGCCGTTGCAGGCGCCGACTCGCCGCCCAGCGAGTAAACTGCCGCGATTCGCGAATCGCTCGTCGTCTCACAGTAAATACGGATCCCAGCGATGTGGTTGAATTGGGACGAAATCCTGAGATTGCTGGCGGCGTGCGTCGCCGGCGCGATCATCGGGCTGGAGCGCGAGCTGCACGACAAGCCCGCCGGCCTGCGGACCAACATCATGATCTGCCTCGGGTCCGCAGTTTTCACGCTCCTGTCGATCCATGTGGCCGGCGACGTGGTCGGACGCGACCCGGGGCGCATCGCGGCCCAGGTCGTCACCGGCGTCGGCTTTCTCGGTGCGGGCGCGATCATCCAGCTCCGCGGTCAGGTCATCGGGCTGACGACCGCCGCGACCATCTGGCTCGTGGCCAGCATCGGCATGGCGTTCGGGGCCGGCGTGTACGACCTGGGGATCTTCGCGACGGTGCTCACGGCCGCCGTGCTGCTGGGACTGACGCTCACTGAACAGCAGATCGCCCGCTGGCGCACGCTCGTGCGCGTGCAGATCCAAACCGATGCCACGGCGGAGGCGAGTGACGAGATCAAGCGTCTGGTCGCCGCACGCGGCGTTCGCTGCGAGGGTTGGACCACGACGAAGGAGGGCGACCTGCTCAGCATCTACGCCGAACTCGTCGGCCCAACCCGCCGCGTCGAACAACTTCAGACGGACCTGATGGGGCTGCCGCGCGTAAGGGCGCTTCGGCGGCTCTGACCCGGCGCGTAGCTCGCGGACGATCAGGCCTCATCCACAAAGCGGCACGGTAGACGTGTGGCGGCGTGCAGGCGCGCCAGGTATTCGCGCCGTGGAATCTCGACGGCGCCGAAGCGCGCCAGGTGCGGTGTCGTCCATTGCGTGTCCACGAGCACAAAGCCGCGCTGCGGAAGCCGTTCGAGCAGCGCCACCAGCGCGACCTTCGACGCGTCGCTGACGCGGTGGAACATCGATTCGCCGAAGAACGCGCCGCCGACGGCCACGCCGTAAAGTCCGCCGGCAAGCTGGCCTTCCCGCCAGGCTTCCACGCTGTGGGCATGACCCCGCTGGTGCAGCCCGCGGTAGACCGCCGCGATCTCGGGGGAAATCCACGATCCTTCGGGACGGTCCGCGCACGCGGCGATGACCTCGTCGAACGCCGTGTTGACGCGCACCTCGAACACGCCGCGGCGAATGACTTGGCGCAGGCTGCGCGGGACGCGGAAGCGCTCGAACTCGAAGATCGTGCGCGGATCAGGGCTGAACCAGTAGATGCAGCCGTCCTGGTCAGCCATCGGGAACACGCCGGCGCGATAGCCGGCCAACACCAGCTCCGGGGTCAGGGGTTCGTCCATAGGGCCAGACGCGGGGGCAGCCGATCCGAGGAAGAGCCCATTCGACATTATCGGGGCCTGGAAGCGCTGGCAAGCGGCGGGAGCCCGGCGTAGTGTATTAGGGATTGAGTTCAGCCGGGCTGGAACGTATGGGGTCAGCCGCCGGTGGAAGTGTTGTCCGTGCGCGAGCAACCTGTGTCTGTCGGCATCGCAAGCTCCACGCCGTGTGCCGTTCCCGTCAACCTGGACTGGTACCCGGCGGTTCTGGCGCGCGTCAACGCCGCCATTTCAACTCATTTGAAAGCACTGGAATCGACGATGGGGACGCACAGCTCGCTCCGCGAGGCCGTAGTGTATTCATTGGGCCTCGGCGGCAAGCGCTTTCGTCCCGTGCTCGTGTTGGAATGCGGCCGGCTCGCTGGCGGCGACGAAGAGGCGGCGCTGCCGGCGGCCATCGCGGTGGAGTGCATTCACACGTTCTCGCTGATCCACGACGACCTGCCGGCCATGGACGACGACGAGCTGCGCCGCGGCCAGCCGTGTAATCACAAGGTGTTCGGCGAGGCGTTGGCGATTCTCGCCGGCGACTGGCTGGCCGCGCACGCGTATGCCCTGCTGGTCGCCAGTTATCCAGCCCCGCAGGCTGCGGCGCTGGTGCGGGCCCTCACGGACGGAGCGCTCGGCATGGTCGAGGGGCAGGGCGCGGACATCGCCGGCGAGCGCTGCGCGACGGATGTGCGGTTGGTCGACTTCATTCACCTGCACAAGACCGCCCGATTGATCGAGGCAAGCTGTCGCATCGGCGGCCTGTGCGCCGGCGCGGACGAGCCTACGCTGATGGCCCTGGGACACTTTGGCCGCCATCTGGGCCTGGCGTTCCAGATCGCTGACGACCTCCTCGATGCCACCGGGTCGCCGGCGACCGTGGGCAAACGGGTCGGGAAAGACGCGGCCGCCGCGAAGCAGACGTATCCGGCGGCGTTTGGCGTCGAGCGCAGCCGGGTGCGGGCGCGGCAGGAGATCGAAGCGGCGCTCGAGGCTTTGCGCCCATTGGGTGCCGCGGCGCAGCGCCTCCGCGACTTGGCTCATTATGTGGTGAACCGGGATCGCTGAGCGGTGCCGGCCGCGGGCAAAGGTGCGGACGCGTGAGGCGGCCGACCGATTCAAGAGTAAAAAGGAACGCCTGAGTGGCTAAGACCATCCTCGAAACGATCGCGTCGCCGGAGGACCTGCGGCGACTGACCTGGGACCAGCTCGAAACCCTCACGCGCGAGATTCGCACGCGCATCATCGACGTGGTGTGTCAGAGCGGCGGCCACCTGGCCAGCAACCTCGGCGTGGTAGAGCTCACGCTGGCCCTGCATCGCGCCTTTGACTTCCGCCGCGACCGGCTGCTGTGGGACGTCGGCCACCAAAGTTATGTCCACAAGCTCGTCACGGGCCGCAATCCGCGCTTCGACACGCTGCGGCAGGCGGGCGGGATCAGCGGCTTTCCCAGCAGCGCCGAGAGCGAATACGACCTCTTCGATGTTGGGCACGCCGGCACCGCGATCGCGACGGCCGTCGGGCTCGCCCGCGCCGATGCGATCCTGGCTCGCGACACGCGCGTGGTTGCGCTGGTGGGTGACGCCAGCATCGTCAATGGCGTCGCGTTTGAGGGCCTCAATCAAGCCGGCACGCTCAAGCGGCAGTTCCTGGTCATCCTCAACGACAATTCGATGGGCATTGCCAAGACGCAGGGCGCGCTGGCGACCTATCTGGCGCGCTTTCGTGTGAGCAGCTTGTACGAGGAGGTCAAGGAACGCGTCGCCGCGATCCTGCCCAAGGTCCCGCTGGTCGGCAAGAGCATGTTCGACGCTCTCGGGCACCTGAAGGACAGCATCAAGGCCTCGGTCTCGCCGCACCAGATTTTTGAGCAGCTCGGCTTCATGTACGTCGGCCCGGTGGATGGCCACGATTTGCGCCACCTGGAACAAATCCTGACGTTGCTGAAAGACGTGCCGCACCCGGTACTGCTGCACGTGCACACGCAGAAAGGCCGCGGCTGCAACTGGGCCTCGGCCGACCCGTGTGCCTTCCATAGCCCCGGCAAACTCAAGGTGGAGGGCGACGTGGTCAGCGTCGTCAAAGGCGAGCGCAAAAGCTGGACGACCGCCTTCGCCGACGCGGTAGTCGAGCTCATTCAGGGGGATCCGCGCGTTTACGCCTTGACCGCCGCCATGCCCGACGGCACCGGCCTGGCCAAGGTGCGCCAGGCTTTCCCCGATCATTGCCTCGACTGCGGCATCGCCGAGAGCAGCACGGTGGACATCGCGGCGGGGATGGCCAAGGCGGGTCTGCGTCCGCTGGCCTGCATCTACTCCACGTTCCTCCACCGGGCGTTTGACCAGGTGTTCCAGGAAGTCGTCCTCCAGGGGCTGCCCGTTGGCTTCTGCATCGACCGGGCTGGCCTGGTGGGTGGCGACGGCCCCGTACACCACGGATACCTCGACATTACGTACCTGCGGGGATTCCAGAACATCGTGCTCATGGCGCCCGCCGACGAGCCCGAGCTGCTGGCCGCCCTGCGGCTGGGGCTGAAGCTCGACGGGCCGTTTGCGGTGCGCTATCCGCGCGACGGCGTGCCGGTGCCGTTCGGCCAGACGCCGCCGTTCTACCTGGGCAAGTGCCGCGTGCTGCGCGAGGGGCCGGACGCGACCGTACTCGCGTATGGGTCGCCGGTCGCGGCCGCGCTGGAGGCGGCCCTGGCGCTGGAGCAGGAGGATATCTTCGTCGCGGTCGTCAACGCGCGGTTCGCCAAGCCGCTCGACGAGGACATGGTCACGACCGCCATCACGCGCGGTACGCCGGTGATCACCGTCGAGGACCACTCGGTCGCCGGCGGCTTCGGCAGCGCCGTTCTTGAGACTGCCAACCGGCTCGGCCTGCCGACCGACAGCGTGATCCGGCTCGGGTTGGCCGAAAACCAGTTCTACGCCCACGCCGCCCGCTCCGCCCAGCTTGCGGCGGCGGGCATCGACACGGCGGGCATCGCCGCCGTCGTTCGTCGCGCTGTAAAGGCGGCGCGCGACCTCGGTGCGGTTCCTGCCTCGACGCACCGCGGCCCAGCGCCTACGATGCGGCGGCCGGCGTAGCGGCTCGCTTCATGGACGCTTTCATCGCCCACCACCTGAAGGGCGTCTCGCGCACTTACGCGATCCTGATCCCGCGCTTACCGCGTGCGCTCGGGGAGCCGGTCGGTCTGGCCTACCTGCTCATGCGGGTCATCGACACGGCGGAGGACGCGCCCGATCTCTCGGTCGAGCAGCGCCACGGCTACCTCGCAGCCCTGGATGGTACCTTGGCATCCGGGGGCGAGTTCCCCGCCGAGCTGGTCCAGCCGATCGGCGCGCTGCCGGCCGAACAGAAGCTGATGCAGGAAGTCCCCGAGGTCCTGTCGCGCATCGGCCGGCTCGATTCCGCCTACGGTGAGGCTATCCGCACCTGCGCCCGCCGCATGATCGCCGGCGTCGCCGAGTTCGCCCGCCGCAGCGCGCAGCGCGGTTTGCCGTACCCGGCGATCCGCGACGCGGAGGAGCTGCGCGCGTACTGCTACTACGTGGCCGGCGTCGTGGGCGAGATGCTCTGCCGCATGATGGCGCACTACCTGAAACTGCCGCAATTGGAGACCCTCAGCGCCTTGGCGGTCGAGCTGGGCGTCGGCCTGCAAATGGTGAACATTCTCAAGGACGCGCTCCAGGATTCGTGCCAGGGCCGGCGTTACCTGCCCACGCCGGTCGGCGACGAGGTTTCACACGCGGAAATCTACAAGGCGGTTCTGGCCGAAGCCCGCACGAGCCTCCAGAAGGGCGTCGAGTTCGTCCTCGCGCTGCCGGCCCAGGCGGCGTCGCTGCGCTCGTTCTGCGGCCTCCAGATCGTGTGGGGCGCGTTGACGCTGGCGCGCGCCGAGCGCGATCCGGCGCATGCGAAGATCAGCCGCCCGACGGTTCGTTCTTCGATCGCGCGCTTGACCCGCCTGGCGGCCGACGACGAGGCTCTACGGCGCTGGCTCGGCCGCCTACTCCGCACCCCCCACCCGGCCCCCGGCTGACCGGCACGCCGCCGAACAGCTCCCCTCCCTCGCAGGGAGGGGGTAGGGGGAGGGTCGATTCCCCGCACGACATCCACCCCGCGCCTCTGCTCCTCCGTGCCTGGCTGCCTTGTTGCTTGGTCGCCTATAGTGTCAGTAGCTTGGATACGTCAGCATCAGCTTCCCGGCGCTCCTTATCGCCCTTGATGATTGGAACCCATAGCCAGAGGAAAAAGGCCAGGCAGATGTACCCGTAAGTCTCGTCTGCCCAGTGCCGGCGGGCGTTCCTGATGGAACTCGACCCGCTCTACGCCGACGTGATCGTGCAGCGCTGGGAGAAGTTCACGGGCCGGAAGGCGGAGAAACTGCCGTGATCACCGAACCGCACTCCGGACATCGCCCGCTGACGTTCCCGGTTAGGTCGTACCCGCACTTTTGGCAGTGCCCAGTAGGGATGCGCCGAAGCAACCTGTACGAGCCTAACAGGAGGGCGAAGAGTGGATAGAGCAAGAAGGGAATCGGAAGCTCCCATGGTGGGAGGAGCGCACTGTGCACCGCCCACGTGTTGCCGTCGGGCCATACGGACTGACCGGAATAGAACTTACAGCCCAGCCACGTCCCAGTCGGCCACGCGCAGCTTGGAAGCCGACCCGATATGGGATGTGCAGTGGACAGGTACACTTGTGACCGTGTCGGCTCGATGTTTGCGGTCCTGGATGCCCATCGGTAGTGCCAAGACCGCCCGGCAAAGGCCCCTTGCAACCACGCGACCACCAATGTGGCGCCCAGCGAAAGGGAAATAGCGACTGTGAGTTTTCGCCCTGACTTGAGCGGCCACCAAAGACTGGCAGTTGGCACCAATCCGACGCAGAAGACGAGCAAAATTGGAGCCTCGCACATGCCGAAATACGCAAGCAAGACAATGGCGAGTGCGACCGTTCCGAACCGCACGATGCGGAAAACGTTGCCCGGTTCGGGTTTGAATGTACTGCGCACGCTGCGTCCTCTCGTCAGCGAGCCCATCGCTGGTCGTCGTCGCGCCAGCGGGCGCGCTATTGGCGGACTTCCGGCTGGCCGGGCGCCAGCGGCGTCCCGGGCGTGAAGATACGGGCAGTTCGTATCGAACGCCAGCAGGCCGAAGCCCGGCTCCGGGCCACGCTGGCCCGGGCCCAGCCAGCCGGCCAGCGCCCTCGGGCCGCGGAGGCCCGCCAGCCATCGTCCCCTTTTGAGATTGACGATTGGCGAATGCCCAATCCCCAACCTCCAATCCCAAATCCCCAATCGCGTCGCCGGCTGTCCGGCGGTCATCCGCTCCTGGGAGCGGGTCATCCGCCCCTTGGAGTGAGGCGTCCGCTCCATGGAGCGAGCGATCCGCTCCTGGGAGTGAGTCATCCGCTCCTTGGAGTGAGCCGTCCGCTCCTTGGAGTGGGCCATCCGCTCCTTGGAATGAGTCATCCACTCCTTGGAATGAGTCATCCGCTCCTTGGAATGGGCCATCCACTGAGGTCCGGCGGTCATCCACTGAGGTCCGGGAGGCGTCCCCGGAGGCCCGCGGGCGGCCCGCGGGGCCGGGAAAACGGGTCCGGACGGCGAAAAAGCCTTTACACCGACCCGCCGACCCGCTCCCTGCTCCCCGTTCCCGGCTCCCCAATCGTCAATCGTCAATCCACAATCCGCGCCGCGGCGCCCGAGGGTTCGGGCGCGCGGACCGGTCGCTGGCGCTCCCGGCTCGGATTGGCACCGCTCCCTCACGGTCGCAGCCGGATCAAGACCCACCGGCGGGACGCCGGTGCCACCCAATCCGGTGCCACCCATTTACGGCGTCAGGAGCTTCACGAACGGGTCGATGTCGAAGTTGTTCACCAGCCCGTCGCCGTTGATGTCGCCGTTCATGATGTCGCAGTTCGGGAACGTCTGCTTGTAGCCTGCCGGATTGGTCAGCGCGAGCACGAACGGGTCAATGTCGAAGTTGTTGATCTCCCAGTCGCAGTTCAGGTCGCCCAGCGGGCTATCCGGGTTGACGCCGGCGACATCGACCAGCCAGCCCAGCGTGCCCTTCGTCAGCGCGACGGCGTACGGGTAGTCGATGTAGTTCGGCGTCTCGACGGCGTCGGTCGGACGGTGATAGTTCGGGTTCGAAGTCCAACTGTACTCAATGAGCAGGCAGGCAGGCTTGCCGCGCCATTCAAACGGGGCGTGGTCGCTGTTGTCGGACTGGCCGCCGAGCGTGAGCGTGATGCCGCCGTAGTCCAGGCACGCCTGCGCCAGCGGGATCTTGACCGAGTCCGACGAGCTGCGGCCATAGACGCGGGCCTTGTTACCGGCGGTGCCGCGATAGGCGATCATGTCGAGCGAGATCATGCCGCGGATGTTCTCGCCCGCGTGCTCGCCAGCGTACGCGTCGCTGCCCCACAGCCCCTTCTCCTCCGCGTCAAAGGCGATGAAGCGGATGGTGGCGTCGGCGGTCCACTGGCTGAGAATGTCGGCGATCTCGATCACCGCCGCGACGCCGCTGGCATCATCGTCGGCGCCGGGGTTGTTCGCGCTATCGTAGTGGCCGCCGATGATGTAGATGTCGGTGGGGCGCACGGTGCCCGTGAGTTCCGCGACGACGTTGTAGTACGTGACGCTGTTTTTCACGAAGGCGTGCTTGAAGGCGTCGGGGTAGCCGGCCTTGAATTGCGTCAGAATGTTCTCGCGGGCGGGGTCATGCTGCGGGCCGCTGGGGGCGCCGCGGTTGTGTCCCAGGTGCGTGTACAGGGTATCGGCGTGAATGTGCGTGTAGTTCTGCTGGTCGACGAACTTGACGACGTAGCGGGCCTTGGGCGTTCCCTGGGCCAGGGCGGACGAGGCCGCCACGAGCAGAGCGCAGACAGCGACAGACCAAGCCGTCACGGGTCGACTACGATGGGGGTTGGGTGTGAGCACGAGCGTCCTCCTTAGCTTGCGTTTCCGGAACCTTACCACCTAGCCCTAGTGTACCGTTTCACCGGCTTATCCGGAACGGCATTTTTTTGCGCCAGAGGCGGGTTTTTGACCGCTGACTCGCGTGCGGCGCGGCGGCGACACGGTGGGCTATAATCGCGCGGCCCATGCCGGAAAGCGACGATCCTCGGGTTCAGCGGCTGCGGGAGCGGATCGCCCACTTCCCCAAGACGCCCGGCGTCTACCTGCTGAAGGACCGGGACGGGGTCGTGCTCTACGTCGGCAAGGCCCGCGATTTGCGGGCACGCGTCTCCAGCTACTTCCAGGCGTCCGCCGACTTGCTGAGCAGCCGCGGGCCGGAAATCGCCCGCATGGTCACCCGGGTCGAGGACATCGACTTCCTCGATTGCGAGACCGAGGTCGACGCCCTGCTCACCGAGAGCCGGCTCATCAAGGACATCCAGCCCCCGTTCAACGAGCGCCTCCGCGACGACAAGACGTTCCCGTACCTGGAGGTCACGACCGGCGACGACTTCCCGGGCGTGTACGTGACGCGCCAGCCGCGGCCGAAGGGGAGCAAGCTGTACGGGCCGTTCGTGAACGTGGCCGGCCTGCGTGACGCGGTGAACGCGCTCCAGAAAGTCTTCAAGTTCCGCACGTGCGAGCTGGAGATTCGGGCCGACGACGAGAAGCGCCGGTTTTTCCGACCCTGCCTCTTGCACGCCATCCATCAGTGCACCGCCCCCTGTGCCGACCTGATCAGCCGGGAAGCCTACGCCGCCGACATTCGCCGCCTCCTGCGCTTCCTGAACTCCAAGCGCAGCGTCGTGGTGCGGCAGATGCAAAAGGAGATGGCGCAGGCGGCCACAGCGCAGCGCTTCGAGGAGGCCGCCGTCCTGCGTGACCGCGTCAAGGCCATCGCGTCGCTGTCGCTCAGCGGCGACGTGCATGAAAACGTGCAGCCTGAGGTCTTCTTCGTCGATCCGCGGGCCGGCCTGGAGAAGCTCCAGCGCCTGCTCGAGCTACCCGAGCCGCCGCGGATTATTGAGGGCATCGACATCGCCACGCTGCACGGCGAGGCGTCGGTGGGCGCGCTGGTGTGCTTCATTGACGGCAAGCCCTACAAGAATGGATACCGGCGGTTCAAGATCAAGGCCGTGGAGGGCGTGGACGACTACGCCATGATCCGCGAGGTCATCGTCCGCCGGTACAAGCACGCGGCTATTTCCGAAGAACTCTTCCCCGACGTGATCCTGATCGACGGCGGACTGGGCCAGCTCCACGCCGCCCTGGACGCGTTCGACCACCTGCACCGCGCGGTGGAACTCGACGGCGCGCGGGCGGCCAAGCCGCCGATGGTCATGGCGCTGGCCAAGCGCGAGGAACTCGTCTACGTGCAGGCCAGGAGCAAGCCGCTCAAGCTGACCCGCCATAACGAAGCGCTGCGGTTGCTGCAACAAATCCGCGACGAGGCGCATCGCTTCGGCCAGCACTATCACCACATCCTCCGCCGCAAAAAGGCGTTCGAGGAAGACGTCAAGGCGGGCCGCAAGCCGCCGTGTGCCGGCGCTAAGAAGGCGGCGAGCGAAGGCCCGTTAACCTCCGTGCGGCGCAAGCGCCGCTCGCAGTCGGGGGACGTCACGCTCGAAGATGATCCGTCGCAATCGCCACCCGGAGAGTGATGGCGGCGGGGACGCACCGGGATTCTGCGGCCGGGATGGAGCCCGACGGGCCCCTGCGGCCGCGCGTGGGCGCGGGCCGCTACTTCGCCCGCCGTGGTCGTTGGGCGAAGCGGTTACGATTGCGGCATGCGCCATTGTGACGCCACCGACGGTATCGATGTGGTCGTGATCGGGGCCGGGGCGGCGGGGCTGGCGACCGCGATCTTCGCCGCGCGTCGGTTGCCGGGGTGGTCCATCGTGGCGCTGGATGGCGCGAAGAAGCTGGGGGCGAAAATCCTCGTGGCGGGCGGCGGACGCTGCAACGTGACCAACCGCGTCGTCACCGCCGCAGACTTCTGGGGCAGAAGTCGACCATTCATTCAACGCGTGCTGGCCGCGTTTCCGGTCGAGCCAACCGTTGCATTCTTCCGCGAGATCGGCGTCGAGCTGCACGAGGAAGAGGACGGCAAGCTGTTTCCGAACTCCAACAGAGCGCAAACAGTCCTCGCAGCGCTGCTCGACGAGGCGGGTCGCCGCGGCGTGCGCCTGTTCACTGGACAGCGCGTCAGCGCGGTCGAGCGGTCCGAGCACGGATTCCGGGTCGTCGCGGCGGGAACGACGCTAACGGCGCGGCACGTCGTGCTCGCGACGGGCGGCCTGTCCCTGCCGAAAACAGGCAGCGACGGCAGTGGTTACGCGCTCGCGCAGCGCCTCGGGCACACGCTGGTCCCGACCACGCCGGCCCTCGCACCGCTCGTCCTGGAGGGCGGTTTTCATACCGGCCTCTCCGGCGTGTCCCACGAAGTCGAGCTGACCGTGACGGCCGTTGGCGGTGAGTCCATGCGACTGCGCGGTTCGCTGCTGTGGACACACTTCGGCGTGAGCGGCCCAGTTGTGCTGAATGCTTCGCGACATTGGCACCGCGCGCGGCTCGTAGGGCATGCGCCTGCCATTTCCGTCAACTTCCTGCCCAACGACGACTTCGATTCCGCCCAGCGCACGCTGCTGGCGCTCGCCGCCGCGCGACCGACCCTGGTCTTGCACAACGCGCTGGCGACATGGCTGCCGACGCGGGTGGCCGACGCGGTACTGGGCGCGATCGGTGTGGACGGCCACACGCCGCTGGCGCACCTGGCGCGCGAAGATCGTCGCAAAGTCGTGCGCGCGCTGCTGGCGTGGTCGTTGCCGGTCCGCGACAGCCGCGGCTACGGCTATGCGGAAGTGACCGCCGGCGGGGTCCCGCTGCACGAGGTGAACCCGCGCTCGATGGCCTCGCGTCGCTGTCCCGGTCTGTACCTGGTCGGCGAAATCCTGGACGTCGACGGCCGCATCGGCGGCTTCAATTTCCAATGGGCTTGGTCAAGTGCCTGGGTTGCGGCGGCGGGCCTGGCGGCCGCGGGCGAACGGTCACGGAGACATCGCCACGTTCAGAACCGCGAGCGTTAACGAGCGGGCCGCCTGTGTCGGGGAGACACCGCGCCGTGGCCAGCGCGGCGCCGACCGCAAAGGGCCGCGCTTCTGGCGAGGCTGCCAAGTGGAGTAGTTTCACTTTTTCTCTTGCGCCGGGAGCGCGCGGGCGCGCTGCCGGCGCGAGGGGTTGTTTGTATTTGCTCTACTCCGGCTTCCAATGCCACTGCACCCCCACCGGCGTCTGGCCGTACCGGAATGCGTTCTCCGCGTTGCGGGTGTTGTGACTGTCGCCGCCATACAGCCCCCACTCGACCGGCCCGACCTGCTCGGTCGCATAGCAGTGCAACCAGCCCGCCTGATCCGCCACGAGCACTTCCAGGCGCTGATCGCCATCGACGTCGGCGACCACCGGAGAGCACTCGATCGGCGCCGCGACGGTCCGCCACTGGAGACATTGCCCGTCCGTCGAAAGAACTGTGATGGCCCCCTTCGCCTGGCCGTCGGAATCCGTTTGGATCGATGCCACCACGACCTCCGATTGCCCGTCGCCATTCAAATCCGCGACTGCCGGCGTCGCCCAGATCGCGCCGCCGGGTGCGTACCGCCAGCGCACGATGCCCGGTTCCAGGGCGCAAACGGAGGCATACTGCCCGGCGTACGATCCGGTCGGGCAGGCCACGATGACCGGCACGCCATCGTCGCGCGCCATCGTTCGCAGGGCGGCCACCAGCCCCTCGTCGGTGCGCGTTACCGCATCCCAAGCGGTTACGGCCCGGAGGCTTCGGGCCGAGCGCTCCAGCGACCATACGCGCGCGTCGCGATCGCCGACGAAGGCGGGCGGCCCACCGCCGCGGGGACCTCCGCTGACCATGGCGCCGGCGAGTGAGCCTGCCGCCAGTGAACCCTTCCAGCGTGCCTCGCCGTTGCGGGCGGCCAGCACCCGCACGTCGCCGCTCGGCGTCGTCGCCAGCACGTCCTGGCGGCCGTCCTCGAGCACGGGTCCGGCCGCCAGCGTCGCGCCCCATTCCCTGGGGGAGTTCCGCCGCCCCGCCGGCGTGCGCGCTGCCGCGGCGGTCCAGAGCACGCTCCCACCTTGGCCGTCGAGCGCCGCCACTTTCCCGTCGCTCGTGGCGATGACCGCGTCACTCGTGCCGTCGCGGTTGACGTCCAACGACAACGGCGGTCCGGCGGCTGCCGCGGCAAGACGCGTCTTCCAGCGCAGGGCGCCATCGGCCCCGACGCTGTACACGTGGCCATTGCGACAAGCCGCAAACAGACAGTCATCGCCGGCCGCGATGCCGACCAGATCGCGCGGCGGATCATCCGGCGGCTGGAAAACCAGCTCGGCGCGCCCGCTCCGGCCATCGACGCGCACCAAGCCATCCGCGGCGTCATTCTCATCATCAAACGACGCCCCCAGCGAAGCCACGTAAATCTGCCCGTCCAATGGAAGGACGGTCGTGAACCACGCCGTCAGACCGATCGGTGCGTCCCAGCGGTGCTTGAGCGGAACGCGTTGGCGCGGCGGAAGCCGTGGCGCCTCCCCGCGCGCCAGACGCGCCCGCGCGTCGTGCCAGCGCCGCCAGTCGTCCTTTCGGTCGCCATAATCCACTCCCGTTACCCGAGTCAGCAGCAGGCGCAACCGCCCATCGGTCAGCCGTTCGTCTGCCAGCAAGTACCGGATCAACTCCTCGCGCCGCCCGCGCCAGTAACGGCCGAACTGCTGTTCCCATTCGTCCAAAGCGGCCGCCACGGCCCGCGGCGAATCCGCCCCGCCCAGCGCCGCCAGGCCACTTTGAACCGCCCACCCGAGTGTCACGCGGCGCCAATACCACCACGCGGTCACGCACCCGCCGGCCGCCAGCACCAGCACGACCACCGCGGCCACGACGCGCCGCCGCGCGGGCCGGCCCGGCGCAGAGCGCCGCGTGACGCGAAGGCTCGATGAAACGGGCATGGCTGGTCCGTGTGCCGATGGTCCGCGATGCCGGGCGGATCGACGGCGGCCGCGCAGCAATCAGGGCGCATGGTAGCCCGTGGAGGGCGACGGCGCGAAGGTCCGCATCGGGCCGCATACGCCAACCGCCCGCGCGGGCGCCGTCTGGTCTGCGAGAAGTGCGCCGCCGCGCTCCGGCCGGGCAAGACCGATGCGCGTGCCACCGCTCCTGAGTCGCGGCAAGGTGCGTTCGTTAGCCCGTATATTTCATGAACCACGGAGACACGGAGACACAGAGGATGGTGAAGGAATGAGTTACGCGTGTTTTTCGAACGGCTCCCTCCTGACAGACGGTCAACCTGCGCTGGAGGGGCGCCGCCTGAATTACCCCCATTTTCGCCTCTTCTCCGTGGCCTCTGTGCCTCCGTGGGTAGAGTCGAGACGTGGCGCGGTTGTG
>Ga0214473_10001261_pt1 | contig 33964 bp, 31 predicted proteins | sample RVTome_7_FD_203509 | JGI IMG/M metagenome (GOLD analysis project Ga0214473, IMG submission 203509) | Soil microbial communities from uranium-contaminated site in the Upper Colorado River Basin, Wyoming, United States - RVT98D197 | ecosystem: Environmental > Terrestrial > Soil > Contaminated >... | reverse complement strand
CGGTGACGACGGCACCGAGGGCGGCGAGAACACGGGCGACGGCGACGACACGCGGGGCGACGACGGCACCCGCGGCGGCGACGAGACCCGTGGCGACGACGGTACCGGCGGCGGCGACAACACCGCGGCACCCGCTGCGGCACCCGCGCCGGACCCCGCGCCCGCTCCGGCCCCGGCCCCCGCGCCCGTGTACTCGGACGACGGCGGCTACAGCGACGGATGACGGACTCACGACCCCGGGGGATCGCCCCCGGGGTCGTCCGTCGCATGAGAGAACTCTTATCTTCGTCTCAGCCGGGGTTCAGGCCCCAGGGCGATGGTTGATCGGATGAGCCTCCCGCGACTGCTGCTCGTCCTCGGGATCGTGGGGGCGATCGCGGTGTTGATCGCCCTCCCGGGCCTGCTGCGCTCGGATCGGGCGGCGTCGGTCGCGCCGATCGAGATCGACTCCGGTGGGTCCCCGAAGCGCGACGACTCGAAGGACCGCGAGCGGGAGCGGGAGCGCCCCGCGAGCTCGGTGGGCTCCGACGCCGGTGCTCCGCCGAGCGCGAGCACCGCCGAGCCCCAGGTGCCCGCGACGGCGCCCCAGGGCGGCTCGCCGTCGCCGGGAACACCGCCGTCCCCGAAGCCCGATCCTTCCCCCGACCCGCAGCCGGCGCCCGCACCCCCGCCCGCCCCCGTTCCCGACGACGACGATTCCGACGACGACGTCGGCGACGACGTCGACGACTCCGTGGATGATGGGGACAGCGATTGACGATGCCCGCCCACAATCAGGCGTCCCCTGGGCCGGCGCCCGCACGCGCGGTGCGCAGCGTCCGGGTTCGGATCCTCGCCTCGTACGTGATCCTGCTCGCCGCCGCGAGCGTGGTGTCGGTGTTCGTCGCCCGCCAGGTTCTGATCGTGCGGCTCGACGACCGCATCCAGGACGACCTCGCGCAGGAAGTTCGAGAGTTCCGCACGCTCGCCGTCCAGGGCAGCGACCCGGCGACGGGTCGGCCGTTCGGCACGGACGTGAGCCGGATCTTCCGCGTGTACCTGAGCCGCAACGTGCCGGGGGAAGGCGAGGAGCTGATCACGATCCCGCGCCAGGGGCGGGTCCGCTACCAGCAATCAGAGCGCGCCGAGTACGTGATCGAGGAGCCGTTCCTGTCACGGTGGCGCACGCTCGAGAGCGACGAGCGCGGCGAGATCGACACCCCAGCCGGGCAGGCGGAGTACGTTGCCGTCCCGGTGAAGGTGAACGGCCGCCCGCTCGGCGCCTTCGTGGTCGCCATCTTCACGGCACGCGAGCGCGACGAGGTCGCCGAGGTAGTGCGGATCGTCGCGGCGGTGTCGGGCGGCGTGCTGCTGCTGGCGAGTGTGATCGCCTTCCTCGCGGCAGGGCGCGTGCTGGCCCCGCTGCGCGGGCTCCGCGACGCCGCCCGCTCGATCACCGCGACCGACCTCACCCAGCGGATCGACGTCGAGGGCAACGACGAGATCGCGGAGTTGAGCCGCACCTTCAACGACATGCTCGACAGGCTCGACCACGCGTTCACGAGCCAGCGCGAGTTCATCCGCGACGCCGGCCACGAGCTGCGGACCCCGATCACCGTGATCCGAGGGCACCTGGAGCTGCTCGCCGCGGGCCAGGAGGACCCCGCGGAGCGCGCCGAGACGATCGCCATCGTCACCGACGAGCTCGATCGCATGAGCCGCTTCGTCGCCGACCTGATGCTCCTGGCGAGGGCGGAGCGCCCCGACTTCCTCGAGTACGAGACGGTGGACGTGGATGAGCTCACCCGCGAGCTGCTCGCAAAGGCGCAGAGCCTCGCGCCGCGCGAGTGGACGCTCGAGAAGACCGGGCGCGGCCGCATCGTCGCCGACCGCCAGCGCCTGACCCAGGCGGTGATGAACCTCGCGGACAACGCCGTCCGGCACACCCACGAGGGCGACGAGATCGCGATCGGCAGCGCCGTCAATGCCCGCCAGGCGCGGCTGTGGGTCCGCGACTCAGGCCCCGGGATCGACCCCGACGAGCGCGAGGCGATCTTCGAGCGACTCTCCCGCGGTCGCCGCGCTCGGGGCAGTTACGAGGGCACGGGCCTCGGGCTGGCGATCGTGCGCGCGATCGCCGACGCTCACGGGGGGCGAATCGATCTTCGCAGCGAACTCGGCGCCGGCGCCGAGTTCGAGGTCGTAGTGCCGGTCGACCAGCAACCGATCGGGGAGGAGACATGAGCCGGATCCTGATCGTCGAGGACGAGACGAGGCTGGCGAGCTTCCTGGAGAAGGGCCTGCGCGCGAACGGCTACTCGACCAAGGTCGCCCCCGACGGCGAGTCCGGCCGGCGGCTCGCCGACGACACCGACTTCGACCTCGTCATCCTCGACCTCGGTCTTCCCGACATCGACGGACTGACGGTGTTGCGCGAGCTGCGGGATGGCGGCCTTCGCCTGCCGGTGATCATCCTCACCGCGCGCGACGAGCTCGGCGACAAGGTGGAGGGACTCGACGCCGGCGGGGACGACTACGTCACGAAACCGTTCGGGCTAGAGGAGCTGCTGGCGCGGATCAGGGTCCGGCTGCGCAGCGATGCCGAGCGCGAGCCGACCGTGCTCGAGGTCGGGCGCGTCGCGCTCGACCTTCGAACCCGGCGCGGGACCGTCGAGGGAAGGACGGTGGAGCTCACCGCGCGCGAGTTCACGATGCTCGAGACGCTGATGCGCCACCGCGACCAGGTCCTCAGCCGCGAGCAGCTGCTCTCACACGTGTGGGGCTACGACTACGAGCCCGGCTCGAACATCGTCGAGGTCTACATCGGGTACCTGCGCAAGAAGCTCGGCGAGGACGTGATCGAGACGGCGCGCGGGATGGGCTACAGACTGCGGTCCTGAGCGACCGCGTCCCGGATCGCCGCCGCGGTGACGGTCGCCGTCACGGTGCCGATCGCGATCGAGGTGAAGCGGTCGGTACGATCGCCGTCGAGCTTCCCCGACGAGAGGCAGAAGACGACGTCGCCGTCAGCCTCCGAGAACACGGGGTCGACAGCGCGGGCGACGCCGCCGCTCGCCATCCTCGCGGCGCGCGAGCAGGCGGGCTTGTCGAGCGGAGCGTCGGTCATCAGGCACACGAGCGTCGTGTTGCGCTCCTCCATCCCGGTCCACTCGGGCGGACGCTCCATCGCGCCGACGAGCGCGGCCGTGGACGGCGACTGGCCGTCCTCGACCTGCACGCCCGCGAGCACGCCGCCGTCCTCGCCGATCACGTCCCCGAACGCGTTCACGACCGCGACCGCGGCGACGACGTGCCCGAGCCCGCTGCGCATCGCGGCGTACCCGACGCCGGCCGGGGTGGCGTGCTCGCGCCCGCGGATCTTCCCCACCGCGGCGCCCGTCCCGGCGCCGACGCGGCCGCGCTCGGGCACCCCGGCTACCGCGGCCTCGCACGCGGCGTAACCCTGCTCGGGGCCCGGACGGGCGCCGGGGTCGCCTGCCGCGAGGTCGTAGATCACCGCGGAGGGAACGATCGGCACCTTGCCCGCGAGCGTCGTGTAGCCGTACCCGTGCTCTTCGAGCCACCGCACGGCGCCGTCCGCGGCGGCGAGCCCGAATGCGCTCCCGCCGGCGAGCATTACGCCGGTCACGTCCGAGGTCCCGGCGAGGGGACCGATCACGTCCGTCTCGCGGGTGCCCGGGCCGCCGCCCCGGACGTCCACGCCGCCGCGGGTCCCGATGGGAGCGATCACGGCCGTGCACCCGGTCGCTCCCTCGGCGTTGGTCCAGTGGCCGACCATGAACCCCTCGGGCGGGGGCAGCGGCTCGCTCACCGTCGCGACCTCGCCGCCGCGCGCCGCCTGCGCGCTCGCCGCCGCAGCCGCCGCTGGCACCCGGGGCAGTAGTAGGTCGAGCGGCCTCCGACGACGATCCGCCGAATCTCGGTCCCGCACCGCGGGCACGGCAGCCCCTCGCGGGTGTGGACGAGGAACTCGTCCTGCATCGATCCCTCGCCGCCGCTTGTGTCGCGGTAATCGTCGATCGACGCGCCGCCGTTCGACAGCCCCTCGTTCAGCGCCGCGACGATCCCCTCCCGCAGCCGCTCCCAGTGCTCGGGCTTCATCGAGCCCGCCGGGGAGAGCGGGTGAAGCTCGGCGCGGTGGAGGGCCTCGTCGGCGTAGATGTTCCCGATCCCGGCGATCCCGCTCTGCATTAGGAGGAAGGACTTCAGCGGCGCGCGGCGCCCGGCCGCGATCTCGCCGATCCGCTCCGCGGTCAGCGCCTCGGACAGCGGCTCCACCCCGGCGCGCAGCGACAGGTACTCGTCGAGATCGTCGTCGTCGATCGCGACCGCGGTCCCGAACCGCCGCTGGTCGGTGAAAAGAACCGTGTCGCCGCCCTCGAGCCGGATCACCGCCCGCAGGTAGCGGACCTTCGGACCGAGCGGATGGAGCAGGATGTTGCCGCTCATCCGCAGGTGCAGCAGCAGCCACTTGCCGCGCTCGAGCTTGAGCATCAAGTACTTGCCGCGGCGCTCGACCGACTCGATCCGCCGCCCCGCGCATGCGCGCTCGACCACCTGTGCCGGCTCCGGACGGGTGAGGCGCTCGTCCTTGATCTGGACCGACTCGATCCGGCGGCCGACCAGCTCGGGCTCGAGTTGGCGCCGGATCGTCTCGACCTCGGGAAGCTCGGGCATCCCTCCCGTTCTACCAGGGCTACGTCGGCTGCTTCGCGCTGGCGCGCGGGTGCGCCTTGAAGTAGATGTCCTTGATCTCGTCGTTGGAGAGGTGGGTGTAGAGCTGCGTGGTGGCGACGTCGGCGTGCCCGAGCATCTCCTGCACCGAGCGCAGGTCGCACCCGCCGGCCAGCAGGTGAGTGGCGAAGGTGTGGCGCAGCGTGTGCGGGCTCATCTTCCCGTCGAGCCCCGCGGCCTTCGCGTGGCGGCGGATGATCTTGTACAGGCCCTGGCGGGTGAGCCCTCCCCCGCGCTGGTTCACGAACAGCTTCCGCTCGTCGCTCGTGCCAACGAACTCCGGCCGGCCCGATCGCAGGTATCGCCGCACCGCGGCTGCCGCCTGGCTGCCGAGCGGGACGATCCGCTCCTTCGACCCCTTGCCGTGCGCGCGCACGAACCCGCGGTCGAGGTCGACGTCGCCGACCTCGAGCCCGACGACCTCGGAGGCGCGCAGCCCGCTCGCGTACATCACCTCGAGCAGCGCCCGGTCTCGCAATGGCGCCGGGTCCGCGCCGCGCGGGCTGTCCAGCAGGCGCCCAATCTCCGCCTGGTTGAGGACGTGTGGCAGCTTCCGGCCCCGTCGCGGAGCGCTCAGGTTCGCGGTGGGATCGTCGCTGATCACGTCCGTGCGGCGCAGGTGGCGGTAGAAGGAGCGCAGGCACGCGGCCTTGCGGTTCACCGTCGCCGCCGAGCATGGCGCGCTGTCGCCGTTCCCGGTCGCGAGCGCGGCGAGGAAGTCCGATACGTCGGCCGGGCCCGCCTCGGTCGCGTCGACGTCGTGCTCGGCGAGAAAGGCGCCGTACTGGAGCAGGTCCGTGCGGTAAGCCTGGAGCGTGTTCCGCGCAAGCCCGCGCTCGAACTCCATGAACGCGAGGAAGTCGAGCACCTGGGACTCGAAGTCTGTTGCCATCGCGCATCGGGATTTCGGCCCGAGCGCGGCGATCCCTCTTACTGGGCGCCGGCCCGCATCCCACGCAGCAGCAACAGGCCGATCAGCGACTTCGAGTCGGCGCAGTCGTCGATCGCGCCGTCGAGCTCGGCGAGCGGCCACGCGACCACCTCGATCCGCTCCTCGTCGTCGGGCGAGACGCCGACCTCGGTCAGCTCGGTGGCCTCGAACAGCCACATCTCCTCGGTGCTGGTTCCAGGGCTGATGTAGAAGCGCTTCAGCTCTCGCCACCGCTCGGCCCGCAGGCCGACCTCCTCGACCAGCTCGCGCTTCGCGGCCTCGAGCTGCGACTCGCCCTCGACGTCGAGCTTGCCGGCCGGGAGCTCGAGCAGACGCTCCTCCCCGACCGCTTCTCGGGGTTGGCGAACCATGTACACGCTGCGCTCGTCGTGGGCGAGCATCACCACCGCGCCGGGATGGGTGATCACCTCGCGCGTCGTCGTCGTCCCGTCGTCGAAGCGGAACTCCTCCTCGAGCACCGACGACAGCCGGCCCTCGTACTTCACCCGGCGCGAGATCCGCTCCATCACCGCCCGGCCTCGTCGGCCAGCGCCGCGCCGCCCGCCAGTGCGGCGGCGAAGAACAGCCGATCCTCGTCCAGCGCCCGCCCCATCGTCTGCGACGGCAGGCCGCTGGCCGCGTAGCCCGCGAGATCGACCTGGTGGGTGCGCAGCTCGTGCCGATCCCCGCACGCCTCTTGCAGCTCGTCGGGGCTATCCGACTCCGGCGCCGCAACCGCGACCGGCCCCAGCGCCAGCTCGAGTACGGTCGCCGTGTGGTGGCTGAGGCCGCGGTGGCGGGGCCGGGAGTCGCCGCTCGACATCCGCGGCGAGACGATCGTCGGCGCGCCCAGCGCGAGCGCGGCGTGGACCGCGTCGAGAGCCGCCATCCCGCCGTGCCCGTACCGGGTCTCGGATCCGATCACGCCCGGGCCCGGCCCCACCGCGACCGCCTCCCAGCCGAGCTCGGCGGCCGCGTCGAGCGCCCCGACGAGCGCGATCGCCTCGCGCTCGCCGCCGTAGGCCGAGCCCGCCGTGACGTGGCCGGCCAGCAACCCGCGAGAGCGAAGCTCGGCGACGTCCCGCGACAGCGCACCGGGCAGCGCACCGCCGCCGGCATGCACGTAGCCGAGCTTCAGGCCGGGGTGCGCCTGCGCGGCCGCCCACGCGGCCGGCGCGAGATGTCCGTGGAGCGGGAGGACGAGCACGGGGGGCGGCGTCGCCCGCGGGGCGTCCACTCCGCGCTCCACTGTCTCGACCGGGTGCTGGAGGGAGGAGTAGTTCAGCTTCATCACGTGGTCGCGGCCGGCGCCGGCGCCCGCGAGGCCCCGGGTCAGGTTCACGTGCACGACATCGAACCCGCCGGACCCCAGACCGAGGTCGAGCGCCTCCGTGTTCACGACCACCTCGTCCCCCTCGCGCACGTCGCCGACGAGCCCGTGATCGGCCCAGGCGGGACGCTCATCACCGTCGACCTCGACCCGCAGCGGGTCGGCCGAGGTGACGACTGCGCGGCGCAGCTTCAGCACCACTCAGCGCTCCGCCGCCTGCACGATGATCTCCTCGCACACGTCCAGCATCGCGACCATCCGCTCCGCCGCCACGCTCTCCTCGGAGGTGTGGTTCGCCTCGGCCCCGTTGGCGATCAGGATCGCGTCGAAGCCCGCGGCGCGAAGGACATTCACGTCGCTCCCGCCCCCCGTGGTCACCTCGCGCGGGTCGTGGCCCCGGCCGGCGAGGGCGCGCTTCGCGACCGCGAGCGCCACCGATCCCGGTCGAGGACGGTAGCCGCGGAACACCTCGCTCACCTCGACGTCGACGTCGCAGTTGTGCTCCCCCGCCGCCCACGTGCACGCGTCGACCATCGCCCCGATCGCCGCCGCTGCCCCTTCGGGGTCGATCCCGCGTGACTCGGCCTCGATCCGGCACCGGCCCGGGACCACGTTGGCGGCGGTTCCCCCCTTCACCACGCCCACGTTCGCCGTCGTCTCGGGATCGAGCCGCCCCAGCCTCATCTCGTTCACGGCAGCCGCCGCGGCCGCGATAGCGCTGCGCCCGTCCTCGGGTCGGATCCCAGCGTGGGCCTCGACGCCGATGAACTCGGCAACCAGCCGCTCGTAGGTCGGCGACGCGACGGCGATCTCCTCGACCGGGCCGGCGTGATCGAGCACGAACCCGTAGCTCGAGCGCAAAGCGCCGAGGTCGAGCTCGCCGGCTCCGCGCAGCCCGTCCTCCTCGGCGACGGTGAACACGAGCTCGAGCCCCACGGGCGGCATCCGATCGAAGTGGCGGGCGGCTAGCTCGACGAGCACGGCCACCCCGGTCTTGTCGTCGGCGCCGAGGGTCGTGTCGCCCGCCGTCCGGTACACGCCGTCCTCGAGCACCACCTCGATCTCTCCCCGAACCGGCACCGTGTCGAGGTGGGCGCAGAACATCACCCACTCGTCGCTCTCACCCGGCACCCGCGCGACCAGGTTCCCCGCCCCCGCCCTGGCGGGCCCGGCGGCGTCGTCCTCGGTCACGAGCACCCCGATCTCGGCCAGCTCGGCCGCGACCGCGTCCGCGATCGCGCGCTCGCTCCCGGTCGGGCTCGGGATCTCGCACAGGAGCACGAAGCGGTCGAGGAGGCGCTGCTCGTCGCTGATCGCGGACAGTGAGTCGCCCGCGGCCTAGGAGGTGGTGACCACGTGGACGCTCCCCGTCAGGGGGCCATCCGCGATCAGGGGCTCGATCCGCGACCGGACCTCGCCCCTGACCGCCTCGCGCTCGTCCTCGTCCAGCCGGTCGATCGCGATCGAGAGCGGCCCGGCGAGCTTGCGGGTCAGGCTCCAGTGCTCGTCGACGTCGGCGTACGGCCACGGGAACTCGAGCTGCTCGATCACGGGCTCGGCGAAGCCCGCACCGGTGACGAGCCCGCGGATGCGCTCCGGGTCGGCCAGGGCGAAGATCCCCGGTGCATCGGGGTCGGGCGGCGGCATATGGCCACGCTCGACCATCACCAGCCCCGAGAGGAAGGCCCACTGGTTCTCGTCCGGCGCCGTCCACACCGCGAAGCACAGCCGGCCCCCGTCGCGGAGCACGCGGCGGGTCTCCCGCAGCGCGGCCGCCGGGTCGGCCATCAGCATGTACCCGAACCGGCACAGCACCCCGTCGACGCTCGAGTCGTCGAGGTCCATGTGCTCCGCGTCGAGGACCCGGTGCTGAACGTTCTCCAGCCCCAGCTCCTCGCTCACGCCTTGAGCGGCGTCGACCATCGCCGCCGCGAAGTCGGTCGAGATCAACCGCCCGCTGTCGCCAATCGCGGCCGCCGCGAGATAACCGGTGTCACCGGTCCCAGCGGCGATGTCCAGGATCGTGTCCCCGGGCCGCGGGTCGAGGCGCTCGACCATCCGCTCGTTCACCGGCGCGGTCGCGGAGTGGATGAACTCGCGCTCGGAGTCCCAGTTGGCGGCCGTCCGCTCCCAGGTCTCGTGGCTCCTCCTGCGGTACTCGTCGAGGTCGATAGGCACGAGGCTAGGAGGCCTTGCTGACGCGCTCGACCGACGGTTCGGAGGCGGGCTCCTCGGGCCTCCGCTCGGCGGCGCGGCGAGCGGCGGCGCCAACGAACTCGCGGAACAGCGGCTCCGGCCGCGTCGGCCGCGAGTTGAACTCGGGGTGGAACTGCGAGGCGACGAAGAACGGGTGCTCGGGGAGCTCGATCACCTCGACGAGCCGCTCGTCGGGCGAGGTCCCGCTGCACACGAGGCCCTCCTCCTCGAGCCGGCGGCGGAGCATGTTGTTGACCTCGTAGCGGTGGCGGTGCCGCTTGTAGATCACCGGCTCGCCGAAGATCTCGCGCGCCTTCGTCCCGTCGTGAAGCTTCACCGGATCGGCGCCGAGCCGCATCGTCCCACCCATGTCGGTGACCTCCTTCTGCTCCGGGAGCAGGTCGATCACCGGGAACGGGGTCTCGGGGTCGAACTCGGCGGAGTTCGCGCCCTCCATCCCGGTCACGTGGCGGGCGAACTCGACCACCGCCATCTGCATCCCGAGGCAGATGCCGAGGAACGGCACCCCGTGCTCCCGCGCGATCCGCGCCGCCATCACCTTCCCCTCGATCCCGCGCTCCCCGAACCCGCCCGGGATCAGGATCCCGTCGGCGGCCTCGAGCTCGTCGGGGTCGGGGTCCTCGGAGTTGACGAGCGCGACCTCGACGTTGACCCCGTGGTGGTAGCCGCCGTGGGCGAGCGCCTCGGCGACCGACTTGTAGGCGTCGGCGAGCTTCACGTACTTGCCGACGAGCGCGATCTTCACCGTGCCCTCGGCCGCGTCGGCGCGCTTCACGAGCTCCTCCCACTCGGTCAGGTCGGGGCGCTGGGCCTCGATCCCGAAGTGGTCGAGGATCTGGTCGTCCATCCCCTCGGCGCGGAAGACGAGCGGCACCTTGTAGGTGTTGTCGACGTCGCGGGCGGAGATCACCGCTTCTTCGGGCACGCTCGCGAACAGCCCGATCTTGCGGCGGATGTCGCGGTCGAGGCCGCTCTCGGAGCGGCAGATCAGGGCGTGGGGCTGGATCCCGATCCGGCGCAGCTCGTTCACGGAGTGCTGGGTCGGCTTCGTCTTCAGCTCGCCCGCGTGCCCGACGTAGGGCACCAACGTCAGGTGGATGAACATGCAGCGGTCGGGGCCGAGGTCGACGTAAAGCTGGCGGATCGCCTCCAGGAACGGCAGCGACTCGATGTCGCCCACCGTTCCGCCGATCTCGACGATCACGAAGTCCACCGCCTGGGACTCGGACACGATCAGGATCCGGTGCTTGATCTCGTCGGTGATGTGGGGAATCACCTGCACCGTGGCGCCGAGGTAGTCGCCGCGGCGCTCGCGCCGGATGACCGAGTTGTAGACCGCGCCCGCGGTGACGTTTGAGGCGCGGGAGGTGTTCTCGTCGGTGAACCGCTCGTAGTGGCCGAGGTCGAGGTCGGTCTCCGCCCCGTCCTCGGTCACGAACACCTCGCCGTGCTGGAACGGGCTCATCGTTCCGGGGTCGATGTTGATGTAGGGGTCGAACTTCTGCAGCTGGACCCGATAGCCCCGGCTGACCAGGAGGCGCCCGATCGAGGCGGCGGCTATCCCCTTCCCGAGCGCGGAGACGACCCCGCCAGTGACGAAGATGAATCGCGCCTCGCCCGCTGCCACTCTCTAGAAGCCCCTTTTCGCAGTCATTGACGTCTGCCCAGCGAGTCTAGTTGGCGAAGCAGCGGAAAGCGCTCGATCACTTTGCCGAGAGAGCGGAATTCTCCGTACAAGCTCAGCGCCGCGACGATCGCGAGCGCGATCAGCCGCGCGGGATCGTCGAGCGTCACCAGCAGCGCCACCCCCGCGAGTGCGCCGATCAGGTTCGATCCCGTGTCGCCGAGCATCGAGCGCTCGCGGAGGTCGAACCATGCGACCACGAGCACCGGGCCGATGAAGACCCCGAGCAGCTCGACCGGGAACGCGGTCCACGACCCGATGCAGACCCCGGCGAGGATGAGGAAGAAAGCCTTCTCCGCCCGACCGGGACGCAGGTCGAGCAGGTTGAGGAGGTTGGTGGTCAGGAGCAGTAGCGCCAGATCGGCGATGTAGTCGAGCTCCTCGCGGCCGCGGCCCGAGACCGCGTACGCGGCGAGCGCGAACGCGCCCACCGCCTTGATCGCCCCGGTCGAGAACCGGCCCCCGAGGACGGCGCGGGCGTGCCCACGCCACCCGCGCGGGGAGTCCGGATCGGCGGCGCGGCCGAGCGCGTCGTCGACCAGGCCCAGAAGCGCGACCCCGAGCACGTACACGATCCAGCGGCGCAGCTCGGGGTCGAGCAGGTCGAGATCGGCGCGGTCGTCGAGCAGCGCCAGCGGCGCGAGCGCGATCAGGGCGGCCGCGACGATCACGGCGCCGGCCGGGTACGCCGCGTCCCGCCCGCGCCAGTTCGCGCGCACCAGCCCTGCCCGGGCCATGTCGCGGATCCACGGCGGGACCACCACCGCGGCCACTGCAAGGGACAGCGCGAGGGCTACGAGCTGCACCGGATCGCGCGGCTCAGCGTTCCCGGCGGAGTGGGTGGAGCAGGTCGGGGAGCAGCCCGTCCGCCGTGTCCTTGACCCCGAAGCTCCCCTCGGCGCCGCCCAGAACCGAGACCATCGCCACCTGGCCGGCGATCAGGTCGAGATCGTCGACCGTGGAGATCTCGTGCGACTCGAACAGCTCGATCGCGGACTCCTCCGCGTCCGTGCGCTCGACGCCGACGGTGGGGCGATCCACCGACTTGATCCCGTCCAGGATCCCGTTCTGGAGCCGGTCGGTGGCGTCCTCCGCCTTGCGGCCGGCATCGCGCGGGGTTCCGCGGGTGACGACGACGTCGTCGGCCCCGATCGCGCGGCCGCTGAACCGGCTCAGGAGCTGGTCGCGGATCTTGCGCACGAGCCCGCCGCCGAGGACGAGCTGCCGCCCCGCCGCACGGCCGAGGGTCTCGAGCGCGTCGGGGTTCCGCTTCACGCGCGCGTGCCGCGTCCCGCGGAGGTCGTTCGCGAGCGCGTCGAGATCGGGGGGCTCGCGGACGACCGCGACCTCGACCAGGTCCCCCCCGGCTGGCTCGATCGCCGCCTCGACGTCGTCCGCCAGTGCGGGGTCGAGCGAGCCGAGCGCGATCAGAGCTACGTCGCGGCCGCGGAGGTCGCCGCCGACCAGCGCCGGATAGGCGGAGTCGGCGAACTCCTGCTCGCGATCGATCGCCCGCGAGCGCTCCTCGGCAAGCTGGCGCGCGTCCTGGACGTCATCCCGAAGGCTCTGCTCCAGGTCCTCGGTGGTGCCGGAGACGACGTCGTCGCCGAACCCGACCCCGATCAGGATCCCGATCGCGAGCGCGAGGAACACCGCCGCGAGCGAGGCAGCGTGATAGCGCGCGCTGTAGCCACCCATCGAGAGCCGAGCCCGCCGGCTAGATCCCCAACAGCACCTGGAGCTTCAGCCACAGGAGCTCCAGGAGGTCGCCGAGGGCGGGCGAGGACAGGACCACGATCACGATCAGGAGCGCCGAGACGGCGGCGAACAGCCCCATCTGTGACCCGCTCATCGCGGGCGCGTACAGACGGCTGACGCCCTTCGCGTCGACCAGGGTCTCGCCCACCCGCAACCGGGTGAGGAACGTGGACGACATCCCGGCCCTGCTGCGGTCGAGGAACTCGATCAGGTTGAAGTGCGCGCCGACGCTGACCAGCAGCCGGGCGCCCTTCTCGAACGCGAGCAGCATCGCCACGTCCTGGCTCGTGCCGGGCGCAGGGAACACAGTGTGGTCGAGGCCGAGCCGCTCCAGCCTCTCCCGACCGGGAGCCCGCCCGTCCGAGTACGCGTGCACGATCAGCTCCGCCCCGCAGCCGAGCGCCGCGTCGCTCGCCGAGTCCATGTCGCCGAGCACCACGTCCGGCTTCAGACCGGCTTCGAGGATCGCGTCCGCGCCCCCGTCGACGCCGACCAGCAGCGGGCGGACGTCGGCGATGTAGGCGCGGAGCGCGTGCAGGTCCTTGCGGTGGGTGGTCCCGCGGACGACGATCAGGACGTGGCGGTCCCTGAACCGCGTCCGGGTCTCGGGAAGCTCGATCCGCCCCGAGATCAAGTCGCCCTCCTGGCGGATGTGGGCGACCGTGTTCTCGGCGAACGCGGCGAGCGCCTCGTCGATCCGCTGGCGCTGCTCGTCCATCTGCTCGGCGAGCTCGGCCTCGGTGAGGAGATGGCCGCGGGCGACGGTCGTTCCATCGGCAAGCAGCGCCTCCCCGTCGAGAACCACCTGCTGGCCATCCGACAGCTGCTCGAACAGCTCCGCCCCGGGCATGTCGACAAGGCGTATCCCGGCACGGACGAGCAGCAGCGGACCCGCGTTCGGGTACCGCCCGGTCGTGGAGGGGGCGACGTTGATCACCGCCCGGACGCCCGTGGCGATCAGGTCTTCGGCCGCGATCCGATCAATGTCCGCGTGGGCGATGATCGCGATGTCGTCCGGCCCCAGCTGCTTGACGAGGCTCTTGGTCTTCCGATCGAGCCGGGCGCTGCCCTGGATCAACCCCGTGCCGACGGGCGGGCGCCATGAATCGCGCGAGCGAAACAGGGCGCGAGCACGGGTGCGGGGGGTAGAAGCCATCCGCTTCGCGCATTATGCGGAAAGAAGGCCGCGCCCGGACGCGAAGCAGAGGAGGCGGCTGGTCCGGCGACCCAGGATCATCTAGACGTCCCGCGACGCTGCCAGGTCCACAAGGCTCGACTTCGGGACCGCCGAGGAGGCGACGATCACGCAGGTGTGTCCCTGCTGGGTCCAGGTGACGATCGTCCGCTGGTCGCCGCGGGCAACGTCGTAGGTCTTGCCTCTGCGATCTACCGGGCGGCCGGCCGGATTGCCGCCCGTCGGTTCCCCTGCGACGACGGCGTACCCGAGCCGCGCGCCCTCGGGGTTGCGGTAGAAGACCGTGGTGACGCGACGACCTTCCAGGTCGGTGTCTCGACGAGCCACGGCCTTCCAGCCGAAGCTCCTCCGCCAGTCCGGGAACTTGAGCTCGCCCACCCTGGCGTCGAGCACGGGCGGCTCGCCACCGAGGGCCGCCGGCGCGGCCTGCGTCGGGTGGAGCTGCGCCGCCGCGTAGACCTCGTCGACCGAGGGGCCGGCGTCCTCGCTCCCCGGCACCACCACGATCGCAGTGGCGGCCAGGGCAGCCGCCGCGGCTCCGGCGACGGCAAAGGTCCAGCGATGGCGACGCAACCAGGGCGTTCGGACCTGGGCGCGCTCGCGTTCGATCGCCTCGCGCAGCGACTGCGGCGCGCGAACATGCGCCATCGTTGCCGCGATCCGCGCCTCGCCCCTGCGCGCAAGCTCCGGATCGTCCTCGGTCAGCGGGGTGTCGTTCTCGTCGCGCACAGGCTCAGTCTCTACCTTCTGGGACGCCGGTGGAAGGCGATTCCATCCCCAGCGCCACCTGCGCTCGCGCCCGAAACACCCTCGAGGTGATTGTCGCCTCCTTGGTGTGGAGCACCCGGGCGGCCTCCGCGTAGGTGAGCCCGGCGACGTCCACCGCGACGAGCGCGTCGCGGAAGACGTCCGAGAGGCCGGCGATCAGCGTGAATACCTCGTGTGTCTCGGCGACCTGCTCGGGTCGGCTCCCCGTGCTCGGATCTTCCGGCTCGAGCTCCTCGTCGAGCGCCTCGGGCGCGAGCCGTCGTGCGGCTGCGCGGCGCGAGCTGATGAACGTGTTGCGCAGCACCTGGAGCAGGTAGCCGACATCGTCCTCGTTGCGGATTCGGCGCGGCTTGGCGAGCACGCGGGCAAAGGTCTCCTGGACAAGGTCCTCCGCGTCGGCGCGCGAACCCGACAGCGCCCAAGCGGCGCGAAACAGGCGATCGATGTGATCGCCCAGGGTCTCGGGATCAAGGATCCGGCCGGAGCCCGTCACGGCCCCGGAGCGTAGTTCGCGCCCACCAGGGGGCCCCGCCACATGGCGGGGCCCCCTTGGACGTGGTCGGATCTCAGCGGTTGGGGATCCGGAGACCAACGGCCGCCGTTCCCTCCGCGACGTTGCCGGCCGCATCGGAGCTTCCGATGCGGACTCGGGCCTTGAGCTTGCCGCGGTTCGCCAACCCGGCGGTGCCGCGGGCGAGCCGGACCCGCACCGTCGCCCGGTCGCCGCCGTCGATCTCAACGGAGCTCGACCCGAGCACCACCGGCGCGCGGACCTTGCCCAGCCGAACCGCCTTAGCCGTTTCCAGCGTCACGGTCGTCAGGCAGCCTCCGGCCTCGGCCGCCGGGCATGAGAGCGGCACCCGCGCGACCAGCTTCCGCTGCTTGCGGTCGGCCTTCACCTTGCCGAGCTCGGGCAACAGCGCCTTCGTGTCGCCCGCCGGCGGGGGCTCGGGGAGCGGAGTCGCGTCGAGGTTCTCGACGCCGTCGATCACGTCAACGTCAACCGAGTCGGTCCGGGCGGTGTCCGTGCCCGTTCCGCCGCGGACGAGGTCGCCCTCGCCGTCACGGGAGCGCAGCTGATCGTCATCCGCGCCGCCGTCGGCGAGGTCGCTGCCGGGTCCGGGATCGAGCGTGTCGTCCCCGGAGTCGCCGAAGAAGCTGTCCGCCTCCTGGGCGCCGGTCAGCGTGTCATCGCCCGAGCCGCCGTCGGCCGCCACGAGCAGTCCCGGCAGCCCCGGCGACACGGTGAGCTCGTCGTTGCCGCCGAGCCCGTTCACGGCCACCGCCTCGGCGTCCGCATCGATGTCGATCGTGAACGGGACGAGGTTGGTGCGCTCGAACCGCGACTGAGGGCCGTTCGGGCTCAGCTTGAGCACGTCGCCCGCGGCCGGCGAGCCGTTCACTTCGACCCGGTCGAATCCGGCGCCGCCGGCGTTGACGTCGCTGCCGTCGCCGTTGTTCCACACGAGCGTGTCGTCGCCGTCCTCGCCGTCCACCTCGTCCGCGCCGCGATCGCCGACCAGGCGATCCCCGCCCGGCCCGCCGTCGATGAGATCGAGGCCGTCGCCACCGTTGATCGCGTCGACTCCGTCACCGCCTGTGAGGAGGTCGGTCCCGGTACCGCCGTTGAGCGTCAGGCTGGTCAGCCCGGCGAGGCCCGGCGGCACGTCGCCGTCGTTCCCGAACACGTCGTTGCCGCCGAGGCCGTTGACCGTCAGCCGCTCGGCGCTGAGATCGATGGCGAACTGCCCCAGATTGAGGCGCTCGAACAGCACGCGACCGGGCTGGGCGCCCGGCTGCGCGGTGAGGAGGTCGCCTGCGGTGGGAGCGCCGTTGACCTCGACCTCGTCGTTGCCCGCGTCGCCGTTGTTGTCGTCGCTGCCGTCGCCGTTGTTCCACACCATGACGTCATTGCCGTCACCGCCGGAAACGTCGTCGAGGCCCCTGAAGCCGATCAGGCGATCGTCGCCGGCGTCGCCCATCAGCAGGTCGTCATCCGCCCCGCCGGTGATCAGGTCGTCGCCGTCGCCGCCGTTGGCGGTCAGCGCACCGTAGTTCGCCGCCGCCAGCGCGCTTGCGTCGACGGTGTCGGTGCCGCCGCCGGCGTTGACCACGATCTGTGCATCGTCGTCGGCAGCGAGCGTCGTGGCGGCGCCGTTGACCGTGATCAACCCGCCAGCCGCGGCGAGCGTGATCGTGTCCGCGGCGTCGTCACTGGTTACGGTCAGGGTGTCGCCGGTGACGACCGGTGTCACATTGGCGCCTGCCGCGGCAGGGATTGCCAGCGCGCCGATCGCCGCCAGGGCGACCGTCAGGCCGAGTCGCTTCGGAAAGGAAGTCACTTGGTTTACCTCCGGATTGGTTTACGTGCCTCTACCGGGGGAGGACGCACGCAGCGCTCGTTCCTTCCCGAGGCCGAACCAGTGACTCGTGAGGTAGCTACGCGGCGAGGAGCTCGCGGGCGTGGCGGCTGGCCGCCTCGTCCTCGCGATCGGCGCCGAGCATGCGACAGATCTCGGCGACGAGGTCCTCGCCGTCGAGCCGCTCGACGGTGGCTCGCGTCTCGCCGCCGTCCGCATCCTTCTCGATCCGGAAGTGGGTCGAAGCAAGCGAGGCGATCTGGGGCAGGTGGGTGATGCAGATCAACTGGCGCTCGTCCGCGAGCCGGCGCAGCCGCTCGCCGACCGCGCGTGCGGTGTTGCCGCCGATCCCCGCGTCGATCTCGTCGAACACGAGCGTCCGCGCCCCCGCCTCGGGCCCGAGCCCGCTCAGCGCCAGCATCACCCGCGACAGCTCGCCGCCCGACGCGGCGTCGCGCAGCGGCGAGCGCGGCATCCCCGGGTTGGTCGCGACCAGGAAGGTCACGGTCTCGGCGCCGTTCGGCCCGTGTCCGTCCGGGTGCGGCTCGAGTCCGATCTCGAGCTCGGCTCCGTCCATCGCAAGCTCCGCGAGCTCCGCCGCGACCCGCTGCTCCAGCTCCCGCGCCGCGTCGGTCCGAGCCCGGGTCAGCTCCGCGGCGAGCTTCTCGCGCCCGCTCGCGACCTCGGACACACGCGCCTCGAGCTCGGCGTTCCGCTCCTCGGCGTTCTCGAGCCGTTCGATCTCCGTCCGGCACCGATCCGCGTGCTCGAGCACGGACTCGATCGAGCCGCCGTGCTTGCGCTTCAGGCGATCGATCGCATCGAGCCTTTCCTCGACCTCCTGCAAGCGCCCCGGCTGCGCCTCGACCCCGTCGGCGAACCCGCGCAGCTCGCGCGCCAGCTCGCCGAGCTCGACCGCGAGCCCCCGCGTGCGCTCCGCGATCCCGTCGAGGTCGCGATCGATGCCCGCCGAGGCCTCGAGCCCCGTCTGCGCCTCGGCCACCTGAGCCGTCGCGCCGCCCCCGTCCTCCCCGCTTCCGGCGACCGCCGCCAGCGCGCCGGACGCGGCGGCGCGAAGCCCCTCGGCGTTGCGAAGCCGGTCGCGCTCCGTGGCCACCTCGTCCTCCTCAGCCGGGTCGAGCTTCGCGGCGTCGATCTCCTCGAGCTCGAACCGCAGCAGGTCGAGGTCGCGCTCTCGGGCTCCCTCGCGCTCGCGCAGCGCCGCGAGCTCTGCCTCGAGCGCCGCGAGCTCAGCGTGGGCGCTTCGGTGGCGCGCCCGGCGCTCGAGGTGCTCGTGCCCGGCGAACCCGTCGAGGACCTCGAGCTGGGCCGAGGACAGGGTGAGCTTGCGGTGCTCGTGCTGGCCATAGAACGCGAGCGCCCGAGCGCCGAGCGCCTGCAGGTCGGACGCCGACGCGGCGCGCCCCTGGACGAAGGCGCTGGTCCGCCCCGACACGCCGACCCGGCGGCCGAGCACGATCTCGGTCCCACCCTCGGGCAGCCGCTCGGCGATCTCCTTCAGCTCCGGGTCGTCGAGCATCCCCTGGGGGATCGAGAACACCCCCTCGACGTAGGCCTCCTCCGCGCCGGGCCGGACGATTTGCGGCCGTGCCTTTCCCCCCATCAAGAGGTCGATCGAGTGCGCGAGGATCGTCTTCCCCGCGCCGGTCTCGCCCGTGATCGCGTTCAGCCCCTCGCCGAGCCGCAGCTCGGCGCGCTCGATCAGCAGCAGGTTCTCGATTCGGAGCTCGTGCAGCACGGTGCCCTGTCTAGCACCGCGATACGACAGATTCGCCCCTAGCCGGCCGCCACCTGGACCGGCCGGGCGATCGGCTCGGGGATCGACGTGCCGCTGACCTCGAGCGTCCACGTCAGCCCGCCGTGCGGCGAGCTGAGGCTGGGCAGCGCATCAGTGGGAAGCGGGATCGCGAACGTGTAGGTGACGTTGGCGCCAACCGGCTCTCGCCGGGGCTCCGGGTCCGTCAGCTCGAGCGCGACCACCTCGCAGTCGACGCTCCGCTCGCGAAACCGCAGAGCCACGGAGACGCCCTCCGCGACGTCGCTACCGAGCGTCACCGAGCCCTGCACGGCTTCCCCGGGCGCGACGGGTTCGCGCTCCACGTTCACTCCGAGCTCGTCCTCCGGCTGGGGCGCACCCGCCTCGGGCTCGCCGCCCCTGAGGCGCGACAACCACCTCAAGGCAGCACCCAGATCGGATCGTCATTGGCCCCGCCCTCGGATCGCCGCTCCGGCTCGCGGGCGGCGACCCGCCACGCGAACGAGATGCACTCGCCCTCGTACGAGTACGGCGCTTCGGTCGGCACCCGGAAGGCGAAGCTCTGCGGCTCGTCCGTCCGCCACGCCGGGAGCCAGCGCTCGTACGCGACGTGCTCGGAGGTGGCGCGGTCCGGCGCCACGGAGCCGTCGCCGCCGGTCGCCTCCTGGGGCGGGTGGTCGTAGCGCTCCACGCACACGAGCCCCACTTCGAGCCGGCCGTCGAGCTCGTTCACGTCATGGATCGTGAGCTCGGCGTCGACCTCCTCGCCGCGGCGAAGCTCGACGGGCTCGGCGATCACCTCGAAGTGGCGCGCCGCGGTGGAGCGGAACCGCCGCGCGAGCACGTAAATGCCGACGAGGAACACGATCGTCAGCACCCCGATCGCGGTGTAGTTGACGATCGGCGCCACCGTCACCGTTGCGATCGCGAACGGGATCCCGATGAAGCAGGCGATGAACAGGACCGCCATCGCGGGCATCAGGAACCTCGACACGCCGCTGGGGGCGGCGATCCGCCGGCTCTGGGGACCGGGCTCCCGGCCCTCGGGCAGATGCTCGTCCACTCGCTTCGGCGCCGCCATCGCTCAGTGGGCGATCCGCCCGAACTTCTCCCGGATCCGGCGGTAGAAGCTCGAGCCGGGGAGCTGCGCCAGCCGCCCGACGTCGTCGCGGAACCCGACCGCGACCTCCTCGCCGCTCCCGAGCTCGGCCACGGGCTCGCCGTCGACCGCGATGTCGACGGAATCCCGGGGCGCCTCGTTTCGGACGTTGAGGACGTCGCTCGGCGCGACGACAAGCGGGCGCGCGGTGAGCGAGTGCGGTGCGATGAAGCTGACCACGTATCCCTCGACACCCCAGGCGAGGATCGGGCCCTGGTTCGCGAGGTTGTACCCCGTCGACCCCGCGGGGGTGGCGGCGACGAGGCCGTCGCAGCGCACGTTTCCGACCTCCTGGCCGCCGAGTCGGTAGGAGAGCTCGGCGACCCGCTCGTGCGGGCGGCGGGTGAAGCTGACGTCGTTCAACGCCACCGCCCTGCTGTCGTCGACGGGGACCTCGAGCGCCGGCAGCGTCATCACCTCGTACTCGCCCGCGAACGCGCGCTCCAGCCCCTGCTCCAGCTCATCGCCCTCGGCCGCGGCGAGGAACCCGATCGTCCCGAAGTTGATCCCGAACACGGGCACGCCCGTGCGCGCGTACATCCGCAGCGCGCGGAGGATCGTCCCGTCGCCGCCGAGGACGATGCACACGTCGGGCCGCTCCGGAAGCTCGCTCGCCTCGCCGACGCCGGGCGCGGCGCTCGGATGCTTGACGAGCTCGCCGGGCGCGGCCACGAGCTCCACCGAGGCGCGCTCGGCGGCCTCCGCCGTCACCCGGACGGCGTCGTCGGTGTCCGGCGGGTGGCCGTGCGTGAACAGGACCGCGGTCCTGGTCGTCGCGGGCGCCTCGACCGGACCGGGCATCACGCGTCCACCTCCGAGACGGCGGCCTCGACGTCCTCGATCTCCGGGGGCCGGCGGAAGCATTGGATGAACGTCTCGCGGTTCCCCTTCGGGCCCGGGAGCCCCGATGGCGCGAACCCGCGCACGTGGAGCCCGTGATCGCGCGCCGACTCGGCAACCGACGCCAGCGCCTCCCGCCGCGCGTCCTGGTCGCGGACCACGCCGCCCTTCCCGACCCGGCCGCGACCGAGCTCGAACTGGGGCTTGACCATCGCGACAAGCTCTCCGTCGGGCGCCATGCACGCGACGAGCGCCGGAATCAGCTTCTCGATTGAGATGAAGGAGACATCCACGGTGGTCAGGTCGGGGAGCCACGGCAGATCCTCGGGGCGCAGGTGGCGGGCATTGGTGCGCTCGACCACAACCACCCTGCCGTCCTCACGCAGCCGCCAATCGAGCTGTCCGTAGGCGACGTCGAGCGCAATCACCCGCTCCGCGCCGTGCTGGAGCAGGCAGTCGGTGAACCCGCCCGTTGATGCCCCGACGTCCAGGCACGAGCGCCCGCCGGCATCGACCTCGAGCGCCTCGATCGCGTTCGCAAGCTTGATCCCGCCGCGCGAGACGTAGCGCGGCCCCTCGTCCAGCGCCAGCTCGACGTCCTCGGCGACGAGCTGGCTCGGCTTCTCGGCCCGGGCGCCCCCGCGCCCAACCCTCACCTGGCCGGCCCGCACCGCGGCGGCGGCGCTGGTCCGCGACCCGACCAGTCCGCGCTCGGCGATCAGCGTGTCGAGGCGACGGCGAGGCACGGCGCCAACGGTACCGCGCCCCGCGGGCGCGATCTCGTGTGATCGAAATCACACACAAACCGCACATACGTTCGTAACGTGTCGGATGGAGGAATTGAGATGAGCGTTTCCCTCTTCAGATACGTCCCGCTGTCGGTCCACGGCATGCTCGAGGTGCTGTTCGCACCCGTGATCATGGCCGCGCCGCTGGTTCTGGGCATGAGCCCGGCCGCAACTGTGGTCGGCTTCCTGATCGGCGCGATCCTGCTCGGACTTTCGCTGTCGCTGATTGACCGCAGCGTGGTCCCGCTCACCGCGCACGCCGAGTTCGACTACGTGCTCGCGCTGTTCGCAGTCGTGGCCGGCGTCGCGATCGGGATCGCCACGGGAGACGTCGCAGCAACGATCTTTCTGGTCGGGGTTGGTGTCGCACAGACGGCGCTGACCGCTTCAACGCGATTCAGCGTCCCTCGCGGCGCCTGATTACCCCCCGACCGCCCTCCCAAAAAAAACGACACATATCTCTCCTCCCTGTAGTACCTGAGAGCGCCCCGCCCCCCAGCGGGGCGCTCTCTTTTTCGTGGTGCAGGGCGCTTGCGGCCAATGCTCCGTTCATGACGGCGCGCCCGCACCGGCGCCCTCCTTACCGCATCGGTCGCCGATGACGATGACGAGAGCGGCCACGCCAGCCCCCCCTCAGCCGCTAAGAAGATCGAGCGACGCGCCAACGATCGTCTCGGCATCGATGTGGTGCTGCTGGTAAAGGGAGTCGAGCGATCCCGATTGCCCGAACTCGGTGACGCCGAGGGTGGCGATCGGCGCGCCGGCCGCCGCTCCGAGGAACGCGAGCGCCGAAGGATGACCGTCGAGCGCCGTGACCAGCGGCAGCGGGGACGGGAACAGGCGGGTGATCACCGACTCGTCGGCGTCGTCCAGGCCGTGGAGCCCGCGGAACGCCCGAAACAGCAGGTCCGCGCTGGTCACGCAGATCACGTCGGAGCCGATGCCTCCCTCCCTCGCCAGCGTCTCCGCCGCTGACACCACCTCGGGCATCACCGCCCCCATGCCGACCAGTGCAACCCGCGGGGCGAGGTCCCGCTCGGGCGCCTCGAGCAGCCGGTACCCGCCGGAGAGCGACTGCCTCCTGCGCTGCTCGCGGGCAGCCGGCTCGTCCGGTACCCGGGCCAGCGCCTGATCGATCGGGCGGGTCGAGAGCCGGAAGTAGCTCGATCCTCCGCCCTCCCGACCCAGCCGTCCGAGGGCGTGTAGAAGCGCCCACTCGAAGTCCTGTGCGAAGGCGGGCTCCCACGCGGTGCACCCCGGCTGCGCCACGCCGATCCCCGGCGTCGACACCGACTGATGGGCGCCACCCTCGGGCGCCAGGGTGACGCCGGACGGCGTCCCCACCAGGATCGACTGACCGCCCGAGTAGATCCCGAACGACCACGGCTCCAGCGCTCGCCCGACGAAGGGGTCGTACAGGGTCCCGATCGGAAGCAGCGGCTCGCCCTCCACCTTCCAGGTCATTCCCAGCTCGGCGAGCAGGCCGACGAGATTCGTTTCCGCGATCCCCAGCTCGATGTGCTGCCCGTGCGTGGTCTCGCGCCACCGCACCAGCGTGTCAGTGTCGTCCGCGAACCAGTCGATCCGATCCCCGACCGCCCAGATCCCCGATCTGTTGATCCATCCGCCGAGATTCGTCGACGAGGCCACATCGGGGCTGACCGTGACCACTCGCGAGGCGACCTCCTCGGCGTCGCGACTGAGATGGACGAAGAAGCGACCGAACGCCTGCTGCGTCGACTCCGTGCCGCGATGGTCGCGGCCCAGATCGGCTGGCACCGGAGGCGGCTCGACCCGGCTCGCCGGATCTCTGCTGAGCCGAGACGCGCGCTCGGCGCACAGCTCGCCGACCGCGGAGTGCGCCGCCGGCCGCAACCACGGATCGTCCGCGTCGGCGCCAACCGCACTCGCCAGCTCCGCGAACTGGTCGGCGGTAAGCAGAGCGGAGTGGTTGGACGGGTGACCCTCGGTCGGGAGGCGCCACCCCTTGATCGTGTACGCGAACACCACGCAGGGCCGGTCGGTGATCGCGTCGGTCTCGCGATAGGCGTCGAGCAGCGCCGCCAAGTCGTGTCCGGCCAGATCGCGAACCGCCTCCGCGAGCCGATCGTCGTCAAGCTCGCCGACGAGCTTGCGAAGCCGCCCGCTGCCGCGGCCCGCGCCGGGCAGCCGCTCGCGGAGATCCTCCGCGGGCGCCCGGAGCAGTCGCTGGTACTCCTCGTTCGACATCTCGTCGAGGCGGCGCCGCAGGTCCTCGCCGCCGGGCTGCGCGAACAGCGCCTCGAGCTTGTGGCCGTACTTGGCGGTGACGCAGTGCCAACCCGCGGCCTCGAACATCGATCGAAGCCGGTTCGCGGCGATGTCCGGGACGACGCGATCGAGCGACTGGCGATTCAGGTCGACGACCCACATCACCTCGCCGAGCCGATGGGTCATCGGATCGACGATCGCCTCCCAGCAGGCGCCCTCGTCCAGCTCGGCGTCCCCGATCAGGGCGATCTGGCGTCCGCCGACCGGAACCTCGAAGTGCCCCGCGACGAAGCGATGTGCGAGCGCACCCCACACGGTCGCGGTTGCCCCGATCCCGACCGACCCGGTGGAGTAGTCGACGGGATCGGGGTCCTTGGTCCTGCTCGGATAGCTCTGCAGGCCCTCAAACTCGCGCAGGCGCGTCAGGTACGAGCGATCGAGCTTGCCGAGCAGGTAGTTGATCGCATGCAGGACCGGCGACGCGTGTGGCTTCACCGAGACCCGATCGGGGCCCTCGAGAAAGTCGAACCACAGCGCGGTCATGATGCTGACCATCGAGGCGGAGGACGCCTGGTGGCCCCCCACCTTGATCCCGGACGGGTTCGGACGCACCCTGTTGGCGTGGTGCACGATCGCGGTCGAGAGCCACAGCACCCGGCTTTCGACGTCGCGGAGGACCTCCAGGTCACGCCCACCGCGTTCCTCGGCGACCGCGGTGGCAGGCACTATCTCGGCACGTCCAGCAGCACCTGGTGCATCACCCGCGCGAGCTCGCCGACGTGCTCGCCCGCGATCGAGTTCGCCCGAGAACCGTCGCTTGCGGCGATCGCGTCCAGGAGCTCCTCGTGGTCTCGGACGTTTGCCTCGAGATCGGGGACACGGTCCAGCACCAGATGCCAGATCCGCGATGCGAGTGCGTAGTAGCGCTCCAGGTCCGCGCGGAGGAACTCGTTCCTCGCCGTCCTGTAGATGAACTCGTGCACCTCGCGGTCTACAGCCATCAGCTCGAGCGCGGGCAAGTGCGCCGACTCGGCGACCCGTTCGCGCAGCCCGCGGAGCTCGTCGAGGTCACCCTCGCGCCACCGCTCGCTCGCCAGCCTGGCAGCGTAGCTCTCGAGCTGGGCCCGGACCTCCGAGATCGCGGCGAGGTCGGTGATCTGGACGTCCGATACGAACGTGCCGCGCTGCGGGTAGATCGAGACGAGCGACTCCAGCGCCAGTCGCTTCACCGCCTCGCGGATCGGCGTCCGCCCGGTACTCAGCTCCTTCGCCATCGCCTCCTCCTTGATCGAGGCGCCCGGAGGCAACTCCAGGGTGATGATCCGCGCCCGGATGCTCGCGTAGGCCTCATCCGCCTGCGAGGCGGGTCTGTCGCGGCCCGCGGGCGCAGGCCCGCTGGCTTTCGTCGCCATGCCGGAGAACACTACGTGTCCCGGGGCGACTGGCGGACAACGGGGTGCCTGCTGGCGGCCACCTCGTCCAGCCGCCGGACCGGGGTCGTGTACGGGGCGCCGCGGACGAGGTCGGGGTCGTCCTCCGCCTCGGCGAGGATCGACTCGATCGCATCGGCGAAGGAATCCAGCGTCTCCCGCGTCTCGGTCTCGGTCGGCTCGATCATCAGCGCCTCTTCGACCAGGAGCGGGAAGTAGATCGTCGGAGGGTGGACGCCGTGGTCGAGCAGGCGCTTGGCGATGTCGAGCGTCTTCACGCCGAGGCGGCGGGCGGCCGGGGCGGCCGAGAGGACGAACTCGTGCATGCAGCGGCGATCGAACGCGAGCGGCACGTACTCGGAGGCCCGCCCCTCGCTGAGCCGCGCCCGCAGGTAGTTGGCGTTCAGAACCGCGTTCCCCGAGGCGTCGTGCAGTCCGTCGGCTCCGAGGCTGAGGATGTAGGCGTAGGCGCGAACGAAGACACCGAAGTTGCCCTGGAAGCCCCGCAGGCGCCCGATCGACTTCGGGTGGTCGTACTCGAGCTCGAAGCGGGCCTCCTTGCCGTTGCTTCCACCGCGGCGGGCTACGCGCGGCACCGGCAGGAACGGCGCGATCCGCTCGGAGACGGCGATCGGCCCGGCGCCCGGGCCTCCGCCGCCGTGGGGCTGGCTGAACGACTTGTGCAGGTTGACGTGGACGATGTCGAACCCCATGTCCCCGGGGCGCGAGCGACCCATGATCGCGTTCAGGTTGGCGCCGTCGTAATAGAGGGTGCCGCCGGCCTCGCGGACGATCGAGGTGATCCGCGAGATGTTCTCGTCGAACAGCCCCAGGGTGTTCGGGTTGGTCAGCATCAGGCATGCGGTGTGCTCGTCGACCTTCGCTTCGAGGTCGTCCATGTCGATCCCGCCACGTTCGTTCGTGCTCAGCTTGACGAGCTCCAGCCCCGCCATCGACACGCTCGCGGGGTTCGTCCCGTGCGACGTGTCGGGGGCCAGCACCTTCGTCTTGCGCTCGCCTCGATCGACGTGGTACGCGCGGGTGAGCAGCAGGCCCGCGAGCTCGCCGTGCGATCCCGCCGAGGGCTGCAGGCTGACATGCGGAAGCCCGCTGATCTCCGCCAGCGATCGCTCCAGCAGCCACATCAGCTCCAGCGCGCCCTGCGCCCGCGCGGGGCGCTGGGCGGGGTGGAGCCGAGCATGGCCAGGCAGCGCCGCCACCCGCTCGTTGAGGCGGGGGTTGTGCTTCATCGTGCACGAGCCGAGCGGGTAGAAGCCGGTGTCGAGGTCAAAATTACGCCTCGAAAGGCGGTTGTAGTGGCGCACGATCTCGGGCTCCGAGATCTGGGGCAGCTCGGCGGGGCGCTGGCGCAGGAGCTTCGCGGGAATCAGCTCGTCCAGGGGCGGCTCGGGCACCCCGGCTGCGGGCAGGGTCGCTGCGCGCCGGCCCGGACGAGAGCGCTCGTAGACCGTGATCGCGCGATCGCTCTGCATCGGCGTCTCGGCAGGCGTCGTGGAGCTCACGCCGCGACCTCCCGGCGGGACGTGGCCGCGTGCGGGACGCCTGCATCGAGGAACTCCGCGAGCGCGTCGGCGAGGCGGTCGATCTCGGGCCTTCCGGTGCGCTCGCTGAGCGCGATCAGGAGCGGGCTCCGGTACTCCGGGTACTCGTGGCCGATCGGCACCCCGGCCGCGATCCCGCGGCTCGCGCAGTGGTCGAGCAGCGCATCGGTGTCCACACCGTTGCCATCCGGCGAGGAAACGGAGACGGCCAGCTCGCGGACGGCCGGCGCCTCGTGGATAAGCTCGATCCCCGTGACCTCGGCGAGGGCGCTGCGAGCGTACGCGGTGCGGCGGACCAGGATCTCGCCGAGCTCCACGAATCCTTGCTTTCCCAGCCACGCCAGGTGGACCATTCCGGCCAAGGCGTTGAGGGCCTGAGCTGTGCAGATGTTGTGGGTCGCCTTCTCCCGGCGGATGTGCTGCTCGCGGGTCTGCAGAGCGAGCACGAACCCGCGCCGGCCGTCGACGTCGACGGTCTCGCCCGCGATCCGTCCGGGGATGCGGCGGATGTGCTCCTCGGTGGTGCAGAAGAAGCCGAAGCTGGGTCCGCCGAAATCGAGCCGGTTGCCGAGCGGCTGGCCCTCACCGACGGCGATGTCGGCCCCGCACTCGCCCGGTGGTCGCAGCACCGAAAGCGCGATCGGATCGCATGCGACCACGACCAGCGCGCCATGCTCCTTGGCCTTCGCCGCCAACTCCTCGACGTCCTCGACCGCACCGAGGAAGTTCGGCTGCTGGATGAACACGGCGGCGGTGTCCTCGTCGGTCGCCTCCGCCACCGCCGCGGGCTCGGTGGTTCCGCCCTCGACCTCGACCTCGACGAGGTGGGAGCCGTACCCGGCGCCGTACGTGCGCAGCGTCTCGCGGCTGTGCGGGTGGAGCCCGCGTGAGGCGACGAGCTTGGTTCGACCCGTGGCCGCAAGCGCGAGGTACGCGGCTGCGGCAACCGTGGAGGGGCCCTCGTACAGCGCCGCGTTCGAGACGGGAAGCCCGGTGATCTCCGACATCGCGGTCTGGAACTCGAACATCACCTGCAACCCGCCCTGGGAGACCTCCGGCTGGTAGGGGGTGTACGGGGTGAGGAACTCCGAGCGCTGCGTGATCGCGTCGACGATCGCGGGCACGTAGGAGTCGTACATTCCGGCGCCGAGGAAGGTGATCTCGGCGTCCGCGTGGACGTTGCGTGAGGCAAGCGACGCGAGCCGATCAAAGACCTCAGCCTCCGAGAGACCGGCGGAGAGGTCGAGCGGGCGCTGCAGCCGAAGATCGGCGGGGATGTCCTCGAACAGCTGCTCGACCGAGTCGACACCGATCGCCGAGAGCATCGCCGCCTGCTCGGAGTCGGTGGTTGCCGTGTAGCGGGTCATGCCCCCTGCGAGCTGGGCTGCAGACTCATACGCGACTGGCATGTTAATCAACGCATGAGCGGAACTCAATCGATCCACGGCAGGACTCGATGGTTGGACGGCTACTCGATCAGCTCGTACGCCGGCAGCGTCAGGAACTCGACGAACATGTCCGACAGGGCGACCCGCTCGAACAGCTCGCGCGACTCCTGCGGGCGCCCCTCCCCGTAGAAGAACTCGTCGCCGACCTCGACACGGATCCGCTCGAGCTCCTCGGTGACGAGCTCACGGACCAGCTCCCCCGTCACCTCGCGCCCGTCCTCGAGCCGGGCGCCGTGGCGCACCCACTGCCACACCTGCGCGCGGGCGATCTCCGCGGTCGCGGCATCCTCCATCAGGTTGTGGATCGCGGCTGCGCCGTTGCCACGCAGCCACGAGGAGATGTACTGGATGCCGACGTTCACGTTGTTGCGAAGACCCTGCTCGGTGATCGTTCCTGGAGTCGACGGCACGTCGAGCAGATCAGCCGCGGCGACCGCGTCCTCGTCACCTCGACGTTCGACCTGGTTCGGCCGATCGCCCAGGACCCGGTCGAACTCGTCAGTGGCCTCCGCCACCAGGTCGGGGTGGGCGACCCAGGTTCCGTCAAACCCGTCGTTTGCCTCGCGCCGCTTGTCCTCGCGCACCTTCGCGATCGCCCCCTCGTTGATCTCGGGGCGGCGACGACTGGGGACGAAGGCAGCCATTCCTCCGATCGCGTGCGCCCCGCGGCGGTGGCAGGTTCGCACCAGCATCTCGGTGTAGGCGCGCATGAAGGGAACCGTCATCGTCACCTGCACGCGGTCCGGGAGGACGAACTCAGGACGCGAGCGGAACCGCTTGATCATCGAGAAGATGTAGTCCCAACGCCCGGCGTTCAGCCCCGCGGAATGGTCCCGGAGCTCGTACAGGATCTCCTCCATCTCGAACGCCGCCGGCACGGTCTCGATCAGCACCGTGGCTCTGATCGATCCGCGCGGGATGCCAAGGGCGTCCTCGACGATGCAGATCGCGTCGTTCCAGAGGCGCGCCTCGTGATGGCTCTCGAGCTTTGGTAGGTAGAGGTAGGGGGCGGAGCCGCGCTCGATGAGCTCCGTCGCGTTCCGGTGCACGAACACCGCGAAGTCGAAGAACGCACCGGATACCGCGTCCCCGTCCACGATCACGTGCTTCTCCGGCAGGTGGAGGCCGCGCGGTCGCACGATCAGGGTCGCGGGCTCCTCGGCGAGCCGGTACTCGGTGCCGTCGGGCCCGACGTGAGAGATCGTTCGACGCACCGCGTCGGAGAGGTTCACCTGCCCCCGGACGAGGTTGGTCCAGGTCGGCGAGGTGGCATCCTCGAAGTCGGCCATGTAGGCGCGCGCGCCGGACCCAAGCGCGTTGATCACCATCTTTCGATCCGTCGGACCGGTGATCTCGCAGCGACGGTCGGTGAGGTCGGCTGGCGGAGGTGCGACCTCCCACGCGCCCTCCCGGATCTCTCGCGTCTCGGGGAGGTAGTCGAGCGTTCCACCGGCATCGAGCTCGGCCTGCCTGGTCTGACGTGCCTGGAGCAACCGGCGCCGGCGCTCGTCGAGCTCCCGGTGAAGGGCAGCCACCAGCTCCAGCGCCCCGGTGGTCAAGACCTCGTCGAAGCGCTCCTCGATCGGGGCGCGGACCTCCACGCCGGCCATCCGGATCGCGGCGGTGTGCCCTTGCCCCGGCATCAGATCGGTGTGCTCTCGACCGGACCCGACGCGTACACCGTGGACTCCACGGGGACGTCCTCTCGATCCAGACCAGCGTCATGGATCAAGCGAGCGCTGCGTTCACGCGCTTCCGCTCGCAGCTCCCGCTCATCGGGGACGGTGGTCACTGCGCCGTCAACGAACAGCGCCCGCCCGCCGACCCAGGTCTGGGAGATGCTCGCCGAGCTCGCCGACCACACGAGCGCCTGCACCGGGTCGCGATACGTGGTCCACTCGATGTGGTCGAGATCGAAGAGGACGAAGTCCGCCTTCTTGCCCGCTTCGAGCGAGCCGATCTCGCCCTCCATCGCGAGCGCGCGGGCCGCCTCGATCGTGGCCATCCGCAGCGCGCGCTCGGCGCCGACGGCAGTGGGATCGCGACGAGCGTCCTTGAACAGCCCCGCCGCAAGGTACATCTGACGCTTCAGGTCGAGGTTGCCCGAAGCCGCCACACCGTCGGTGCCGAGGCCGACGGTGACGCCCGCCTCCATCATCTCCGGGTACTTGCCGACCTGGGTCGCGCCCTTGGCCAGCTTCAGCGATGTCCCCGGACAGAACGCCACCTTGGTGTCGTGCCGCGCGAGCATCGCGATCTCGTCCTCGACCACCGCTGTCGCGTGCGCGAGAACGAGGTTCGATCCGAGCCCGTCGAGTGCCTCGAATCGGGCGACGGGCGTGAGCCCGTATCGCTGCTCCGCGAAGCGCGCCTCCTCCACGGTCGAGGCGATGTGGTAGGTGGTGCCGACGCCGAGCTGCTCCGCAAGCTCCCGGGCGCCGACGTGGAGCTCGGCGCTGCACGGCTCCTTCCCCTGGATGTTCACCCAGCAGCGGATCCGGCCGTCGCCCGATCCATCGAGCTCGCGGACGACCGCCTCGAGCTCCTCGAGCGCGGTGGCGGCGTCCGGGAAGAAGTGGCGCTCCATCATCGCCTCGGTCCAGCCGCGCGGGACGGTCGGCGGACGCACGTCCGCGGCGTGGCGTCCCGTCACCCCCCGGATTCCGATCTCGCTGAGCGCGGACACCGTCACCCGCGGGTCGCGCAGGGCTCCCATGTCGAGGAAGCAGGTGGTGCCGCTCCTCAGCATCTCGACCGCGGCGAGGATCACGGAGAGGCGCTCGTCCTCCACCGTGAGCTGCCCGTAATACGGCATCACCCAGTGGAAGACCCAGGCCCTGGTTCCGAGGCAGTCGGGGAAGCTCGCCCGGGCCAGCGTCTCGGACAGGTGAACGTGCGTGTCGATGAAGCCCGGGGTCGCACCCAGGCGGGCGCCGTCGACGGTGACGTCGTCGGGATCGGGTTGATGCGACTGGGCCACCTCCGCCGCCGGACCGACCGCAACCATCCGGTCTCCCTCGATCACCAAGGTGGCGTCGCGGATCACCCGGCCCTCGGGATCGACCGTGAGCGCGAACTCGAGCCCCTCGATGAAGGTGCGGCTCATGTCACCGGGATCGACTCGCCGCGTCGAAGGAACTGGCCCCCTCCTCGCGAGCCGGTGAACTCGCCTTCGTCGACGATCACCTGGCCGCGCAGCATCACTTTCTCGATCCGGCCCTGAACGACCTGGCCGTCGTATGGGTTGTAGTCGCACAGCGTCGCCTGCGTCTCGACGCTGATCAGCGTCTCCCGCTCGGGGTCGAAGACGACCAGATCGGCGTCGGAGCCCGGGCCGATCTCACCCTTGCGCGGGTAGCACCCGAACAGCTTCGCCGGATTGGTCGCGATCAGCTCGATGAAGCGGTTCAACCCGAACCGCCCCTCGATTACGCCGTGCTGATACATGAGCAGCGTCCGCCACTCGATCCCCGGGACTCCGTTGGGGATCTTCGGGAAGGCCTCGCGGCCCATCTGCTTCTGGTCCGCGAACCTGAACGGCGTGTGATCGGTGGAGACGACGACGAGCTCGTCGTTCGTCTGCAGTCCCTTCCACAGCCGCTCCTGGTCCATCGGAGTGCGCAACGGCGGGCACATCACGTACTTCGAGCCGCCGAAGTCGGGCTCGTCGAGCCGCTCCTCGGTCATCAGCAGGTACTGGGGGCACGTCTCCGCGTACGCGGGGAGCCCACGCTCCCGCGCCGCGGCGACGGCCTCGAGCGCGAGCGCGCAGGTGAGGTGGACGACGTAGACGGGCACCCCGGCCAGCTCGGCGAGCGAGATCGCCCTCGCGGTCGCCTCGGACTCGGTCACCGGCGGCCTGGTGACGGCGTTGTACGACGGGTCCACGTGCCCGGCGGCGAGCGCCTCCGACTCGAGCAGGTCGATGACCCGGCCGTTCTCGCAGTGCATCAGCACGAACGCCCCGTTCTCCGCACTGCGGCGCATGGCCTTGAAGATCACGTCGTCCTCGACCATCCGCGCCCCCGGATACGCCATGAACATCTTGAAGCTCGGGGAGCCCTCCCGGACCAGCTCGTCGATGGCCGGGAAGAACTCATCGGGAAGGTCCGTGATTATCTGGTGCAGGCCCCAGTCGACGACGGCCTTCTCGTCGGCGCGGTCGTACCACTCCTGATGCGAGTCGCGCGGATCCTGGCCCTTACTCTGGACCGGGAAGTCGATGATCGAGGTCGTGCCCCCGATCGCGGCCGCGACCGTCCCCGAGTAGAAGTCGTCGGCCGTGATCGTTCCCTTCAGCGGCGTCTCCAGGTGCGTGTGCGGGTCGACGCCGCCCGGAAACACCATCTTTCCGGCGGCGTCGATCTCCAGATCGGCCTCGACCTCGGGGAACGAGCCGACCGCCTCGATCTTCTCGCCTTCGATCAAGATGTCCGTCTCCACGTCCTGGGACGAGGTGACGACGCGGCCGTTGCGGACGATGGTCCTCATCCGGCTCACCTCCCCCCCGCGGTCGGAGCTTCCTCGAGGTCGATCAGCTTGGTCGCGTTTCCTCGACCGACCATCTCCAGCTCCTGATCCGACATTCCGACCGAGTCCAGGACCTTGACGAACCGATCGATCCCTCCGGGGACGTGTGGATAGTCGGTGCCGAACACGAGCTGCCTCGCGCCCAGAGTGTCCAGTGCGCACCTGAGAGCCGGACCGTGCATGGTCACGGTGTCGTAGTACAGCTCGCGCATGATCTCGGACGGCGGGCGCTCGATGTTCTCGCTGCACTCCGGGAACTGCTTGTAGTAGTTGTCGTACCGCGGCAGGACGAACGGGATCGTCCCGCCCAGGTGGGTGAAGATCCACCGGATCCCCGGGAACCTGTCGAACGTCCCGGCATACGCGAGCCGGCCCACGGCAAACATCGTGTCGGCCATGAACCCCATCGCCAGGGCCATCGCGTACTCGCGGAGTCCATCGGTGCAGCACGCGACGGTCGGATGACAGAACACCGTGGTGCCCCGCCGGGAGAGCTCCTCCCACACGGGCGAGAAGCGCTCGTCGTCGAGGTTAATCCGGTCGATGTTCGAGCAGACGACGACTCCGACCACGTTTGGGAGCGCCAGGGCCCGGTCGAGCTCCTCGAGCGCGGCATCGATCGCCGGCAGCGGCAGGCTGATGAAGACGCGCAACCGCCCATTGGACCCGGCGGCGAGCTCGGAGAACTCATCGTTCAGCTCCCGCGTCAGCGGGATCCGGATGTCCTCCGGGAAGCGGGCCAGGTTCGGGGCGGATACCGAGATCACCTGGACGTCGACGCCCGCGTCATCCATGAGCTCGATCCGGTGCTCGAGCGGCGGCAGGGGCTGGGGGGCGGCCAGCGCGACGCCGCCATCCTGGAGGACGACGAGCCTGCCGTCGTCCCGGTAGTAGTGGGTGAACCCGCTGTCCTCTCGCTTGCAGGCGTCGAGGTATGAGTCGGGATAGTGGTGGGAGTGCACATCGATCAGTCCGCGCATTACCGTCCCCTCTCCTTGTCGAAGTCCAACAGTTCCTTGGTTGCCTCAGCCATGCAGCCCCGCATCCAGCAGGCCCTTCATCTGTGCGCCGTCGACCAATACGTGCGTTCCCGAGACGTAGCTGGCCCGCGGCGACGCTAGGAACGACGCCACACTCGCCACCTCCTCCGGTTCGCAGATTCGACCCAGGGGCAGCGTCTCGAGCACGATCCGCCGTGCCTCG
>Ga0214473_10001260_pt1 | contig 33971 bp, 30 predicted proteins | sample RVTome_7_FD_203509 | JGI IMG/M metagenome (GOLD analysis project Ga0214473, IMG submission 203509) | Soil microbial communities from uranium-contaminated site in the Upper Colorado River Basin, Wyoming, United States - RVT98D197 | ecosystem: Environmental > Terrestrial > Soil > Contaminated >... | reverse complement strand
CTTGGTGAACATGCGTTCGGTACGGCAGACTATAGAGCACCCCGCTACAGACTTCAAGTCCTTTATTGACGCCCCCAAGTGCGAGCTTTATACTCACCGCTGCTCGCCAGCACCGGGTCCGAGTGGCGGAATTGGCAGACGCGCTAGGTTGAGGGCCTAGTGAGTGCATAACTCATGGGGGTTCAAGTCCCCCCTCGGACACCTCGTCCCTGGGCCGATATTCGCCTTTCGAAGCGCGGAAGCGCGTCGTCGCCCACGATTTCCTCGACAAGGGATAGGGTAGGTTGCTACCGTTCTCTGGGGACGAAGTTGATCTGCGCACGAATGCCTCGATTGATCCGGAGGACCACATGGCCAGAGCCACACCAGAGCTCGGACCCGCCGATATCTACCGAGCCTGCGACGTCTCAGCCCTCGCGTTCAGGACGACCGCCGAGCTCCCCGAGCTCACCGAGATCATCGGTCAGGCTCGCGCCGTATCCTCGGTGGAGTTCGGGATGGGTATCTACAACGACGGCTATAACATCTTCGCCGTAGGCCCCACAGGCACGGGAAAGTCAAGCACCATTTACGAGTTTCTTTCCCGGCAGGCAGCCTCCCGCCCAGCTCCAGACGACTGGATCTACGTGCATAACTTCGTCAAGCCCTACCAGCCCAACGCCATTCGGATGCCTGCCGGCCAGGGCCAGGAGTTCCGCAAGGAGATGGAGAAGCTGGTCGAAGACCTCCAGGCCGCCATCACTCAGGCCTTCGAGGGCGAGGAATACGAGAAACAGAAGCGGGAAATCGCCCAGCAGGTTAGTGAGAAGCAGGAAAGCAAGCTAGGGGCGCTGAGTCAGAAGGCGGAGTCCCAGAATTCCACCATGGTGCGCACCCCAGCCGGACTCGCTTTCGCTCCCAAGACGGCTGAGGGCGAGACAATGTCTCGCGAAATCTACGAGGCTCTCCCGGCCGACGACCAGAAACGCGTAGACGAGGCTCTCGAGGGCCTCAACGAGGAGCTCCAGCAGATCATGCGCCTCGTCCGCCAGGACGAGCGCGCGGGCAGGGACGCCTTGCGCGAGCTCGACCACGAGGTGACAACCTTCGCCGCCAAGCATCTTGTGGATGAGGCATGCGACAAATGGTGCGACGTAGCCGAGATGGTGGAGTATCTGCAGGCCGTCCTTCGCGATGTGGTTGAAAATGCCGACGAGTTCAAGAAGTCGGACGAAGAGAGCCCCGTCATGTTCATGGGTATCCCCATGCCTTCTCGGCAGAAGGGCGAAGGCGCGTTTCGGAAATACCGTATCAACGTGCTGGTGGACAACTCCGCCGAGACCGGAGCCCCGGTCGTCAACGAGAGCAACCCCGTCCTGCAGAACCTGGTGGGTCGCATCGAGCATCAGGCCCAGTTCGGCGCCCTGTTCACCGACTTCAACATGATCAAGCCGGGAGCCCTGCACAAGGCCAACGGCGGATTCCTCGTTCTCGAGGCCCGAGACGTCCTCCTCAAGCCGTACTCCTGGGACGCGCTCAAGCGCACGCTCAAGACCGGCGAGATCCGGGTGGAGGACATCGCCCAGCAGATGGGCTTTGCCACCACCGCCACCCTCGATCCCGAGCCGATCCCCTTTAGAGCCAAAATCGTGCTGATTGGGGAGCCCTACATCTACTACCTGCTTTATGCTCAGGATCCTGACTTCCAGGACTTATTCAAGGTCAAGGCCGATTTCGACACCGTGGTGGACCGCACCCCCGAGACAGAGCAGCTCTACGCCCGTTTCGTGAGCCACGTCTGCCGGCAACATGACCTCGCGCCCTTCTCCCCCGAAGGGGTCGCCCGCGTGATCGAACACTGCTCACGACTCGTCGAGGATCAGCGCAAGATGACCACCCGTTTTCTCGACGTGGTGGACCTTCTTACCGAAGCCGCCTATTGGGCCCAGCTCGGTCGCGGAAAGCGAAGCAAACCCGTAGTCAAGCGGGAGCATGTGCAGAAGGCCATCGATCAGCGCATCTATCGATCCAACCGCGTGGAGGAGCGGGTCAGGGAGATGATCGCCGACGCCACGGTGATGGTGGATACCCGAGGCGCCGTGGTCGGTCAGATAAACGGTCTTTCGGTGTCGTCTATCGGCGATTACGCCTTCGGACGCCCTAGCCGGATCACCGCCACGCACCGCCTGGGAGAGGGAGAGTTGGTCGACATCGAGCGCGAAGTGGAAATGGGTGGTCCCATTCACTCAAAAGGCGTCTTGATCCTGGCCGGCTACCTGGGAGCCAAGTACGCCTCCGACCGTCCGCTGTCGCTGGCCGCCCGGTTGGTCTTCGAGCAATCCTATTCGGGGGTGGAGGGGGACAGTGCGTCGTCAGCGGAGTTGTACGCCCTACTGTCCTCGCTTTCCGGCGTGCCCATCCAGCAGCGGTTCGCCGTCACAGGTTCGGTCAACCAGCGGGGTCAGGTCCAGGCCATCGGGGGCGTCAACGAGAAGATCGAGGGGTATTTCGCCGTGTGCCAAGCCCTCGGCCCCAAGGGCGGCGAGGGTGTGCTCATCCCCAAGGCCAACGTGCGCAACCTCATGTTGAGCGACAGGGTCCGTGACGCGGTGGAGAAGGGTCGCTTCCACGTCTTTCCGATCTCCACCATCGACGAAGGCATCTCCCTGCTCACCGGCGTCCGGGCAGGAGCCCTCGGCGCGAAGGCGGTCTATCCGAACGGGTCGATCAACCGCCTGGTCGTCGACCGCCTCGCTTTTCTCACTGAGAAGGCTCGCGAAGCCGGCCACAAGAAGGATAAGGACGGCCCACAGGGCGCTTCGCTGACCGCGCCGCCTCTGGCCTAGGACCGGGGAGCCGCAGACCTAGGGAAGGGCCCCTCGGCCCTAGGGCCGAGGGGCCGCAGGCCCTGGGCAAATTCATCCCAGGCGCTCGACGCGCACCACCGGGAGACTTCCCGCCTCTTGCTCTATCAAGCGGGTCACAGGTGCCGCGGCGGAGAAACCGGGTACGAACACGGCTCCTTCCGGCACGCGACCGGTGACCCAGGCCGAAAGCTCGATTGCCGCCAGGCTTCGGCCGACAACCTTCACGCGGCCGCCGTCCCCGAGGCCGAGACGCTCAGCGTCGACCGGGTTGATCTCCAGTCTGGCCTCTCCCACCAACTCTGTCAACCCGGGTGAGCGCCGCGACCGCACCCCCGTCCCGTGGTGCTCGAGCACCACGCCGGTGAGCAGCACGAAGGGATAGTCGGCATCGGGAGCCGCGGCGGCGATACCGCGTTCGACCGGCGTAAAGGCCCCTTTACCACGCGCGAATTCGGCTCCATGCAGAATCGGGGTGCCGGGATGCTCGATCCCAGGGCAGGGCCATTGCAGACCCTCATCTTCGAGCCGGCTGTATGATATGCCCTCGTACGTCGGAACCACCTCGGCTATCTCGCGTATGACATCGGCCGGCGTATCATAAGCCCAGTCTCCGCCCAGCTTGCGAGCAAGTCCCAGAATGATCTTCCAGTCAGGGAGGCTCTTTCCCCGAGCGGAAACAGCTGGGCGCACCCTCTGTACGAAGCGCTCGCTGTTGGTGAAAGTCCCCTCGTCCTCGCCCGCGACGGCTGCCGGGAGCACCACGTCGGCAAAGCCCCCGGTGTCGCTGAGGAAGCTTTCCTGGACCACCAGAAAATCCACCGCCTCCAGAGCCTTCCGGACTCGCGTCTCGTCGGCCAGCGCAAGCGCGGGGTCGGCTCCAACTACGTAGAGGAAACCGATTTCGCCGGCTTCCGCTGCATCGAGTATCTGCACCAGGGTCTTTCCCGGAGCTCCTACGGGCAGGGCCACGCCCCAGGCGGCCTCCACCCGGGCCACCGCCGTGATATCCGTCAGCGCCTGCCCACCCGGCAGCCTGTCGGGGCGGATCCCCATGTCGCTCAGTCCCCGCGAGTTAGCGCCCGAGCTCAGGGGGTACACACCGGTGCCCGGACGTCCGACGTTGCCGGTGAGCATCGCCAGGTCCGCGACCGCACGCACCGTGGCCGCCCCACTGGGGGTTTGGGCGAGGCCCGGCCCGTAGAGGATGGCGGCGGTGGCGGCCTGGCCGTAGGCCACGGCCGCTGCGCGCAAGAGTCCGGGATCCACCCCGCACATGGCGGCCTCAGCCGCCACGTCCACTCCTTCGAGCGAGGCTTGAAGGGCGGCAAACCCCTCCGTGCGGGCGGAGATGAACTCGACGTCGTGCAAGCCCAAATCGACGACGTGTCTCAGGATCCCGCGCAGCGCCGCGAGATCTGTCCCCGGCTTGATCGGCAGGTGTAGCTTGGCCCGGCGCGCGATCTCGGTGGTGCGTGGGTCGATCACGATCACGGTCTTGCCCTTGCGAACAGCCTTGATGACATCGAGCGCCAGCACCGGATCGGACTCCGTGAGATTCGCGCCGATGACCAAGATCACGTCGGCCGCAGCCAGATCCTTGCGAGAATTCGTCGCGGCAGCCAGACCGAACGCGGCTTCCAGTGCCTCCTCGGACGCCGCTTGTTCAACGTGATCGATCGCATCGATGTTATTCGACCCGAGAAGCGTGCGCACGAGCTTCTGCAGTAGATATGCCCCTTCGTTGGTGCAGTGAGTACCGCAGACGGCAGCGAGAGCCTGGCCGCCGCGCTCCTTATGAATAGCCCCCGCTTTCTCGACTACGCGCTGCAGAGCTTCCTCCCAGGAGGTCTCTTCCAGACGCCCCTCGGCGTTTCTTACTAGAGGCGCCGCGAGCCGGTCCGGGGCGTTCGCGTAGCCCATCCCGAAGCGCCCCTTCACGCACAGGTTGCCGGCGTTGAGGCCCTTCTTGAGCTCGGAAGCGACTCGAACCACTTTGCCCCGGTAGCTGTGCAGCACCAGCCGGCAGCCGTTCGCACAGTACGAACAGGTGGTCGACGTCTTGTCCGTCTGCCACGCCCGCGCTCCTTGGGGGGTCCGCTGACCGATGACCGATCCGACGGGGCATGAGCTCACGCATTGCCCACACGACACGCAACCCACTTCTTGCAGCGGCAAACGATAGGGAGTGTCCACCTCGTTCTCATAGCCCCGATTGAGATAGCCCCAGCACCCTATAGACATCACTTCGCGACAGATGCGGACGCATCGTCCGCAGAGTATGCAACGAGCGCCGAAATGGGCCACGTTCGGATGCTGGCCCGGACCGCCGGCCGCCGGCGCACGCCAGCCCCAAGGCACCATGGCGACCAAATATTCGTAGGCATAGTCCTGCAGGCGGCAATCGCCCGCCGCCTCGCACACCGGACAATCCAGCGGGTGATTAGTCAGCAGAAGCTCCAGGACGAATTTGCGCAGCTTGACGATCTTCGCGCTGTGGGTCTGGATGGTCATACCCTCACGGATGGCGGTCGCGCAGGCAGCCACGGGCCCACGAGCGCCGTCCACTTCCACCAGGCACATACGGCAGGCGCCGTAAGGCTCAAGACGGGGATCGTGGCAGAGCGTGGGGATGTCGACGCCCGCATCGCGAGCGACCTCTAGGATCGTCCTGCCAGGAAGCGCTTGGATCTCTTGCCCATTGAGGGAGAGAGTCACCAGTTGTGCCTCGGTCAGCTCGGCAGCGGCGGGCATTACGACCTCCTCACGGCGTCAAATCGGCGTTTGTCGAAGCATGCCATACATGGACAGAGAGCTCTACCAGCCCCAGGTAAGATAGTCGTGAATCGAATCAGCGGCTATTCTGCCGGCACCCATGGCCAGTATGACTGTGGCCGATCCGGTCACGATGTCACCTCCGGCCCACACACCCTTCTTGGTAGTCTTGCCGGTCTTTTCGTCGGCCACGACATAGCCCCGCTTATTCAGTTTCAGCCCAGGCGTGGCCTTCGTCAGCAACGGATTGGCACCGGCGCCCACCGCAACGATGACCAGGTCGCACTCCAGCTCGAACTCAGCCCCCTCCACCGGAACCGGACGGCAACGCCCCGACTCGTCGGGTTCGCCCAGGCACATCCTCTCGCATTCCATACCTACGACGCGTCCCCGTTCATTCCCGATGAATCTGGTCGGCGCCGCCAGAAAATGGAACTCGACCCCTTCTTCCTCTGCGTGATGCACCTCTTCAATCCTAGCCGGCACTTCCGCTCTTGAGCGGCGATAGACTATCCGGGAGCTGTCGGCCCCCAGTCGCAAGGCGGTCCTGGCAGAGTCCATCGCCACGTTGCCGGCACCAAGCGTGACCACATTCTTGCCCCGGATAATAGGGGTGTCATACTCGGGGAAACGGTAAGCCTTCATGAGATTGGCCCGGGTCAGGTATTCGTTCGCGGAATAGATGCCGATGAGGTTCTTGCCCGGCACGTCCAGGAAAGTCGGCAAACCGGCTCCCACGCCTATGAATACGGCCTCATAACCTTCCTCAAAGAGCTCATCTATCATTACGGTCCTTTGGACCACTTGATCGCATACCACCTTCACACCCAGCCGTTCAAGGAAGTTGACTTCCTGGGCGACTATGGCTTTGGGCAACCTGAACTCGGGAATGCCGTAAATAAGAACGCCACCCGGCTTATGGAAGGCTTCAAAGACCGTTACCTCGTGACCTTTGAGAATCAAATCTCCGGCCACCGTCAACCCGGCCGGCCCTGATCCTATGACGGCGACCCTTCTTCCGGTAGCTTCGGCCTTGGGCGGCAACGCGCCGCTACCATGTTCTCTTTCGTAATCCGCGGCAAACCGTTCCAGGTTGCCTATAGCGACCGAGTCTCCCTTTTTCGCCAAGATGCATTTCTGCTCGCACTGTATTTCCTGGGGACATACCCGTCCGCAAACCGCAGGTAGACTGTTTTTGCCCCACAAATTTCGGATCGCTTCGGTGAACTCCCCCTCCTTTATGTGATGAATGAATCCGGGGATGTCCACCCCAACAGGACAACCTGTCACGCACGCGGGGTTCCTACACTGCAGGCATCTTTCCGCCTCCTTCACAGCCGTCTCCGGGCTGTAACCAAGAGGAACCTCATCGAAGTTCTTTGCTCGCACCTTTGGATCTTGTTGCGGCATCGCCTGCCGATCGATCTGTTCTCTTCTGGTCTTTTCGGTCGCTTCTTCCGCCATTTCACCCTTCCCTAGGAAACATGCACCGTGCTTTATGTATACCAGTACTTCTATGCTTATGCAGCAGAAACACAAAACTCGTTGTAGCAGTGTTCCTCGTCTTCGCGGTAACCCTGCAGGCGAAGCGTCAACTCGTCATAATCCACCAAATGCCCGTCGAATTCGGGGCCATCGACGCAGGCGAATTTCGTTTCTCCACCGACGGTTACACGACAACCACCGCACATACCGGTTCCATCCACCATGATAGGATTGAGACTCACCAGCGTCGGCACGCCATATTCTTTCGTTACCTTTGATACCGCTTTCATCATAGGAACGGGCCCGATAGCAACGACGAGCTTGATATCCTCTTCCCCCAGAACCCGGCCCAACACTTCCGTCACAAAGCCATGATGACCGTACGAGCCATCGTCCGTGCATACATGGAGTTCATGTGAGGCTGCCCTCATCTCGTCCTCAAGAATGAGCAAATCCTTCGTGCGAGCACCGATAATGGCGATGACGTGATTGCCGATCTCCTTCAACCCACGCGTTATCGGGTACATGACTGCCGTGCCGGTACCGCCACCGACGCACACGACTTTGCCGACCTTTTCGATGTGAGTAGGCCTGCCCAAAGGGCCGATGACGTCTTGATAGCCGTCGCCCACTTGCAGGGTCTTGAACAACGCTGTGGACTTGCCCACCACTTGATATATAACAGTTATGGTCCCTTTTTCAGGATCACTATCCGCCATAGTCAAAGGAATGCGCTCGCCAGTTTCATTGGCCTTCAAAATAACGAACTGGCCGGGTTTCGCCTTGCGAGCAATCAAAGGCGCCTCAATCTCATTGAGGATTACCGTGCCGGCAGACATCTCCTTGCGCGCCACGAGTTTGAACATAGCGGACCTCCCACACTTCTAACTTAGCTTCGCATGAATCACCAGTTACGAGCCAACCACCGCCGTGCGCTCTTCGGGTCGCACCGGCGGCGGAACGACATTCCCTTGGTCCGAGCCATTGTAGCTCGGCATCTGACACAGAATACAAGGATTGACGGGCTCCGCTCGAGATGTTCGTCAGTACGCAGATGCTACGCACCGGAGGATCGAACAGGGCGCGCCGTTACCGCTCGCCTGGCCAGATCTTGGACAGGAGCCTTCTCCCGGGACTTGAGGGCGGCGCCTACAGCCGCGCTCATCACATGTTTGTTCTCCGCAATCAGAATCATCCGTTCTCACTCCCACCACGCGCCTTACTACTCGCTTCAGAGCTCTTGGCTTGGGCAAAGCTCTCGCCGGCCTGGAAAGAACTCCGCACGAACGGAGCCGCATGCACCTGGAGCCCGAGAGCTTCGCCCCGCTCGCGAAACCCGACGAACACTTCCGGTCGCACGTACTCGGTCACCGGAAGGTGCCGCCCAGACGGCCGCAGATACTGTCCGATGGTGACCATGTCGACCCCGATCTCCGCTACTTCTTCGAGCAGGGCTTCGACTTCCTCCCCGGTCTCCCCCAGCCCGACCATCCAGCCGGTCTTCACGAGGCTCCGGCCACCCTGGACGGCCCGGCGCAGAACGGCCAGGGAGCGCTCGTACGCCGCCTGAGGCCGCACGACCGGGTAAAGGCGAGCGACTGTCTCGATATTGTGGTTGAAGACCTCGGGAGCCTCAGCAAGCACCAGATCGAGGTTATCCATTCTACCGGCAAAGTCGGGGACAAGCACCTCCACCGTGATCTCCGGCGCCCTCGACCGGATGGCCTGTATAGTCGCCACGTAGTGCCTCGCCCCCCCATCGGCCAGATCGTCGCGGGTGACAGAGGTCACCACCACGTGGCGCAGCTCCAGACGAGCCACTGCGTCCGCTATGTTCCGGGGCTCATCGCCCGCTAGCCCGGGCGGCCGGCCGCTGGTCACGCCGCAGAACCCACAATCGCGGGTACACACGTCGCCCATGATAAGAAACGTCGCCGTACCGCGAGCAAAGCACTCGCCGAGATTCGGGCAGAGCGCACTCTCGCACACCGTGTGCAGGCGCCTATCGCGCAGCAGACTCTCCATACGGCGCAGGGCCCCCGATTCCGGCAGTGCCTTCTTGAGCCATTCCGGCTTCCTGCCAGGCGCCGCCGTTCCTTCAGTATGCGCGTACCGCCCCATCGGCCTCCCTATCCGGCGTTCTGGAACGTCCGCAGGTAATCCTGGCTGGAAGGTAACCGTGTAGGCCGCCCCGGCCTGGGTTGCGTCGTCGCGATGCGGCATCGCATTCCGTTCGTTAGTCAGAGAAGGGACGGCCTATGGTAACAGATGCCCTGGCTCCAACAGGTCCCGAGCGGCGCTGGTAGCCAGATGCATCACGTCTTTCACCGGCACTCCCGTGGCGGCCGCGACAACAGCGGCGTCCTCGTACTCGGGTGCCACGCTTACCAGCCTATCTCGCCACCGGCCCCACTTGACCCGTACCTCGCCCCCGACCACAGCGACGCTTACCAAGCCCCGCGCAGCCAGCCAGCGTGACACCACGAGCCGCCGCACACCCAGAGTTCCTGTCTGCGCGAAGATAGTCTCCAGAGCAGCCTGCTCCTTCTCCGGAGGCACAAGCAGATGGAGCACGACGCCGAGGCGGTCCTTCTTCATGCCCGCCGCCACCGTCCACACGTCGAGAGCCCCCGCGTCGCGCAGCAGCCGGCAGGTATGGCCGATAACCTCGGCCGAGATATCGTCCACGTTTGACTCGAGCTCGACAACCGTGTCGTGGTCCTCGCCCGGGTCTTCAGCGCCGCCCCCGGTTTGGGCCCTCCCGAGCACCGCTCGCAACACATTGGGGCCATGGTCGAGTCTCATTGACCCGGCGCCGTAGCCCACCCGCTCCACCCGCATGGGCGGCAGAGGCCCTGGCTCGGCGCGCAATTGGCCAACCAGCAGGGCTCCCGTGGGAGTGGTCAACTCCCGCATCTCCGGACCTCCGACTATGGGATAGCCCTCCAGCAGGCGCACCGTCGCCGGGGCAGGCACCCCTATACGGCCGTGTGTAATCTCGACCGTCCCGCCTCCCACCGGGATGGGCCCCACCACCACCTTCTCCACTCCAAGAGCCTCCACCAGGACGAACGCTCCCACCACGTCAACCAGGGTATCGACGGCGCCTACCTCGTGGAAATGGATCTCATCCACCGCGCAGCCATGGACCGCGGCCTCCACGGCGGCCAGTCGGCGAACGGCCTCTGCGGCGCGGCTTCGTACCCACCGTGACAGCGGGGCGCACTCAATAATGCGCTCCATATCCGCCAAGTGCCGTACAGGGGAGGCGTCCTCGCCGTGCACCCTTACCCGCGTGCACGAGATGCCGCGCTCCACGTCCCGAACGACTTGCAGCGTAGCCGCGCCCAGGCCCAGAGCCTCCACCGCTCGGCGCAGTTCCGCTTCCAGCCGACCCTCTACGCGATCCACGTCCAACAGACATGCCAGGAGCATATCTCCGGATATCCCCGTCCAGGGATCCAAATAGAGCACAGCGTAGGCCGACGCCCCAGAGGCAACCTTGTCTTGAGCCGTCGGCTTCACTTCGTCATGCGGGTGGCTCACCCTGCCGCTCCCTTTCCCTGCCGTTGCGATCCTGACGGTTGCATTCTCGCATGCCACCCCATACACTGCAGGGCGTACGGCCCAGTTCGAGACCTGGTGCGGGACAGTGACGCAAAGGCGACTCGCCGACTACATAGGGCTCACGGTCCGCCGCCTCCGATCGGATCGTGAGTTCACGCTCCAGGCTCTCGCTGATGAATCCGGAGTCTCGAAGAGTTACCTGGGCGACATCGAAAAAGGCCGCAAGAACCCCACCACCGACGTCATCGAGGCCATCGCCGACGCTCTGGGGGTTCCGCCGCGAGAACTCCTCTACCACGCCGCGCTCGACGAGGAGGACCCATTCCTCGAACCAGAGCAACTCAGTCTTGAAGACGTGGCCGAAGAAGACGCCGAGACCCGAGAACTGACCCACCTGGCCAGACGCGTGAGGCCTACCGATCGCCGCTTTCTGCTGGAGTTAGCCCGGAGGCTGTCGCGCTAGCCCCAGCCCAGCTCATCCAGACGCTCGTCCGAAATGCCGTAATAGTGGGCGATCTCGTGAACGACCGTTCGCCGCACCTGCTCCCTGATGCCGCCCTCGTCGGGACCGGACATTGCCTCTATCGGTTTCTGGTAGATGGAGATCCGGTCTGGGAACGACATGTAGAACGCGCCCCGCTCGGTCACGGGCACTCCGTGGTAGAGGCCCAGCAGCGAATACTTTGACCTCGGCGACAGCCCGGCGCTCACCAAGTCGTCCGCGCTGGGCCATTCCTCGATGTCCACCTGTACATTCTCGAGCTTGTCGAGGAACTCCTGCGGCAGCGAATCAAGCGCCTCAGAGACCAAGGTCGCGAAGGCATCAAGCTCCATGGCCTGATGACCCTTCATTGCGAAGACATGCGAGCAAGGCCTTCACGGCCGCGCCCCGATGCGATACCTGGTCTTTGCGCTCCGGCGAAGCCTCGGCAAGAGTCTCCTCCCAACCCCCGGGCTGAAAGACGGGATCGTAACCGAAACCGGCCGTGCCTCGAGGAGCCTCCGCGATGGTTCCCTCGGCCACTCCCCGCACCTCGATGATGCGAGGTTCGGCTCCGCGTCCCGCTCGTTCGGGCGCGAGCACCAAGCACAGCCCGCACACGAACCGCGCTTCCCGGTCTGCCCGCCCGTTCAGGTCGGCCAAGAGTCTGGTCACGTTGTCCTCATCCCGGGCTCGCTCCCCGGCGTAACGTGCTGAGAGGACGCCGGGCCTGCCGCTCAAGGCGGCGACCTCCAACCCGGAGTCGTCGGCCAGCACGGCCATCACCCCCCCCAACGCGCTGAACACCGTTTCCGCCTTGAGCCGGGCGTTCTCAGCGAAGGTCCGTCCGCTCTCCTCCGGCAGCACCACCGCGTCCGGCACCAAGTCCACCCGGAATGCATCCCCCAATAAGCGCGCAAACTCCCGGGCTTTCCCGTGGTTGCGGGTGGCGAGAACCAAGGCCTGGACACCGATCACGATCGTCGCACGCCTCCGTAGCCCTCGGCGTAGGCCTGAGCCACCACCGCCATCTGCGCCGCGTTGATCTCGGCGATGCCTGTCTGGGCCAGATCGAGCAACTGGTCCAAGACGCTTCTCTCAAACGGGTGCGTCTCGGCTGTCGCCTGGACCTCGATCAGACGTCCGTTGCCGGTCATCACCACGTTCATGTCCACTTGAGCTACGCAATCTTCTTCGTACTCCAGATCGACCACGGGCATTCCTCCTACCACCCCCACGCTCACCGCCGCTACCGAATCGTTAAGCGGCAGCGCCCGCAGCGACCCATTGTCGACGGCTCGCTTCAGGGCCAAGTGGACGGCGAGATACCCCCCGCTCACTGCAAGGCAGCGTGTGCCACCGTCGGCCTCTACCACATCGCAATCAACGTAGATCGTCCGCTCCCCCAGGGCCTCCAGATCCACCACCGCCCGCAGACTGCGTCCGATGAAACGCTGGATCTCCACGGTCCGGCCCGATTGCTTCCCGCGCACGGCTTCGCGCGGGGTGCGGTCCTGAGTCGAGCTGGGCAGTAGGGAGTATTCCGCCGTCAACCAGCCCGCCCCACTCCCCCGCCGCCACCCTGGCACCCCATTGACCACCTGGACCGAGCACAGCACACGTGTTCCGCTCAACTCAATAAAGACCGAACCATCCGCCGTGCGGACGAAGTCCGGCGTGATCTTCAAGGTGCGCATCTCCGCGGGACCACGGGTTCCGACCCTGCCCCCGTCGCTCATATCTGGGTCACCTCCCGAATGGGGAGCTGCAGGAAGCGTGCGCCCACTTCCCGAAAGTCCCCACTGTCGCCGGTTGCGAAGAAACGGTAGTCTCCTTCCCGCTGCTCCGCGTTGCCTATCGCTTTGCGCTCCAGAATCTCACCCACTTCCCGGGCGGTCTCCTCAGCTGAATTGATCAAGGCCACCTGCGCGCCCAAGAGCCGGCGCAACATGTGACTGATCAATGGATAATGCGTGCATCCCAGGATCACCGTGTCCACAGCCGCCTCCTTGAGAGGAGCCGCGCATTCGCGCGCGGCTTGTTCGGTCTGCTCGGAGAACACATCGCCCTGCTGGATGAGCGGGGCAAGACGCGGGCAGGCCACGGCGAACACCTCGAGTCCAGCGTCGAGGGCGTGGAGAGCGTTCTGGTAGGCGTTAGAGCGAACAGTGGCCTCGGTGGCCAGTATCCCCACGCGCCGGCTCCGCGTCTCATGCGCGGCCGCCCGCGCTCCGGGCATCACCACCCCTACGATAGGGGTGTCGAAAGCCGCCTGCAACTGCGGCAGCGCCGTGGCGGCAGCGGAGTTGCACGCGATGACAATCAGCTTAACCCTCTGCCCAACCAGAAACTCCGCCGCCGCAAAGGCGAGCCGGCGAACCTCGGCCAATGGCTTCGGACCATAGGGGAAGTTTCCCGTGTCACCGAGATAGACGTAGTCCTCGTGGGGCAGGTTGACCAGACATTCGTGGAGGACGGTGAGGCCACCTACCCCCGAGTCGAACACACCAATGGCGCGCGGGTCGGGGATGTGCGGATCCGTTTCACTCATCGTGGACCGATTCTAGCAGACCCCCGGCACGCTCTCCCTTGTGGTCCACCACCCGGCGGACGCCGGCGTTGATCTCTCCCCCGAACAGGACCATCAGCCCGACAAGGAAGGCCCAGAACAGCAGCACGATGGCGGTCCCAATGACCCCATAGGTAAGCCAGCGCACTTGGAAGACGCTCTGACTCAAGAACCACGATAGCCCGATCGACGACCCGATGATCGCTCCAACAGCAAACAGCGCCCCCGGGATGGCGCTGTACCACTTCTGCCGCGCATCTGGGGCAAAATAGAAGAAGGCCCCAATGGCGACAACAAGCAGGACAACGACCACGGGCCAGCGCAGGCCCACCCATAGCACATGGAAGACAGAGTCGTAGCCGGCCTCACGGCCAATCACATTGCCTACCCACGACCCGAACACCAGCAAGAGGACGCCGGCCGGAATAGTGATGGCGCCCGCGATCGCCAAGCCCGCGGCCATGAGCCTTCTCCGCCCCCATGAACGGGTCTCAACGAGTCCGTACGCGCGGTTTACCGCCTTGATCAGTGTCATGACCGCACCAGATGCGCTCCACAGGGTCAGAACGATACCGACTGACAAGAGGGCTACGCTGGCGGCCCCAATCTCTTTGAAGACGTTCTGTTCGACGATCTGATACAGGCGGCTATCGGTGCTGACCAGCTGAGCCAGACCGTCAAGAAGTTGGGTGGCAGACTGTTCGGTTGCCGGGAGATAGGCGACGAGCGCACGCAAGAACAAGAGAAACGGGAACAAACTGAAGAGAGCGCTATAGGCAATCTGCGCCGCCAGACCGAGGCAGTCATGGCGGTAGATGCCCACCGCGACACCCTTCGTCTCCCCGGCGAACCCAGCGCCTAAGCGCCACAGCCTATTCAGCGCTGGCCTGGTGATCAGGGTATCTGTCGGCGTAGCTGGGGATTAGGGTATTCAGGCGGGCGACCAAGTCTTGCCGGAGGAGTTCCTCCAGGGCATCATGGAGTACCGGGGCCGCGCACGCCGTCCTTGTCTCAAGCTGTTTCAGCGTTAGTCCGCTCCCGGCCATCCGCAGGCAATCGAGTACGGCATTTTGCTCTTCGGTCAACTCCATCAGCGGCTTCGGGTCAACAGGTTCACAGCGCGGGTAACACGTCTTTGTCTGTCGGTCTCGCTGCTGCCGAGCCTCTGTGTGCGGCTTCACGTGGGCCTCCTTCCCGGCGGTGATGCCATATCCATCGCCAGACCTATGCCCTGGCTCTTCCCGCTCTAAACGTTGAGCACCTCGTCCTTCCCGCTGCTTCGGAAGAAGAAAAGAGAGATGGCGATCATCAATCCCGATAGCAGCCAGATCACAGAGTACTGCCGTCCGTCATGAATGAACCTGCCCGCGATATCGATCGCTCCCCCCGCGACGACGGGAGCGATGACGTTGGCCAACCCCCGCGTCATGGAGTACATGCCGGTGAATTGACCGATGTGCTCCTTGGGCATCAAGCGGATGAGAATGGCGTACGGCAAGGTGAGAACGATCGACCCACCCAGCCCGAAGATAGGCAAGAACACGAAAGCCCATTTGATGTCGGTGATGAAGACACCGAAGAGGCAACCGCCGAGGTAGACCCACAGCCCCACGCGCATGATCCGAGACCGACCGTATTTATCGGCCAGGAACCCACTTGCCAGCCCCGCCACCATGTACGTGACCCCTACCAGGCCCAAGAGGAGTGCGCCCACCTGCGCGGTCGCACCGAGTGAATAGATGAAGTACAACATGATAAAGGGGCGGAGTCCGGCAAGAGTGGACTCCCACAGGAAGCTGGCCAACATGAAGCGCTGGATGCCCTTGTTCTGACGAGTGGAGTACCAGATGCGCTTGACTTCGCCCCGGATACTCAGCCGGGGCGGGAGCAGAGAGAACTCGGGCTCAGGCTCGTGAATCTTCACTACCGTGAGGTATGTGAACACCATAATGAGCACGCTGCACATGATGAACGGCAACGGCTCCCAGCGGTAGAACAGAACCCCGGCCACCACCATGCCCATGAACATACCGCCACCACGCATGAACGTCTGGAACCCCATGACCTTGCCGTGGCTGGCTGAGGGGGTCACATCCGGCAACAACGATTGGTACGGCGATGTGTAGAAGTGATAGGCGGCGAAGAACACGAAGGTGGATATGGCGATGGGAACATAACCGGGTTGAAAAGGGGCGAGCATGAGCGAGGCCGCCATGAAAGGGGCGGCAAAGATCATGAACGGTTGGCGGCGGCCCCAGCGCTTGGTCCAGATGCGGTCGCTGGTGACCCCCACCCACAACGGGATAAGAGACGAGAATATACCCTCGCCCCCTATCGCGAACCCGATCAGGGTGGCCGAAGGGGTGAAGCGCTCAAGGATAAGCGGCAGATACGTGGTGACCAGCGAAAGGGCGGTCGAAAAACCCAATGTTGGAAGCGTCAGGATGAGCATACCCCGGAGGCTCATCTTCTGCTCGCTAGTCACCCGATCGCACCCTTCGCCTCCTCGCCCTTTCAGAAAGACCCCGAGGCCTATTTCAGCGCAAGGCCAGTCCGGATTCTACCAAAGGCAACGTAAAGGCCGCGAGCGCCATTCCGAGCCGAGGCCGCGGGAGCGGTAGAAAAGGGGCGGCAGGCGTACGTCCGGACGCCTGCCGCCCCTTTTCTACCGTCAGCGAGCGGCGGCGTAGTTCGCGGCCACGAACTCCCAGTCAACGAGACTGGCGAGGAAGGTCTCCACATACTTAGGACGCAGGTTGCGGTAGTCGATGTAGTAGGCGTGCTCCCATACATCCGCAGTGAGAAGCGCAGTTTGACCATGTTTGAGGGGGAGGTCGGCATTACCCGTCTTCACGATCTTGAGCGCCTCGCCGTCCAGCACCAACCAGGCCCATCCCGACCCGAATTGCGTGACGGCCGCCTGCGTGAACTCCTTCTTGAAGGCGTCAAGAGACCCGAAGGCTTTGTCGATGGCTTTGCCCAGTTCGCCGGCGGGCTCGCCTCCACCACCCGGCTTCATGCATTTCCAATAGAAGCTGTGGTTCCAAACCTGAGCCGCGTTGTTGAATACGCCACCATCAGCGATCAGGATAATGTCCTCGAGACTCTTGCCCGCCAGCTCCGTCCCCTCGATCAGGCCGTTCAGGTTGGTTACATAGGCGTTGTGGTGTTTTCCATGATGGTATTCAAGCGTCTCTTCACTGAGATATGGGGCCAGAGCGCCCTTGGCATATGGCAAATCGGGTAACGTGAAGGCCATGTCGGTCTCCTCCTCCAGGACTTATGTTTCGGGGGGCTCATACCCGGACGGCACAGCTGGCGAAACCTATCTTCCCCGCGGTGACGACTGAGCGCTGAGCCGCTGTCTGCGCAGGAACGACCGTACGAAGTCAGAGAGACGAGGCTCTCCCCTCTCGGCAAGCTCATACCCCACCTGCACCATGGGCTTGTCCACCTTTATGAGACTCTCCAGCGAGAACGGAGTGGCGCTAATCACCAGATCGGCCGGCACTGCCCTGATGGTGGCTTCCAGATCGCGCAACTGCTCCTCGTAGTACCCCAAGGCCGGAAGGATCGGGCCAAGGTGCGGATAGGTGATGTACGTTTCGATCAGCCGCCCTTGCGCGTACGGCCTAGGGTCGATCATCTCCGCAGCTCCGAACTGCCGCGCCGCCTCCACGCCGGCGCCGGTAGCCATCCCTCCGTGAGTAAGCGTGGGCCCATCCTCCACCACCAAGACTCGTTTCCTCCTGATCCGCTCTCCGTCCGCTACGGTGATGACCGAATCTGCCTTGATGACTACCGCGTCCGGATTCACTTCGCGGACATTGGCCACAACCCGGTCCACGTTCTCCGAGGGCGCGCTGCTCACCTTGTTGACCACCACCGCTCCTGCCCGCCGCAGATTCATCTCGCCGGGATGGTAGGCCAGTTCGTGGCCGGGTCTAAACGGATCGACGATGACGATCTCCAGGTCCGCGCGTAAGAACGAAAAATCGTTGTTGCCTCCGTCCCATATGATGATCGACGCCTCCTTCTCGGCCTCTTGGACTATCACCTCGTAGTCCACACCCGCCCAGACGACCAGACCCCGGCGAATGTGCGGCTCATAGTCTTCTCGCTCCTCCACCGTGGCCTGGTGGCGATCGAGATCCTCCAGGGTGGCGAAGCGTTGGACCCTCTGGGCGACCAGATCGCCGTAGGGCATGGGATGGCGGATCACCGCCGGTCGCAGCCCTTCTGCGATCAGCAGGTCGGCCAAGAATCGTGAGGCCGGGCTTTTCCCTGCCCCTGTGCGCACTGCCAGCACCGCGATAACCGGTACCGAACAGGCCACCATGGTGCTTTTCGGACCGAGCAGGGCGAAGTCGGCTCCGGCGGCCAAGACCCGCGAAGCCTGGTGCATCACGAACTCATGGGCCACGTCACTGTACGCGAACACCACCGTGTCGATGTCCTCGTTCTTTATGAGGGCGTCCAATAAACTCTCGGGGACGATGGAGATGCCCTCCGGATACGCGGGCCCTGCCAGCTCAGGTGGATAGCGGCGCCGGTCGATGCCGGGTATCTGGGTGGCCGTGAAGGCGACGACTTTGGTTTGAGGATCGTCCCGGAACACCACGTTGAAGTTGTGGAAATCCCGCCCCGCGGCCCCCATGATGACCACCCGCTTTTGCCTCACCGTGGTCCTCCTATTCGCTCGCACGCCGGCATCCTAAATGGCTGAGGCCCCTTCCGATAGGAAGGAGCCCCCGCGGTAGCAGCCCTGTAAGCCGGATTCTGTCTAGAGTAGCCATCTATCTGAGGCCGCCCGTTGCCGGACGGCTCATGCGGCCAACCCGGAGGCTTCGGGCGAGCAGCCCTCGAACGCCTCCCTATTCGGCCTTGCACCGGGTGGGGCTTGCCTGGCCGCCGTGTCACCACGGCGCCGGTGCGCTCTTACCGCACCATTTCACCTTCGCAACCGGCTGAACCGGCGTGCTGTGTAATTTCTGTGGCGCTTTCCCTGGGGTTTCCCCCGCTGGACGTTATCCAGCACCCTGCTCTTTGGTGTCCGGACTTTCCTCAGGAGCCCGCCTACGGCGAGCCCTGCGGCTACCCAGGCTGCGCATGAAGTATACCAGTATGCAAACGCCATCAGCCCACCGGCCAAAGCCGCCGGCACCTGCATCGATGCCCGCAGCTAGGAGTTCGCGAGCAAATGGGTCCCCAACATCTTGTCCTCGGAGATGGGGAAGGATTTGGCGAAGTGACAGGCGGCTTGGTGACCGATCGCCACCTGCCGCAATAGAGGCTCCTCGTCCTTGCAGATGGGGAACTGGGCAATGGGGCACCGGGTGTGGAATCGGCACCCGCTCGGGGGATCGACGGGGCTGGGCACATCCCCGCGCAAGATGATACGGGCCCGTTTCCGTTGCTTCTCCGGATCAGGCACCGGGACGGCTGAGAGCAGCGACTGCGTGTAGGGGTGGTTCGGCGTGTTGTACACCTCGCGCCAGCCTCCCAACTCCACCACCTTGCCCAGGTACATGACCGCCACTCGGTCGCAGATATGGCGGATCACCGCAAGGTCATGGGCGATGAACAGATAGGTGAGGCCGAACTCCTGCTGCAGCTCTTCGAGCAGGTTGATGATCTGGGCCTGGATGGAAACGTCCAGCGCCGACACCGGTTCGTCGCACACGATCATCTTCGGCCGGAGCATCAGGGCCCGGGCGATACCCACTCTCTGCCGCTGGCCTCCAGAAAACTCGTGCGGATAGCGGTTTATGTGCTCGGGGTTCAGGCCCACCACTTGCAGCATCTCCTTGCAGCGGTCCTGCCGCTCCTTGCGGGTGCCGATGCCGTGGATGGCGAGGGGCTCCGACATGATCTCCCCAAAGGTCATGCGTGGGTTGAGAGAGGCATACGGGTCCTGGAAGATGAACTGCACGTCCCGCCGGAAAGCCTTCAACCGCTTGCCCCGCAACTTTCGCACGTCGGTGTCCTCAAAATGTATCTTGCCGGCGGTCGGCTCGAGCAGCCGGATGATGCAGCGTCCCGTGGTCGATTTCCCACATCCCGACTCGCCCACCACGCCGAGCGTCTCCCCCGGTGCGACCGAGAAGCTGATGTTGTCCACCGCCTTGACCGTCTTGCCTAAGCGCGATAAGAACACTCCCTGGCTCACGGGGAAGTGCTTGATGAGACCCTCCACTTCGAGCAGCGCCGCCATCTATCCGCCCGCCTTGGTGCCTTCACCCACATAGCAGGCGCGGTTTTCGAACTGGCCGACAAAGTCAGCGTCACCTGCAAAAAGGCAGGCCGAATAGTGGCCAGGGTCGATCTCGATCAAGGGCGGCACGCTGCTCTGGCATTGCGGCTTCGCGTACGAGCAGCGTGGACTGAAAGCACATCCCCGGGGCAGGTTGATCAGGCTGGGGGGTTGGCCCTTGATGGGGCAGAGCGCCCCCTTATCCTCTACGTCATGCCGGGGCAGGCTCTCCAGCAGTCCCCAGGTGTAGGGGTGCAGCGGATTGTAGAAGACCTGGTCCGCCTCCCCAAACTCGACCGCCTTGCCACCGTACATGACCAGAATGTGGTCGGCCATGTCGGCCACCACTCCCAGATCGTGGGTGATCAATATGATGGCCGACTCGGTGCGCTTTTGGATCTCCTGCATCAGATCGAGGATCTGCGCTTGGATGGTCACGTCGAGGGCCGTCGTGGGCTCGTCGGCGATGAGGATATCGGGGCCACAGGCAAGGGCCATGGCGATCATGGCCCGTTGACGCATGCCGCCCGAGAACTCGTGCGGGTAGTTGCGGGCCCTCTCCTCCGCCTGAGGTATCCCTACGTGCGCCAGCAACTCCACCGCGGCCGCCCAGGCCTCCTTGCGGGTCATGTTCTTGTGGATACGCAGTGGCTCGGCGATCTGTTTCCCGATCCGATGGACGGGATTGAGAGAGGTCATGGGGTCCTGGAAGATCATGGCGATGCGGTTGCCGCGCAACCTGCGCTGCTCCTTGTCGCTCATTGTCAGCACGCTCTCTCCTCGGAAACGAATGTCGCCGCTGACCACTTTGCCGGGGGGCTCGGGAATAAGGCGCATGATGGTCATAGCCGTCACCGATTTGCCCGACCCGGACTCGCCGACCACGCCCAGCGTCCGCCCCGCCTCCAGGGTGAAGCTGACCCCGTCGACGGCCTTTACCACTCCGTCACGGGTGAAGAAATGCATATGTAGGTCGTCGACTTCGAGAAGCGGGGGCATTACTACTCCTTCAGCTTTACATCCAGGGCGTCGCGCAGACCGTCACCAAGCAGCACGAAAGCCAGCACCGTAGTGAGGATGGCGACACCCGGATAGATCATCAGCCACGGCGCCGTGAACATGAACGAGCGAGCTTCGGAAAGCATAAGGCCCCAAGAAGGCGACGGGGGTTGCACTCCCATCCCCAAGAAGCTCAGGGCGGCCTCCGTGAGGATGGCTCCCCCCACGCTCATGGTGGCGTAGACGATGATCGGGGCCACCGAGTTCGGCATGATGTGGCGAGCGAGGATCCTGCGGGTAGACGCGCCCATCGCGCGGGCTGCATCTACGTACTCGTTCTCCTTCACCGAGAGTATAGAGCTTCGAAACACCCGGGCGATGCTCGGCCATCCCAGAATGCCGATGGCAAGGAAGACGTTCTGAAAGCCCTTGCCAAGCACAGCGATGAGGGCGATGGCGAACAATATGTAGGGGAAGGCGAAGAACACATCCGCCGTTCGCATGATGATGCTGTCCCAGATGCCCCCGTAATACGCGGCCAAGGCCCCCAGGATGAGCCCGATCACCACCATGATAAACACAGCAACAATACCGACGATGAGCGACACCCGAGCACCGTACACCACCCGGGAGGCGACGTCGCGCCCCAGCTCGTCCGTGCCGAAGGGGTGGTTTGGGGACGGCGACAGCAGATCCCGTTCGGCGACAGTGGTAGAGTCGATCTGTATCGGATCGCCAAGCCAATATGGCGCCCACAGGTCGGCGGTAATGGCGATGAGGATCACAAGGACGATCCAGGCCAGCCCGGCCAAGGCCAGCTTGTTCTTCTTGAGACGCCTGATTGCATCGCCGCGCAGAGTGCGTCCGGGACCGGCGAACGCGCCCACGTCACCGATGGCGATGTCGGCCGGACCACCGCCGGAGATGGGAGCCGGCGTGCCACGAGGCTCTTTCGCGTCCCTAGCCATTCCTCACCTACGCCACCTGACGCCCATAGCGGATCCGTGGATCCAGAAATGCGTAGCTGATGTCGACCAGCAGGTTGATAAGCATGACCAGAAGCACGATGATGATCGTGCCTCCCATGACGATGGGCCAATCTCGCTGGCCTATGGCCAGGTACATCTCGTACCCGATCCCGGGCCAGTTGAAGACGGTCTCCGTGAGTATGGTGCCTCCTACCATGGCTCCCAGATCGAGACCCAAGAATGTGACCACCGGGATCAGAGCGTTCTTCATCGCGTGACCGCCGATGACTTGCCGCGATGAAAGACCCTTGGCGGCGGCCGTACGGATGTAGTCCTGTCCCATGACCTCCAGTAGCTGGCTGCGCATGATCCGAGCTGCATAGGCCGTCGAGATGGCAGCCAGGGTCACGGCGGGCAGAAGGATGTGGATGGCAGTAGGAAACTCGCGCGACGACATGCCCGAGATTGGGAGATACGGCAGCCCCCATTGTTTGAACTTGATGCCGAAGAATATCTGCAGCAGCATCCCTAGCCAGAACACCGGCAGTGAAACGAGCACCGAAGTACTGAACGTCACGAGGACGTCCCAGAACGAATAGCGCTTGATGGCGGATATGATCCCGGCGGCGATGCCGAAGATCATCTCGATGATTATGGCCGCCAAGGCAAGCTTGATCGTGTTGGGAAGCTTGTCCATGAGGATTGTGCCGACCGGACGGCCCTTCTGATACGATTGGCCCAGGTCGCCCTGCACCAGCTTGGTCAGGTAGCGGCCATACTGGACGTAAATGGGTTTGTCTAGCCCGTTCTCCTTGACGATCTCGTTATAGAGGGTCGGGGAGATCGCCCTTTCTCCCGTAATCAGCTTGATGGGGTCGCCGGGGAGGATGCCCGGAGCCCGGAGGATGAAGAGGATGATGGTCACCCCGATGAACACCGGGACCATCTGCAGGATGCGCCGAGCGATGTAACCGATCATCCCGTGGCCTTCGCGTTCCCGGCTTCAGAGACGGGGAGGTAGGGCGCCATCACCGGCGCCCTACCTCCCCGAGACTGACCTGCTTCTGGCACGCTATTGGGCGAAGCTGTTACTTGGCCGGCTCGATCCAGGTCTTTTCCAGAGTGGCCAGGGTCATAACGCTGTACGTGAAGCCATGGATCCGGTCGGAACCCACGTCTTTGTGAGCGTAGTTGACGAGCGGGATAACCGGGGAGTCCTCACCGGCCATCCGCTCAGCCTCCTGGTACTTGGCGGTCCTGGCGGCTGGATCCGCCGTCTGACGCGCTTCCGTGAGCAATTGGTCGAACGCCGGGTTCTTGTACAACCCATCGTTGTCGGCGCTCTCGCTGGATAACTCCGGCCAGAGGAAGTTGTCGGCGGAAGGATAATCGGCGACCCAGCCGGAGCGGCTGATCGTGAAGTCTCCCGCGTCCCGCGTGTCGAGGAACTGGGCCCATTCTATGCCTTCCAGCTTGGTCTTGACGCCGATGGCTGCCCAGTCGGCCTGGACCAGAGCATAGACCTTCTCGTGACCCGAACCGGTATTGTAAATGATCGAGAACTCGGGCAACCCTTGACCGCCCGGGTAGCCGGCCTTCTCGAGCAGCTGCTTGGCCTGAGCCACGTCATACTTGGCATACGGCCATTGATCGGGAAGGTATCCCTCCACACCCTCGGAGACCATGCCGGTGGCCGGCTTACGAGCACCCTCATATATCGTGTCGCAGAGGGCCTGGCGGTTGATGGCGAGGGAAAGCGCCCGGCGCAGGTCGGCGTTCTTGAGGAACTCGTTCTCAGTCATGAGAATGGTGTAGTTGACACCGAGATACGCACCGGTGACGACCTGCTTGCCCGGCGAGACGGTCCAACCGTTGGCACTCGCGCCGTATTGAGCCTTCGCCGCCTCCAGTTGACCGGTGGGGACTTGGGTGAAGTCCAGATTGCCGGCCTGGAATTCGAGGTAGGCAGTCTCCTCATCCTTGAAGATCTTGAAGTCGACCCCGTCCAGGTAGGCCTTCTCGCCGTAGTAGTCGTCGCTGCGGACGACCTGGATCAACTGGTCGTGCTGCCACGGTGCAGCCATCTTGAAGGGGCCGTTGCCGATTGGCATCTCGGCGAAGGCCTTGGGATCCTTCTCCACCTCTTCCTTGGGCACCGGTCCCAGCGTCGGGTGGCCGACCCATTTCAAGAAGTCGCCAAACGGATACGACAGCGTAACTTCCAGGGTGTAGTCGTCGATGACCTTGACGCCCTCAAGCTCGGTTGCGGTGCCGTCCTGCATGGCCTGGTAGCCCTTCACCGCATCGAGGTGGTAGGAGATCTCGGAGCCGCCGTTCGGGTCGCAGATGCGCTCCCAGGCGTACTTGAAGTCGGCCGCCGTCACCGTGCGCCCGTTGTGGAACTTGTCTTTCTTGTTCAGATGGAAGGTCCACACGCTGGCGTCGGCGTTGGGCTCCCAGCTCTCAGCCGCGGCCGGAAGGACCTTCGAGGTCAGCGGGTCGAACGCGACCAGGCTGTCGAAGACGGATTGGATGACCTGTATGCCTTCGGATTCCTGTCCGTTATACGGGTCGATGAACGACGGTTCTATGATGAAGTAGTTGAATATCCCGCCCGCGACGGGTTTTCCACCTTCGCCGGTAGTCCCCGTGCTGTCATCGCCGCCGCAGGCCGAAACAGCGAGCGCCGCCACAGTCAACACGACCGCAACGGCCAGAGCAAGCCAAATGCGCTTCTTGGTCATCAAAGTAGTCCCTCCCTCTGTTCAAGACACCCCACGCCAATCTGTCAAACCTTCGCTACCCTTCATCACCTCCCCCGCACTCGCGTGCGTTCCAGACGATGTGTCACGCCGGTTGTCAGACGATGTAAACAAGAGCGATGGACACGATGAAGAAGGCGACCGCGCAGGCTATGGTCAGGCGGTCGAGGTTCTTCTGCACCACCCCACTGCCGCCGAAGGCTCCCGATCCACCGAACGTCGTCGAAAGACCCGCATCCTTCCCAGAGTGAAGAAAGACCAGGAGCAGAACCCCTAAACCGAGAATGGTATCCAGCGCAACCAGTACGTACGTCACTTCGATCTACCTCTTCCGTATTCTCCGTAGCCGACTTCGCTCTTCATGAGCGGTATTCCCTACCTTATTCCCTACCTATCTTACCCTGCGCGGTTCCCGTAAGGTACCACCCTGCGCACACTCTTGCATACTCAGTACTCCTATTCAGTCCTGCAAAGAGGCCGCCCCGTCATCTCCGGGGGTACGTCCAACCCGAGAAAGCAGAGGACTGTGGGCGCCACGTCAGAGAGACCGGTTCCTTCGCGCAACACCGCGCCCTCTTCGAGAACGACCAGCGGAACCCAGTCGGTGGTATGAGCCGTATTGACGCTGCCGTCTGGTTCCAGCATGGATTCCGCGTTACCGTGATCGGCCGTCACTATGACTTTCGCTCTCACCCCCTCGAGCACCTTCAGTGCCTTCCCCAGGCACCGGTCGACGTGCTCGATGGCCTCCACCGTCGCCGAGATGTTGCCGGAGTGCCCGACCATGTCGGGGTTGGCGAAGTTGAGCACCACGAAGTCGACGGAGTGCCTGGCCATCGTCTTCTCGAGGCAATCGGCCACTTCGTAGGCGCCCATGGCCGGCTTCCGGTCATAGGTCGCCACGTCCTTGGGGGATGCAATCAGCCTGCGCAGTTCTCCAGGAAATGGCTCTTCGCGGCCTCCGTTGAAGAAGAAGGTCACGTGTGCGTACTTTTCCGTCTCTGCTATATGCAGTTGGGTAAGCCCGGCGGCGCTGATGACCTCGGCCAGCACGTGGCGCAGCTCTTCCTTGGGAAAGGCGACGGCGAGACCGAGGCTCGCGTCGTATTCGACCATCCCCACGAAGTCGACGGCCGGCGGGGCGCCACCGCGGTCGAACCCGGCAAAGGCGGCCTGAGTAAGAGCCACCGCCAGCTCTCGCGCCCGGTCGGGGCGGAAGTTGAAGAAGACGACACCGTCGCCGGCGGTCACCCGCGCATTCGCCTCGGCGCAGACGATCGTGGGTTGGACAAACTCGTCCGTCTCGCCGCGGTCGTGTGCGTCTTGGATGGCGGCCGTCGCGCTAGTCCGCCGAAGCCCCCGGCCGTTCACCACGGCGTCGTACGCGCGCTTCACCCGCTCCCATCGTCGATCCCGGTCCATGGCGTAGTAGCGGCCGCACACCGTGGCCACGACTCCGAGTCCCTCCACGTTGAGAAACGCCTCCAGGTCCTGGATGAAAGCCCCGCCGGCCGTGGGTGAGGTGTCGCGGCCGTCGGTGAAGGCGTGAATGAAGAGATGAGATACCTTCCGCCGGCGGGCCATCGCCACCAAGGCCTTTAGGTGGTCGAGGGACGAGTGCACCCCAGCGTCGGACAGCAGACCCATCAGGTGGATGGACCGGCCCCGTGCGATGGCCCCGTCCATGACGGCCCCAAGCGCGGGGTTGTCGAAGAACGAACCATCGGCGATGGCCCGGTTGATGCGCGACAGATCCTGGTAGACAATCCGCCCGGACCCAAGCGTGAGGTGGCCAACCTCAGAGTTGCCCATGATGCCAGGCGGGAGACCGACGGCTTCCCCGCTGGCCTCCAGAAGGACGTGGGGATATCGCGCCCACAGGGCGTCCCAGACCGGAGTGTCGGCCAACGAAATGGCGTTGCCCGGACCGGGAGGCGCGCAGCCCCACCCATCCAGGATGACGAGGGCTGCGCGCCGGCGTCCGTTGCTCAGCGAAGTGGGCACGGCGCCTAGAACTTCTCAAACTGGACGATACGGGCGAAAGACATGAGCTCGAGACTTGCCCCTCCCACCAAGACGCCATCGATCTCGGGTTGGGCCATCAGTTGGTCGATGTTGTCCGGCCTCACGCTGCCCCCATACAGCAGGCGCACCGCCTGGGCAGCCTCGGCGCCCAGTTCACCTGCTACTTGGGCGCGCACTAAGGCGATCGCCTCCTGTGCCATCGCGGGAGTGGCCGTCCTGCCCGTCCCGATGGCCCAGATGGGTTCGTAAGCGACGGCTACCAACCCAGCCTCTTCCGGTCGGACTGAGGCCAAGCCCGCGGGTACTTGAGTCCAGAGGACTCTCTCCGTCAAAGCGGCCTCGCGCTCAGCCTCGGTCTCGCCCACACACATGATCGGCAGCAACCCCTCGTCCAAGACGGCCCGGACCTTCTTGCCGACCGTCCCGTCCGTCTCCCCGAAGTAGTGCCGGCGCTCCGAGTGGCCGATGACGGCGGCCTTCACGCCGAGATCGGCCAGCATGCCGGGCGCCACCTCGCCCGTGTAAGCGCCTTCTGTCTCCCAGAACACGTCTTGGGACGACACCGACACACACGTGCCCGTGGCGGCCCGTACCGCCTCGTAGAGGCCGGTAAACGGCGGAGCCACCACCACATCTCGGTCCTCCACTTGTCCCAGAAGTTCGGCTAGCCGCCGAATGAAAGCCGCGCCTTCGCTGCTGGTCTTGTGCATCTTCCAGTTGCCGACCATGAGAGGGACGCGGTCACGACCCGGGCGGCTCGAGCTCATCTGGATGGCTCCTTGTCGGGAAGGTCGGGAAGGGCGACAACGCCCGGCAGAGCCGCTCCCTCGATGAACTCAAGAGAAGCGCCCCCGCCCATGGAGACATGATCCATCTTGTCGGCGAGGCCTAACTTGTTTACCGCGGCCACCGAATCGCCGCCGCCCACCACGGTTACCCCGGGGCACACCGCCATCGCTTCGGCCACCGCCTGAGTACCGGCGGCGAAGGCCGCCATCTCGAAAACCCCCATCGGTCCGTTCCAGAAGACCTCGCCCGCCTCGGAGATGGCTGCCGCGTAGGCGGCCGAAGTCTCGGGCCCGATATCGAGCCCCATCCAGCCCTCAGGGATGGCGTCGACAGCAACGACCCTAGTCGCTGCGTCCTCGGCGAATGAATCTGCCACGACCACGTCGGTGGGCAACAGCAGCCGGCAATGGCTGACCTCGGCCTTCTTCAGCGCCTCTCGCGCCACCACAACGCCCTCGTCCTCCACCTTGGAGGCGCCCACCGCGGCGCCTCTCGCCTTCAAGAAGGCAAAGCTCATGGCTCCGCCGATCAGCAACCGGTCGGCCAGGTCGAGGAAGCGCTCGATGACCCCGATCTTGTCGGTGACCTTGACTCCTCCGAGAACGACTACGAACGGCCTCCGGGGCGCGGCCAGCAGCCCGCCCAGGCCTTCCAGTTCCTTCTCCATCTGCAACCCAGCGACAGCGGGAAGGATCTTAGCCAGACCCGTGGTGGTGGCATGCGCGCGATGGGCGACACTGAAGGCGTCGTTGACGTAGAGATCGCCCAGGCCGGCCAATTCCCGCACCAAGGCAGGATCGTTCTTCTTCTCTCTGGGGTCGAAGCGGGAGTTCTCCAGTAACAGGACGTCACCCGGTCTCATGAGCGCCACGGCGGCCGCCACCCCCGGCCCGGACAGCTCGCTCACCTTGCGGATGGGAATTGCCAGCAGCTGCCCCAGGCGCATCGCTACCGGATCGAGCCGCAGCGCGACATCGGGAGCGTCTTTGGGGCGGCCGAGGTGGGACATGAGGATCACGCGGCAACCGCGCTCGCTCAGATACCGGATGGTGGGCAAAGCCACGCGGATGCGAGCGTCGTCGGTGACCCGCCCATCCCTGAGGGGGACGTTGAAGTCAACGCGAACCAGCACCCGCTTGCCGGCGACGTCTACGTCCCGGACCGTCTTCTTGGCCATGTCGCCCCTTCTCCGGCGCGCGCTCGCTAGAACAACCGGCCGCACAGCTCGACCATGCGATTGGCAAAACCCCACTCGTTGTCGTACCACAGCACCACCTTGGCCTGACGCCCCATGACCATCGTGAGCGCCGAGTCGAAGACGCAAGAGTGCGGGTCGCCCACGATGTCCGCGGAGACCAGCGGTTCGTCGGTGTAGCGGAGCACACCGGCCAGAGGCCCGTCGGCGGCCGCTTTGACAGCGGCATTGATCTCTTCTGCCGTGGCTTCTCTCTCTAGGGTAACCACGAAATCGACCACCGAGCCGTCGGGCACCGGTACCCGCATGGCAAATCCGTCTAGCTTGCCCTTGAGCTCGGGCAGCACCAGGGCGATGGCCCGAGCGGCCCCGGTAGAGGTGGGGATGATGGACAGCGAGGCGGCACGAGCCCGGCGCAGGTCCTTGTGGGGCAGATCGAGGATGCGCTGATCGTTGGTGTAGGCATGGACGGTGGTCATGAAACCCTGCTCGATGCCGAAGGAATCGAGCAACACCTTGACTGCCGGGGCCAAGCAGTTGGTGGTACAAGAGGCGTTGGAGATGATGTGATGGCGAGCCGGGTCGTAGTCGGCATCGTTTACACCCACCACAACGGTAAGGTCGGGGTCTTTGGCAGGCGCGCTGATCAGGACCTTCTTGGCCCCTTGATCAAGATGGAGAGCGGCTTTGGCCCGCTCGGTGTACAGCCCGGTGGATTCAACCACCACGTCGGCGCCCAACTCCCGCCAGGGCAGCAGACTCACATCGGCGGCGGAGAGAACCTTGATGTGGCGACCCCCAAAAACGATCTCGTCGGCGGTATGGGTGACCTCTCCCGGCCACACGCCGTGAACGCTGTCGTACTTCACCAGATGAGCGAGCGTGGCAGCATCGGTGAGATCGTTGACCGCCACCACCTCGATGTCCGCGCCATTCTTGACCGCGGCCCGTAGGAACAGCCGACCGATCCGCCCGAATCCGTTGATGGCTACTTTCGTGCTCATCCGAACCATCTCCCTTGCCTCGCTTCTCCTCGGCCTCTGCTGTCAGCGAACGCGCATCTTCTCACCAGCACCCCTGCTTTCTGCCTTCCTATCCGCCCATTCCGCAGCCTGCACCAGCCGCCTCAACCGGTGGTTCACGGCGGACCGGGATAGGCCCTCTCCTCCGACTTCTGCCAGTTCCGACAAGTTCATATAGGGATAGCGGAGGCGTAACTCGGCAATCTCCCGCAGCGCCGGAGGAAGCTTCCGCAGCCGCCCGGTGCGCTCCAGGACCGAGATGGCCTCCAACTGCCGCAGGGCTGCTACAGTAGTCCGGCGCAGGTTCGCGGAGTCGCAATTGGCCAGACGGTTGGCCCGCGACCTGACTTCTTTGACCACCGCCTGCTCCTCTACCATCAGCGCCGACTGGTGCGCTCCTGCGAGGGCGAGCAGTCCCGCCACTTCATCCCTACCTTTCAGGTATACCACGTAGCTCCCTCGGCGGAACCTCTGCCCGGGATGAAAGTCCATGTCCCCGAGCAGTCGCGAAAGATCGGCAGCGAAGGTCTCGTGCGGGGTGATGATTTCCAGATGAGCCTCTCTCCGGGGCGAGTTCGCCGACCCGGCCCCGATGAGGCAGCCGCGGATGAAGGCGCTGCGGCAGCAACCTTTCTTCACCAACCGCTTGGTGATCCCGGGCCGTAGTTGGAAGCTATCACTGAGGGACCCCATTTCGTTCAGAGCTTGGAGGGCCGCCGGGCTGCCCTTCAGGTGCACTTCGTACACGAGGCGATGGCCAAAGCGCGGCTCCCGCCTTGTCAGCAGATCACCCTCGGCTCCGTAGGCCTTGAACTGCGAGTAGACCATCTTCGCCGCCCCCTGCACGGTGGTGGCCAAGCAGATCTCATATCGCTCAGCGTCGGTCACTCCTCCCCGGATCACAAAAGTTCCTGCCGTATGCATGAGGCCGGCGGCCGCCGCCATTCGGCAGCAAGCCTGGCTCTCCCCCGTGCGAGCCAACTCCTCTCGGAAGGCGCGCGTGAACCCCGCCGTCACCTTCATACCGCCCGCTCAACGTCCCGATACGACACGCTTGTCACCACGGTAGCGTCGTTATGCAACCTGTTGGCCAATTCGTCGACGAGCACCACCGAGCGATGGCGCCCGCCGGTGCATCCGATGGCGACCACAAGTCTGGGCTTCTGCTCGGCTACGAAGCGTGGGGCAAGGAAGCGTATAAGCGTCACCACCTGGTCCAAGAACGCGCCGGCCTCCTCCCACCCCAACACGTGCTGCTTTACTGCCGGGTCCAATCCCGTCAGCGGCCGCAGGTCGGCCACCCAGTGAGGGTTTGGCAGGAAGCGGGAGTCGAGGATCATGTCGGCCTCGTCCGGCAACCCGAATTTGTAGCCGAAGGAAACGAGGCTGAGGAACAACTGATCGCTCAACTGATCGGCCATCAGGGTCTCCTCGAGACGCCGGCGCAGCTCCCGAGGAGAGACACCTGTCGTATCGATCACCACGTCGGCCTGGGCGCGCAGTGGGGAAAGGAGGCGCCGCTCCCGGCCGATGCCCTCCACCAGGCTCAACTTTGAGAGCGGGTGCGGCCGTCTGGTCGCCTGATAGCGGGCCATCAGCGCCTCGTCGGAGGCTTCGAGGTACAGCAGTCGAAATGGTACGCCGGATTCGCGCAGATACTCGAGGGCTTGGTCAAGTTGCTCGAAATAAGTGCCGCCGCGCACGTCGAAGACCAAGGCCACCCTATCGACGCGGCTTCCTTCCAATGCGAACAAGTCCACCACCCCGGGGAGCATCTGCGGTGGAAGGTTGTCGATACAGAAATGGCCCATGTCCTCAAAGGTCGCGACCGCTTCTGACTTGCCCGCGCCGGACAGGCCGGTGATCACCGTCAAGTGCAACTGACCGGGGATGGTCACCGTCCCCTCTCTCTCGTGGCGGGGGCGTGGGCGTGCGTCCGCTCGTGGATTAGCAACCGCTCTTTCCAGGCCGGATCGTTGCCGTAGTTGCCGAGGCTGCCGTCGGCGCGGATGACCCGATGGCACGGGACGACCACCGGGATGGGGTTCGCCGCCATGGCGTTGCCCACTGCCCGGGCCGCCCGAGAATGGCCGGCCATTTCAGCCAGCACGCCATAGCTGACCGTGACCGCCGGCGGGATCGAGAGGAGCGTCGTGTACACGACCTGCTCGAACGAGCCGACACCAAGACTGTCGAGCCCGATGTCCTCCGGCCCCCACGCCAGACGTTCACCCCGAAAATACGCCTCCAACTCTCCCACCCAGCGATCGAGCGCCGCGCGGTCGATCGGCGCCGCGTCGGCGGAAGCTGGCGCCGGTTGCGTCGCGCTCGGCAACTCCACACTCACGAGGCGTCCATTTCTCACCGCTACGGTTCCCGTCCCCCAGGGCGTGCGATACCGGCCGATCGCGACCGAGGCTCCCCCCAGACCGGCCGGCAGCGGCCGCCGGTCGTCGCGGTCGCGCCCACTCGAGCCGTCAACCAGTCTTGTGAACATACGCGAACACCTCCCTTGCCACTTTGCCCGGCAGCCCCGGCACAGCCTCAACTTCCTCTCTGGTGGCCAGCAAGAACCGCTCCGGGGAGCCGAAGTGCTGAACGATGGCCCGCTTGCGCTTCTCCCCAATGCCCGGAAGTTGGTCGAGTAGCGACACCGTCGTCTGTGCGGCCCTCTTGCTCCGGTGGAAGCCTAGCGCAAAACGATGGGCTTCATCGCGCACCCTCCGCAGGAGCAACAGCCCTGGATCGTCGGGCGCCAAGTCCAAAGGATCCAAAGACCAAGGGACAAAGACGTCCTCCTCCCGCTTGGCCAGCGAGATCACTGTCACAGTCGCCTCCAAACCCACTTCCTGCAAGGCGTCCAAGGCACCCCCCAACTGCCCCTTACCCCCGTCGACCACCACCAAGTCCGGCACAGCCTCGAAGGAGGGGTCGTAGGGCCGGTTGACCCCGAGATCTCCTCCGTCCCGGGTGAAGCGACGAACCAGGGCCTCGCGCATAGCGCCAACGTCGTCCTGGCCTTCGGTGCAACGGATGGCGAACTTACGATAGTCGCTCTTCTTCGGCACCCCTCCCTCGAACACCACCATGGAGGCGACGATATTCTCCGCTCCCAGATTGGAGATGTCGAAGCCTTCGATCCGCATGGGCGCGCCCGCCAGGCCCAAGGCACTCTCCAAAGCCGTGAGAGCCCCGTACCGCCGCTCACGGCTCCGCTCGTCCTGTAGTCTCTCGTGTACCAGTGCAAGGGCTGCGTTGCGATCCGCCAACTCCTGAAGCCGCCGTTTGTCTCCCCGTTCCGCGCATCTAACGTCGACCTTTGTCCCTCGCAACCGTTCGAGAAACGCGGCCAGGCCGACGGTGTCGATGATGGCTCTCGGGACTATCAACTCTGCGGGCACCGTCAACGAAGACTCGTAGTACTCGGATACGAACCGTTCAAAGATCTCCCGCTCCCCCACCCCCTCGATGTTCACCAGCGTGAAGCTCCGCCGGTCGGTCAGCTTGCCGTCCCGAGTGATGAACACCTGTACGTTGGCCCCCCACCCATCGACGGCCAGTCCGGTCACATCCGCCGAACCCAGCGAACTCGACTCGATCCGCTGCCGCTCCAACACATGGGTGAGGGCCTCCAAGCGATCCCGAAACACCGCGGCGCTCTCAAAATCCTGCCTCCCCGCCGCCGCCCGCATCGACTGCTCCAGTTGAGCGACCACCCGGGTTTCGCGCCCGCTCAGGAAGTCCACCACCTGACCGATGACGGCTCCGTAGTCCGCCGGCTCCACCGACCCCAGACAAGGACCGGGACACCGGTCGATATGGAACTGCAGACAGGGAGAGCCGTTCCGCCTGCCCGGCTGCCGGCCCCTGCAGGCCCGCACTGGAAACACCCGGCCCAGGACGTCCAGCGTCTCTCGGACCTTGGCCGCGCTGGCGAACGGACCGAAGTAGAGGTTTCCCCGCCGGTGCGCCTGGCGGGTGAACATCACCCGGGGGAATTCGTCCTCGGCGGTGATCATGATGTACGGATAGGACTTGTCGTCGCGCAGGCGGATGTTGAAGGGGGGTCTATGCTGCTTGATGAGATTGTGCTCCAGGAGGAGCGCCTCCACCTCGCTGGCGGTGACGATCCATTCGACGGCAGCCGACCGGCTCACCATCTCGCTCACTTTGGCCGGGAGCCTCCCAGCTTCGCCTCCCTCTATCGCGGGAAGGTAGTTGGCCAATCGCTTGCGCAG
>Ga0214473_10001259_pt1 | contig 33991 bp, 44 predicted proteins | sample RVTome_7_FD_203509 | JGI IMG/M metagenome (GOLD analysis project Ga0214473, IMG submission 203509) | Soil microbial communities from uranium-contaminated site in the Upper Colorado River Basin, Wyoming, United States - RVT98D197 | ecosystem: Environmental > Terrestrial > Soil > Contaminated >... | reverse complement strand
CCAGAGAATTGCCGAGTATCTCCTTTTTTACCACAATGATAGAATTCATGAAGGCTTGGGAGATAGAACACCTGCAAGCATACTAGGAAGAGAGATTAAAAGTCCAAAAGGTGTGTAACCTGTACATATCCTATATTTTGGTAGAATATCTTGACATTTAGTCGGATTATGGAAATCTCTTGGAAGTTTTCAATAGAAGATCAGATCGATCGGTACATTGAGAGTGCCTTGAAAGTGAGAACTGGGTTTTATCAACATCATCGGTTTTATCTTCTCCCCTTTATGCCTGAAAAATTCAGGAATAGGGTTGTATTCTTACCTAAAACAAATTTTCTTTTGAACCTCAAAACTAAAAACCAAAAAATAAAAAGCGAAGATAAAAAAGAAATACTTAAAGTTTGCGAAAATATTCTTTGGAAACAGAAAGGAAAGATTAATAAATTAGAAGGGGATTTTGGGAAAACGAAGCATAATCTTATTCCTAAACTTATCTCTAAATTTCCAAAAAGTAAAAATTTATCTGTCACCATCTGCCCTTCTTTTTTCGGTAGTCTGGGAAGTTATGAACTCGAAAAGGGAAAAAATGAAATTATGCCGCGTTACGATAGGAAAATAAAAAATATATGGCAGCTTTTAATTACAGCTTTAACTCACTATTATTTCTACGGCCATAATGCCTGCCTTAATGAGAAATCAAAGATCTGGAGACAAAAACAGATTCTTGCGGCAAAACTACATCAAGAACTGGGGTTTACCGATAAACCAAGAGGTCTGGTGAAAATTCTAGACAATGCTTATTCCGCAAAACTGGCAAAAATAAGTAGCAACTATTATAAAGAACTTGGATTCCCGGTAAATAACAAGCTAAGTGAAATTCAATCATTAGATAACTTAACTCAAAAAGAGCACTTAGTTTTAGATCTTCTAATTAAGAAAAGAAATGAAATCGTTAGTTTTGATGAGATGGCGGAAGTCTTATGGAAAGACGATTTAGAAGAAAAATATTCTCTTTACGCAATTACAAAATTAGTCGAACGAATCAGAAGTAAACTTAAAGCAAGGGGTTTTGAGGAAAATCTAATTCACACCCAAAGAGGAAAAGGATACCTACTTTTTGGCTAAATTTAAACTATATTCACCGTACAGGGTTCGACCTTTAAGGTTTTACAGGAAGTTACTGTTTTGAGGCTTTTAGTTTCTTGTCGATATATTCAGCACCAAAGAATGTAAGCAAACTTAAACCAACCGCAGTCGACGCGGTTGCAGCGGTAATCCAGCCTAGTTCATAAAATGCCCATGCCCCCACTCCCGTAATAACATCTCCCGCTTGTGATGCTTCTTTTATACCGAACTCTTTTCCTGCCATATATATCCATTATACCTTAAAAAATCAAATCTACTCCGATTTAATTAATCTTTTTTTGTAAATAAGCCGTAATGACTCGCGAGGTGGAGTGCCCTTCGTACTCCCGATTAATGTATCGATAAATTTCCGGATCCCTTGGATGCCCATAATGGTAACTTAAGAATTTATAAGCAACCGTAGGAACGTCCAAGAATATTGCCTTAGCTTTTACAACTTGTCCTCCGGAGACCTCCCAAGGAGATTCAACAATATACCTGGTGTCAGGGATAACCTTTTTATTAATATCTACCGCCTCTAGGGCGTGTTTTATTTCTACATCACCATCGAATATCGTCTCTTGAAGAATAGTCAACGCCTCGATAAATGATGGGTGTTTTTCATATCCGTGCCTGCAAAAAGCAGAATCATATGGGTCTGAGGCTTTTATCAGAGATTTTATTAAAAGTTCTTTTAAAAAATTGTCGTTTTTTTCAATTTCGAAGGAGCAGAACGGAATTCTCGTATTCATAAAATTTAAAAAATTTCTATCTTTCTGATCCTGTATAAAGGGATAGCGATTATTCAGATGTTTTTCTATCATTACAGTCTGTTCTGAAATAGCCGCAGATCTTTCTCCTTCAATTTCTATTGCCATATTAGTTTAAGAAAACAGGAAAATTTAACTGAAGTTAATTCCATATATTTTTGAATACTTCGTTTTGATGTAGGCTAAAAAGTATTTCGGATTAAGAACTTCTCCCGTAATCTTTTTTGACAACTCATCCGGCCAGTATAAAGATCCATACTGATGTATATTAACCCGTAACCAGGAAAGAATCGTCCCTAATTCCCCTCTTTCAACTAATTCTTCAAATTTTGCTTGCCCGCCGAAGTCTCGACGAAGGCGGGTGGTGAATTGAGCCGCATATAAATTACCAAGAGTATAAGTTGGAAAATAACCCATCATTCCGTTCGCCCAGTGAATATCCTGTAAAACTCCTTCGCGGTCCGTTTTGGGTATAATTCCAAAATACTTTTTCATTTTTTCCCTCCAGATTTCAGCTAAATCCTCGGCCTTGATCTTTCCGTTTATCATCTTATTTTCGAGCTCAAACCTTAAAGCAATATGCAGGTTATATGTAACTTCATCTGCCTCGGTCCGTATGAAACTTGGCTTTACTTGATTTAATAGGGCGAAAATTTCTTCACTCCCTGATCTTGCAAGTTGCTCCGGGAAAAATGCATGAAAGATTGGCGTCATAAAACTAATGAACTCAAAACTTCTGCCTATTTGGTTCTCCCAAAAACGGGATTGGCTTTCGTGAATTCCTAAAGATACTCCTCCGTCCAGAGGTGTACCGCTAAAATCTTCATTAACGCCCTGTTCGTATAAAGCATGGCCGCCTTCGTGCATCGCACTCATTAAAGATTCTCTGAAGTCAGTTGTTTTGTAACGGCTTGTAATTCGAACGTCAAAGCGGTCAAGCGTGTCAGTAAAAGGATGAGATGAAACATCCATCCTTCCTGCCTCCAAATCATAATTCATTTTGCGAAGAACAAATAATGAAAGTTGTCTCTGATCATCAACCGGATAATTTTGATTTTCTCCGATTAAATCCGAATCGGCTTTATAATCTTTGCTTTTTAAAATCCGACCCAAAATTTTGGTCAACTCAGGCTGTAATGTCCCAAATATTTCTCCACACTTTTTGGCGGTTAAACCCGGTTCATATAGATCTAAGAGTGCATCATAGGGATTTTCTTTGTAGCCTAAGTGGTCTGCAATAATTTGATTTAACTTAATGATTTTTTTCAGATGGGGAAGAAAATCTTTAAATTTATCCTCTGCCTTTGCTCTCTGCCAAACCATAAAAGCTCTTGATGAAATTTGGGCAAATTCAACAATAATCTCTTTGGGAATATTGTGATAAAACTTTGCACCGTGATTTAGATTCCTAACTATTGCTTTTTTATCCGCTTGCAGGGACCGTCCCCGTAAGCTACCGAGAACTTTTTTAAATTCCGCATCAAGCCATTTTTCAGCAGTAATTTTAGTAATATACGCTGATTGAGCCGCTCTTCCTTCCGATGCTTTCGGAGGCAAATTTACATTAAGGTCCCATCCTAAAAGAGCGTTTACTTTATTAAGAAGGTGAATTTCTTTGTATTTTTCAAGAAGTTTTTGAACGGATTTATTCTTGACTTTCATTTTGTGAAGTTTATATTTCTCAAAACTAATTTTCAACTAGATCCGTAAATATTTGAAATCACCAAAAAGTTATCTTATAATATATTCCAAATGAGCAAATACGAAAGAGCAAGGCAAGAAATAGCTGAAAGGAGAGCTGCTGCGGAAGAACAAAAGAGAAAACAGCGAGAAGAAGAATTGGCAAAAAGATTGGCTACGGGACAGGAAAGGCTAAATCATGAAAGACTACAAAAAGAGCGTCTAAATAAATTCCGGGAAGCTCAACCTAAAATCACCGAGATTCTCCATAGAGCAAATAAAGAGATCCTCCAAGGAAAAGGAAAAATTGAAGATTGGCAAAAAACTACAAGTGGAATCCACTGGCACAAATGTAGAATATTTGAAGATCGTCTTTGGGAAGATAGCAGTTATAACCACGAGTCTGTTCAGATAGAAACCAGACTTATAATCCCTGATAAAGGAATTGTAGGTCTAGCATTGCCAATTTGCAGTAAAGTAGGGATTCTTGAAGAAACCGAAGATCCCGAACTTTTAGTATTAGTAAGCAACAAAAATCCTAAAAAAAGACTGTGCTATATTGATCCTAAAGATTCACACCTCACTAGAATTTACCATGATGAAGTTAAACGTACATACTTTAGCCTCGATTATCCCAACCTCGACGTGGCGACGGACGACTTGGAAGACGCAATACTAAAAGAGGTAATTAACTCCGTTTCTTAATATACTTAATTAACACATCTATTCTGTTTTCACTTTTTAACTGCAGCTTTTTGAAGAAACATTAATAAAGTTACTAAGACAAATGCACTTAGGGACATCCAGGGAATTGTGATGTAGCCGAAATAGGTAAAAAAGCGCTCATTACAGGAAACCGAAAAACCGGTTGTAGAACAAGGAGCGATTGCAGTCGGAGTAACCTGAAGATAGTAATGGTAAGCCGCAATGAGCGCACCAATTAACGATAGGGGCAAGACATATAGCCAAACATCTTTAGTTTTCTTCCACAGAGCTACCCCTAAAATAATCGAAAGCGGATACATAAAGATTCTTTGATACCAGCAAAGAATACAAGGAGTAAATCCTCTTACTTCTGAAAAATAAAGGCTTCCCAAAGTAGCAGTAAGTGCAACAACAAATGAAAGCTTGAGCGAGTTTTTAGTTAAAATTGACCAGACCCTACTCCACAATTTGCTCTTGACTAAATATTTTGAAATGAAAAGAACAATAAATATTCCAAGAAAAATATTAGAAAGTAAAGTAAGAAGCGCTAAAAATTTTACACCGTCCATCTAGTTTTCCTTAAGAGCATTGTCAACTGCCTTCTTCAATCCTTCATAACCTTGAGGATTCTCAATTTTACGTCCGTTAATGTAAAATGTCGGAGTCCCAGTTAGGCGAAGGCTGTTTCCGTTTGTTAGATCCTGATTTACTTTATCCTCAACATCTTTGCTTTGATAATCGTTTTTAAAACTTTCTTCATTGAGTCCTAAATCCTTTGCATAACCAACAAATTTATCCATCGGAATTCCCTCTTCTGACCACTCATCCTGTTTTTCAAAAAGCATATCGTGCATTTCCCAAAACTTTCCTTGATTGCCTGCGGCTTCGGATGCTTTGGCTGAGGGAATTGCGTTTTTGTGAATCGTAAAAAGCGGATAATGGCGGTACACAATCTTCAAATTATCCGCGTATTCGTCAATAAGATTTTCCAGTATCGGCTGATACTGTTTACATGCAGGGCATTGGAAATCGCTGTACTCGATAAGGGTTACTTTGGCATCTTTTTTACCTCTGATCCAATCGCTATCAACAACCTCAACGGCACTACCTGCCACTTCCGGTTGGGGTGTATTAATCCACTTCAAAGCTTTGTATCCCAAAAAAAGAAGGACAAAAACTCCAAATGCCATCGTGAAGAGTTTTTTTAACTTATTAAATGTCGCTTCCTTTCCCCGGCCCTTCTTCTTCTCTTCCCTAGCAAAGGCCCTTCTTTCCTTCCTAGTCAAATTCGTCTGACCGTTGGCTCCGTCTTCCATATATGCGATAGTATACAAAAAGTTTCAAAAGAAAACCACTCTAAATTACTAAAATCTTCCTGATTTTTAAAGAAAGAAGCCAAAAACAAGAAGGGTAATGAAATTTGCAATTAGGTAAAGTTTTACCCTGTCGCGATCAAGATTTAACTGAATTTGTCTAAACCAGCTATCAAGATTTCCCAAATCTCTAAAATCCTTCATTTGATCAATAAAAAGCCGCGAAGAAAAACCCAGTACGAGGCCGTGACCGAAGATACTTCCCGTCGAAGTAAGCACCAAAAACGCCAAAATTAAGAAAAAGATATTAAATGTTGCCGTATGGAATATCAATTTAGACCTACTTCTGCGGGTTGCAGCCAGATTCTTCCAAGTCTGGACAAAGTGCTTTTTTGAAATTTCCAATTTCGCATTTAAAGAAGAAGGGTCGTTCGGCTCCAGATAGTAAATGTAGACAAACTCATCTAAATCTACAAGAATAGTTCCCAAAAAACCGCCTAACCAAAACAAAATATAATAAGGGTTAAACCATTGTTTATAAACAGTAATTAATGTAAAGAAGATAAACAGAAAGAAATATAGATTATAGAAATATTTTTTCATAATAAGTTTATTGTTACATTTTATTCCCTATTTAAGCAAGTTATGAACTTTGTAATTTTGACCTTTGACAAAAAATAGCATCAAAATTAAAATCTAAACTCTTATGAAGGAAGGAGAGGTTCGAACACCAACTATCTGTCCTGATTTTATAGGCACTTGGGGAAAGAAAGGAATTTGTCGTGCAATTTCAAGATCTGACCGCCAGTTTGGTTGCCATCACAACAGAGAATGTCTTCCCGGCGATCAAATAAGTTTTACAAATTATCATCAGGCTTCTCCAACAGAAGGTCTGACTAATCCCGGAATAATGCTTTTACGACCGGTTTCCAATACAAATACTTCACAGTATAAAAATGAAGTAACCAAAACTCGATGCCCAAGAGTAGATAGACGAATTGCATTACAAGAAAGAAAACTGAATAACTACTCTACAGCTCATTTCAAAACCTTGAAATGAGATGCTACAAGCTCCGAGTCGGACTCGGCTCAAAATCGAAGCTAAAAGCGAGATTTTGAAATAGCTTCTACCTGACTACTTCAAAGGTACTATATTCTCCGGTATGATCTTCCCAAATTACGTCAACATGAGTTACTTCGGCAAAACGCGGTCCTGTTTTTGCTAATTCAATTAACTTTTCAAGATTGCCCTTTTCCCCCTCTGCAACTATTTCTACTCTCCCGTCCTCTAAATTCTTAACCCAACCCGTTAAACCGATTCTCTCTGCCGTTTTTTGAGTCCACCAACGGTAGGCAACTCCTTGAACCTGGCCTTGAATAAATATATGCGCTCGAGCTAGTTCCTTCGCCATAAATACTTTGCAAGATCTACTTACATTTCACCTGCCTGAGCAGGCAAATCTTCAATTTAACCTTCTCTTAATTCCTTCCCCACCCAGCCATAAATACATTCTCCCCTCCTTTTTTTACATACCCCTTTCCGAAAAAACTACTAGAAACATTGTGTTTATTACACTTAAGCACTTGAATTTCTGCAACTCCGATTATAAAACCACCGCCCGGAGCATCGCCATTCGCAAATCCGGTTGTTTCAAGAGAAAGTGAACAACCTAATCTAGAAGTATGAATTTGAACGAAAACGTCTGGATCTACACTTTCTCTTTTTATAAGCTCGTTATCAATCTCCCTTCTGAAAGTTTCAAGTTCCAGATTAGATCTTCCTTTCAAATTCTCATTCATATCATTCTCTCTTAATGGAGATTTGTATTTTACATTTTCCACAAACACTTTTCCAAATCCACATGCATTTGATCCTTGAATGTAACCCCTTCTTCCAGAAGCCTATTCCTCTGCTCCCTCCAGCCATTGAATGCAAAATTAGGAGCCAAACGACCATTCTTGTCTACAACTCTATGACAAGGAACCTTCGGATTTTTATTCGCATGCAAAGCAAAACCGACAACTCTTGGAGATACTCCCTTACTCAAACCTCTTTCTCTTACTAATTCTGCTATTTGTCCGTAAGTTGCAACTTTACCTTTTGGAATCTGGCTTGTAATTTTATAAACCTTATCGAAAAAATTTGATTTTTGCATTTTGACTTAGTCTGTAAACACTTGGACGAACATCTTACCGTAGATTCCGTTATCGATTACTCCAATTCCGATCTTTTTAAACTCCTTTTCCAAAATATTCTCGCGGTGGCCTTCGGAATTCATAAGGCCGTTGTGAGCGATTAGAACGGTCGGAGCTAAAGCCAAATTTTCACCCGCAAACTGAAATTTAATTCCGGCCTTATCCAACCTGTCCCCCACATCGTCTCCTTCGGGTGAGAAGTGGCTGAAGTATTTTCTTTCCCACATATCTTTCGCATGAGCCCTCCCCACATCTCTCAAAGCTTCCGACCAGGTAAGTTCTTTTATCCCCCGTTTAGCCCTTTCTTCATTGACTAACTTAAACATTTGACTTTCCGCTTTTTCATCAACTGTCAGACCTTTCTGTTCGATATTAAGAGGGATCGTTTCGTCACTTCCAGGCTTAACGAGAAGATAAGTTAATGTATCCTCTACAACTCCGCCGAAAATGTCAGTAAGACGCGATTCAAATCTGGAAGTTTTTCCGACAATATATCCGCCTATCTTTGAATCGGAAATGTCCGCTTTGAATTTGGGAGCAATAGGTAGTGCCAAACTTAGCGTTAATATAAAGGCAATAAATAATAATCCCTCTCCTATAGCCGGAATTATTGCGACTAACCTTCGTCCTGAAATTTTCCAAAACCTATTCGGAATTTTTTTAATCAGAAGTGAGAAAACAAAAGACAAGACGAATTCAATTACAACTGCTGAAACTAAAAATCCTAAAGCATTTGAAAATGAGTTAGATAAAGAAAAATTATTTTTTAAAATACCGGCTGCGTAAGGGTAAAGTCTTAATGCTCCGACTAATGAGAAAAGAAATGAGAAAAAATCGGCCAATACAATCCAAAGATGAGTCCTGATTACTCCGAGCGCGAAGTATAAAAGGATCATTAATATTACTAAATCTACCCAATTACCTTGTAAAGAAAATGTAGACATTTTCAAATTACTTTAAACTTCTTTCAGAAGCTACCTCCACATAAGTGCTTCTTGCTTCGCCACGATTAACGTGGCTTAGCAATCTCCACTTGAGTGGAAATTAACCCTTTTTTTTAGTTTCCTTTTTTAGCTGTGTTAATTTCCACATAAACAATTTCGGCCGAGACTTCACATTATATGCGTCTTTTACAAAATTCCTCGCTGCTTCCAAAAACCCCCTGGCCGCCTCTTTCGCCAGTTTAATATATAAAGATTTGTTCTTGAGATCTCCTAATTCTTCTGCCAAATCGTAACCGTACTTTTGAAACTCGCGGGAAATGTATTTGTCCTCATCTTTGTGGAACTTTTTTAAAACGTCTCCGATTGATGTAAAGCCTTTTCCATATCCCATAAATTTTAATCTACAATTCTTTTAATTAAGTCGTCTACTATCCTTTTAATTGTCCCCTCTACTAACTCCATTTCATCGTCTTGGAAATTCCTCAATACATACTCATCGCCTGGAATTCTATTATCCTTGTCGCGATTATCTACCCCGATTCGGACGCGCCAAAAATCTTTTTGGTCTAATTTTTCTTCGATCGATGAAATTCCGTTATGAAGTTTCGGCCCTACTCCAAATTGGATTTTATATTCCCCTAAACGTAAATCCAGATCATCATGAATAACCCATAAATCTGACATATTAATTTTATATTGGTTAACTAATTTCTTCACTGCCACTCCTGAAGAATTCATAAAAGTTTGAGGCTTTACCAACACCACTTTTGACTGATAACTGGTAACTAATGATTGATGTTTTTTACTTAACTCGTAACCCGTAACGCCTAACTCTTTAACCAAACTATCTAATACTAAAAATCCGACATTGTGCCGGGTATTTTGGTATTTTTCTCCCGTGTTTCCCAATCCAATAATTAGTTTCATGAAGTAATTTTACCATGTCCAGCTTGACAAAGAAGAAGAAGAAGAAGAAGAAGTAAAATAGCCTATAATTTCACAAAATTATGACAAAGGATAATGAACAATTCATTGGCAATACGGAAATTCCTTATATCCCTCTCCAAGTTACTCTTGTCAGACCAAGAGAGGATTATATTAGTATGAGAATTAATGGGATTTTCAGCCATGCAAAATCTCCCGAAGATACACCAAGGTTATTAGAAGAACTAAACAAAGAAGTTCAACACCTTGATGAGCAAGGAACCTTGAAAGGTAAACTTAAAAAGTTTTTAGGCATTTATTGAGAGTGTCTATAAACCCAGTTCTTTATTCATGTTTAGTCTATGCTAGAAATACTTAATCACCTTAAAAAAGAACCTGAAGATCCCAAATCAAACGCTTTAAAAAGGCTAAATAGCGCTACCCGACAGGTTGAAAAGTTCTTCCGAAAATACGAGAAGAATCCGGATAATCTTAAAAATTTATCAGGCGCTTGGCAAGATGCTAATGAAACTGTAACCCAAGCTCGTTGTTCTATTCTTAGAACTCCTTACGATGCCATTTTTGAAGTAATTATCGAGGAAAAGGTTCGGACTGCTATGGAACAAGATCCGAAAATATTTGCAAGTTCAATCAGAAGTAAATATCAATGGCCGCTTGACGGTCAGTTACTTATGGCAAGAAGTGATGAAACTTTTGTGCGAAGAATGTCTGAAACAATGACTACCGCCAAAGGTACTCTTTTGGTGATACAAGAAGCACTCAATAGATCAGGCAAAGAAGATTAAACATTTCAAAAATAGCTCTTCATTTCAACTTCTAACCTGAAAGGTAAAATTCATTGAGTCCTATATCATTTCTTCTTAGAAGCTATATAAAGAAGAATTCCAGCAATTGCCAAAATACCAGCTGCTGTGTAAAAAAGTAGAAGTCCCTGGTCGATATTCGTTAGCTGCATCTTATTTTACCTTTCTTGAAAATTCTAAACCCAGCATAACAAAAATAGCAGTCGCTATCAACCCCAAAACTATTGTTGCATAAGACGAATAAGTAAACTTTGGTGCTTCTGGTTCAAATAGCTTAAGTATCAAAGATGCAAACGTAAGTTTTGATAAATCAAACCAATACTTCGAAATCTGCTTAATCTGGAAATTAGATAATCTAATATGCTTACCTTTCCTGACCATGTTCTATTAACTTATATTATCACTAAATCCCGGCAGCTTGACAAAGAAGAAGAAGAAGAAGTAAAATTAGCCCATGTCTGACGAAACCAAAGGTGTCGGCAGTGGAGAAAAGAGTAAATCTATTTTAGAAAAAATGACACCTGATCAACTATACGGTTTAGAATTATTTTTTAAATATAACCCAGTAATACTTGCTCAGAGGAAAGACATGTTCGCTGTAGCTGATCCAAAAGTTCCTGATTTCATCCCACTAACACTTGAGGCTATTGGAACACCAAAAGAAGAATATATCAAAACAAGAGTTGGTGGTATTTTCCGACAAGGACTCAGTTTTGCTGATGAAACAACGCTTCGTGAATTGGGAGATTTGGGAAAGGATATAAGGGAAAAAGAGGAAGTTGAAAGAAAGGAAACTTTACCACTACTGAAACGAATTTTCAATAGGTGATTGTTTTACTCGCTTTACAAACGACACAAAGAAAGAAAATTCGAATTATCTTCCGCAAAAAAAATACATCTAATTTTCTTAGCTAAAATTCATCAAACGGCAAAATTCCAGGATTTATTTTGAAAGCTTTTGAAGATTTTCATCCAGTGTCAGAAGCTTAACCTTTTTATCTTTCGCAAGCCATAAATAAGAAGCATCATAAGTCGTTATACCTTCTTTTATTGCCAAACGAAGAACTTCTTTTTCATTTATTCCTTTTAAAAGGATGCCCGATTCAAGAAAGGAGCCGACTAGAACCCCTGCCTCTTTCGCACTTTGTCTTTTTTGAACTATTGCCGATCTTAATCCATTAATTATTTCAAACGGCAGAAGGTAAGAAGATAAAAACCCTATTTCATTTTTCTCAAACCTTGAAAACATTAAGTCAACATTTCTGTCTTTCTCGTCAGGAAAAAGATAGTTCAATACAAACGACGCATCGACTACATATTCTTTCTGGTTATCAATATTTACGTCCTTCATTGATCAAAGCTTTATAATCCACAACGCCTTTTTGTCTTACTCGAATTCTTTTTATAGTCTCAAGAGCCTTTTTTCTTCTCTCTATTATTTCGTCTTCGGAATAGACTTTTCTCACTGCCTTTCTCACAACTTCTCCAACAGAAGATTTCTCTCTTTGAGCAACGTTAACCAGCAAGCTCCACAGCTCATTGTCAAATAAAATATTAGTTCTTTTTGTCAGCATACATACACATTAACATGTGTATATCCTCTTGTCAACAACCCCAGACTATGCTCTAACAGTAAATCTACTAACTCTGCTTGACAAAGAAGAAGAAGAAGTACAATACCCCATAATTATATGAAGGAGAACGCAACACCCTTACCCGAAGGAATACAACAAAAAGCTTTTACGATGGTTACTTTGCTTTTGGTTCGCACCGCTCCTCACGGATGCCCTGAGTTGTTAGATAGAATAGCTCAATCACAAGGTATTGGTAGGATAAGTACGGCAATCGGAAACACTATTGAGGTCACTTGTAATGGAAGTAATTGTCGTTTAAAAGAAAACTGTATATATCCTGACGGAGCGACTCTTGAGATTAAATAGCTTCGTGTTTAAGATGTTTTAAATCCAACTCCTGACTTCAATTGTACTTACTGCCATTCTACTAAACGCGCGCTTGACGAGAAGAAGAAGAAGAAGAAGTAAAATAGCCTATAATGAAACAGGAAGTATATTGCGGCATCCAAAATTTTATAAAGTGTAATGGCCCTAACCAAGATTGTGGCATTTGTCCTGTTGCAAAAAAAACACTAGTCGAGCGGGCAAAAGGAAATACCAATTTAATATTTCAAAGGAAAGTACGAATGGGACAAACAGGACAAGGCGAGATAGTACTGGAAATGAAAGATTCAAGCAGTAGGGAGATTTTAAACAGCGTTAGTAATGGAGAACTTGATAAACCCTAATTTTGTATCTTTGTTTACTCCTCCCAAATCATCATAAGATAGTAAATTTGCCTTTTGACATAAAACTATCAAGCACCATAAACCCTACATTAAGTCGGGTATTTTCATACGTCTCCCCTGGATTACCTAATCCTACTATAAGTTTCATAAAGTTATTTTACCACGCCACGCTTGACGAGAAGAAGAAGAAGAAGTAAAATACATTCGTGGAACAATCAACTCATGCACAGCAAAATACACTAGAATTTCAAAATAAGTATGGACATGAAGGAGAATCTTGGAAAGGTAACACCTTCGTCGAACCAGGTGATCCAGAAAGAACTTCTAGAGTAATTATTGAAGAAGGGTATCGCAGAAAAGGCATAGAAGAAGGTGTTGAATACAGAATAGACTGGGATCATGTTTTTGACCTTAAGATGAGCTTGGGAAGAGGAAAAGTGGTTAGCTTAACCGGAAAGGAATATCTTGAACTTCATCCTGATCCTAAAAAAACAGATGCCGCAACTGTTTGGGTCAAGAGAGAAAATTAGCGAACTAAAATCTTCTTCGGATAAAATTCATCAAACAACAAAATTCTAATCCTCAACTACTAGCTTCTAAGCTCCAATTAACTTCAGAAGTTTATCATGAATTTTTCCGTTACTTGCAACAATCGTCACTGTTTCATCTAACCAGTTTATCCCTTTCCCTTTTTTATCAGTTACTTTACCACCTGCTTCTTCAATAATTGCTACACCTGCTACAAAATCCCAGTTATAAGCCCAGTGAATATATGCCCCATAAATACTTTCTGCAACATAGGAAAGGCCGGCAATTGTGCAACCTAATATAGGGGTGTATCTTGCTTTACTCACAACTGGCCTTAGTAAATTGTCAACTTCTTTCTCTCTCATATTCATCCAGGCAAAGTCATACCCAACCATAACTTTATCTAATAATTTCTCTTTCGAAACTTCTATTCTTTTTCCATTCTTAAAAGCTCCATTACCCTTATACGACCAGTAAATGTTTTTTAGACTAGGAAAATTTAAAACACCCAAAATGGGTTTTCCTCCTTTCAAAAGTCCAATAGAAACACCATAAGTTGGCATTCCTGAAAAATATGGACCAGTGCCATCAAGAGGATCTATCACCCACCAATACTCTGATCCATTGTCAACCATTCCTAAATCTTCCGACCAAAAATTGTGCTTAGGAAATTTTTTCTGAAGGACTCCCAGAATCCTTTTCTCTGAAGCAGCATCCGCTTCTGTTGTTATATTACTTTGGTCTCCCTTAAACCTTACTTTATGTTCTTTACCTCTCAATTTAAGAATAATTTCACCAGCCTCAATCGCAGCTTTTTTTGCAACCTCAAGCATTTCGCTCATGAAGTTATTTTACCCCAACTATTATCCAATCTCTAATTCTTTTAAATTTTCTAATGTATTTCGAAGATATGCGTAGGGGTTTTCATTTATTTAACATCTCAATAACTTCTTCATCTGTAATTTGAGGAAAGTTTATATAGAATTGCCCAACTGCTTGAAATAACAACGGTGATTCTAAAACTACCAACTCATCTACAATTTTTTTGAACTTAGACACTGCTTCCTTTGGTGCAACCGGAACCGAAAGCACTATTTTTTTTACATTTTTCGTCTTTAAAAATTTTATGGCTACTTCGACGGATGCTCCTGTTGCAATTCCGTCATCAACCAAAACTACAGTTTTGCCAACGAGCCTCAAACTTTCATTTTTTCTGAATTTCAATAACCTCTCAACAACTTCATCTGTTTTTTCTCTCGCTTTATACTTGATATAATCCTTACTCACACCGAGTTCATTAATCAGCTTTGTGTCAAGTATGAGGGCACCTTCCGGTCCAACTGCACCAATTGCCAGTTCCTCCTGATGGGGAGCACCTATCTTTTTAGTAACGACCACGTCAAGCGGAATCTTAAGTTTATCGGATATCTCTCTAGCAACTACTACTCCGCCTCGAGGAATACCAAGAACGATAACATTTCTCTTCTTTTTATATTTGGAGAGCTTTTTGCTTAGAAGTTGACCAGCTTCTTTTCTATCTTTAAATATAATGTAATCCCGCTCGTCCATAAGTCTTACGGGCAGGCATCAAAATATTACACTTTTTTCACAAAGCGCCTTGCGTATTGACCTAGAACCGGTACTTCCCACTCTTTCCCTTGCCAAGCTCGATAAATCAAAAGTAACCACAGAATAAATCCTACAATTGATACTAAAGGTACGAGCGGTACAAGAATAATAGTTATCGTCATTACTGTTTGGATAATAAATAATCCTATGAAGACAACTATTGACTGCATTGCATGAAACCGAACAAACGGATCCTTCTCAAGGAGCAAAAAGATTACTCCTGTTATCGGACCAAGTACGTAAGAAAGTGCAGCTGCTGTGTTTTTTGGTAAACCGGTTCCTTTAACTGTATCTGGCATAATTTATCACCTCCCCCAGTGAAGTAGCACTTTGTGCACTTCACGGGGTCCCGTTAGATGCTTTCGCTATCTAACTGGGACTATATCAATCTTTTCAAACCTATGCCCTTTAGTCAAGCATTAGAAAAGCCCCATTTGCGCTTCATTTTTCTCCTCGGTGGCCGAAACTGTGGAGGGCCAAATTTTCACCTTTCCAAATACCCCGTCATAACCAGGGTCGATTGAGATATCACCTGAGCGGTTTTTCATTATTCCCTCGACTATCCTCGCATCCGTAACTTTTTCCAAATCCTTGCTTTCTGTTTCAAGCAAAACTTTAAATTCGCTCCCTACGGTATTTACCAAAAGCTCATATGCTTTTAAAACTCCCTGCGATCCAACTCCGATACCCAGCGCTTCAGAAATAATTTCCATCAGAGGAACCAAAGTTATATAAGGAGGATGTTTTTCTTTCTCGTCTCTAATCCATTGAGTACCGAATCGATCTTTTGTAATTTGTAATTTGTCATTTGTAATTTCTTGCGAAGCAAGTTGTTCAACCCTACTCATTACTCCTATGGTCAAAGTCCTTCCGCACACGGGACATGTTAATCCCATCTTCCTTGCCTCGTTTGGCGAATAGACCACTTTACAGTTTCTATGACCTGTATAGTGATATTTTCCTTCCTCGGGATAAAACTCAATTGTGTATCCAATCTCCCAATCGCTATCCGTTTTATTCCAAATGGCGTCATATACATCCTGATAGCTAATTTTAAATTTTTCGTCCAAAGGACGATCAGCCTTTGGCTGAGATTTTTTAGTTTGAAATACCGTTGCCTCTCTCCCTAATTTCTGCGGAGAGTGAGCATCGCCGAATGAAACTATTCTCTTTCTCTCCAGCTCTGCAATTCTCCAATTCATGGCCGGATCACTCGACAACCCGGTTTCTACCGCAGGAATATATTTTTCAAGATCTCCAAATGCTTCACTAAGTGAATCATATCCGCTCATGTGTCCGTAAAATCCAAACCAGGGGGTCCAAACGTGGGCGGGAATTATAATGGCTTTAGGCTCAACCATTAACGCTATCTCGGTCACCTGCGCCAGAGTTAGCCCAATAATAGGTCTTCCGTCTGAAAAAAGATTTGCGCCTCTTTTAGTTAGCTCTTCGTTGAATTTCTTAACCGTGGAAAATGTCGGTAAATATACCATAATATGAACCCTTCTTCCTTTCCCAAGGTGGGAGTATATACACGAAACCTCGCTCGTTAATAGAAATAGAGGTCCATTTTTGGGACGCGGAAGTTGCTTGCCCGCCGTAGCCTTGGCGAAGGTAGGAACTTTGGAATTTCGGAGTCGATAGACTCCGTTTCCAGCTTCTTCCAAATTAGCTTCCAGCTCCCTTAACCACATTGGGTGAGTAAAGTCTCCTGTTCCGACAAGCCCTATCCCCTTTTTAAGGGCCCATTCGTGAATCGTGGGGACATTCATTGAAGGACTGACTGCTCGGGCATACTTTGAGTGAACTTCCAAATCGGCAATAACTTTCATTCTTTGGCCAATATCATATCACTTTTTTAATTTTGAGGTTACAAAAGTTCAATAGCCACGAAAGTAGCGTAAAGAAGCACCAAAACAGCCGCTTCCCAGCGATCCAGTCTGTGCTTACTTTTAATGAAAAACCAGAAAAGAAAAAATACAGCAAAAAAGGCTAAAACCGCAACTATATATTCACTGAAATCCTCTATTCTTAGAGGGGAAATTAAAGTGGTTACACCAATAATTAGCGTTGAGTTCGTAATCGTCGAACCTAAAAGATTTCCAAAAAACATTCGTGGCTCGTGATCTTCTAAGCTCCTTATTGAAAAAACAAACTCCGGCAATGAGGTCCCAATTGCAAGTACAAAAAGTCCAATCAAAAACACAGGAATGTTGGCAAGAGTGGCTAATTGGGAGGAGAGTTTGACTATCGTATCGGCAGAAAAAAGTAATACTGCCAATCCCAGAAAAAGTTTAATAAATTCCTTTTTGCGTACCGATTCAACATATTTAAATTCTCTCATAAAACGGTAGACAAAACTCTCTTCAGCCCTTGCCTTACCAATTTCCTCGTATCGCCTTTTAAAAAACCCGGTTGCGTACGCAAAATAAATCATGACTAATATAAGTCCGTCAACGCTACTTATACTTTTATCCAGTGCCAGAAATAAAGGAGCGATGGCAGCAAATAACGAAACCCAAACATCTTTATTTAAATAATCTTTTACATGCACCTTTCCTATAAAAAGTGCAGATACTCCCCCAATTAAGGCTATATTTGCAATATTGGATCCAAGTATAACTCCAAAGGCTAAGCTTGGCGTACCTTCGAGTGCTGAGGTTATTCCTACAAAAAGTTCAGGCAAAGATGTTCCCAGAGCCAGGATAATTGCAGCAACAGTAAATATTCCCGCATGGACTTCTCTGGCAATTCTCCGTATTGCCACAATAACCATGTCCGCTGCTTTTATGAGCACCAAGGACAGAAGAAGAATTGAAATGATAAGCCCGGGAATCATTCTTTTTTAATATGATCTAACTCCTTGCTGAAAAAATATTTCATGACTTCTATCATTATAAACATAAATAACGATGAAGAGAGAATTATGATCCAATTTTTTATTCCGAGAGGATAAATTCCCAAAAAATTACGGGTCACAGGAAATAAAAATGGCAGAACCTGTAAACCGACTCCCAAAAATATTGCAATATTCAACCACCGATTTTCAAAGGGGTTCCCTTGCCAAACAGGTTTTCTTAAAGTACGCACAGAAAAAATGTAAATTAAAGAGTTTATTCCGAGAGTTGCAAAAGCAATAGATTGGGCTAAAACTAAGTTTTGTGTGGTACGGTAAAAGTAAATGAATAGGGTAAGACCGGTTATTCCACCCCAGAGGGAAACAATAAGAATCAGTTTTTTCATCCAAGGTGCAACCAACGGCTCTTGCGGATTCCTAGGCGGTTCGTTCATAACAACAGCGCTTCGTGGATCTACAGTCAGAGCTAAATGCGGAAACCCATCTGAGACAAGATTTATCCAAAGAATTTGAACCGCGGTAACAGGCAGAGGCAACCCTACTAAAATGCCCCCAATAACGGCAACAATTTCTTCAAATGCATCACTCATAAGGTAAAGGATAATTTTTCTGATGTTGTCAAATATCCCACGGCCTTCTTCAATTGCAGAAACTATTGTTGCAAACGATGAGTCCAAAAGAACCAAGTCCGCCGATTCTTTTGCCACATCGGTTGCATCTCCAACTACTATTCCAATGTCCGCATGTTTCAGCGCCGGGGCGTCATTCACTCCGTCCCCCATCATTGCTACTACCTCCCCATTTTCTTTCAATGCTTGTACAATTTTGAGTTTTTGAGATGGAGTAGTTCGCGCAAATAATAGGTTTTGGGCTGTATCTAATTTCTTACGCAGTTTATCTGTTGAGATATTTTCAAGTTCACTTCCTAAAATTATATTTTCCTCTTCAACATGCATGTTGAGGTCTTTTAAAACCGATACTGACGTTTGTGTATAATCTCCCGTTATTACTATAAGCTTTATTTGTGCACTATTCACTTTTTCAAGCGCGTCTTTTACCCCCAAACGGATAGGGTCCGAAAACGTAATTAATCCGCCCCAAATAAGGCCAGATTTAACATCGTCAACTTTTATACTATAAGTATCCGCTGAAACTTCTTTTTTAGCCATAGCGATAAGTCTTTTCCCCTGGCTTGTCAGCCGGTCAATTTCATTTTTTATTTTTTGTTTTTCGCCGCTTTCTAAAGTACTCCATTCCAGTAAAAATTCCGGCGCGCCGTTAACAAACATTACTTTTTCGCCAGTAGGTAGTTTATTTAGACTCGCAAAAAATCTTTCTTTTGAAGAGAAAGGCAAAGAATCAAGCTTTTCGTGTTTATCTAAATAAACGTCTACATTGTCTCCTTTGAGATCATAATTGGATAATTTTTTATTTGCCCATTCCCATAAAGCAATGACAAGGGGGTCATCCAGGTCATTTGCGATCACTGCCTGCTTGGCAATATTCACCTCATCCCCAAGAATTTCGACAACTTGCATTTTACCTTCGGTGAGGGTACCTGTTTTATCAATACAAATTGTTGTTACTCCACCTAATGTTTCTGCTGAAATTAAATTACGAACCAAGCCTTTCTTTTTTAAAATTTTTTGCATACCAATTGCTAAGACAACTGTGAGCCCCACAAGGAGTCCTTCGGGAATTGAAGAAACAGCAAGGGCTACAGAGGTCTTGAATATTTCTAGGATTTCTCGACCTGATACTATTCCTATGACAAACACGAAAACAGTTAAAGAGATAACCAGAATTGTCAGTTGCCGGCTAAAACGAACAAGTTGACGCTTTAGAGGGGTATCTTCGTATGGATCCTGAACTTCCTTCGCGATTTTTCCTATTTCAGTTTGTGCACCTATCGATTCCACCAACAATGCTGCATTTCCCGAAGTAACAATTGTTCCCATAAAAGCTTTATCCCCTTTTACCTTGGTAACCGGTACCGATTCTCCCGTTAAAATCGCTTCAGATAAAAAGAGTCTATTCGCATGAATAAGTTTTCCGTCTGCCGGAATTTTATCTCCGATATTTAGTACACAAACGTCCCCCGATACAACTTCCTCAATTTTTATTTCTTTCCTTTTCCCATCTCTGACTACTTCAGCTTGGGGATAAATTAAAGCCTTGAGAGCAAAAAGGGCACGGCTTGCACGCCTTTCTTGAAAAAAACCTAAAATAGTATTGATGACAACAGCGATACCAATAACCAAAGTGTCTGTATAGTCTCCTAATATAGATGTTGTAATTCCGGCAAATAGAAGAATGTAAACCAGAGGACTTTTGAGCTGGGTTAAGAATATCAAAACATCCGAAGGAGGTGGTTTCTCCGGCAAAATGTTAGGTCCAAATTTTTCTAATCTTAATCTTGCCTCTTTTGAAGTTAAACCATCATCCTTATAAGGCATAAAATCATTTTACCAGAAGATGGTCATCAACGCCGTTGTTTACAGCAATCTTTCCATACATATACGCACTTTTCCGAGGGATTCGTTTTAAGGTTTTGTAATCAATTTCAAAAAGGCCGAACCGAACACCTCTACCCATATGCCATTCAAAATTATCCATAAGACTCCAATAAAAATATCCCCGAACATCAACCCCCTCTTTTATTGCTTTATTAAGCCAAAATAAATGATTAATAATATATTCCGATCTTTTGCTATCATTAGCATCCGCGTTGCCGTTTTCGGTAATCATTATGGGGGTCTTATACTTCTGCCAAATCTCTTTCACGATTTCATAAATTCCCTTTGGGTAAATCTTCCAATTAATTCCCGATACGGTATCCAGTCCTTTTCCAAAACTTATGAAATTTGTCTCAAATGGCCCGTAATAATTTATACCGATAAAATCAAAATGATTCTTGACTAAGTATAAAAATGAGTGATTTGTAAAAAAATTAAAAGCTCTTGCAAGTAGTTTCTTGGGATAATTCTCGACAACATATGAATTCATCGAAATAACAGGTAATACTTTAGAATTAGATAACCTTTCGTGAATTATTTCATAGGCAGCTTTATGAGCTTTTGCCATATTCAAATAAACCCTCACCATAGAAGTAAAACTTTTTTTCTCCGGCGGCCAAATTCCGAATAAAAATGCCTGGGATACATACATTCCGGGTTCATTGATCGGTGCCCAAAAATCAACCAAGTCTCCTAAATTCTCGAGACAAACTTTTACGTATCTTTCAAAATATTTCAGATTTTGCCTTTTCTCCCATCCGCCCTTTCTGGCAAACCATAAAGGATTCACAAAATGATGAAGGGTTACCATGCTTTTCATTCTTAACTTTTTTAACTCCAGTAAAACTTCGAGGTAGTGTTTGATTTCCTTTTCATCGAATTTTCCCTCCTTAGGTTCGACTCTTGCCCATTCGATTGAAAATCTGTAAGCGTTATTTTGGAGAATATTTTTCGCCAGCCACAAATCCTGTCTAAATTTGTGGTAATGATCGCAGGTAATTCCTGAATTTTCTATTTCAGGTTTTTTCTTTTCCCAAGCCCACCAATCAGAATGAATATTATTCCCTTCAACCTGATGCCCCGCTGTCGCCGTCCCCCATAAAAAGTCTTTAGGAAATCTTAAAGAAGTTAATTTCGAACTCATAAACCTATTTTACCATCTGTAAGTTAAAAAGTTTCTTGACTTCAGAAAGGGTTGTTACTTCCTCAACGCTCTTGTCATCACGGAATCGGACCAAACGGGGAAACCTTAGGGCAAGACCGGCGGTATGGGTTGGACTTTTGGTAATTTCATCTGCTGCGATTTCAACTACTACTTCAGGTTCTACCCAAAAATCCGGTTCCAGCAGTTTATTAACAAGATAATTTTTAGGCTTTTCCTTAACTTCCAGTCCGGTTAATCGTTTTTTAAGTTCCTTGAATTGTTCATCTTTCAAGCCGGTTCCCACTTTTGTAACCGTTTTTATCTCGTCGCTATCTTTTACTCCAACCAAAAATTGCCCCAAACCAAAAGAGACTCTTTTCCCGCGGCCCGCAGTATAGCCCATTACGACACAATCAACCGTATCGCTAAGCTTGCCTGAGGCGGTTTCTTCCATTTTCATCTTCACCCAGCGCCAGCCGGTACGTCCCGGAATATAGCTGGTATCGTACTTTTTGACAATCACGCCTTCTAATCCCATCTTAATTTTTTCCCGATATTCGCGATTGATGACTTCTGGATCGGTGGTAACAACGGCCTCGTCAACAACAAGAAGTTTGTCATCCTTTATAGTTTTCTCAAGGATTTCTCTACGTTTAAAATAAGGCATTTCCATGAAACTCTCGCCGTCTTTGTAAATGATATCAAAAACCTGAAATTTCAAGGGAATACTTTTTGCCTTTTCCTCAATATTATATTTTCTGCGTCTTTGCATAGTTGTTTGGAAATTGGCCATTTTAACCATTTCAGGATCCATTCCAATAGCTTCGGTGTCTAAAATTACTTCCTTTCCCTTTATGTGTTTACCGACCTCCTTGAGTTCTGAAAACATATCGACAACATTATTAAGATTCCTGGTAAATGCTTTTACTCCCCCAAATTGAATAGCACTTTGTGCATTCAATGGGGTCCCGTTAGATGCGCTTGCGCTACCTAACCGGGACTTCTTTTCTCTACCTCTTTTAAAGTGAATCAAAACTCTCAGACCATCAAATTTTGGCTCTACAAAAACTTTGCCCATTTTTTCAATCATCTCGGTGGGACTTTTAATTCTTTGTGCTAGCATCGGAAGAACTGGTATGCCAACAACAGGCTTGACGCCAACCGAAGCTCGGTCTATTCCAACCTCTTTAACTTTCTTTGCTAAAAGCCCGACGTCCGGAATAACCTGATATGCTTTTTCGAGCTTTGACTTTTTACTTTTGTCGCCGACTTCCATCCAAGATAGTGCATCAAGAATGGTCTTGTCGGAAAATCCCAATCGAAGCCGTCCAATGGGGATTCTTGCCAAAAACCTTGCAGAAATCGGGTCAACGGCTCTTAGCAACTGCGCCATCTTACCTATTTTTCTCTCGACACTTTTCTCTCCTTCATCCTTGGCTATATCTGAAAGTTTCTCATAAACATCTGTTACTGAAAGTTTCGCCTGCCCGCCGTAGCTCTTGCGAAGGTGGGACTTTTGAACTTTCCCGCCTACCGTCGAGGCGGGGAATTTTGATTTTTGTGCGAGTAAGGCCGCAGTATCTCCAAGATCTCCAACCTTTCTGTATGTCTCACGAACGCTATCTTTCTCCACTCCATAAGCTTTAGCAATTACTTCCAACATCATCCTTTCGGCTAAATTAAAGACAATACTCCTGTAAGAAGGAGCAAGATAACCCAATATCAGATAGGTAACTTTATCTATCTCGGAAGGGGCGCTTTTTTTAAAAAGCTCGGATAGAATTTTCGTGATTTCAATTCTGGATGATGTCTTTTCCAGGTTTTCCAAATAGGAAGAAAGCTCCAAGAATTTCATGGTAGACAAATTATACTACCTCTTTCGGATTTTCAAAGAATACTTTTGGGTTTTAAAAAGGAAGATAGCTGGAGAAGAAAAAATAGACTACAATAACCATTGCTAAAAATATAAATCCGAACGTAAGACTGATCAAACCTCCTTGCTCTTCATGAATCATTTTATAAACCCCGTCTCCTATAAGCGTCAGTCCAAAAAGTCCCGGCAGAATAAGCACCAAATAAATAAATTGTGGAGTAGTTTTGGGCATATTAATTTTATTTACTCGCAATCGTATAGCGAGACGCTTTTGTACTTCCCTCTTTCTTAATAATTCCCTTGTCTAAAAGATTTTTTAAATCTCTCAAAACAGTATCTTCAGAAACCATGGGAAGTAAGTTTTTTAATTCCTGCATTATGGCAGAGCCGTTTTCGGATAAATATTCCATCAGGCGCATTTGCCGCTCGGACAGGGCAATTTGTTCGCCTATCTTTCCTTTAAGTTTCGAGTCGATTGATAGTTTTCTAACTTTTTCTTTAATTTTTGAAAGCTCGACTGCAACAACTTCGGTAAAATACTCAAGCCAACTCGTTAAATCTCTTTCACTAATTATTTCAGATTGTTTATCTGTCTCGGCGAAAGTTTCATAATATCTCCCGGGGTCCTGGTCGAAATGCTCCTCAAGGGAAAAGAACTTTTTTATATCGTAATTCTCTCTAAGCAGAACCAAAGTTGCAAAAGCTCTCACAGTACGCCCGTTTCCTTCTACAAAAGGGTGAATTGAAACCAGAATATAATGCACAATTCCTGCCTTCATAATCGGATGAATGTCCCGTACATCTGGAGAATTCAACCACTCGATAAAATCCTGCAAAAGATAAGGAACTTCAATATAAGGAGGCGGCTGAAAGACAACTCTTCCTGTACCTTCCTCCTTGATAATAACTTGGGTTTTTCTGAACTGTCCTGCTTTTTCGTCGGCAACCAGATTTTTTACCGTCTCTTTATAAATGTCTTTCAACATATCCAAGTCGTATCCTCCCCGTTTTACTGCTAATTCGTCGAGAAGAATTGTGACGTTTCTGTAATTTATTACCTCCTGGATATCCCTTTCGTGGGCAACAACAGACTCTCCTTCAAGAATCTTTTTTGTCTGATCAAGGCTCAATTCGTTGCCTTCAATATGAGTTCCGTGGTGAACGGTTCTGATAACGGCATCTGATTTGAACTGTTTTTCGTAATATGGAACTAATGGAGCATTCTCAATAACCTCTTTTGCAGCCTCAACCTGACCAACATTCTTCAGGATTTTATTTGTGATTGAATATTTAGGTTGATACATAATCCTGATGCGCACCAAATATATTTTATCATGTTTTGCGTAATAAGTGCGGAAAAAACAACCCGTATTAGATCTTTAAAACTGAAGTGTTTCCATTCTCCCAAACTATTTTGTCTTTAAAAAGCTCCAGAATTTCATCCAAATTTTCTTTATCATATTCGTCTTTATGTATAACCACAAGGTTTATATCCAAATTCTTTAATTCGCTCAAAAAACGTCCTTCAGGAAACTCAATTTGTGAATCTTTTATCAATTCTTCCCGAGAAGGAGGATAAAATCCCGAATAACCATTCACAAGATTTTTTCCGGTATAAAGACTGTAAATCATTCTTAGAAGTTCATTGGTAATCAAATCACCATCCCCCCAGGTGTACATCGGAAGCTCGATAATATTTTTTGAGTCTTGGTTTTTAAGCCAAGAGTAAACAGGAGGATAATCTTTTTTAAGCGGCAATTGATAAATACTTACTTCTTTTGTTCCCCAAAAAATTGCGATAAGGAAAAAAATGAAAACTATAAAATTTTTAGTTTTAAACTTTATCTCTTTCAAACCCAAAGCAATCACTCCAGATAAAGCCCAAGCAGATATCCAATACCAACGCAGCGGGGTTCGCAATGCCTTAAATCCCGGCAAAATGTAATATAAAACTCCATATGGAAGCGGAATAAAAACTTTACCGAATATTTTGACTGTTGCATCCTGCCATTTAAGAATCGGCCCCAGAGACATAATAATTCCTCCCAAAAATATAGCTAGTAAAAAAAGCGCTTCCCTAGTACCTGTTTTTTTCCCTTTTTTTAAAGACACGAACGCTACAGCTGACAAAAAATAAAGCCCGGGAGACAAAAATCTTTGCCATATATCATTTAGGCTCATTGAGAAGTGCGCAACTTCCCGAATTGGCCTTACGTAGTGGAATTGGTTTGAAACACTAAAGTAAGCATAAATAACAGGGAAAATAACGAGAAATATAATACTGCCCATTATCAGTAGGTGCATTCTCTCTTTCCAAATAACATTCCATCCTTTGAAAAAAATTATTAAGGCCAACCCGATAAAAAGAATGAAAAATAAGGGCAAAATACTCTCCCAGGCTTGGATTGCAAAAAAGACTCCCGCTAAATATAATTGCCAAATTTTTTTACTTTTGAGAAACTTGTAAAGTAAAAAAACAGATATGAGCCACCACTGCATTCCCCACATTTGAAGTTGGCTTGTATAATGCATCCTTATCTGGGACAGTCCCAAAGCCAAAGTTGCAATTAATGAGGATGTTCTGTCTTTAGAGAGATCAAACCACCAAAAGTAAATAACAAGCATTGTTGCAATTTGTCCGAAAATCAGTGTCCAGCCGAAAGCAACCGCAGGCTCACCTAAAATTTTTACAGGTATGTATGAAAGGATTGCTGAGGGAATTAAAAGTTCGGAATAAGCCATCACATTTTTGTATGGGTAAAAAATATTGCCTTGAAATATATTTCCGAGGTTATTTGGAATTTTTTTGATTGTTTGATTCAGAATCCAAACAATCAAAATCGAATCTCCGGAATCGGAAACTGCAGTTTTGATATCCCTAATCACCGGCCACACACTCCAAATGGAAATTACTAAAATTGCAAATATAACGAGCGCAGATTTTAATCTTGAAGACATGCTTCTTATAAATTTACTCCCAAAGTCTCTTCAGTAAAACAAGCTTTCTTATTCAAACCGACTCAGTTGGAGGAGTGAACAAAATTATTTATTTATTCTTAGTTAGATTATTTTGAACTTGAGGAATATGGTCCGCTAAATCGTCTGAATTGTAATTTACACCAACCTTCTTATAAAGCTCGTCTGCTGCGGCTTTGGCAACATATGAAGCTGACGCGGCTGCCAAGAACGGTTCGTTTTTCGCCAAGAGTGCGACTGTTAAACCGGCCAAAACATCCCCTGTTCCCCCTTTAGTCATTCCAGGATTGCCGCCTTTAACAAGCACGCACTCTTCCGGAGAACAAACTATAGTCTCAGGACCCTTTAATACAATTGTGCAATTATGTTCTCTTGCTTTTTCAGAAGCTATTTTTACGTTTTGATTTGTATTTTTGATATTTGATTTTTGACTTTTGATTTTGAAGATAATTTCGAACTCCTTTTTATTGGGGGTCAATATAGCTCCTTCAGGAATCCAGTCTTCTTCCATAGTTTGTAAACTTCCTGCGTCAATTACCCACCTTTTGTCGGGAAATTTAGTTAAGAAGCGCTTGGTTATTTCATACGTTTCTCTACAAGCTTCGTCACAAATATGGAAACGTTCTCCGTGTGATACACTTTCGCTTTTAAAGCGTTTAAACCCGGGTCCGATAAGAACGGCATCGGATTTCGCAATATAAGCGTTCACTTCCTCATATGGAACCCAAATAAAAGAAAATAGCTTTGATTTTATTTGTTCTGCAATATGGCCAACGGATTTTTCAGGTGAGGTAAAGAAAACCATGTCAACAATACGAGAAGCTACTTTCAATGCTAAAAGCGGGGCTCCGTGGAACAAATCTGATCCGCCAATTATCGTAACCTGCCCATTTTCTTCCCCTGAGCTTTTGTTCTCCGGTTGATATAAATTCAAAACTTCTTTAGGATCAAATACACGCACGGTTTAAATAAGAAAATGGATCAGTCCCGTAAAAAACGCTCCTCGGGGGCGCGAGGCTGAAAGCCTCCGGACCGAGGTAAGTTCTGTACGGGAACCGTTATCTTCACCGGATGAGCGTTCTTTAAGTTTAAACAACTTCTTTAAATATGATTTATTAAATGTTTTCATTGAAAATTGGCAATTTAATTCTTATACTATCACTAACCATGCCGACACGAAAATTGTCAAAGGGAACAAAAGATTTAAGAAAAAAGGTCCTTTCCGAAATGCTTAAACTGGCAACAAGCGGACTCGGTCTGGTCGCAGCTTTAGCCTGGAATGAACTTATAAAAGAAGTGGTAACCATCTACATCAAACCTTTTTTCGGAGAATCCTCAGGACTAGTCTCACTATTAATTTACGCCTTATTTATTACTGTACTAGCCGTGATTGTCACTTACCAATTAAGCAAGTTTGCAGAGAAAGAAGAAAAATAGAGATAAAAAAGTTCTCTATCTGTCTATCTTTGTGATTGGCTTTTGTTGGAGCTTTCTGGCTTTTTCTGCTAATCTTTGGGCTTCTCTAAGAGTTTCTTCCGTAGCATCATCGGGATTAACTGGGCCACTCCAATCTCCGCGACGTTTTAATGTAGGAAAGTCAGACGTATCCGATTCGAATGTCCTAGATCCACTCTCTTGCACCTCGTTAGCTTTATCTTGTGTCTCATTCCATAACTCCATCCTTCTCTGATTTGAATTCCTGTATGACTGTTTTCCTCTTGGTGCTTCCTCCATGTACAATTATTTTAGCTTATTAGGTCAATTTTTTCCACCTTTTCCCTCCTCCGCGGAAAGCTTCAGAAGGGCAAGCAAAATTTTCGCTCATATCATATCTGCAAACTAATTTTCTCTATTTTCTCAAACCCCTCCATATAGTGTGGTTCGGCAGTAGTAATAATTGTTTGTTGAGCTTTGGCAACTTCAAAAACGATATTCCTGTGTTCATGGTCAAGTTCTGAAAAAATATCGTCAAGAAGAAGAGTTGGTCTTTCTTTTGTAACTTGTTCAATATATGTTAGCTCGGCCAATTTCAACCATAAAATCCCGATCCTCTGCTCCCCACGACTACCATATCTTGCCAGTTCTCTCTCATTATTTTCGACTTTTGACTTTTGACTTTTGATTTCGAATATAAAGTCGTCTCTGTGCGGCCCAACCAAAGTAGTCGCCGCAGCAACTTCCTCATCGGCGTATTGTTCTAGCCGTGTTTCGGAAATATAACTTTTGTCATATAAAAGCCTGTAGTTGGCAGCCTCCAGCTGGGTTGACAAGTTGGCAAAATCAATAAATTCCTCTCTTTTTTTGGAAATATAATCACCATTTTTAATTAGAAGCTTATCCCAAAAAAGAAGCTGATTTCTGGAAAGCCCTTCTTCACGAATTCGCCAAAGAAGTTTATTCCTTTGTCTTAGCCCTTTCTCATAAGATAACGAGGCGCGCCTATATTCACGATCAACTTGAGATAAAACCGTATCTAAAAATCTGCGCCTTATTGAAGGAGCATCTGTCACAAGATCCATATCCCAAGGTCCGAATAGAACTGTCTTAAAGTTACCCGCAAAGTCGACTAGCCGTTTTGAAATTCCGTTTAACAAAAGCTTCTTCCTGGCAACTTTCTCTACTTTTTCGGGAGATTTTCCGATAGTAATTTCTCCTCTTGTCAAAACAACTTCCAAATTCGTTCCCTGGCGCTCTCCATCCCCTTTATCAACGATCGCTCCCTTAACTCGTGCAATTTCTTCATCATAGGCAACCATTTCCTCTTCAATTCTTGCATGAAATGATTTGCCGGTAGATAGAAGAAGAATAGCTTCAATAATGTTAGTTTTTCCCGAAGCATTGGGACCTACGATCACAGTCGTTTTCGGCGAAAACTGTAATATTTTACTTTTAAAACTTCTGAAATTTGATAGTTGAATTTTGGCTAGCATATACGTTTACCTCTCACCAAAGTATAATACCACTTAGTGAGAATTTTATTTATAACTGCAAGCTATCTACCCGTTATTAACGGCGTCAGTTATCAGATAGATATTTTAAAGAAAAAGCTCGATGCTATGGGCCATACGGTCTATATTCTCGCACCCTCATTTCCGGGTTATAAAGATCACGACAAAACTATAATTAGATACCCTTCCCTACCAAATCCTATTATTAAGACATACCCGATAGGAATACCTCTGATATCAACAAGGAAGATAAAAAAAATTAATCCTGACGTGGTACATACTCACCACGCACTAATTTTCGGACAATTCGGCAAACAAATTTCAGAAAAATTATCTATTCCTTTATTTTTTTCTGCCCATACCCATTACGAGCATTATATAGACTTTTATTTCCCGTTTGCTAAAAGACTTACTAAAAAAATCTATGATTTAGACATGAAGGATCTCGCCCGGAAATGCTACAAAGTAATTTGCCCGTCATATCAAACCGAAGAAAGACTAAAATCATCGTTCGGAATAAATAATACTGTAGTTATTAACAATTCAATTGACGATGCCTTTTTTACACAACCAAGGAAAAAATCCCTTGCTCATCCTACTCTTATATTTACAGGCAGGCTTGAAAAAGAGAAGAATCTTTTCTTCTTACTGAAAATTGCCAATGAACTTAAAAAACTAATTCCCGGATTTAGAATGCTAATCATAGGAACCGGCTCGCAGGCAGATTCTCTGCACGATAAAATTCATAAATATCATCTCGAAGAAAACATTTTATTAGCCGGAGAATTACACCGAAATTTACTTCCTGAAATTTATAAAAGTGCTCATCTTTTTATAACTCCATCTTTATCCGAGGTAATGCCTCTTACTGTAATCGAGGCTCTTGCTTGCGGCCTACCTACGATAGCTTTAGAGAGATCTAAACTGGAAGATATAGTAATAGACGGCAAAAGCGGATATCTCTTAAAACCGAACCTTAAAGTTATCGCCAAAAAGATTTCGGAAATTTTTTCAAATGAAAAACTCTACGCGAGATTGTCCAAGAACGCCTATGAACACGCATTGAACTTTTCCATAACTCAGAAAGCAAAAGAGTTGGAAAATCTCTATAAAGAAGCTATGACATTCTCCCCGCGCTGATAGCATAGGGTTTCCTCTAAAGAGGCGGACATACCCGTGTTCAATTCATCCCCGGGGACTACTCGTTTCACTCGCACGTTCGTCAGAATCGAGGAGCGCGCAAGTTTTGCACTTCCTATTTTGCACGGCGAATCCTGGCGAGCCTACTTAGTTTACAGAGAGAACTACAACCTTCACAGAATATAAGTTAACTTATTTGTCTAATATCTGCTAAATCGACCTCTCTTGAAAGAATTTTCTTATATTCAATTAGCTCTTCCTTAGATTGAACTGGTACCCGTATTCCTTCAATTACAACCTCATTTGCTTTGGATAAATACGTATCTATTTTTACTTTACTATTTTTGCCTTTTATACAAAAAAAGTCCTCAACTTGGCTAATGTCAACATCTATTCCATGAACATTCAAAGTTATCAACCAAATATCAAAGTTTTCATCTTGAAAATGATAATAGTCGTCTTGGATATTAGTTTTAAATATTCTTCTTATCTTTGAAATATCTTTTTTATGTACATCAATATCAATGTCATAAAGAGGCTGTTTTGCGCCATAAGCAATAGCCGCGAGTCCGCCGCTCACCTGAAATAGAATTCTATTCTCTCTTAGCTTGTTAACCACCAATTCTAATACTTTTCTATGTACTTTGGTTATCATGTGCAAGTATATCAAATCTTTCAGGTCTAATATTTAGGAAGAGGTTACTGACGCAATGTACTAGTCCATGCAAAGTAGGTTCAGATGATATACTTCAATTATAAATAAATTATATATTTTCTGTGGAATTTCCTTCTCTGGAAAAACAACTATTGCAAAGGATTTAGAAACGAAATTCGGTTTTGTAAGAATTGATTTGGATGACATTAAATTCTCTTTATTCGGTAATGACATTAAAGATGAACAGATAAATCAACAAGGTTGGGATAAGGTGTATCAAAAAATGTATAAGGAAATAGAAAATAACTTAAAGCAAGGAAAAACAGTAATAAACGATACGGGTAACTTTACTAAACACGAGAGAAGTCTGGTTAAAGAAATTGCGGACAAACTTAAATTAGAGACCATTGAGGTTTTTATAGATACGCCGAAAGAAGTTGCCAGACAAAGATGGTTGGAAAATAAAAAAACCAATAAACGATTTGATACTAGCGAAGATGATTTTAATTCAACAGTTATCGAAATGGAACCACCAAGAGGAAACAATGTGATCAAATACAAATATCCCCAACCAATTGATGTGTGGATTGCAACAATTTTCAATCCTAATGAAGTTCCTGACTAAGTCCACTAGCTGCAACAAATCAATCCATATCTAATAGGCTCGAATACTTTCCATCCAGCCCTGAAAGCCCGGAGTTTTCTTGAATGCTGCTATGAAAAATTACAAAAACCTAAATTATTTCTGACAATTAGGGTAATAGTAGGCTCCCTGGCCGAAATAGAAATATTATCTTCTTCTATTTTGTTTTAAGGAAAACTACACTAAAATAGATTGAGTGAAAGTAAATTATCCGCATCCCAATAATTACGATTTAGAACTTAATCTATATACCAGGGTATTAAAACTAAAATCTCTGCATTGGGGTTATTGGTTAAAAAAAGATATATTGACAGTGGAAAACTTATTTAAAGCTCAACAAAGGTATACACAAAAAATTATTGAAAATATTCCTAACGGAGTACATACAATTCTTGACGTCGGAGCTGGCATAGGTGACAACGCAATAGCGCTTTCAAAGTCTGGGTTTAAAGTCGTCGCACTTTCTCCCGAACCCACACAAAAAGAAATATTTCAGGAAATATCTAAAAAGAATAGAGATATCAGTTTTGTTCTAAGTAAATATGAAGATTTCAGTTCAAAAGATAAATTTGATTTAATTCTCATGAGTGAATCAAGTAATTATTTTCCCCTTAAAGCAGGAGCCAAACAATCCGAACGATATCTCAAACAAGGAGGGTTCGTACTTACTATTGGACTCTTTCGTAAAACAAATAGCCCCGAATATTCAGAGTGGAATGTGGCAAGCGATTTTGAAAAAGAGTATAAACAAAATGGTTTCAGATTACTTAAAAAAATAGATGTCACCGATCGTGTAACACCATCAATGGATTTGGCTTACAAATACTACCAGGATTATGTACCCCCATTTTTAGAAATAATAAGTAATTATTATCAAAAAGCTTTTAAAATAAAGGCTAAACTACTGGCATTAATTTTTAGGAAAGAAATAAAGTTTTTAAATACCTTAGTTACAAAAGTCCTTCCGGAAAGATTGGATGTCAAGAAATATAAGAAATTTGGCCGTTATTACTTATATCTTTTTCAACTTACTTGAAGAAACTTTACTTCTGGCAGTTTGGACAAATATAAGTACCACGTCCTGCAAGGAAAAATTTCTTGATTGTGGTTTTGTGACACCTTTCACAAGGCTCACCTTCGTGCCCATAAACCAAAGTGTGATCCTGATATTCCCCTTCATTTCCGTCGGGTGTTACAAATGCCAACTCGCTCGCCCCGCCGTATTTCAAGCCCGCTTTTAAAACTTTATGAATTGCATCATATAGTTCTTCCATTTCTTCAGCTCTTATCTCCTTAGATGTCCGCTTAGGATCTATCTGCGCAAGCCATAGCGCATCATTTGCATAAATATTCCCCACTCCCCCAATCTTTTCCTGGTCCATCAAAACTATTTTTATGGGGCGGCTACTTTTTGAAAGAATTTGTTTAAACAATCCAAGAGTTAGCTTCCCGGAGGGCTTGCCCTGAGCGGAGACGAAAGGCTCTGGACCTAATTTCTTAATAAAAGGGATTTCCTCAACGTCTTTGGTTTTGACAACCTTAATCCAGCCGAATTTCCTGACATCATTGTAATAAAGTATACCTTTACGATCTAGGTAAATAATTACGTGAGTATGTTTTCCTCCCAAACCTCCAGACACTTTAGGTGATATGCTTTTAGCTTTAAGCAAGTTTGGACCACGATAAATCAACTGGCCAGTTAACTTAATATGAACAACAGCCGAATAACCATTGTCAAGATCAATCGATAATACCTTTCCAAACCTTCTAATTTTCTTAACATATCCTTCTACAAGTTTATTTTCGTTTTCCGGTAAACTTTTTCTCCAACGTACTTCTACCTTGGTAATTCTATGCCCAACCAAGTATTTTTCTAGCTGCTTTTTAATTGTTTCCACCTCGGGCAACTCCGGCACTTTACAAACACCTCCTTTTAATTGTTCCTGCCCTGAAGTCACGCACTTGCGACGCCCCGCCAGCAACTGCGCAGTTTTGGGCGGGGGGAGCAAGTAAGTGTACTTTGGGGTCAACCTCTGGTAGTTCTGGCACACCTGAATGTTACAATGTGGCTGTGATAAAATAAAGCTATAGTGAACGAACTCTCATCACCTGAAGTAAAAAATACAATACCACCTCAGATTAGAAGCTCAAAGGAGCTCGCTACCGCCCTTGGTTTTAGGTTAGATGAAGAATCCAGCACAGGACGGTTGAGGGTTTACACAAAACCATTTAAGGTCGGTGGGGGTGAAGGCCTGCAAATGTTGGGCTTTGACGCTGTATACAAACCACTTGAAGAAGAGAA